>Ga0206855_10379_pt1 | contig 11189 bp, 5 predicted proteins | sample Alteio_BWOrgCont_51_FD_152637 | JGI IMG/M metagenome (GOLD analysis project Ga0206855, IMG submission 152637) | Enriched cells from forest soil in Barre Woods Harvard Forest LTER site, Petersham, Massachusetts, United States -... | ecosystem: Environmental > Terrestrial > Soil > Temperate forest >...
GTAAGCGTATCGATGGCAGTGACGCCGTCACCGTTCTCGAGCCCGACATAAACGCGGCTGCCGTCGCCAGACGGCCAGATCCCGTGCGGCAGCGCGCCGACGGGAATTGTCGCGACTTGCGAGAAATCGCTGGTCCGGAACACTTTCACTTCGTTCAGGCCACCGATGGTTACATAGGCAAAAGTGCCGTTCGCGTTGTGGACGGTGTTGACGTGGTTGGTGATCGAGCCGGTGTCGAGCACCTTGAGGACGGTGAAGGGAGGCTTGGCGTCGAACACCTCAGTCTTGCCGGTGTCTTTCAGGGTGAACCAGACCTGGGTACCATCCGGCGTCGCCGCGATGTTGGGGCAGAACGGGCTCGCCTGTTTGACCCGAGCGACGATGCTGTGCGTCGCCACCGAGACCACGTCCGTCTCGGGGTTGAAGGAAGAACAAACATAGCCGTACTTGCCATCCGGCGAGAAGATCTGCATACCGGGGCCTGCAGGGGTGATGATGCGGGTCTTTTCCATGAAGGTCTTGCCGTCGAGGACATCGACATAGTTCTCGCCGCGAACCGTGACCCAGACTTCCTTACCGTCAGGGGTGAAGAAGGCCTCGTGCGGAGCGCGGCCGACGTAGGTGATGTGCTTCACCACGTTTGTCGCGGTGTCGATGAATGCGACTGAGTTCGACCCGATCGAAACAACAGCGATCGTGCGGTGGTCCGGCGAGAAGCCCATGCCATGGACCAGGACCTGGCCTTTGTAAAGTGGGCTGAAATTATTCGGCGAGGGATTGCCCAGGCGGATGACGCCGAGCGTCGTGTTGCTAGATGGATCAACCACGGAGACCGTGTTGGAGAACTGATCAGCTGTGTAGACGCGGTCATGAGAGCTGATCGGTATGTCGGGCTGGTCGAAGGGTGCCTGTGCGGAGGAGAAGCCGGGGCCATGGACCACAAACTGGCTATGAAACAGGGGACTCAGAGCAGCCGGCACATCATCGCCGAGATGAATGGAGGCGAGTGTCGCAGGATCGCCGACCGAGACCGTATTCGAGGTCTGGTCGGCTGTGTAGACGCGGTCTGCGGTTTGGGCAAGACCGGACACCGCACAAGCGGTCAGGAGTGCGGGAATCACTAAGAAGCGCATCGTTTGTCTCTCTTTCGTAGGTAAAGGTGAGCGTACGGGTAAGTGTTTCTTGCTGAGCCAAAGGTTCATTGCATCGATCTCGAATTGCTGGTCGACGATGATCTCTTCTGCGTGGCGAAATCATGATCGACGTCTCTGGTCATGGGTACGGCAGCCATGCCTTTATCCCTCTTTGTCATGCTCGTTTCCATCACTTGCACGAACTGATCCATGGCAGAGAGCATTTACGCGGCCGCCGTCAAAGTAACCAGTCGAATGGGTAGCGTTCATTTGTGCTTTATTGAGTTGCTCCTTCTATACGTGCCGTGACGATCTCCATTCGACTCGTCTTTGCTGTCAATGAAGTGCCAAGTGGGAGCCGCTTTATTCCCTCAGCGCCGGAGACTTTCGCTTTTCTTTACGAAACCTTCGGAGTCTCTAACTCGTTTCTTGGAGTTGGCGAGTCAACCCAAGGTGAAATCATGGATTTAGGCCTTGAGAAGAATATTTGCGAGAAAAAGCAAAGGGGCATTTGGAATAAAACGGAAGGCAGAACCCACTCTATTGGTGACGGCAGAGCAGGAAGTCAAAAAGGGTTTACGGTGCAGATCACGGACCAGATGTTCAACGATTGGGTAAGGCAGCACCAGAGGCTCCTCTTCGGGATCGCCTATTGGTGGACTGGCTCGCGGACGGAAGCGGAAGAATTGACTCAGCAAGCTTTCTTACAGGCCTATCCGCGGACGGCAAGAATACAACGCCACTCGAAACGGTCGCCTCGTCATCGTGAAATCACCCCTCACCTGCGGCTTCGGCTAGCACCGAGAAGTGGAAACTATGAACGACCAAACTGGGAAATTGTTAGTCGTGGAGCCTGACGACGCTCTGAGGGAAAACCTCGTCGCCGTGTTGGGAGACGCAGGATACGAGGTTTCAACTGACTACGATGAGGGAATGAAAGCCGTTTTCGCATTCGAACCCGACATCGTTATTCTTGGGGCAGATCCACCGCAGCTGGATTGTTGCGACCTTCTTTCTGAAATCAAAGTTTCCAGGCACACTCACAATATACGCGTTGTGATGTTAGTTCATGGGAGTTCAGCGGAACGGACTCGGGGACTGGATCTCGGGGCCGATGATGACTTGTCGCTGCCCCTCGATCCAGCGGAGCTGCTTTCGAGGATACGCTCCCAATTGCGGAGCAAACAGATCGCAGACGAGCTGTCTGAGCAGCTCCGCCTTACGGAAGAGCACGAGAACACCAATCAGCAGGTGGTGACTGCGGTCAACGAGGAACGGCGGACGTTTCTTGCCGGCACTATAGCCATTGTCCTTGTGCTTATCATTGTTGGCCTCGCCTCACTCTCCTTCTACCGTCGCAGCCGCGCGGAAAATGGCCGAGGCTATGCGACCGTCGAAGGCCGCCTGCAGAAGCTCGAAAGCGAGGGGAAGGTTGCACATACGATTATCGACGCTTATGAGCCGAGCGTCTGCCTCATCCATGTTGTGCTGGCATTCCGCGATCACAAGACCGGCCTGAAAATGCGCTACGCGGCGCTCACAAGCACGGGCGAGCCTGTGACCGATAATGCAAACAATCCGTTAGTGAGCCTTACGGGAGACGGTCCGGAGGTACACTTTGATGTTTTTGGGACCGGCTTTCTTGTATCCGATGACGGCCAAATCCTCACTAACCATCACGTAGCCGTGCCGTGGTGGCAAAATGACAAACTGAAGGAGATGCTCGATCAGGGCCTCCAGCCGGAGATTATTGAGATGACGGCATATTTCCCCGGTATCACCCATGGCATCCCGATCACAACCCAAGAGATCTCTTCCGCTGCAGATGTCGCAGTCGTGAAGGGAAATATCTCAGGGCTGGGCATCCTGCATATCCCGCTGGCCGAAGGTCATCATTCGGCTGTCGGAGGCAGTCCGGTCGTGCTGCTTGGCTATCCTACCGGCGTTGACGCGATTCTGGACCGGACTGACGCAGCTACTCTCAAGGCGATCGAAGCTTCATCGAAGGGCGATCCGAAGCAGATGCTGGAGGAGCTCGCACGCCATCATTTGATCAAGCCTGTCGTCACACAGGGGCACATCGGCGACGTGCTGCCCGACAGAATCGTTTACGACGCCCAGACGACCTCAGGCGGTTCGGGTGGTCCCCTCTTCAACGATCAAGGCCAGGTCATCGGAATCAACTTTGCAATAGTACGCGGCTTTGGCGGATCAAATTTTGCTATTCCCGTGCATTTTGGGGAGTTACTTTTGAAGCCCTGAGACCGAATCCGCGACCGCAAGGAGCAGACCGTAAAGGATCTTCAGGAATCAGTCGACGTGTCACTTATGCGCTGTAGAGGCGGCATGGCCGTTTACATTTGATGCCCGATCCAACCGCACCGGACAATCGGCTGCGCACTTCCGGCCGTGGCACGCAAGCGCAAGCAGGTGGCGACAGAGGCGTTAGCCAACAAGATGGCGCGCATATCCATCTTTGTCATGCTCGTTTCCATCACTTGCATGAACTGATCCATGACAGAGTGCATTTGCGCAGCCGCGGTCAAAGTAACCAGTAGAACGGGTAGCGTCATTTGAGGTTCATTGAGTTGCTCCTTCTATACGTGCCGCGACGATCTCCATACGACTCTTCTTTGCTGTCAATGAAGTGTCGAGTGAGAGCCGCTTAATTCCCTCAGGGCCCGGAAACTTTCCGCTTTTCTTTACGAAATCTTCGGGATGTCTAACTCGTTTCCTGATTTAGGCGATTCAACCCACTGTGAAATCATCGATTTAGGCCTTGAGAAGAATATTTGCGAGAAAAAGTGAAGGGTATTTGGAATAAAACGGAAGGTAGAACGCACTCTATTGTTGACGACAGAGCAGAGGTTTTACGGTGCAGATCACTGACCAGATGTTCAACGATTGGGTAAGGCAGCACCAGAGGCTCCTCTTCGGGATCGCCTACTGGTGGACTGGCTCGCGGACGGATGCGGAAGAATTGACCCAGGAGGCTTTCCTGCAGGCCTATCGTTCTCGTTCGAGTCTTCGCGATGTGGAACTTATAAAAGGATGGCTTGTCGGCATCTTAAGACACTGTCATAGCCAGATGCGGCGGCGAACGAAATCGAGAAAGGAAGTCTCCTTCGACGAGATGCTCTATGAGCCGCAGAGTCGGCCGACTCTCAGCGCTGATGCTCTTGCCCTCCATCAGTCTCTGGACAAGCTCGAGGAAAGGCATCGTCTTCCGGTTGTGCTGTTCTACTTCCAGGATCTCTCCTACCGGGAGATTGCCGAAGCGCTAGAACTGCCGATTGGAACGGTCATGTCCAGACTCGCCCGCGCAAGGCAACAACTGCATGAGTTGATGAAAGCACCCACGAAATTAGTTCTGATGAAGAAGGCGGCATCACTATGAGTTGCGAACTTTACAAATCGGAGATGTACGCGTGGCGGCCTGGCGATGATGTTCCCGACTCCAAGCCACTCCTTGACCATATCGCAACCTGCCCCGAATGCGCGCAGTGGTTCGCGCACTTCAGCGCGAGCGATGAGAGGATTCGTCAGGCTTTTTCAGAGGTCCCAGAGAGCCCTTCGCTGGAGGCGAAAATCTTCGAGGGTCTGGCCCATGAGCGTCTCCAAAAAGCGCCTCGGAAGGCTACCTGGAGGAATTGGTTTCTACTACCCATTGCGGCGTCTCTTCTCCTCGGCATCACGCTCGGGCTAGGCCCCTGGCTCCAAGAAGCGCGCCTGAGCAAACAGGTAGCGACTCTTCTCACCCACCCTCCCTCTGCGGAGATCAACAGCACCGATCAAAAGCAGCTTCTCGCCTGGAGCGCGGGCGCTCTGTCGGGAAATGCGGGGCTGCCTCCCGAACTGAGCAGAGTAGAGTTTCTCGCCGGAAGCTCACTCAAGGTCGCCAGCCACAAAGCTGTCCTGCTCAAGATGAAGAACGAGCAACGTGCCAGCCTGCTGATTATCGATGCACGACTCACCGCGGACAATACGATCAAATCCTTCCACGAGACAGCAGGCAGCGATAGTCGCTGGTCCGATGGACGAAGGACCTACGTGCTCCTCTTTCAAGGGAGCGAGCAGGATATGCACGCCTACATGACTCGAATGGGCATCGTTACATAGAACTGCAGACTCGATTCGTTGATATTGGCAGCCGCCGATAGAAATCGGGCGCCCCGGACTTTTTGCGCCCCACGACAACCAGGTGGAGCCGCGGAATGGCCGGTCTCGCCTCTTAAAAAATCACCCTGTTTAGGGGAAAGGAATCCCATGCGCTCCAAGCGCTTAAGCATCCTCGTGCCTTGTCTGCTGATCGCGATCGTTCTGGTATTCATTTTTCTCCACGCTCATCATCGACATGAAAGAGTTGCTGATGAGACGCCACCGCCGCCAACCGCCGCCGTGGTTGCAGCGCACGTCGGCACGATTGCGAATCAGCTTTCCGTCGCCGGCGTCTTCCAGCCCTTTCAGGATGTCGATGTGCACGGCAAGGTCTCGGGTTACATCCGGCATATCTACGTCGATATTGGTGACCGAGTGCACGAGGGCCAGACGCTGGCTGTGCTGGAGGTGCCGGAGCTGGATGCCGAAGTTGCGGGAGCACAAGCCGGCATCACCCAAACGCAACAGAACGTCGAGCGGCTGCAGAACGAGGTCGCACGAGAGGAGGCGAACTACGCCGCTACGCATGCAAACTATGTTCGCCTGAAACAAGCTTCCGATCAGCAGCCGGGGCTGGTGGCGGCGCAGGAGGTGGACGACGCCCTGGCGCGTGACCGCTCGGCCGCGGCACAAGTGGACGCAGCGAAGTCTGCGGTAGCCGCCGCGCAGGGGCAGCTCGGCGTATCGCGCGCCAACAACCTGCGTGTGAGCAGTCTCGTCCATTACGCAACGATCACCGCGCCCTTTAGTGGCGAAGTGACCATGCGCTACGCCGATACAGGCTCTCTCATCCCGGCAGGAACGTCGGAAAATGACGCTCAGGCCGTCGTTCGCCTCGCGCAAAGCGATGTGCTCCGGCTGCGCATGCCCATCCCGGAGCAGGACGTGCCGCTGGTGCATGTCGGATCGATGGTAACGATTCATGTCCAGGCGACGGGGCAACAGTTTCCAGGTTCGGTGATTCGCTTCAGCCGGGATGTTTCGAATGCAACCCGGACCATGCTTGCCGAGGTCGATGTCCCGAATCCCGATCTGACACTCACACCGGGGATGTACGCCGACGTTACCTTCGCCTTGCAGCAAAAGACTGGCGCTCTGATCGTACCCGCGTCCGCCATCATCCAGGGCGATGAACCGTCCGTGATGCTGGTCGATAGCAGTAACCGTGTTCTGCGAAGGTCCGTTGTGCTCGGCATAGCTGCCGCAAATGAGCAGGAGATTACAGGAGGTCTTAGCGACGGAGACCGAGTCATCATTGGGGAATTGTCAACGTTGCAACCCGGCGAGATGGTTACGCCGCAGGACGCCTCACCCGATCTCGTTACCTACCACCAGCAGACACATAAGGGAGACAAGTAGCCATGTCGTCGTTTGCGATTCGATATCCATTTTTCATTCTGATGGCGTGCCTGATTGTAGTGGTCGTTGGCGTGGCAGCTATTGTCGGGATGCCTGTCGATCTCTTTCCCCCGGTCAAGATTCCGGTCGTTGTCGTTGCAACGTTCTACGCGGGCATGCCGCCGCAACAAATCGAGTCCGACATCACGGACAGTGATGAGAGGTTCTTCACCCTGGGAAGCAACATCGATCACATCGAATCACGGTCGTTGGCCGGTGTCAGCCTGATCAAGATTTACTTTCATCCCGGCACGGATCCCAACGCGGCGGTGAGCAGCATCTCGAACCTTGCATTGGCCAACCTGCGGCGGTTGCCGCCTGGAACGCTGCCGCCGGTCGTGCTGAGCTTCGACGCGGCGAATCTTCCGGTGTGCCTCATCACTCTCAAGGGCGCCGGAATGAACCAAACCCAGTTGAAGGACCTGGCGCAGTTCAGCGTGCGCAACCAGGTCGCAAACGTACCGGGCGCGTCTGTCCCGCAGCCGTATGGCGGAACCTATCGGCAGATCATGGTCTATGTCGATCCTCTCAAACTGCAAGCGTCGCAGATGAGCGTGACCGATGTGGTACATGCCATCAACGATTCGAACCTCATTCTGCCGGCCGGCGACGTCCGCATCGGACCCAAAGACTACAACATTTACGCAAACAGCCAGGTGCCTACGCCAAACGATGTCAACGGCATTCCGCTGCGCACTGTAGGAAATTCCTCGATCCTCGTCGGAGACATAGGACATGCCGTGGACGGAGCCCAGTTGCAGACCAACATCGTCCGCGTAGACGGTCAGCATTCTGTCTATATCCCGATCCTCAAACAGGGCGGCGATTCCAATACGATCACCATCGTCAATGGCGTCCGCAAGGCCACAGCCCATTTGCTCGACATCCCGGAGGCTCTGAAGACGAGCGTCGTCTTCGACCAATCGGTCTTCGTGAAGACGGCCATCAAGAACGTCATCAGCGAGGGCGCCATCGGCCTTTGTCTAACAGGCCTGATGATTCTGTTCTTTCTCGGGAATGTCCGGGCGACGGTCGCGGTGATGCTGTCGATCCCGATCTCCTGTATCGCAACCTTTCTGATCCTGAATGCGTTTGGAGATTCCATCAATACGATGGTGCTCGGCGGCATGGCGCTGGCGCTGTCACGGCTCATCGACAACTCAGTCGTCGTGCTTGAAAACATCTTTCGACATTTCGAGATGGGTTCAAACAGCGTCGAAGCGGCAGAGAAAGGCGGGAAAGAGGTCCAGCTGGCCGTTCTGGCGGCAACCTGCAGCACTGCCATCGTATTCTTTCCCGTGGCGTTGCTCACAGGCGTGAGCAAGTATCTGTTTACCGCGCTCGCCCTCGCGGTAGTCATCGCGTTGTTTTGCTCCTACTTCGTGGCGATGACGGTTGTACCGCTCTTCTGTTCCCGCTTTATCAAGCACACCGGCCACGGCAACGAGCACGAAGCCGTCCAAAAAGACGACCCTGTGCTGGAGCATATGCGTGGAGGGCATGGGGAAAAGAACATCTTCGCGAAGATTATCTATCGCTTCAATCAAGGGTTCGGCTGGCTGCAAGGGCGCTATGACAACGCGATCCATTACTGCTTAGGCAGACCTGGTTTGGTGGTCATCGCATTTTCTGCATTCGTCATCCTCAGCTTTACCTTGTCTCCATTTCTAGGTCAGGCCTACTTTCCGCGCACCGATCCGGGTCAGTTTGTCATTAGCGTGAAAGCGCCAAGTGGCACCCGGATTGAACTCACCGACCAGTACATCGCCCATGTCGAGGACGACGTCCGGAAAGTGGTCGCAGCGAAAGACCTGAACATGATCGTTTCAAACATCGGTGTAACGCCCGATCTGTCGGCGATCTATACGCCGAACTCAGGCATGCATACCGCTTTTGTGCAGGTCAGCTTGAAGGAAGATCACAGCCTGAGCAGTTTTGTTTACATGGAACGTGTGCGGGCCAAGCTGGCGGCTGACCTGCCCGAGATCCAAACCTACTTCCAGACCGGCGGTCTCGTCGATTCGATCGTCAATCAGGGTCTGCCGGCACCGTTTGACATCCAGGTCAGCAGCAACGACATGGACGGTGGATACGCCGTAGCGCAGCAGCTTGCCCAGCGCTTACGGGCAGTGCATGGCGTTAGCGATGTCTTGATTCCGCAGGACGTCGACTACCCCGGTCTCGCCCTCAACATCAACCGTCAACAGGCCAGTCTCGAAGGTCTGACGCCCAAGAACATTGTCGATAACGTGATCACCGCCATGACGTCGAACGGCGTGGTCGATCCGAGCTACTGGATCGACCCGAAGACCGGAAACAATTACCTGCTGACCGTCCAATACCCTGACACGCAGGTTCAAACCCTGAAGGACTTCAAGGAGATCCCGCTTCGATCCGCGGACGGCAAGAATACAACCCCACTCGAAACGGTCGCCTCGATCAAAGCCATCAATACGCCGACTGAGGTAGATCACTACCAGCTTCGCCGCGTGTTCGACGTCTACGTGATGCCCAAGGCGGAAGACCTCAACAGCATCAGCAAGCAGGTCAGTCAGATCGTAAACGACACCCATCCCACGCGTGGAACGATTCTGACGATTCGCGGCTCGGTCAATAACATGCACGACTCGTTCAAGTCTTTCGCTATCGGCCTCGTTCTCTCCATCGTGCTCGTTTTCCTGATCCTGATGGCGCAGTTCGCCTCGTTCGTCGACCCCTGCATCATCCTGCTGGCCATCCCTCCGGGAATCGCAGGCGTGATCCTCTTCCTGCTGACCACGCATACCTCGCTGAACATCATGAGCCTCATGGGGGTGCTGATGATGACCGGCATCGTGGTTTCGGACAGCATCCTGATCGTTGAGTTCACCGGCCAACTTCGCGAGCAGGGACTCAAGCTTGAGGAAGCCATCATCACTGCCTGCAAAGTGCGTTTGCGTCCCATCCTGATGACCACGCTCGCTACTGTGCTTGGCTTGATCCCCATGGCTCTCGCACTTGAGGCCGGCAGTGAACAGTATGCCCCGCTGGCACGAGCCATCCTGGGAGGTCTCACGGTTTCGGGTATCGTGACGGTGTTTCTGGTGCCAAGCGCATACCTGTTGATCCACCGCCACATCGAATCGCGCCAGGTGGCGCTCACTCAAGAGGCGCTCACTCAAGAGGCAACGGCGTGAAGCAGATAGTCCTGATTCTTTCACTGGCTTGCTCGTTTGCGGCATGCGCGCAGAGTTCAATCCCTATGGCACCCGTCCCCCAGGCGCCCTCCGCACCAGCTCAGGCTTCTCCGCTGGAGCCGGATGGTCAAGCAACACCCATTACCCGCGTTGACGCCGAGCGCATGGCCCTCAGGAACAACCCCCGCATCACGGCGAGTCATCTTCTTGCCCTTGCAGCCGGTCAGGTGACCAGAGAGACCCGCTCGAACGAACTGCCGCAGATCAACGGCAACATCACCGCGGTCGAGGCGGAAGATGGAGGCCGTATTGGCTCGGGGGAACTAAATTCTTCGCGGCTCTACACGCATGCCGGTACTGGAGGCACATTGTCGCAACTGCTCACGGACTTCGGCCACACGAGAAACCTCGTTGCCAATAGCCGCCTGCAGGCAAAGGCCCAGCAACAGAATGCTCTTGCTACGGAGCAGGACGTCCTGATCGCTACTGACCAGGCGTTCTACCGCTTGCTGGATGCCCAAAGCCTCCTCGACGTTGCCGTTGCCACAGTGAAGGCAAGAGGCGACGTCCAAAACCTGACGCAGGCACTGACGAAGAGCGCCCTCAAGAGTGACCTTGATCTGAATATCTCCTCCGCTGATCTTTCACAAGCGCAGCTGCTCCGGCTCGATACGGAAAACTCCGTCGCTTCGGCCAGAGCCGCGTTAGCCGAGCTTCTCGCCGCTCCCCCTGAAACGCAATACCGCGCAGTCGATGACGGCAGCACCGCACCTCCGCCGCCCCCTGACGATTCCTCGGCACTTATCAAAGAGGCTCAGGCGCAGAGGCCGGATCTGCAGGCACTACGTCTCGATACCCAGGCCGACCAGAAGTTCGCTCGTGCGCAGGAGTTGCAACGCCTGCCCAGCATCTCTGCGCTCGCTATGGGTGGCGTCACCCCCGTAAGACCCGACGGCGGAATCTTTACACCAAACTGGTACGGCGCGGTGGGCGTGAATCTGACACTGCCTGTCTTCACGGGATTTCGCATCAACGCGCAGGCGCAGGAAGCTCGCCTCCGAGAAAGAGCGTCGGAGAAGCAAGCCCAGGAACTTTCAGACGCCATCGCACGCGACGTTCGCATCGCAACGTTATCAGCGCAGACAGCCTTCAGGCGGATCGGAGTCGCCGAGGCATTCCAAAACCAGACGACTCAGGCTCTGAACCTTGCTGAGACGCGGTACAAGTTGGGCCTCAGTTCGATTGTGGAACTCAGCCAGGCTCAGTTACAAAGTACCCAGGCCACAGTCGAAGCCGTCAATGCCCGGTTCGATTATCTCCTTGC
>Ga0206855_10382_pt1 | contig 11061 bp, 4 predicted proteins | sample Alteio_BWOrgCont_51_FD_152637 | JGI IMG/M metagenome (GOLD analysis project Ga0206855, IMG submission 152637) | Enriched cells from forest soil in Barre Woods Harvard Forest LTER site, Petersham, Massachusetts, United States -... | ecosystem: Environmental > Terrestrial > Soil > Temperate forest >...
CATTGGCTCCGGCATTGGCGGCCTGGAAACGATTGAGAAGCAATCGAAGGCGCTCTTTGACGGCGGGCCGCGCAAGGTTTCGCCGTTCATGATTCCCTCGCTCATCTCGAACATGGCCGCGGGCGTTGTGGCTATTGTCACCGGTGCGAAGGGGCCGAACTTCGGCGTCGTCTCCGCCTGCGCGACGGGCACGCACGCGCTCGGCACGGCCTTGCGCGCGATGCAGTTTGGCGAGGCGGATGTGATGATTGCCGGCGGCAGCGAGGCCGCCATCAACCGCCTCGGCTTTGGCGGTTTTTGCGCCATGCGCGCGATGAGCACAAATTTCAATGACCAGCCGGAGCGCGCCAGCCGGCCGTTCGACAAAAAGCGCGACGGCTTTGTTATGGGCGAGGGCGCGGGCGTGCTGGTGCTCGAAACCCTCGAACACGCCAAAAAGCGCGGCGCACGAATTTATTGCGAATTGGTCGGTTACGCCGCAACCTGCGACGCCTACCACATCACCAGCCCCGACCCTGAAGGCACCGGCCTCGCCCGCGCCTTGCGCATCGCGCTCAAGACGGCGAACCTGGAGCCGAAGCAGGTGGACTACATCAACGCCCACGGCACCTCGACGGAATATAACGACAAGTTCGAAACGCTCGCGGTGAAAAAAGTTTTTGGCGACTACGCCCCGAAGGTTCCGATGAGTTCCACCAAGTCCATGACCGGGCACCTGCTCGGCGCGGCCGGTGGTATAGAGGCCATCGTCTGTGTCAAGGCCATCGAGTCCGGGGTAATTCCGCCGACCATCAACCTCGACGAGCAAGACCTGCCCGATTGCGACCTGGACTACGTGCCCAACGTCAAACGCGTGCATAAGACGCGCGTCGCCCTAAGCAGCAACCTTGGTTTCGGCGGCCACAACGCCGTGGTGGTGTTTAAATCTCTTTGAGTCAGGACCGAGCGGTGATGCTCAAGACTTTGCTGGCGTGGCGTTCGGCGGCGTTTTGTCGGTGGTGAAGATGAAGACATAATAGCTGGCCGGCGAGTCTCCGACGTTGAGGATGCCGTGCGAATCGTTGGGCGCATAAAAAATGAGCGAGCCGGGCCCGGCGAGGTAGGTCTGGTTGTTGATGGCGACTTGGAACATTCCTTCCGTGACCAGGATGAACTCCTCGTTGCCATGCGCGGGCGGCATGTGCGCGGCCTGGCCGGGGTTGACGGTCGTGATGTGGCCCTCAAAATTTTTCAGCGTGGCGGTGGGGCCGTTGAAGATGCTCCGCTTCTGACCGGCGACGGAGGATTCGACGGGTAGTTTGTTGGTGTCGAACACGGTCGAGGTCAGCTTCGTTCCGGTTGGCAACGCTTTTGTGAGCGACGGCGTGATGGGGCCGGTTGCCTCCTTGATTGTCGCGCCGGGTACGGGGGTGGAGATGTCCGGCGGGGTTTTATCGGAAACCCAGGAAAAAACGTAATAGGTGACGGGCGTGGTGCCATTGTTGAAGGTGCCGTGCGGGTCGAGGGACGAATAGAACATGAGCGAACCGGGACCGGCTTGGTAAGTCTGGTCTTTGAAGATCACCTGGAGCGTGCCTTCTTTCACCAGCAACATTTCGTCGTTGCCGTGGGTGTGCGGCGCGTGCGCGGCCTGACCGGGGTTGACGGTCGTGATGTGGCTTTCGAATCGGGTCAACGTGGCGGTCGGGCCATTGAAGAGGGTGCGGGTTGAGCCGACCTGGGAGGGCCTGACCGGCAGCTTTTCAGTATCGATTACCATCGAGGTCAGGGCCTGGCCCGCCGGGATCGTTTGGGTGATGGGAGGAGTAAGCGGGCGGCTGAACACGGCGGGAGTCAGCGGCGGCACTTGCGTGCACGCGGCCAGGCCGAGCGCAGCAGCAGTCATCTGCATAAATAAAACAGAAAGACGTGAGGCATTAGTCATGGCGGAGCAGGGTAGGGTAAACGGGCGGAATCCACCCATGACATATTCCGCAGGGCTGCGCCATCCGTTTTTGCGGCCTGATTTCAACTGTTGCCGGCGTCAAATTCATACGTGCCGGAATCGAGTTGGTAAACCGCGCGGCCGGAGTCGGCGCGGAGGAATTTTATTCCGGTGCGGTTGACCGCGCTGCGACCGCCTTCCTTGACTTTGTCTGGCGAATTCGTCGGCACAAAAATCGTTGCCGTGCTGTTGGGCGGCACCGTGATGTGCCAGTGGAACCCCGCGTTGTCCTTGTGCCATTCGCTCTCGATGAGCCCGTACGGCGAGCGATGCGAGGCTTTCACAAATGTCAGGTCGCCGGTCGGCACGGGCTTCATCAGGATATTTTTGAAACCCGGTTCCGTGGGGTCGGACTGGATGCCCGCCAAATCCTGGTACAACCAGATGACCAAATCGCCGACGAGCATCACATGGTTGCCGGAGTTCATCTGGACGTCCGCGGTGTCGCCGTTCCATAATTCCCAAATGGTCGTGGCGCCGTGGTCAACCATGTAGCCCCAGCTCGGGAAATCGTGGTTGGTGGCCAGGGCGTAAGCGAGGTCGGCCCGGCCATTGTCCGTCAGCACACGGTTGAGCCAGGCCGCGCCAATCAGGCCGGTGCCGATGTGGTTGTGGTAAATGTTGGTGATGCTATTCACCAGATTTGCGAGGATCGGCGCGCGTTGGTCGTCGGGAGCCATGCCAAAGGCCAGGGGCAGCACACTGGAAGTCTGGGTGCCGTTGTCGTATTGGCCCGCTTGCCGGTTGAGGTATTTCGCGTTCAGGCCGAAATTCAATTTCGCCGCCAATTCGGCGAAGCGCTGGGCGTCCGCCGGCTGGTTCACCAGCGCCGCATATTCGCCCATCAGGCCGAGATCGTGGTAAAAATAGGTGGTGCCCAGCAGTGGGCCGGCGGTGAGGCGCGCGGGGTCGGTGCTGTGGATGATTTTCGGATCTTCCGGCGGCATGCACCAGTCGCCGTATTTGTCGCGCGGCATGATGCCGTCGGTGATGTACGCGCTCATGTGGTCAATCCATTTCACCATCGCGGGATAATTGCGCGCAATCGGCGCTTCGTCGCCAAACTGTTCGCGCAGGCTGTGGGGAATAATTATCAGCGCGCTGGGCCAGGTCACGTCGTCGTTGTAGATTGTCCAGAAGTGCGGGGCGACGGCGGGGACGCTGCCGTTGTCGAGTTGCGCGTCTACGACGTCCTGCAGCCATTTGGCGTAGAGCAGGTGGTTGTCGAAGATATACATTTCACCGAGCGATTCGGCGGCGCGGTCGCCGAGCCAGCCCTGACGCTCGTCGCGCTGCGGGCAGTCGGTCGGGATGCTGCGGTAATTGCCGCGCACGCCCCAGACGACGCATTGGTAAATTTTGTCGAGCAGCGGATTCGAGGACGCAAAATCGCCCGCGCTGGCGAGGTCGTCATTCACCGCGCGGCCCTGGAGGGAAAGCAAATTGGGCCGGCCGGGGAAGCCGGTGACTTCGACATAGCGGAAACCGTGGTAAGTGAAGCGCGGCTGCCAGATTTCCTCGCCACCGCCTTTGAGCGTGTAGTGATCGGTGACCTTCGCGCTGCGCAGGTTTTCCATGCTCAGTGAGCCGTCGTCGTGCAGGCGCTCGGCAAAACGCATCGCCACGGTCGCCCCTGCCGGGCCGGTGACGGTGAGCTTGCACCAGCCGACAAAGTTTTGCCCAAAGTCATAAACAAATACCCCGGGCGAAATTTCCTTCATGGAAACCGGCTCGACAATCCCGGTGACGCGAATCGGCTCAATGTTTTGCGCGCAGAGCACGCCGCCCGGTGCGCTGGCCAGGCTGGCTTTTGACCAGGCGGAATCATCAAACCTCGGCTGCGCCCAGCCGGACATTTCCTGGCGCGCGTCGTAATCTTCGCCGTCGTATTCGTTGTTGGCGCGGATGGGACCGGCCTCGGTGTATTTCCACGATTCATCGCTGGTGATTTCCGCGCTGGTGCCGTCCTGGTATTCCACGCGCAGTTGCAAAATCAGTTTTGGCCAGCCGAAGGTCATCAAGCCATTGCGGCCGACGATGCGCGGTGAGTAATAGCGCCCGTTGCCCAGCACCACCCCCAGCGCGTTAGCGCCTTGCTTCAACAGCCCGGTCACGTCGTAGGTGACGTAATAAACGCGCTTTTCATAATCGCTCAATGCGGGCGAAAGCACGGCGTCACCGGCCTTTGCGCCATTCACATAAAGTTCCGATGTGCCGAGGCCCGCGAAGGCGACCAAGGCGCGGCGAATGGGTTTGTCCGTCGTGAAATCTTTGCGCAGCCAGCGCGCGGGCGTGGCGATGTTGTCGGTCGGCGCGGGCTGGTCATGGCCGATCCATTGGGCATGCCAGTCCGTCGGTGCGAGCAAACCCATCGTCCACAGCGCGGGCTGGCTCCAGTCAGAGGCGCGTTGGTTTTGGTCCCATACGCGCACCTTCCAATACGCGCGCGCCAGCGTGCCGAGTGGCGCGCCGCCGTAGGCGACGTTGATGGATTGGTCGGAGGCGACTTTGCCGCTGTCCCACAAATCGCCCCGGTCCTGCGCGAGTGCCGCGATCGACGACGCCACGAGAATTTCGTAGGCCGTCTGCTTATTGCCACGGGCAGAAGGGTTCTTCGATTCGAGCAGCCAACTCAGGCGCGGTGCGGGGGTGTCCACGCCCAGCGGATTGGTCAGGCCATTGCAACGCAGCGAATCCGGCGTCACGGCCGCGGGGGAGGCGGCCTGCGCGGTCGAGGAAATGGACGCCGCCTCCATTGCGACGAACGAGAAAATCAAAACAGCGGCAAGAATCGGGGCTTTCATCGGCGGACGAGGGTGGGGGGAAGCCAAATACACAGAAGATTCATTTTGAAATAACGCTCAAACCGGCGGCTGACAAGCTTGGGCGGCGCCGCATTTTAGCCGTTGTCGAAGACCGGATTTTTAGTTTATAGCTCATCTCCCCCAACCCCCAGGAGGCTATTATGACATTCCGTTCCGTCGTCTTTTCGCTTGGTCTAATTTTAACCGGTTCGCTCGCCGCGCAGAATGTTTCCTCGGTGCGTCTTGCGGACCTTGCGGTCGAGCACGACCAAAACACCCTCGGTATTGGCACGGTCCAGCCGCGCTTTTCTTGGAAACTCCTTTCCGACCGCAAAGGCGAAGTGCAGACGGCCTACGAAATCCGCGCCGCCTCGACCGCCGCGGGGTTGTCGACCACGCCCGATTTATGGGCTTCCGGCAAAGTCGCGTCCGACCAATCCGTGTTGGTGCCCTGGAGCGGCAAGACGCTCGGTTCGCGTTCGCAGGTTTTCTGGCAGGTGCGTGTGTGGGACAAGGGCGGCCAGGTGTGCGACTGGAGTAAGCCAGCGTCTTTTGAACTCGGCCTGCTCAATCCGGCCCAGGACTGGAAGGGCCAGTGGATCACGGTGGATTTGCCCCGCTTTGACATTGAGGCCAGCCCGCTGGCTAAGGCCGACTGGATCAGCAGTGGTAGCTCGGCTACCCAGGCTAATGGTGTCCGTTATCATCTGCAGTTGCCCGCCAACGCGAAGGTAATCGGCGCTTCCATTGACGTCTCGGCGGACGGCTTGATTGCACTCTATGTCAACGGCGTGCCCACACGCCAGGGCAGCACGAGCCATACGGCGCCATTCCACGCGGATTTCGGACCCGAGCTTACCGCGGGCAACAACCTGATTGCCATTATCTCCGGTGCGGTGCGTCGCCCGGCCGCCCAGGACAACGGCAACGCCATCGCCGCGCACGGCATCATTGATTTGGACAACGGTCAGCACATTGACTTTTACACCGACGGCACATGGAAGGCGGGCATCGTGCCCAACCCCGGCGCCACCGGCCCCAGCGCCACGGCCATCCCCGCGCCCGATTCCTGGCCCACGCCGACGTTTGACGAGTCCACGTGGACGGCGGCCACGGATTACGGAAAGTACTCCACCAGCCAGCCTGTGCCCAGCGCTGACAGCACGATCGGCCCGGGCCGCTATCTGCGCAAAACTTTCACCGTGAAAGGCCCGGTCGCCAAGGCCCGGTTGTATTCCACGGCTTTCGGTGTGTATGAAGCCTCGATCAACGGCCAGCGTGTCAACGACCACCAACTCGATCCCGGTTTCACGGATTATAACAAGCGCGTGATGGTGCAGACGACGGATGTGACTTCCCTCCTCAAGCCCGGGGCCAACGCCATCGGGGCGCTTATTGGCGACGGCTGGTTTGCGGGCCGCCTCGGCTGGGACGGACTCTACCAGTACAAAACCGTCAGCGACCACCCGCTCTTTAACGCGCAACTCGAAATCACCTATGCCGACGGTTCGAAGGACATTGTCGCCACGGACAACACCTGGAAAGGCGGCGCGGGCGAAGTGGTTGGCTCCGACGACCAGTTGGGCGAAGTGATTGACGCTCGCAAAGCCCTGCCCTGGGACCAGGCTACCTTCAATGACTCTGGCTGGAAAAACGCCACAATCGAAGACCACAGTGCCACCGAGCTCGACCCGCAGGTTGGCCCGCCCGTGCGCCGGATGATGGAGCTTGCGCCGAAGAAAATCACCAAGATTGGCAACAGCTGGATTATCGACTTCGGCCAAAACCTCGTCGGCCACGTCCGCCTCGCCGCCCGCGGCCCGGCCAACGCCGTCATCAACGTGACCCACGCCGAAATGCTCAGTGCCGACGGCTCGCTCTACACCGAAAACCTCCGCAGCGCCATTTCGTTGGACACCTTCACGCTCAAGGGCACCGGTCAGTTGGAGACCTTCGAGCCGCACTTTACCTTCCACGGTTTCCGCTACGTGGAGGTTGACGGCTACCTCGGCGAGCTGACGGCGGACAACATCCGCGGTGTCGTGGTCGGCTCCGACACGCCGAACACCGGCACCTGGGAATCCTCCAGCACCGACATCAACCAGCTCTACTCCAACATCCGCTGGGGCCAGCGCGGCAACTATATCAGCATCCCGACCGACTGCCCGCAGCGTGACGAGCGCATGGGCTGGATGGGCGACGCCCAGGTCTTTGCGCCCACCGCCGCGCGTAATTCGGACGTGGCGGGTTTCTTCGCCAAGTGGACGATTGACATCGACGACGCCCAGACGCCGCAGGGCCGTTTCTCCAGCGTCTCGCCCAAAGGCACGCAGAACCAGGGCTACCCCGTGTGGGGTGATGCCGGTGTGCTCATCCCGTGGCTGATGTATAATGTCTACGGTGACAAAAAATTCCTCGCCGACCACTACGACGCCATGGCGCGCTGGGTGGATTATTGCCAGGCCAACGCCAGCACCATCATGAGCTCAGGCGTGGGCGATCACCTGGCGCCGATGCCGACGGCGACGCCCACCACCTTGGTGGACCGCGCCTACTTTGCCAACTCCGCGGACATTGTCGCCAAGTCGGCCGCATTGCTCGGCAAGACCGATGACGCCGCGAAATACGCCCAACTGCACGACAGCCTGGTCGCCGACTATCAGAAGAATTACATCGGTGAAGACGGCTCCGTCACCGCGCCGGGCGGGGGTTTCCGCGGCCGGGGCGGTTTTGGCGGCCCAGGGGGTGCGGCTCCGGCTCCCGGTGGTACGGGCGCCGCGGCCTTACCTCGCAGCGGCAACTCCCAGAGCGCGTTTGTCTTTGCGCTGCACTTCAACCTCGCGCCGGAAAACGTCCGTCCGCTCATCGCGCAGCGCCTGGCGGACGACATCAACCAAAAAGGCCACCTCACGACCGGTTTCCCGGGCACAAGCTGGCTCTGTCCGACGCTCACACAAATCGGCCGCTCTGATCTCGCTTGGAAACTCCTGTTCACCGACACCTATCCGTCGTGGCTCTTTGAGGTGAAGAATGGCGCGACCACCATGTGGGAACGCTGGGACGGCTGGACGGAGGACAATGGTTTCCAGGCCTCCTCGATGAATTCCTTCAATCACTATTCTTTCGGCGCCGTCGGCTACTGGCTCTACTCCGGCGCGGCCGGCATCCAGACCGACGATGCCAGCCCGGGTTACAAGCATTTCATTCTCGCGCCGCAAATCTCGGACCGCCTCACCTTCCTCAAGTCCAGCTATGAGTCGCCCTATGGCAAAATCACCTCGAATTGGAAAATTGACGGCGACCAGGTCGTCTACGACGTGACGGTGCCGCCGAATTCCTCCGCCACGCTCAATCTTCCCGTCCCGCCGCAAAGCGTGAAAGAATCGGGCCAGCCGATTGCCGCGAACAGCGGGACAACCACCAGCCTCCCGCTCGCCGCTGGCTCTTACAGCTTTTCGTTCCCAAAGCAGTTGCTCAAATAATCCGGATTTTGGCGGGAAACATTCTTTCGGCGTTGCGGATGCGCTGGAAGTGGATACGATGTATGTGTCATTTTTGTGACGAAAAACCATGCCTGTTTCCACCGATCAAACTCCCCCGGTTGCCCCAGTCGCCAGCCCGCGCGCGTCCTTGGCGGACAAAAAAGTCACCGTGCTCGGGGTAAAGCGCATCATCAACGCGTTTTTTTATTCGATGGAAGGTTTTGGCTCGGCCTACAAGCACGAGCAGGCCTTCCGCCAGGAGATGATGCTCGCGGTGATTTTGGTGCCGGTCGCGTTGTTACTGCCTGTCAGCTGGCTGGGCAAGGCGCTGATGCTTGGCAGTGTGCTGCTCGTGCTCATTGTCGAGCTGCTCAATTCCGCCGTCGAATGGTGTGTGGACCTCGCCGCCGAGCAGCAACGCCACCCCTTTGCCAAGCGCGCCAAGGACATGGGCAGCGCCGCGGTGTTTTTGAGCCTGGTTAACTGCCTGGTGGTTTGGGTCTTGGTGGTGGCGCAGGCTGTGGCCGATGGCCGTTTTCACGGGTAGGTTGGGTGGCCGTTTTGGGACGGTTAGGTTTCCAGATAAGGTTTTTAACCGGGGTGTCTGATAGGGACATTCGCTGGCGAAATGACGTTGCCAAACGGCGCAGACTCACCTAATTGGCATTGGCTTCGACGGCGGGTGCCCCTCCTGCCGTTGTCTTTGATACAACTATGAATCTTCGTATCTGCTTCTCCCGTATTGTGCGGTGGGCCATGCGTGCGCCCGCCTGGCTTTTCACCATTTTCGCGCTCAGCGCGCTCTTTGCTTCGACCGCTCACGCGGCCGGCGAGGCCGACATCCACTTACCCGAACAAACCAACGCCGTTTTCAACGTCTTCGGCGCCAGTCTCACCGGTGGTACGATTCTCTGGATTGGGCTGGTCATGTGCGTTTTTGGCGCGCTCTACGGCCTGAATGAATGGCGTTACCTCAAGGGTCTGCCCGCGCACAAGTCCATGCTCGATGTCTCGGAGTTGATTTACAGCACCTGCAAAACCTACCTCCTCCAGCAGGCGAAGCTGCTGATCATGCTCGAAATTCTGATTGGCGCGACCATGGTGTTTTATTTCGGTTTCCTGCAGCATTACTCCGCCGGCCAGGTTCTGTTGATTCTCTTTTGGTCGCTCGTGGGCATGGGCGGGTCGCTGTGTGTGGCCTGGTTTGGCATCCGCATCAACAACGTGGCCAACAGCCGCATGGCCTTCGCCGCCTTGCGCGGCAAGGCGACCGCCCTTTCGGAAATCCCCACGCGTTCGGGCATGAGCATCGGCGTGCTGCTCGTCAGCGTCGAATTGGTCATCATGCTGACCATTCTGAAATTCGTGCCGAGTAATCTCGCGGGCGTCAGCTTCATCGGCTTCGCCATTGGCGAGTCCCTCGGCGCGAGCGTGCTGCGCATCTGCGGCGGCATCTTTACGAAAATCGCCGACGTCGGTTCCGACATGATGAAGATCGTTTTTAAAATCAAGGAGGACGACGCCCGCAACCCCGGCGTCATCGCCGATTGCGCGGGGGACAACGCCGGCGACAGCGTTGGCCCGACGGCCGATGGCTTCGAGACCTACGGCGTCACCGGTGTCGCGCTCATCACCTTCATTTGCCTGGCGGTGAAGCCCGAATTTCAATGGATGCTGATTGTGTGGATTTTCACCATGCGCATCGTGATGGTCGCGCTTTCCATCGTGGCCTGGTTTATCAACAGCAAACTTTCCCGCATACTCTTCAAGGACACGAAAGACTTCGACTTCGAGCACCCGCTCACCTCGCTGGTGTGGATCACCTCGCTCATGGGCATCGGCGTCACCTTCCTGTGCACCTACACCATGCTGCATGGCCTGTTGCCCGAAGGTCTGTGGTGGAAACTGGCGACCATCATCAGTTGCGGCACCATTTCCGCGGCCATCATCCCCGAGCTCACGCGCGTCTTTACCTCCATGCACAGCGCGCACTGCCATGAAGTGGTGGACGCCACCAAGGAAGGCGGCACCGGTCTAACAATCCTCTCCGGCCTCGTCGCGGGCAAGTTCTCCGCTTTTTGGATGGGCATCACGCTCGCCTCACTCATGTTCATCGGTTTCGTCACCAGCACCCACGGGCTGCACGCCAACCATATTCTCGGCGAAATCATGAATTACCCCGAGGTTTTTGCCTTCGGCCTCATCGCCTTCGGCATGTTGGGCATGGGCCCCGTCACCATTGCGGTGGACAGCTATGGCCCGGTGACGGACAACGCCCAGTCCGTCTTCGAGCTTTCGACCATCGAGCAAATGCCCAACATCGAAAAGGAGATTGAACACTCTTTCGGCTTCAAGCCCGACTTCGCCACCGGCAAGCATTTTCTCGAAGCCAACGACGGCGCAGGCAACACCTTCAAGGCCACCGCCAAGCCCATGCTCATCGGCACCGCGGTCGTCGGCGCCACCACGATGATTTTTTCGCTCATCCTCATGCTCAAGGAACACGAGGGCTGGGCGAATTTCGAGCCTTTGAGCATCACCAATCCCTGGATCATCATGGGCATGACGGCCGGCGGCGCGGTCGTCTATTGGTTCTGCGGCGCCTCCATGCAGGCCGTTACCACCGGCGCCCATCGCGCCGTCGAATACATTAAACGCAACATCAAGCTCGATGGGAACACCAAGGCTTCCGCCGAAGACAGCAACGAAGTCGTGCGGATTTGCACGGTCTTTGCCCAAAAGGGCATGGTCAACATTTTCGCGGTCATTTTTTCCCTCGCGCTGGGTTTTG
>Ga0206855_10383_pt1 | contig 10927 bp, 8 predicted proteins | sample Alteio_BWOrgCont_51_FD_152637 | JGI IMG/M metagenome (GOLD analysis project Ga0206855, IMG submission 152637) | Enriched cells from forest soil in Barre Woods Harvard Forest LTER site, Petersham, Massachusetts, United States -... | ecosystem: Environmental > Terrestrial > Soil > Temperate forest >...
CACTTTGTATGGTGGGAATATTCCGTCATCCCTGGCGGGCGAGGTGGAAACCTTGAGTTTTACCGAATCTCCCTACCCGGGCGGTTATCTGAGTCTTTTTGAATTGGACAACGTCCAATTTTCAAATTCCTCGGTTCCTGAACCGGGCGAGCTTGCCCTGGCTGCTTTGGGCGGTTTGTGTTTTGCGTGGCGGCGGTGGAAAAATCTGTCACTGTGAAATTCCGTTGCGCCATCTTCGCTCGACACTATTTTTCATCCTCCATCCTTGCCGGAAAATAGGGGTAGTGACGAACTATCGATTTTCCGTCCTATCCCTTATTTTTCGGGCGAGGGTGACCGGCTGGTTCCTTGGTTTTACCAGGTCCAGGAAATGCCGCCGTAAAAAGAGTGGGGATCGCCCGGATGAAAGACCTGCACCGGCGGAGGGGTGACGGCCGGATTCGCGCTGGAGACAGGGTCCACGGAGGAGGCGTAGCGTTTATCGAGCAGGTTGCGGGCGTCGAAAAAGATGGAAAGGCCTTTGCCTAAATACATGCCCATCTTGAAGCCGAGCAGGAAATAGGCGGGCGCGTAAAGGGTGTTGGCGTTGTCCACGGGAAAGGAAGTGATCGCCCAATTGATGTTGGGGCCGGCATAAAAGCCGCCGGGGGTTTCATACATGAGCTGCGCCGAATAGACGTGAGGGGGGACGCCGGCGATGCGGTTGTTGCCAAAGGTCGGGTCGTCGCTGAAATGGAGGTCGGTGAAGGTGTAATCCTGGCGCAGGGTCAGGGTGTCACCGGCATGCGTTTTGTCTTCCTTGACGAAAATGGAAGAGAACAATCGCGTGTCCAGCCCGGCTTCGACGCCCTGGTTAATCGTATGGGCAATGTTCACGCCGCCGAGGTCCTGGTCGGTGGTGGGGTCGAAGAGGTCGAGGAGTTCGCCGTGCACCCAACTGCGATAGAGCGAGAGTTCCCAATCGAACCGGCCGGCATGGCCGCGCGTGCCGACCTCGACCGTCCAGGCGCTTTGCGGGGACAAGGGCGTGAATTCCTGGCTGGTGCCGGCGCCGGTGCCGAAATCGACCATATCGTCGAAGGACGGGGGCTGCCAGCTCCGGCTGAAATTGGCGTAGATTTGGTCTTTGTCGTTGAGTTCGTAAAGCAGGCCGACCTTGGGATTCACGGTGCGAAAAGTGAGATCGGCGGATTGGTCGCCGTCAGCAGTGTTGTTGAAATGATCGTGAAAATGCCGTTGGGCCCAGGCGGCCTGCATGCCGGTGATAACCGAAAGTTTTTCGGTGAGATAATGCTGGTTTTGCACGTAGCCGATGAGATTGAGGGAATATTGGAGGTCCGCGCCAGTGGGCGGACCCTGCTGGCCATCCAGGTTGGCGTAGTAGGAGTCGTGCTGCTCTTCCAGCGTGGGATTAAAGCCGATGGTAAAGATATTATCGTCGCCCAGAATTTCGCCGCCGTGGGTCGTGGAATTGAACAACGCCCCGACGTTATCGGCATAAAAAACGTTGATGCCCTGGTTAAAGTCATTATCAGCGTTCGTATCGCTGATGAAGAGATTCGGTTCGAAGGCCTGGCGATGCCACCAATAGACGCCGGCATCGGCTTCCTCGCCGCCGGACTGGTAAGTGAGCTTGTCGGCCAGGCGCAGGTAATACCAGTCTTTGCGGAAATTTTCCTGGATGGCGTCCATTCCGGCCTGCGTGGGATCCTGATCCATTTGTTGCTGGGAGATTCCTTCAGGTTCCTGGCGGTCCGTCCGGTCGGCGATGAGATAGAAGCGGTTTTCCAGGTGGTCGGTCAATTTATACCCGACATCGCTGAAGAGCATTTCGGTGCTTTCGCGGCTATGCTGGCGCCAGCCACTCTGGTAACGGCTGGATACGGAAGCGAAATAATCCATCGGCCCTTTGACTCCGCCGGAAGTGACCTGCCCGCGCAGAAATCCAAAACTACCCGCTTCCAGGCGGACGCTCAGGGGCGCGGCATCATAGCCGGTGTAGGGAACGAAGTTCACCGCGCCGCCCAGCCCGAGCGCGCCGTATTGCAGCGCATTCGCCCCGCGATAGACTTCGGCATACTTGATGGTGCCCACGTCAAAATCCTCCAGGATAATTTCACCGTCGCCCTGGTTTAACGTCAGGCCGTCAATCAGATATTGGACGCCGATTGGTTCATCCTCGGACAACACGCCCGAGCCGCGGATAAAAACCTTGCTGACTTCGACATCATTTTCCGAAAGCGTGACCAGGCCCGGCGTGTTTTGGAATAAATCATCCAGGCTGGACACGCGGCCCTTATACATTTCGCCGCTGCCCTGCACGGTAAAGCCGCCGGGGATTTGTTTTTTCTTTTCCTCCGCCACAGACATGGGCGGCGAAGTGAGGGACGGTTTGCCGACGATAATCATGGAGGGCAAAATCACCGGCTCATTGGTAGCTAAAATTATGGGCGCATTGGTGCCCTGGATAACGGGTGGCAATAAATTAGTGGACTGCGCAAATGCGGCGGCAACTGCGCAATAGATTATGCTTAACGCAGTGAGTTGGAAAACGAACCGGACGTTCATGATGCCTGCTGATGGATACAGAATATTTGATACGTCTTATGGGAACAACCTTATTGCAGAAACCGCCTGCATTTCTTTTCGGATTCTGGAAGACAGGGGAATTGAGGCTGTTATTGGGCTGCCACTTCGAACGGAACCTTTAACCGAATATCGTCGGAAGCCGCGCCGATGAGAAGTTCATATTTGCCCGGCTCAACGACGTATTTTTTCGAAGTGGTATCCCAATAACGGAACCGTTCCGCCGGAATATCCACGGAGACATTGGCTGCCTGGCCACGGGCCAGATGGACACGCACAAAGCCACATAACGCCAATTTGGGTTGCGACACGGCGGAATTAACATGCCGGAAATAGACCTGCGCCACTTCATCGCCGTCACGAGCGCCGGAATTTTCCAATGCGAAGGAAACTTTCACGGTATCCAACGGCGTGTAGGAGGCCTGGTCGAGGGCCGGATTCTGGTAGTAAAAGCTGGTGTAACTCAAGCCGTGGCCGAAAGCGAAGAGCGGTTTGCCGTCATAGTAACGGTAAGTGCGATTCTTCATGGAGTAGTCTTCAAAATCCGGCAAATCGGAAGTAGAGGCGTAGAACGTGACGGGCAGGCGGCCGCTGGGATTCGCATCGCCGAACAGGACTTCGCCGACGGCGCGTCCGCCTTGCTCGCCGGGATACCATGCCTGCACGATGGCGGGCAAATGCCTGGCCTCCCACGGCATGGCCGTGGCGCTGCCGCTGCAATTGACAAAGATGACCGGTTTGCCGGTGGCATAGAGTTTGCGGAGCAGGGCCGTCTGCACCGCGGGCAATTCGATTTGCGTGCGGTCGCCGCCCTCGAAACCGATAAACCCATTGGCGCGCTTCATTTCTTCGCCCTCAAGTTGGGCGCTGATGCCCCCGACGTAAATCACCACATCGGCGGCTTTGGCGATGGAAACGGCCTGGGCGATAGTTTCAGGCGTTGGTTTGTTCGAGCCATCCCGTTTCAACGCCAGCGGGCATCCGGGCGCATAAGTTACTTGTATATCCGGGCCGACGACGGCTTTGATGCCGTCCAAAATAGTCACCGGACGGGCAGGGGTGCCGTTATAATTGCCAACAAGTATGGGAATGGAGTTGGCGTTATCGCCGATGACGGCGATACTCTTTATTTTGGCGCGGTCCAGCGGCAACACGCCATCGTTTTTCAGAAGCACGATGGATTCTTCCGCGACTTTGAGCGCGAGGGCTTCATGCGCTGGAGTGTCGTTCTGGTCCATGCCGATTTTTGACCACGGAACAACCTGCGGCGGGTCAAACAGCCCGAGGCTGAAACGGGCCTTGAACGCATAATGAAGCGCATTATCTATCTCGGGGGCGGTGATGAGGCTTTTTGCGACGGCCGTTAAAAGCGCATTGTAAGAGCCGCCACAGCAGATGTCGCAGCCGGCTTTCACCGCGTCAGCCGCGGCGGCGGGCAGCGAATCCGTATAATGGTGACCGGAATAAATATCATGGACGGCATCGCAATCCGAAACGATATAGCCGTCAAAGCCCCATTGATGACGGAGCAGGTCATCCAATAAAAAGGAATTGGCGCAATCGGGCACGCCGTTGAGCGCGCTGTAAGCGCCCATGACGCCGCCGACATGGCCGTCGCGCACGGCCATTTCGAATTGGGGAAGGTAGGTTTCGTATAAATCGCGTTCCGGCGGCGAGGCGTTGAAGCCGTGGCGCAGCGGTTCGGGGCCGCTGTGAACGGCATAATGTTTGGCGCAGCCCATGGCTTTGATATACCTGGGGTCGTCCCCCTGCAAACCCTGGATGAAAGCCACTGCGAGTGAACCTGTCAGAAAAGGGTCCTCACCGTAAGTTTCCTGGCCGCGCCCCCAGCGCGGGTCGCGAAAGATATTTATATTAGGCGACCAGAAGGTAAGCCCATCGAACCGTGCGCTATTGCCGTTATGATGGCTGGTGTAGTCGTTGAATTTGGCGCGGGCTTCAGTGGAAATGACATCGCCCTCGCTATGAATCAACGGCACGTCCCAGGTAGCGGCCATGCCAATGGCCTGGGGAAAAACTGTGGCAATTCCGTCCCGCGCGACTCCATGAAGGGCTTCGCTCCAAACATCGTATCCCGGGATTCCGAGGCGTGGAATGGCGCGAGTCGAATTGCCGATTTCCTGCACCTTTTCGGCGAGCGACATCCGGCTGATCAGGTCCTTGATACGGGCATCCTGCGGTTGAGTGGGATCCTTCCAGATTTCAGGCGTATTAACTACCGGCGGGCGGTTGTCGGCAGCGCTGAGAGGGTTGGCTAAATCAATCGCTCCCATCGAAATGATTTCCCCGCCCGAAGCGTCAAGAATTTTAAGCAGATTGAACTTGGCGTTATCTTTGAGGGCTGTGAAAGTGATGGCGAGCGGGGTGTTATTATCCAAATGGTTTACTTCCCCGGTAATGGTGTAAACCTTGTCCACGCCGCCGGCGGCAGCCAGGATATCCAGGTTGCTGGCGATGACGGTATCGCCTGAAGTCACGTTAAACAGTCTCATGCCGGGTTGGTTGAAGGCCGTTTCCATTTCGCCGATGAGAATCGTGTACTGGCCGACGGGCAGGCGCGAGACGGTGATGGTGAAATGGGAGCCTTCGATGCCTTCGTGAAAAGCTGTTATATCGTCCCCTGCGCCCTGGATTTGCAAATCTGATGGGATTCGGACATGCATGAATTGCCCGTCGGCCAGGACCAGGTGGTCGCAAGCGGCGCAGGTTTCCTCATCGGCGCGGGCCGGCGAGTTTAAAAATAAAAGACCAATCAGGGGAAGCAACGTGAAGGCGCGCATAGCTCCTGTTTTTTTGAGGTTATAGGAAATTGTGACGGGCAAGTGTTCGCGTCAGCGAAACGAATTTCTGCCTGGCCGCGGTATAATAGGAAGCATTTTTTCCGTCCGGCACAATTCTTTCACTGGGGTTGGTCTGGACGATCTCCGTGGACCATCCGGCGATTGATTTGGATGTTTGAACGGCGGCCAGGGCCTGGATGGCTGCGCCGAGCGCCGCGCCTTCGGATTGGGCGAGGGTCACGACGGGACAGTTGAAAATGTCCGCGCAAATTCGACGCCAGATGGCGCTCTTGCTGCCGCCGCCAGTCAGGCGAATTTCCGAAGGGACGATGCCAAGTTCTTTCATGCGTTCCAAACCGTAGGCGAGTCCCAGAGTCGCGCCTTCCATGGCAGCGCGGGCCATAAGTTCGGGTTTCATCGTGCGCGTCGTAAGGCCGTGAAAAACACCGCAGCCGGCTGGCAAATTGGGCGTGCGCTCGCCATGCAGGTAGGGGAGAAAAAGAAGTCCCTCGGCGCCGGCGGGAACGCTCTCGACCGCGCTATCCAGTTGCTCAACCGACCAGCCGAAGAGATTTCGGACGGCCTCGGTGGCCACGGTGACATTCATCGTGCAGAGCAGGGGGAGCCAGCCGTCCGTGCTATCGCAGAATCCGGCAATCTCGCCACCTTTATCTATCACCGGCTTTTTGCTGTAGGCATAGATGGTGCCGGAGGTGCCAAGGCTGGTGGTGATGCGACCGGGAATGACGTTGGCTGTGCCAATTGCGCCCATCATGTTGTCGCCGCCACCCGCACTCACGACGATGTCGCCCGCTAAATCCCACCGTTTGGCTAAATCCGGTTTTAACATTCCGATCGGTTTGCAGGAAGATTCAACGGCAGGCATTTTTTCCGGCATGGACGGATCGATAAATTTCAAAATGTCCGTTTCCCATTGGCGGGTGCAGACGTTCAACAGTGCCGTGCCGGAGGCATCGCCAAATTCCATGCGGTATTTTCCGGTCAGGTGGAAATTCAGATAATCATGTGGCAACAGAACCGTGGCAAGTTTCGCAAAATTTTCCGGTTCATGGCACTTGAGCCATAAGATTTTGGGAGCGGTGAAGCCCGGCAGCATGTCGAGGCCGACGCGCTCGATGAGAAATTGCGCGCCACCGAAATGTTTTCGCAACAGGTCGCATTCTTCGACGGTGGAGGTATCGCACCACAATTTGGCAGGGCGAATCACGCCCGATTGTTTATCGAGGGCAACAAATCCGTGCTGCTGCCCGGAGACGCCGATGCCCCGCACGTCCTTGCGACGGACTCCCAAATTACCCAAAACTTCCCGGACCGTGGCGTCCACCGCTTGAGTCCAGGTCGAGGGATGCTGTTCCATGTGCCCAGTGGGCAGGCCGGGAAGAACGTCGTAGTGTTGCGCGGCGGAGGCGATGATTTTTCCCGTGTCACCGTCCAGCGCCACGGTTTTGGTGCTTTGCGTGCCGCAATCTATACCCAAATAAATCACGCGATTTAGTAGAGGCACTCCGCCAGATAACCAGCCAAGGCAGTATAGCGCTGGGTTTTGCGAAATTCCTGGATGCGCTTCCGGTCAACCTTCAACGCTTTTTTCCACAAGCGCTGTAAGTTAGCCGCGCTGGTATGCAATATATCCGCGATGTCTTCCTGGCGGTCGGTGCGCGGGGCTTTGACATCAAATGCCAGGATACCCGGCCACCGTGAGTCCTGAAGCGCGACGCACAAGGCGAGATCTTTGAGCGGTTCGGTATAACCGAAGGGCAGGTCCTGGTCGTAGCGGGTGGTGTCCTGTGAATTGAGGTGGATATGAAATAATTTTCCGGCTTCCAGGCAAAGCTCAACGTCCCAAAGATAGTCAAGGCCGGCCATCCGGCTGTGCGCGGTTTCGGGATTGATGCCGTAGAGAGGCTGAACTGCTTTATCCAGCCGGCTGATGAGATAGAGCGCCTCGCCAACGTTGCCCAAATACATATTGGCGCGCGGTTCATTGGGCTTGGGCTCAATGGCAAACCGAGGGGATTTTTTGCCGTATTTTTTCAGGGCATATTTGCCAACGGCGTTGAAACCTTCAATCATGCGCCGGACGGATTCCTGTCCGTTCTTGGCGAGCATAAAATCAAAGCCTTCGCGCCCGTTCCAAAACACCATTATCTCCGCGCCCAACTCGACTGTTACGTCCACGGCGCGCAGGGCGTTATCGAGCGCGTGTTTGCGGACAGCGGGGTCATTGCTCGTCATGGCGCCGTCTTTGAAAACCGGGGCGGCAAAAAACGAGGGCGTGTACATGCCCATCTTAACGCCATATTGCTTCATCAGCTTTTTAGCCTGAGGAACGTCGGCTGCCGAAATTTCCACATCATGCGCTTCGATATAGGTAATGCCTGCTTCCGCCAAAAGTGCGATGCGGTCGAGAATGGGAATGTCCTCCCTTGTCGGTCCGCCAAAGGGGTCGCGTCCTGCACCCAGGTTCCAAACTCCTGCACCAATGCCATTTTTTCCTGCTTTTTTTTCGATAATTACTTTACTCATTTGCCTTAAGGGTCTTTGTTAGATTTAGGATTTTAACAGACTTCGCGAACGATGCCTTGTCCGTATTCCCGCTGGTAAAAAGTGCACAAATTTTCAGGAGTCCTTGACGCGGCAAATTTTGGCTGCTAAAACATCCGTCATGATTCGACGACTGCCGCGTAAACCGCGTCAATTCTTTGATCTTTTTGAAGAATATGGCAGTGGCAGCATTGCCCGGCTGCCGGAACACCGGAATGGCGGCCTGGAAATCCATTATATTGCCCAGGGCCATCTCCACTGGGAAATCGAGGGCCGCCCTTTTTTGGTTGCCCCGCATTCGGTTTTTTTCACCTTTCCTTGGGAGAAGCATGGAAGCTGCGCGGATTTTGAGCCGGGGCATTTTTTCCATTTCGTCGTCTTCCGCATGCGCAACCCGGATGAAAGAGATCCCGGGAAGTTTCGTTTGGTCTCCGGATTCGGACTTTCGAATTCTGAGCAGGACGAGATTTTCCGCCGGCTCTCATCCGTTCGCAACCGATGTTTTGCAGCAAGCCCTGATTTTGCCTGGGTCATCGCACGATTGGCCGGGGAATTAACACAGCCCGGATTTATGGCGCGTACCAATATCGTCGCATTATCTCGCGCGATGCTTTGCGAATTAATAAAGAACATCCGGTCCAATGAAGTCCAGAACCATAAAAAATCACTGAGTGAACCGCGAGTCCTTAAGTTTGCAAATGAACTTCGCACCCGCTGCGCGGAACCCTGGACCCTGGCATCCATGGCCGCTGCCTGCCGGCTCAAACGCACGCAATTTGAAATCCTGGCCAAAGAACTGACGGGAGATACACCATCACGTTTGCTGAACCGTTTTCGTGTCAGACAATCCCAGACGCCGTTGAGAAGCAGCAACAAGACGATTACCGAAATCGCCTTCGATGCAGGATTTAGCTCGAGCCAGTATTATTCGAGGATTTTTAGAAATCTGGTAGGCATCACGCCGTCACAATACCGTCGCCAAAAAGGCAACCTGGCCCGGTACGATCGGCGTTTTCTCAAAATTTTGAAAGAACTTAAAATCTCCAGAAATTCTTAGCAGCTCCTTAGCATTGGAAGCAGGCTTGATGCTAACGACATAAATGATGATGCGAAACGTATCCGAATATTTAGAGACATGGGCGGGCATATAATCCGTATCACCTGATTTGCATCTGGGGTATTTTGGCCTTGAGGCGTTCAATACATGCAATCCCACTCATGCCCGCAAAATGGGTGTCCATGAGCACCACGTCGGGCCGGTCTTGGGGCAGATGTTCCAGGGCGGCTTCGCCGCTGTGATACGTGTTCAGGCAGCGAAAACCCGGCGCGCCATTCACAAACGTGTCAATGGACTGGCACAATTCCTTCTCGTCGTCCACTATGGATGCTCTGATCACGAGGAGTTTTTCTTTTCGCTGGGCCGGCTGGCAATCTTCGTCGCGCTGATATGTTAGGCAGCAAATTGTTCGCTTAAGCCCCCCGCTGTCGCCATTTCATGCGACTGTTCGGCATCTGCCATTGGCTTTATCTTTGTGAAACCTGTGCTGGAATGATTCGCTAACCGGTTCCGGTGATGTTTATTAAACTGAATGCTCGCCTTTCCAATTTTACTTTGTCCGCAATGCGCCATGAAAAATGAAAAGTGCGCGTTGTCAGAGACGTCAGAGACATTTAGTGATAAGTTGTTTCCGGCCGGTTTCGATTGGCGACGGTGTGAGATTAATATTTCTGAAAAGTATGCAGATTGCAGATATTAAGGGTAATGCCAAGAAGACGGCGGCGAACGTTTCAGCTCGCGATGCAATGACCGGTTTGGCTCGCGGTTTGACTGTCGTGGTTGCTCTGGCAGTTTCACTCTCGACCGCCAAGGCGTTCAACGGTGCGACCGTGCCTTGGACGACTTACGAAGCGGAAAACATGACCATCAGCGGCGGCAAGATTATAGGACCGGATTACGGCCACAATACGGTCGCTTCGGAGTCGTCGGGGCGAGAATGCGTCCAGCTAAACGGCACGGGCCAATACGTGCAATTCGCCGCCCAGACGGCCGCGAATTCCATCGTAGTGCGATATAGCGTACCGGACACATCGAATGGAACGGGGGCTAACTATACCATCAGCCTTTATACCAACGGGGTGTTTGTCGAAAAGTTGCCGCTGACTTCAGTGTATTCGTGGCGATATGGGAGTTACCCGTTCACTAACAACCCTTCAGCCGGTTCACCAAGAAATTTTTACGATGAGGTTCGCACCAACAACCTCAGCATCAATCCGGGCGATATGGTGCGGCTGCAAGTGGACAGCACGGACAACGCCACTAATTATGACATTGACCTCGTTGATTTGGAAAATGTGGCGTCCTCACTTTCCCAGCCGGCGGGTTATGTGTCCATTGTCACCCAATGGGGGGGCCGATCCCACCGGCGTCAACAACAGCACCGCCGCGTTTCAGACGGCGGCCCAACAAACTACCTATCCGCACATCTGGATTCCACCCGGAACCTACCTCATTGAAGGGACGATTTCGATCGCCGCCAACCACACTTTCCAGGGGGCCGGCATGTGGTACACGACGCTCATCGGGAATCCAAGTTCTTACAACACGACGCCAGGTTCTCGGGTCACTATATCCGGCCAGGGAAGCAACATCAACCTGGCTGACTTCGCCATCAAAGGCTTTCTGAACTACCGGAACGACTCGGAAGCCAACGATGGCTTGGGCGGATCCTATGGCACCGGTTCAAGCATCAGCCGCATCTGGGTGGAGCACACCAAGGTCGGCGCGTGGATCCAAAATTCACAGGGGCTGGTGGTGAATAGCTGCCGTTTCCGGGACACGATTGCGGATGGGATCAACCTTAACATTGGGATGCAGAACTCGACGGTCACCAACTGCACGACGCGGGGCACTGGCGACGATTGCTTTGCCGTGTGGCCCACATCCACCGCAGGAACTTATCCGTGTAACGGCAACG
>Ga0206855_10384_pt1 | contig 10909 bp, 8 predicted proteins | sample Alteio_BWOrgCont_51_FD_152637 | JGI IMG/M metagenome (GOLD analysis project Ga0206855, IMG submission 152637) | Enriched cells from forest soil in Barre Woods Harvard Forest LTER site, Petersham, Massachusetts, United States -... | ecosystem: Environmental > Terrestrial > Soil > Temperate forest >...
TAAATAGTATCGAAAGCCAGTGATGATTTACCGCTGCCGCTTAGCCCTGTAATTACAACAAGCTTATTACGTGGTATTGACAGGCTTATGTCTTTCAGGTTATGTTCGCGCGCACCAACAATATCAATAAATTCCTGTTCAATAACAGTCTCCGGTATATTTTCAATTACTTCGCTCTTCATCTTACTTCTTAAAAATCATAAGCTCGTCCTTCGGCTTCAGCTTAAGAGTATCACTTATCGAGTTCCATGCGCACAAACGCTCAACAGGAACATTGTATTGTTTTGCAATAGATTTAAGGTCCTCACCGGCTTGTACAATATGTATTTCAATATTTCCATCATTGCCGCCTTGCTTTTTCAGACTATCAGTAGCCCGTGCTACTATAGAAGTACTGTCTGCAAAAGTTATATATTCACCTAAATCAAGAAACGGAACATTCTTTACCGGTAAAGAAATAGCATAAATGTGGTGTTCCAGATTAGGTAACCGTTCACTTAGCAACCACGGGTTAAGCATTTTCAACACCCGGTAATTAATACCTTTTGCAATAGCATAATCAGCCAGGTTATTGATAGAGGAATCTACGGGGTCCACGAAAGTCGGTACCTGGTCATATAAATCGGCGCTTTTAAGATAGAAGCCATATTGTTTGGGTGAACCCACTATAGCTTTAAGCGCGAGAATACGGTAAACATATCTGGCAGTTTCAGAATTCAATTCCAGGTCATAATAACTATTCTGTCTTTGTCTTTGCAATTCTTTTGCCACACCGCCAAGACCCATGTTATAAGATGCCGCTACTAATGTCCAATCATGAAATTCCTCATAAGCTTCCTTAAAATAATGGCAGGCAGCCTCAGTGCTTTTCTCCAGGTTATAGCGCTCATCAATATCCTTATTTAGTTCAAGACCATATCCTTCAGCAGTAGAACGCATAAACTGCCAGAACCCTGAAGCACCTACACCGGAAACCTTATAACTGAAGCCACTTTCAGCCAATGCCAGGTACTTAAAATCATCAGGGATATTGTTTTTTTTCAATATTTGTTCTATTACAGGAAAATAACGGTGCGCCCGCTTTATAGTAAGTAAGGTTTGCGACTGCCAGTAAGTATTTACCAGCATTTCCTGTTCCAGGTTTTCCCTTATTCCCAGGTGATTCATTGGCACTTTTTCACCGGAAAAACTCATAGTATCTGGCAAGGGCACCGGAAAAATTTTATATGACTGGCTGAAGGAATTATTATCATTCCCCACGTTGTCCGATGCATTAAGAAGCTGCATTGTAAGTACTAGTAATACAAAACTGCCTGCAACAAGAAATATATTTCTGATCTGGGCCTTAATCTTACCAGGTATTTTACTGAACATGGTCTTTCTTTTTAATACGGGTAATGATAAAGAATATGATAAGCGAAAGAAGAAAATATGCGGTGAAAATTGAGAAATATAACACCGACCACTCTTTTATATATTTATTAATAAACACTACACAAAGCAATGATATACCTGAATAAGCTGAATACAGCATTGCAATACGGGGCTCGCTTAATCCCAGGTAAAAAAAGTGATGCGTAGTATGGTCCTTTCCACCAACAAAAGGCGAAGTTCCCTTTAGTAACCTGTTTGTGAAAACTACTGTTGTATCAATTATAGGCAATGCGAAGGTCAATAACACTGAAAGTATTTTCCGGGTTGCTGAAAGCATTGGTTCAGGCGCTGTACCCCACAAAAACAAAATACTTACTGCTGCCATAAATGCGCCAAGGAACTGGGTTCCCGTATCGCCCATGTACATTTTTGAGGGGAACCAGTTAAACAACAGAAAAGCAGACAGTGCTGATGCAGTACCTAGTATAAGTGTAAAGAAAACAGAATCTGAATGCCGACCAATAATCAGCAGGCAAAGAATAGTTACCATAACATTCAGCGATACAATGGAAGAAATAGCATCCATATTATCGAGCAGGTTTATAGCATTCATAATGCCTACCACCCAGAACATGGTTACCAGGTAATTCAAATAAATATTTTCAAAAAGCTGAATATAAATTCCCGAATAAATGAGAATAATTCCGCAGAAAATTTGCGCAGAAAATTTCAGTACCGGGTTGGTGTCGTATGCATCGTCAGCAAGGCCCATAAGGAACGCCACGGTACATGCGGCAAGTAATCCTAAGGTTTCGGAATGTAATAATATATTGGTCGACTGAAAGAAAAGTGAATATATAATAAGCGATAAAAGAAATGTTATATAGAATGTAATCCCTCCCAGTGCAGGCTTATGAATATCGCTCCACCTTATTATCTGGTCGCTCTTACGAATACCCAGGGTGCGCGAAAATTTTAAGAACAGCCCATTCATAAGAATAGAAAGTACAAATACCAGGGTAAAATAGCTGAAATAAAAAAGAGGAAGATTAAGAGTCATTTGCCCTGGAACTAATATTAAAATTGACTTTTGAAATCTTTAAACAGTTTGGCTGTCTTATCCTTCTCAGAAAGTATCGGATCTTTTATATCCCAAGGTATGCCAATATCAGGATCGTTCCAGTATATAGAATCTTCTGCAGCTTTATTATATAAGGCAGAACATTTGTACAAGAACACTGTATCGTCTTCAAGTGTTTTAAAACCATGTGCAAATCCTTCAGGAATGTACAAAATGGTTTTATTTTTCTCATTCAGTTCAAGTCCGTAATACTGGCCATAAGTAGGAGAGTTCTTTCGTATGTCAACGGCTACATCCCACACAGCACCCTGAATTACCCTGACAAGTTTTGATTGCGCATGAGGAGGGTTCTGGAAATGAAGCCCCCTTAATACGCCCTTCTGCGACATAGATTGATTGTCCTGCTGAAAATCGTCATTGATTCCAATACCCGCGAGTACTTTTTTATTGTAAGGTTCAAAAAAATACCCTCTTGCGTCTTCAAATACTTTAGGCTGTATTACAACAAGGCCCTTTATTTTCGTTTCAATTAATTCCATTTTATTTATGCTTCATAGTAATTACCGCTTCCATAGCCATAACCATAACCGTAGCCATAACCATAGTATCCATATCCGTAAGGGTTCCGCTTCAGGTTAACTCCGTTCAATACAAATGAAAGTTTATGTAAATGATTATTATAATATAACCTGTCAACAAAGTGAACAAATTCTCTTTTAGAATAATCGGCACGCATTACGTATATAGGATAATCGGCTCTCTGAAGCATAGCAATACCATCAGTAACCAAACCTACAGGTGGATTATCTATTATAATAATGTCATATTGCTTTTTCAAAGCTACCAATACATCTTCCATAGCCTTACTAATTACAAGTTCTGAGGGATTGGGAGGGATTGGCCCGGCCGTAATTACGTGCAGGTTATCAAATTCAGTGACCTGAATTGTTTCTTCCAGTTTATATTTTCCGATTAACAAAGTGCTCATACCTTTTGAATTATCCATGCCAAGGGCGCTATGTATTCTCGGCCTCCGCATATCAAGGTCAAGAATAATAACCTTCTTGCCTGAATAGGTAATTAGTCCGGCAAGATTTATAGATACAAAGGTTTTTCCCTCTCCTGATATGGTGGAAGTAATTGCAATAATTTTAGCAGTATCGTCATTAGATATAAACTGAAGATTGGTTCGAATAGAACGAAACGATTCGGCAAGAAGTGATTTTGGATTATGATTAACGATGAATTGAGATGACGGTATTTCCTTGGTATACAGCGGCACAACTCCAAGCAACGTAATGGGGCTCTGTGCAATTCTTTCAATATCTTCAATTGAAGAAATATTATTATAGAAAAGATATATAATAATAATGAGAATTGTACTTGCTCCAAAGGCTGCCATAAGGGCAATAGTAAAACTAACTGACTTTTGAGGAGAAACAGGAACTAATGATATTGAAGCATTTTCCAGAATCTGGCTTTCCGGAACAAAGCCGGCTTTAGATATCTGGTATTCAGTTCTACGTTCCAATAACTGGTCATAATACCTTTCGTTAATGGTAAATAATCTTTGAAGTTTAATAAACTCAATATTCGTTCCGCCAACATGCTCGGGCAATAGTGCTTTAATATTCTTTATCATTACTTCAACACTTGCCTTTTCATCCACAATTTTCTGGTTAATTACCGGCAAACTTTGCACTATTATCTTCTTCTGATCATCTATAAGCTTATCATAATTTGTAAGACTTGGCGCCGGTGGTTTAAAGTCAAAACTTGCATTTCTCCTCTTCTCCATCATTTGCCTCAATTCGTCAAGGCTTGCTGTTAGTTGGCCACCAATTTCGCTACCACTCAGTAAAATCATTAATTCTGAAGGATTAATATCCTCTTCACTGTTTAATTTCTCCCTTATGCGGGTAATTAAATCCAGGTCAATATCAAGCAATGCATCCTTATCCTGCAAACCGGTAAGGCGGCTTACATTCTGCGCCAACTCAATTTGCTGCGGGTTACTTGTTGTTACACCATCAATATTTGCATGATTGGGAAAAGAATCGAGTGACAGTTCTATTACTTTAATCTTGTCATATTCATAGTTAAGTTGATCATCAATAAACTTGAGAATACTTTGAGCGCTTTCACTTTTCTTATCTACCGAATGTTGAATATAAACTTTGGCAACGGCATTTGAAATATCAGCAGCTTTCTGGTCATTAAAATCATTACATGATATCTGTAATGTTTTAGCATCAGAATTAATTATCTTCACATTAATATGCCCCGAATATTGTTTTGCCAGTTGATTATTGGTATTAATAATAAAAAAACAAGCGTCCTTTTTTATTCTCCCTTGCAGGTCAAGAAGGAAAGGATAATTTACAATATCAATTTTAATAAGGCCATCCTCTATATTTATCCATTTACCTGCAACAAAGGTTTTTTTTACCGTTACTTCACCCCTGCTAAAAGTTATTTGTCCTGAATCCTTTGACAAAAACCTTACGTGGATTGGCATTCCGGAAAATTTCTTTTGGGCTACTGTATCAAATGCCACCTTATATGGTACCTTCGGATATTGTTCCTCATTTTTAAAAGTGCCCTCGCTGAAATATGAAACTGATAAAGGGAGAGTGCGGAAAACCTCTTCGAGAAACAAAGTAGAACGTATTAATTCAACAGATTGTGCCAGTTCATCATCAGGGCTTTGAAAAAGGCCTTGACCCGCACCTAAAACCATATTGGCATTATTCTGCGAACTAATTTGTATCATACTACTCTCTTCATACACTTTTGTAGCATAGCGCAGGTACAATACCGTAATTGTCAAAGAAAAAAGAAATATGCCGGCTATCCATCTCAGGTTCTTCTGCCCTATTAAAATAAACAAAGAAATATCAAACTCTTCGTTAATGGAAGAAAGTTTCTTACCTCTTTTTTGAGTAGCCGTATTTGTTTTATCAGCAGGTTGCATTTCTAAAACTTAGCCGCTTTAAGTAATTCGACTGTTAATACCAATGTAATTAAGGTAGATATAAGAGTAAGAGTTGGGGACAGCCTGTTAACAATTTGTTCCGCAGGTCGTATTACAGGTGTTATGTAAATAATATCACCTTCCTGCAATATGGTGTTTCCTGCTTTTATACCATAAATTTTTGAAAGATCAATAAGGTATACATTAGGATTATTAGGATCTCCACGAATTAATTTAATTTGATTTGCTTTCCCGTTGACAGTAATACCACCCGAAATTGCAAGAACCTCCATTAACGTAGTATTATTATTAACAAGTGGAACTACCCTCGCCGTTCCCGGATCACCCGGGAATACTATTACCCGCCTGTTTGTAACCTCAAGAAGTATAAAGGGATTAATATAATATTGTGAAAACTTCTGCTCAAGCATTCTTGTAGCCTCCCTTATCGTTAACCCGCTAACATGCACCCAGCCTATAACTGGCAGTCGTACTGTTCCGTCGGGTTCAACCAAGTACTGAACACCGCTTCCCGGGGTTGTAACATAACCTCCTGAGGATCCGCCTGAATTGTCAATAATGTTTGTAAAGTCTATTAATCTGAACCCATCCTGAGAGTAGAGCCTTAAACTAAGATAATCATTAATTGATAACTTGTAGTCTTTGCTTGCTATGGAATCATTTAGTTTGGAATAAGGATAATTACGTGGGGTCCTTAACATCATGCTCGGGTATAAATAAGAACATCCGGTTAATGCTACAGTGCAAAACAGGAACAATAATTTCCGCATATAATCAGGTTATATTAAATGAATTTGTAAAGGTACTAAAAATAGCAATTACTTCACACGTTTTTCCTGCAGGAGGGTGTGATACAACTTGCTCATATTCAATGCCAAAGAGGTGTAACTGAACTGGGCAGATACAAAATCTCTGCCCTTTCCCGATAAAAATTCCCTGAAAGCATCATCATCACATAGTTTTAACAGGTTATCTCCAAACGCCTGTACATTACCAACAGGTGAAAGTAAGGCAGTAGTTCCGGGAATTACAACGTTTTCAATTCCACCCGTTTGCGTAGAAACAATAGGTCTTCCTGCTGCCTGAGCCTCAATAAGACTTACAGGGGTACCTTCATTAAGTGATGAAAGTGCTACAATATCTAACCCGGCATTCGCTGTATCTACTTCTTTTATCCATGAAGTAAAAAAAACATCAAAATCAGGATGAAGCGAATGCCGGCTGGTATAAGAAAGTCCAAGTTCTTTACAATTCTGCATTAGTTCAGTCAGTAGCTCCCCATCACCAATAATAAATGCTTTTACCTTCTTCCTTGTTCTTTTTTTTACGTAATTAAAGGCATCTAAAAACATGCGGTGATTTTTCACCGGCACTAGTCTTCCAATAATTCCAATGGCAATTTCATTGTCTTCAATATGGTATTTCTTCCTGAATTCTGTTCTTTTTTCCTCTTGGTTTGTCCAGAATTTCTCAAGGTCAAATCCCAAAGGCACAACATGAAATTTACTTGCGGGAGCAATTTTATGTGACTCAGCTAATTCATGTTTTTGCTTCTCACTTATGGCTACTAATGCCGTTGTACGTGATGCAAGATACCGTTCGATATTTTTATAAACCGCCGTTTGCATAGAACCGAAATAAGAATGAAAAACGTGTCCGTGAAATGTATGCAATGTTACCGGAACATTACATGAAAATGCTGCCATTCGACCCAGAGCGCCTGCTTTGGCAGCATGAGTATGTACTATGTGTGGCTTGAAATCTTTTATAAGTTTTTTAATGTTCTTATATGCTGCAATATCATTAACCGGATTTATTGAACGCCTCATTTCCTCAATAATAATAGGTTTTATTCCATTCTGTTCTAAAATAAAATCAGAACTGGCTTCAGAATTTTCTTTCATGCCCCCTACTAAAAGCGTTTCAAATTCAGGTACAAGATAACGGGTTAGATAGGTGACATTGTATGTAGGTCCACCCAGGTTGAAACGATTTATAAGCCTTAATATGCGGTACTTTGCTTCAGGCATTTGTAATATGTTTTTTATACCAATGCTGAAATACTATGAGTCCCCAAACGCGAGCAACTGAGTCTTGCGGATTATTGGAGTACAACTTTTGTTTCAACGCTTTTATGAAAACCGCATCGAAAATTCCCTGTGACTCAATTTCCTTTTCATTCAACCATTTATTTTCAATTGATTCTTTTAACCCGGTTTTAAACCATTTCAGTAATGGAACTTCAAAACCATGTTTTTTACGGGTAAGTATTTCCTGTGGCAACAAATGAGCAACCGATTCACGTAAAATCCTTTTCTGAATCTGCCCGGTTATTTTATACTCTTCAGGCAATGAAAACAGCAAGTTTACTAACCTGTAATCAAGAAGCGGAACACGAACTTCAAGGCTGTTTGCCATACTCATTGAATCTGTTTTCACCAGCATATCGTTCTGCAAAACCAGCCTTACATCAGTATACAGTAAAGAATCAAATTCCTGGTTTATGTTTTTTAAAATGTTTCGTTTCCTTAAACTATAATCCGATTCAAGTTTTCCGTTTCTTTTCTTAAGCAATTCCAACCCTTCATTTTCATTTGCAACAGAAGCCCACCTCCAGTAACGTTCAGCTTTATCCATTAAGGCACCTTCCGCAAAACGAGCACCTTTCCTGGCCAGGTTTCCAAATCTAGTGTTCCTCGATTGGGGAACCATTTTAAGAAAAGGTCCGGCAGTTGCAGCCAATGGCTTTAAATAACCCGAATGTTCTATTTTATATTCTGCCTTGTGTTTATTATAACCTGCCATAAGCTCGTCTCCCCCATCGCCCGATAAAGCCACTTTTACATACTGCCTTGTTTTACGCGACAATATGTGCATAGGTATGGCAGATGAATCACCAAACGGTTCGTCAATGGCATCTAATACATCAAATAATTCATTAAACAAGTCATCAGTACTAAGCATAAAGGTCTGATGATTTGTTTTAAGATTCTTACTGACTAATTCCGCATAACTGCTTTCATCAAACAAGGGTTCATCTTTATAACCGATAGAAAATGTCATTAAATCGGGTTTGTGCTGAGATGCTATTGCTGTTATAGCAGAAGAGTCAAGCCCTCCGCTTAGAAAAGTTCCTAATGGAACATCTGATATTAATCTTTTCTGAACTGCATCATCCAACAAGGAATAATATTCTTTCTTCGCTTCTTCAAAAGAGAGAACAGATTTTTGTGTTGGCGGATATGGTTCTTTACAATATGGTTTAAAAGTTATTGCTTCACCTTCCTTTATTTTTGCATAATGCCCTACAGGAATTTTTTTTACACTTTCTAAAATAGTATCAGGCGCAGGTATATAATTCAATTGCAGGTATTGGTATAGTGAAACATTATCTATTGCTTTGCTAACAGGATATTGCAAAACGGCCTTCATTTCTGAAGCAAAAATTAAATTACCCTCACTTACTGAGTAAAAAAGCGGTTTTATACCAAAACGGTCGCGGGCAATAAAAAGCGATTTTTCAAATGTATCGTATATGGCCAACGCAAAAAAACCATTTACATTTTCTAAAAATGTTTCGCCTTTTGTTATATAAAGCTGCAATAATACTTCCGTATCACCCGATGTACTAAATGAAATTCCTTTTGATTCTAATTCCTTCTTGCATTCTTTATAGTTAAAGAATTCTCCGTTATATACCATTACATAACGTTTGTCGTAACTATAAAAAGGTTGTGAAGAACCTGTACTAGTATCAATAATACTTAAGCGAGTGTGGCCTAACAAAACGTTCTTTCCGCAAAAAACACCCTGGTTATCGGGGCCCCTGTGATGCAATGCATTAACAGCCTTATTTACAGTCTCTTTATAGTTTTCCGCTTTATCACCATTGGTGAATATGCCAGTTATACCGCACACGTATATTATTCTTTATTCAAAAATACTGAAATATAACATGAGATAACAACAAAATCAGGCGATTTACCTATTTAACCGGGCGCTGTTTCCTTCTGAACAGTATTACTGCGGTTGCAATTACATTAATAACCATAAGTGTTATAGGATATAAAGCTGTAACTATAGTATAGTTCGATAATGCAAGCATAGTGAACATCCCTGAAAAAGCAAAAAAAGCAAACATACTTACCGTTTCAGAATATGGCTCGGCATATGCCTTGCGTAAGGTGGGCAGAAAACCCACAAAATCAATAGCTGAAATAAGAATAATAGATAGCAGCGGGTCTTTCATAACTATGTAAACAATTATTGAACCTATTGCGCCAATAAGGCAAATAGTATCAAAAAAGGTAATGTTTTTTGTACCACGCTTTATAGACAGTATACAGGTATACGCACAAAGTACCGAACCGGTAGCCAATGCCAGTATTCCAATTCCTGCACCGTTATAAAACATTGCAATAACACCCGTAACCTGCAATAATGTCCAGATAAGCCAAGTGTATAGGTGTGGCTGGGTTTTCCCTTTATAAATATCGCGTATGTACGGAATGAAACACCCCGTGCCTATAATAGAAGCCGTAATCCCGCAGATGGTTTTATAAGTCAGTTCCATGCAGGAATATTTTTAGCACTAAGACTAAAATAATTTTTCTTCTTCGAGGAAGTGGGTATTATAATCGCCTTTCAGAAACCTTGAATTTTCCATTAACTTTAAATGGAAAGGTATTGTAGTCTTAATTCCTTCAATCACAAATTCTTCAAGCGCACGTTTCATCTTGGCAATTACTTCTTCTCTTGATTGGGCAACAGTAATAAGTTTGGCAATCATAGAATCGTAATTGGGCGGAATTACATAACCGGCGTATACATGCGTATCGACGCGTATACCATGGCCTCCTGGAACGTGGAAATTAACAATTCTTCCCGGTGAAGGGCGAAAACCGTTGGCCGGATCCTCTGCATTAATGCGGCATTCCATAGCATGAAGCTGCGGAAAATAATTCTTACCCGATATTTTAATACCGGCAGCTATTTTAATCTGCTCGGCAATAAGGTCATAGTTAATTACTTCTTCTGTTATAGGATGTTCTACCTGTATACGGGTATTCATTTCCATAAAGTAGAAATTGCGGTGTTTATCTACCAGGAATTCTACTGTGCCTACACCTTCGTAGTTAACTGCTTCGCCTGCTTTAATAGCAGCCTTTCCCATTTTGTCGCGTAACTTATCAGTCATGAACGGAGAAGGTGTTTCTTCAACCAATTTCTGGTGCCTGCGCTGTATAGAACAATCTCTTTCTGAAAGGTGGCAAACCACTCCATACTGATCTCCTGCAATCTGTATTTCAATGTGGCGGGGTTCTTCTAAAAATTTTTCCATATACATGCCATCGTTACCGAAAGAAGCCTGTGCTTCCTGGCGGGCTGATTCCCATGCATGTTCAATTTCTTCTTCTTTCCATATTACCCGCATTCCTTTTCCACCACCACCGGCAGTA
>Ga0206855_10386_pt1 | contig 10824 bp, 9 predicted proteins | sample Alteio_BWOrgCont_51_FD_152637 | JGI IMG/M metagenome (GOLD analysis project Ga0206855, IMG submission 152637) | Enriched cells from forest soil in Barre Woods Harvard Forest LTER site, Petersham, Massachusetts, United States -... | ecosystem: Environmental > Terrestrial > Soil > Temperate forest >...
GAAATCAAAGCGAACATTGGCAGCGACGGTCCTTTTGGGGCTTTCGGCCTGCATGGCGCTTTTTTTGATTTCATGCTCCACAACTTCGACCGTCGTGGCGCCGCTGGAAATCCCCGGCGCACACTATGTCGGCAACCAGGCTTGTGCCGATTGCCATGCGGAAATTGTCCGGGAATTTCCCGCCAGTCCGCACGCGCGTTTGCATATCAAGGATGCAGCAATGACCGGCGAAGGCGGTTGCGAATCCTGCCACGGGCCCGGCAGCGAACATATCCGTTCCGGAGGCTCGGCCAGCCTCATCATCAATCCCGGTAAAAAACCGGACTCCTGTTTTCAATGCCACCTGGACGTGCAGGGCGAATTCAACCTGCCGCAGCATCACCCGGTCATCGAAGGCCACATGAGTTGCGTAGACTGCCACGACCCGCATGGCGGCGACATCTACAAACCCGAAGGCGGCCTGGCGATGGCGCAGCAAAACCAAAGTTGCGCGCAGTGTCACGAAAACCAGACACGTCCGTTTGTCTTTGAGCACGAGGCGTTGCGCGAAGGCTGCACCGTCTGTCACAACCCGCACGGTTCCATCAACGAGAAAATGCTCATCGCAGACGATCCCAACCTTTGCCTGCGCTGCCATTCGCAGGCACAAGGCCCGAATGTTCCGCCCGGCCATATTTACATTGGCAACACGGACCACACGGATCTTCTCAAAATGGGAACCTGCTGGACCGCCGGCTGCCACACGGCCGTCCATGGCTCAAATGTTGACCCGCGATTGCTCTACTAAAAATTTTGGCGGAACGAGATGAAGATATTTTCAGCCAGAAAGTTTTTACCACAGACGGCGATTTTTTTTGCGGTGGTGGCGGCCCTGCAAAATCTATTCGCCGCGGACGCCCCGCAAACCTTGCCGCCACCGGCCAATATAACGATCGATTTCGACCGCGACATCCGGCCTGTTCTTGAAGACAACTGCCTGCGCTGCCATGGCGCGCAAAAACCCAAAAGCCATTTCCGGCTCGATTATCGCGAGGGGGTGCTTGCCGGAGGCGACAATAACACCAACGACGTTGTTCCCGGCGACAGCACCAATAGTCTCCTCATCGCCTACATTGCCTACGAGGTGCCGGACATGGAAATGCCGCCGGTCGGGCGGGGCAAACAATTGACCGCGGAACAAATCTCCCTGTTGCGCGCGTGGATTGACCAGGGCGTGAACTGGAGCACAACCAATGAGCCGCCCTCGTCCACTTCGGTGCTGGAACCAATCGCTGGCGGAACGGAGGTGCATGGGGACAAGGCAAAATTTCGTGAGTTGGAAGGCACGAAGGAGGGCGCTAGCGGGGGTGTTGAAAATTATTCCTCGACGCAGCAGATTAGCCCGAATGAAAAAATTTCACTCGACGGGCATTTGATTGCCCCCGACTCGGATTTTGGTTTCCAACTGGCATTGGATCGGACGGATATCGGTTTCATTCATGCAGGGTTTGACCAATGGCGAAAATATTACGCAACCGATGGCGGGTATGACCCGGCGGTTGTCCCCTCGCAATTTAATTTTAACAATAATCTCTACGTAAATAACGGCCACGCCTGGATTGATCTGGGACTGGATCTGCCACGCTGGCCGCAAATCGTCTTCGGCTATGATTACCGGTATCAAAATGGGACCGAGGCCACATTGGATTGGGGCAACGCGAATGGGAAAAATATTTATCCGGCAACCCAGTTGCTGGATGAACAGACACATGCCATCAAACTGGATGTGACGGAAAGCCTGGACGACTGGCGGTTGGAGAACCTTACGTGCGTCGAATTTTACACGGAAAGAAACCAGGACGCCGAGGGAGAAAATTTTTTCGGCGGCACAAGTCTGGACGAATCCATCAACACCCGGGACGATTACCGGCAGGTGCACGGCATGGACACGGCGACGGTGGCGAAGCAGCTGCTGGATTGGTGGTTTATCAACGGCGGATTTTATTTTTCGCGGCTCGACGGCAGCGATTATTTCAACCAGGCGACTGTCAGTCCCGCGATTGGCCTCAACTTTGTTCTGAACAGCCAGAAAATCACACTGAGCCGGCAATCGGAAATTTTCAGCGTGGCCAGTTTGTTCACGCCGCTGAATTACCTGACGCTTTCGCTGGGCACGCAAAACGAGTGGACGCGCGAAGACGGTTTTAGCGAGAGCATTCCCGACCTGGAACTGGGCGGCACGATACCGGCGAATTCCAGCCTCGGAGAATTCAAGTCGTCTCAGAGCGCGAATTTTCGCTTCACGCGGATTCCGTTCACGGTCGTTTCCGGGGACGCGCAATTCAGCGAGGACAATTACAGTATTTACCAGGCCGACGGCATGGGCGAACTCCAGCGCGAAACCGCGGCGAATAATTTTCGTTACGACCTGAAAACCGGTTTCAGCGTGTCGCCCTGGCAATGGACCGACCTGACCATGCAATACGAACGGCAGTCCAGTGATACGGAATATAACCAGCTACAGGACCTGTTCCAGGGGATCCCCGCCCCGACCAATGGCTATCCCGCCTTCATCCTGGAGCGTCTCATCACCAGCGACCAATTTGAAACGAAGCTGGCCCTTTATCCGGCCCCCTGGCTGAGAACCACGCTGACTTACCAAATCACCGACACCGGCTATTCGTCAAAAACCGATCCGGCGTTTGACTTTGAAGAGCTGGACGAACTGGTTTCGGAGGGCGGTTCGATTGCGGACGGCCGTTACCATCTGCAGACCTATGGCATCGCGGCGACAGTCACGCCCTTCCGGCAGCTTTATTTTTCCGGCACATTTACTTACAGCCGTTCACGCATCACCACGGCTGACAATGGCGACCCGTCCATCGTGCCTTACGAAGGAAATATCTTTACCGCCAACGTCACCGCGACCTGGCTCCTGAACGTGAAGACCAGCCTGCAGCTTTCTTATAACTTTTCTCACGCCAACTATTCGGAGAACAATGCGGTGGCGGGAATTCCCGCCGGGCTGGATTATCAACGCCACGAGCTGATCGTCGGCCTGACGCGAAAATTCACGGGGAACTTGTCCGGCAGTTTGCGGTATGGATTTTCGCAATATAGCGAACCGGGCAGCGCGGGCGCCACCAACTTCCGCGCCAACTCCGTCTTCGGCACCGTCACCTTGCGGTTTTGACAGCTCAGACATGTTGCGCGAAGGATGATGGCAAAAGGAGGCTCACTTTTACCAACTAAAGTGTGGACAAATCCACCTGATGGAGTAAACCGATACAGAATCAGTGACCCATGCATACCGGCAACCTGAGAAAAATCCTTATGAAAACATTTCTTGTCACCTCTTTGCCCAAATGGGGCACTTATCTGAAAAGGAAAAATATGAAAACGTTTATGATGACCTTGCTGATGGGTGGCTTGCTCTTTCAGCTCGGATGCTCCAAATCCCAAAAAACCGGGCCCGCGGCCGATAACAACAGCCCGGAAGCTTCCAGCGCCAATGGCGGTGCGGCCGCGGCCGGCCCGGCGGATTTGAAGATAAAATGGCAAAAGGGCAAAGAATATGACATGGCGATGACCCTCAAACAGTCCACAGATATTGATGTGCCCAACCACCCGGTTCATCAGGAATTGAAACTGACGCAGGGACTCCATTATTCGCCGCTCACCGACCTCGACAGCGGCGGGCAAAAGGTGGAATTGAAATTTGACAGCCAGCAGATCGACATAACTCAAAACGGCCAGGACGTTTTGAGTTATGATTCCACCGGGAAGACGCCCGTTTCGCCAAACAGTCCGGCCGCGCCGGTGGCGGCGGCCATGCGCGCCATGCTGGACGTGCCCCTGGATTATACCATTGCTGCTGACGGGACGGTCGAGAAGATTGACGGGCTCGATTCCCTGTCGAACCGCATCACCGCCGCCCTGCCCGACCAGCGGCAACGCGTGTCGCTCCAGCAATTATTCGATACGGACACCCTGAAACAGTATTGCTCATTTTCGCTATCGATGCCCGGCCATCCGGTCGCCCTCGGCGACAGTTGGTCTTCCAGCCACGACATCAATAGTCAGGTCGGCCTGATGACGCTTGATACCACCTACACGTTCAAAAACTGGGAGCAGCATGACGACCACAACTGTGTGCATTTGCTCATCACCGGGGACATCAAAACCAAAAGCACTTCCGCCTCCACGATCGGCGCCGTCGTCAACATCAAGAAAGGCACCATCAATGGCGAAGCCTGGTTCGACCCTGACCTGGGGATGTTTGTGGATACCGACACCGCCCAGGACATGACCCTGGCTATCACGACGCGAACCATGCAACTGTCCGAGCACTTGAAACAAAACGTCGAGATGTCGCTCGTGAGTGTGGACCCGTGATTTGGCTGTAAAAATTATCTGCTAAACAATGGCCAACCGTGCGTTTACTTTGATTGAGTTGCTCGTGGTGATTGCGATCATCGCGATTCTCGCCGCCTTGCTCATGCCCGTCCTGGGGCACGCCAGGGAAAGGGCCCAGCGCATCAATTGCCTCAACAACGAAAAACAACTCAACCTGGGCTGGCAATTGTATGCCGATGAGGACCATGGCATCCTCGCCTCCAATGACTGGGCTTTCCGGTCGTCGAGCGTGGCCGAAAGCCCCCCCGGAAGCTGGGTCGTGGGCAATGCCGGCCTCGACACCAATGAGGCGGACATTACCACCGGCACGATTTTTTCGTATATCAAAGTAATGTCCTGTTACCACTGTTCGGCCGACCAGAGCACTGTCCTGGGCACGACCACCCTCACCCTGCGCAGTTATTCGTTGAGCTGTTTCATGGGCGGACCGCCGGCCGACACCACGCAATACAACATCAAGCCCGTCCATCGCCTCAACCAAATCACCGCGCCCGCCACCTCTTTGACGTTCCTTGAGGAAGACATTTCGACGATTGACGACGGCCATTTTCTTTATTCCGACACCGCCAATATCTGGTATAACCTCCCCGCGTGGCGTCATGCCAATGGCAGCACACTGGCTTTTGCCGACGGACACCAGGAATACTGGAAATGGCGCAGTGCGCTTCCCGCCGCTAACTTCGGACAGGTCATAACCGATCCCGCAGCCCTTGCGGACATCCACCGGCTGCAAAAAACCGCCGCCGTCGCCGCCAATTGAAAAAAGCGTGGGCCGCCCGCTTTTCGCTGGACTAATGTCTTTATCCTTCCCTCAGTTCGTCACTATGGCACGAGCCGCTTCCCGCCGTCCGTTCCGACAGGTAGGGCGACGTTCTCCGAACGCGCCGCGCATTTCTAAGGTAGGGCAGGGCATCACACGCGTGTGCTCCGTGCACGCCGTCCGGTCTTCTGTAGCGGCGGTCTGTGACCGCCGTCTGTGGTAGGGACATTGCGCTGCGATGAGGCAGGTGCCGATTTGGGCAGATACCGCCAAGGATTGGATTTGTCCTTTGAGCCAATACTCGCCACTTCGACAAGAACTTCTCCGCTTGGAGTTCTAGCATTGGCTTGCTGCCAACTCAAAAAATCGGCGGCGACTTCGTCCGCATCATGCAATCCTATACTGCAAGTCCAATACCGTCTGGCATCGGGCTTGATGATAAAAATAGTCGAGACCTTGCCTCGCATATCGTAAATACGGGCAACGCGCTGGTGATAAAGGTTCCCGTCTTTCTCTTTTCTATTCTTCAACCATGTTTCGTTCAAAGCCTCCAATTCGCCCAGCAAGTCTGGAGAATCAAACTTTTTTATATGAACGGGTGGGTATGCTGTATGGTCGAGCTGAAATGCGACCAGTCGGAACGGCAGACAAGCGGAGTCTTTCTCCTGAAAGATGGTTGCAGAAATTTTTTATCTTGGCCGAATCCTGCTTTTAGAACACGGATAAAATATTCAGAGTATTGGCGTAGCTGCGGCTCTAGGACGGAGTTTTCATCTCTTGTCGTACGCATGCGGCCAGGTGATACCTCATCACCCTTGAAGTCAGGAAGAGTGACGTTGTATAAATCTTCTATCAGCACCCATTCGGCATCTTTGAAACCAAAGTTCTGGCGAATCTGCTCATCAAAATCACTTGCCGACTTTACATTCTTTAACCGCTCTTCTTGGGGATCTGGGATTGGAACACGCAGCAGTTCCTCAACTAGAGGCTCAGGACGGTATGAGGCAAAGCGTCCACTTGTCAGCAGGAGAAAGTAGACTGCAAGAATACTATTGTAGGTCAGACAAGCGGCTGAAAGAATGGCCGCCTCGTTATCTGGCAGATGCACAAGGTCCATGATATTGCTTGCGTTAACGGGCTTTCGGCCAAATTATTTCGTAACGGGATTGGAACATTCGTGGTGTTATCCACTCTTATTTTTAACGACGCTAAAGACGGAAATATGGCCAAGAGCGTGAATTTTGATGATTTAGTGTCCAGTTATTATGGAACGCTGTATCAATTCGCGCTGAGCCTGACCCGCGATGAAGCGGAAGCCTGCGACCTGACGCAGGAGACTTTTTGTATCTGGGCGGCCAAAGGCTACCAGTTGCGCGACGTATCGAAAGTGAAGACCTGGCTGTTTACCACCCTCCACCGCGAGTTTTTAGGTTCGCGACGAAGACAGACCCGCTTTCCCCATGTGGAACTGGAACATGCGTCTGCCGAATTGCCCTCGGTTTCCCCGGCCAGCATCTACCAGTTGGACTCGGCGCAATTGCTGGAAGCCGTCGGCCAGTTGGACGAAACGTATCGTCCTGCCATTATGCTCTTTTATTTGCAGGATTATTCCTACAACGAAATCGCCGAAATCCTCGGCATACCGCTGGGCACGGTCAAATCGCGCCTGACACGCGGATTGGAAAAACTCAATCATTTGCTGACGAATATTCAAACACCACCACCACTGTGAACCGCGACGAAGCCAAACAAATCCTGCTGCTTTACCGGCCCGGCACCGCCGATGCCGACGATCCCGAAGTGGTCGCGGCACTCGCGATGGCCAATGGCGATCCTGAATTATCGCGCTGGCTGGCGGAGCACAATGCGCGGCAGACGGCGTTGCGGGAAAAATTCCGGCAGCTTCCTGTGCTGGCGGGGCTGAAAGAACAAATTATTTCCGAGCAGGCGGCCAAGTCCAGGGCTGCTTCCCTGCGCGGCAAAATGATGGGCGTGGCGGCGGCGGCAGCCATCCTCATATCGCTCCTGGTGCTGGCGCATTCCTTTTGGCCCGGCGGAGGCGGACAGGGTGGCCATACCCTGGCCGATTATAAAAACCAAATGATCGCCGCAACGCAGGCCGGTTATTCCATGAACCTGCTCAGCAGCGACGGCGGGAAAATCCAGGCCTACCTCGCGGGGGCGCAGGCGCCGTCGGATTACGTTTTGCCTGAGGGCATGCGCAATGTCGCCATGACCGGATGCGCGGTGGAAAACTGGCAAAATTCCAAAGCGACGATGATTTGTTTCCGTTCCGGCAAAACGCTCCCGCACGGACAGTTCGGCGACCTCTGGCTGTTTGTGGTGGACCGCGCGTCGGTAAAAGACGCGCCTGATTTAAGCTCGCCGCAATTTGCCGAAGTCAACGGGCTGATGACCGCCGCGTGGACGCAGGGCGACAAACTTTATTTGCTCGGCGCCCAGGGCGATGAAAACGATATCAAAAAATTTCTCTAATGCGCATCGCCGTTTCCATTTTTAGCTTCGTTAGTTTTCAATGCCTGTGCCGCAAACTATCCGAACCAAGCCAATCGGCCTCGCAACGGAAAATTTCCCTCAGAAAAAGCGGCTGGCGCAGTCATTGGAATGCGCGTCCAAAGAGACGAAGGCTTCCGAAAAGCGGGCGATTCAAGCTGGCTTGAAGTGGAGCCAGCTGTCGGGATCGAACCGACGACCGACGGTTTACAAAACCGTTGCTCTGCCGCTGAGCTAAGCTGGCTGCCAGTGTTATTTTTGCCGGAGACTGAGATTTTGGCAAGGATTCATACGCACGCCAAAATTATTTCCCGGCGGCACCTGCTGTGCACGGCGCCAGAATGGCCTCGGTCATGCCGTGGATGATTTTTTTGTCGGCGGGAACGACCGTGGCGAGGATGCCGCCGAGTTGCGGGCGCGCGGCGTCGCCTTCGCCACTGACGAAATAATAGGGGCACAATCGCGCGCGGCCTTTCAGGGGAACGGTTTCATTTTTGTCGAAGTCAAACCAGGCGGCCTCGACGAGCCGGGGCTTTTCGTAACGCTGTAAAACGAACGGCGATTTCTCGAAACTTGCAATGGCTTCGTCCACCGCCGCGACCCAATCGGCCTGCGGCAAATCGCTGCCGAAAAACACGCCGCGCGCGCCCCAGGCCTTTTCCGAAAAACCGGAAACTTTCAGGATGAGTTCGCGGTCGCGTTGCGAGAGCGTTTTCAACTGCTGCCAGTCCGTCAGGTCCAGGCCGGGAATCGCCGCGTGCGGGGGCATCGGCGCAGGATCCACCACCCAGGTGTAAGGGATGATTTTTTTCAGCCGCGCAAAAAAACCTTCACCCAATTCCTGCCGCCAGAAATCACGCAGGTTCCAGTTCCACAAAAGGGCGAAGAGCATTTTCTCTTCGAAGAGAGGTTTCGGTGGCGGCGTAAGCGTAATTTTTTTCTCTGCCGCCAATTCAAAAATTTTCTTCGCACTGGAAACGTTTGGCAAATCGAACAGCTCAAAAAACCGATAGACGGCGTCACCTTCCTGAAAATCCGAAAACGCTGAATTCTGCACTCTATATTCCGAACCCTTTATCTGGTGAGCAAGCCATTCCATCTCCGGACGATAGGTCGCCGCTTCTTCGGAAACTATGATATGCACGTTTTTTGCGCTTCCAAAAATCCCTTCAAAGCCGCGCACCATTCCATCCGCGCCGCCAAGGATTTTCGTTTCCGCATTTAACCGCGAATACGTTTCATTCAACCATCCGGTCAAACCGATGCCGCCGGGGATGGAATCCAATTCCGTGATGCCGAAACCGTTTTCCGTGAGCAAAATGTCCGGGCGAATCACACGCGGCACATCATTTTTGAAAGCGGGCGAGCGTTGCAAGGCAATCAATTCAGCGGGCTTGCCTAAATCCAGCCAGCGGGCGATCCATGCGGATTGTTTACCCTCGACGCTCCGGCGATAGAGCAGATTGACGGCGCGATAGAATTGCAACAGCACGCGGCCAAGCGATTCGATTTCTTTGGCGAGATGCGTGTCGAGGGGAAACGGCGCGAGGGAAATGCGCCATTGGAGGCCGGCGAACAAACCGCCGGGCGGCATGGCATCGCGGATGGCCGTCGCTGTTTCTTGTGGCGGCATGAATTTTAAGCGCGGACGTGTCCGTCGCCGATGCCGATCCACTTGTAGCTGGTCAATTCCGCCAGGCCCATCGGGCCGCGCGCGCCGATCTTGTCCGTGCTGATGCCGATCTCCGCGCCCATGCCGAACTCGCCGCCGTCCGTGAACCGCGTGCTGGCGTTCCAGTAAACAGTCGCCGAATCCACGTCGTTGAGAAATTGCTTCGCGTGTGCCTCGTTGCGCGTGACGATGCTGTCCGAATGCGCCGAGCCGTAATAATTGATGTGGTCAACCGCCTGCTTCACGCCATCCACCACGCGCACGTTCAAGATGTAATCGTTGTATTCCGTGAACCAGTCCTGCTCGCTTGCTACGCGTAGTTTTGAGTTATGAGTTTTGAACTTTGAATTCAAAATCTCTCGGCTCAAATCATCGGTGCGAAGTTCGACATGCTTCTCAAAAAGCTTTTCTGCAATTGCCGGCAGAAATTTGTCTGCGACTTTTTTGTCCACCAGCAGCGTTTCCATGGCGTTGCAAACGGCCGGGCGCTGGACTTTGGCATTCATGGCAATCTTTTCGGCCATTTGCAAATCCGCGTCGGCGTCCACGAAAACATGGCAAACACCTTTGTAATGTTTAATCACAGGCACTTTCGAGCATTCCGCCACGGCGCGAATCAGGCCCTCGCCGCCGCGCGGCATGCACAAATCAATATATTGCGTCAGCCCCAGCAAAATGGGAATCGCCTCGCGGTCGGCGACGGGCACGACCTGGATGGCGCACTCGGGAAATTGCGCAATGGCTTTCTTTCCCGCATCAATCATGGTGCGCGCGATGATTTGATTGGAATGCATCGCTTCCTTGCCGCCGCGCAGGATGGTCGCGTTGCTGGACTTGAAACACAGGCTCGCGGCATCGGCGGTCACGTTGGGACGCGATTCGTAAATGATGACCACCACGCCGATGGGCGTGGAAATTTTTTGCAGTTTCAAACCGTTGGGCCGGACCCGTTCATCAAGAATTTTTCCGACGGGGTCGGGCAGCGCGACGACTTCGCGCAGGCCCTTGGCCATGGCGGAAATCCTTTTATCGTCCAGCTTAAGGCGGTCGAGCATGGCGGCAGCCAGGCCGTTTTTGGCCGCTGCTTCCATGTCCAGCACGTTGGCTTCCTTGATGGCGGTGGCGTTTTTTTCCAGCGCATCGGCCATCGCGGACAGGCACTTGTCCTTCTCGCCCGTGGAAAGTTTGGCGAGTTCGCGCGACGCGGCCTTGGCCTGTTTAGCCAGTTGCGTGATTTGTTCCGTCAAAGTCACGGAAACAGAATAACCCAAAATCAGGCCGAATAAAGTGGAAGTTTAACATATACTCCATCCTGCCGCACTTGCCGCTTGTCACGTCGGGTTTCCCGCGCTACCTTCAACCCGCTATGGATGATTCATTTTCTTCGCCCAGTGCGTCACCACCGCCGCCCATGCCGCCGCCGCCCGTAATCATGGCGCTCCCCGCCAAACCGGCTAAAAGCCGCGGCTGGATGATCGTTGCC
>Ga0206855_10279_pt2 | contig 10780 bp, 7 predicted proteins | sample Alteio_BWOrgCont_51_FD_152637 | JGI IMG/M metagenome (GOLD analysis project Ga0206855, IMG submission 152637) | Enriched cells from forest soil in Barre Woods Harvard Forest LTER site, Petersham, Massachusetts, United States -... | ecosystem: Environmental > Terrestrial > Soil > Temperate forest >...
TAAAAGGCACACTCGGATTTATTATTTGTCGCTGCCCAGAAAGAACCTGTGCTTGCATTGTAGCACCAGCCATTAGTATTGGCGGTGACGGCAGCACAAGAACACTGACTGGAACAAGACGAGCAATCCGCAACAATGTTAGAGCTGTTGAACGGATTAGACGGCAGTGCCGGTTGATCCACGAAACGGTATTCAGCAGTACTGATATTGTCCAAGCTGGTACATGCCGTAGCGTTTGCAGTCGTGCGACCTTCCGTGATGTCGTTCAACGACAAAGCGTTGAGCGTAGGCCAAGTGCCGTTAGGTACAGAACAACGCAAGATCTGTTGGCTGTACTGCAACTTGATACCACTTCTGATTGAGTTTACCAGCGACTGAGCCGCCGCAACTTTACCTTCTGTTCTGAAATCCAAGAACTGTGGCAATGCAACAGCTCCCAAGATCGCGACCAGCAGGATCACCATGAGCAACTCGATCATAGTGAAACCTTGTTTATTATTAAATTTTTTCATTAGGGTCCCCCTTTATACCTTTCTATATCCAAAATGGTGCAGAACCTCACGGCTCCACACCATTTATCTTATACCGAAGTTTCCAAGTTAAAAGGCACACTCGGATTTATTATTTGTCGCTGCCCAGAAAGAACCTGTGCTTGCATTGTAGCACCAGCCATTAGTATTGGCGGTGACGGCAGCACAAGAACACTGACTGGAACAAGACGAGCAATCCGCAACAATGTTAGAGCTGTTGAACGGATTAGACGGCAGTGCCGGTTGATCCACGAAACGGTATTCAGCAGTACTGATATTGTCCAAGCTGGTACATGCCGTAGCGTTTGCAGTCGTGCGACCTTCCGTGATGTCGTTCAACGACAAAGCGTTGAGCGTAGGCCAAGTGCCGTTAGGTACAGAACAACGCAAGATCTGTTGGCTGTACTGCAACTTGATACCACTTCTGATTGAGTTTACCAGCGACTGAGCCGCCGCAACTTTACCTTCTGTTCTGAAATCCAAGAACTGTGGCAATGCAACAGCTCCCAAGATCGCGACCAGCAGGATCACCATGAGCAACTCGATCATAGTGAAACCCTTATTATTTCGTTTTTGATTTCCAAACATCATACATCCCTCTCCTCATTATCGGTTTACGTTACTTTGTGTTCTAGTTTTGAAGCACAATGTCATTATGGGCTACGGGTTAGTGCAGCACAAATTAAATTTATGCCAATCTTTTTTGTCGCAAACTTTGATCAATCTGAACACATGCTTAACTTAAGACGGAGATGTCAAAAAAACTTCACGCATTCTATCGTTAAAAATTAGTTCATAACGGTCGATACGTCATTAGGTATGGCTACATTCTACTATCGCGCACGCGATCGTAGCGGGAACGCTGTTTCGAACGCAGTCGAAGCTCCAAATCCCGCAGAGGCGCGAAAAACTATCTATAATCTTGGGCTGATTCCGATCGACGTTTCGGATCAGAAGAATGTAACGCTGGAAGATCAGGTCAAAGAATTTTTCAAAGAGATGTTCGAAAAAGTGGAAGTTGCCGACGTACTCGTATTTACCCGGCAGTTTCAAACGATTTATCGCGTAGGCGCGCCGCTCATCAAAGGCTTGCAGTTGATCTGCATGCAAACCCAAAATCCCTATTTCAAAACTTCCCTCGAAAAAATTATCGACGATTTAAACAACGGACGTTCCATCGAAGAAGCTTTTTCGAAATACCCTAAAATTTTCGACGAAACTTATGTCAGCTTGGTCAAAGCCGGAGAAACTTCCGGTACCCTCGACGTCGTGCTCGACAACATTTGCGACATGATTCAGCAGAGTTCAGAAAACAAAGAAGCCATTAAGTCGGCTACTTTTTATCCCAAAATCGTTTTGGGCGTGATGGCAATGGTTTTTTTGGTCGTCGTCTATTTCGTAATTCCCAAAACAAAAACTTTTTACGATCGCTTTCAAGGCACTCTGCCGCTGCCGACTCGCATCGTGACGGGCGTGTCCGACTTCTTTATCAATTATTGGTGGGCGGTCTTCGGTATCGCGGGCGGTCTCTATTACGCTTTTATCGCCTACTCCAAAACTCCGGCGGGCATTCAGATGACCAATATGATGAAGCTGAAGGCTCCGGTCTTTGGTCCACTCTTTAAGTTGATCGAAACCAATACATTTTGCTCGATCTACAAATTGTTGCTCGATGGCGGCGTTCCCGTCGTCGATGCCCTGAAGCTCGTGAAGGGCGCGATGAAAAACAAAATTTTTCAGGACGAAGTCGACAAGATGATCAAGGAAGTTCAGGACGGCAACCAAATCTCATCGCATCTCACGCGCAGCAAAGTTTTTCCGCCGCTCGTCGCCGGTCTGGTCGAAGTCGGCGAAGAAACCGGAAGTCTGAGTCCGATCTTGGCAAATATTTCGTCGTATTATGAAGTGTTGATCAAACACCGACTCGGAAATTTATCGAAACTCATCGAGCCCATCTTGATGATGTTTATTTTCGGCGGCGTACTCATCCTAGCGTTGTCCGTATTTATGCCGATGTGGCAAATGACCAAACTAATTAAACGGTAAACGGCACGGATGCGGCTCGATGGCGGTCCTCGTCATGGATTTTGGCGAATAGCTCTCTTCAGCATATTGATCAGAGCTTCGCCTCGTCCTCGTAGCCAACCTGTGGCAGTCGTCGGATCTTGAGCAGGATCAAAACCAAGCGGCGCATTTGCAAATGGCCTTGTACGAGTGGGAACATTAACGGCATCAAAACTGTATTGACCCACATCGATCAGATGAGGAATTCCATTTCGGTCCACTATGAATTGTAAGTCATGCGGTTCAATTCCAGACTGAGTGAGTACGTCTTCGATTCTTCTAATCTCATTATAGGTATGGTCTCCCACCTTGTAACTTCTATCGAATCCGGGCGTAAAGCCTGGCCCGCTTCCCTCTCCGAATTTCACGAGAAAACCATCGTAATGTTTGAAGACCATGCCTTTTCCAGACATGCCCAAATAACCAGTATCAATTCCAAGCGAATTCAATAATTCCAGCTTTCGAACTTCAACGGGATCGTGAGAACCTTTGATGAATACTGGTTTTCCTTTATAGGTCGCTGTGTATAGCTCTTGAGTTTCGTTTGAGTACCCGTGTCCTTCGGCAGGGGCTGTGTCGCTGAGTTCTGTGTCGGCAATTTTCTGCTGATTCTCGTACCTTCCAAGACTTATATCTTCTTTTGCTTTTGCAACGAGTTTCGTGTTTGCAGCTTTTTGTTGCTCACTCAGTCGATAACCTGAAACCTCACCGGGTGATAAGGGTTCGCTGATTCCCTCGTTGGGCGGCCTTGTGTATACGGGAGTCAGTCCTGAAGATTCCGCTGTATTCGAGGGCACGTTTCCTTTGGGTCCATTAAATAGTTTCCCCAAGAGTCCTTCGACTTCTTCGAGGGCCTTCATGAAAGTTTCTCTGTTCTGTGCGTAATTTTGGTCGCCCGGTTTAAAAGTTTTTATGGCTGCGGGCACTCCAATGCCGAGTGCGGCAAGATCAATCCCGGCATTGGCAACTTTTTTGTAGCATTCTTCGCTCTGCGTCTGAATTTCGCCGGCTAATCGATCGATTTGAGAATTTGCATGATGTGCATATGCCATCTGCAATGAGGATTTCAAACCTTGCAGAGAATCGAGGCACATTTTTGCTTCCGCTGAAACTTTTGCAGCGCCAATAGTGCCCAGGCCTGTAAATAAAGTAGTTACGCCGATCGTCGCGGCCCGACTTAATGAAGCGAAGGGTCCTAAGATAGCTCCTAAAACTCCGCCTACGAGTGTAGAGGTTAAAAGTTCATGGACGCCTTTTTCATCGTATTGATTGGCAAGCTCGCAGGCAAAAGATTTTCCGCTCGCTAAAGCAATCACTCCATTTGCCAAACTTTTTGCCGTGTGGGAGCCAGCTGCAAAAGCAACTCCGTATCCTGCACCCGTAAGACTAATCGTGGCACCCGTTGCGATGGCGCCTGAAAGTCCCATCTGTGCAACAAGGGCCGCAGCGCCCGGACCCGCAACGACTGTGCCCAAGGCCGTGAGGGCAAGTCCGAGCACCACCCCAGAAGCAGCTTGTCCCATTTGGGCCATTTTATTGCCGTCATCGTAATATTTTTGATGTTCTGCGTGCGCTTTCCAGTAATCTCCTTCATAAAACTGACGAACTTGAACGACGAGTTTAGTTAAGTCGCGCTCGTTGTGAATCCCAAATTCCGTTGCATTTTTTTGGAAAAACTCTCTTATTGATTTGGCCAAATCGAGCTTTGCTTTGGCAGCCGCGTCCTGAGCTCCCTGAAGGTCAAGGCCCATGCTTTTAAATGCATCCTCTCGCATTTGAGATTCCGAATCGATGGGCATGGTACCATTTTTCATTTTTGCGAGATCTAGCGAATCTTGAACGGCATCATTGTAAGAATTGATACTTCCTTTTAATTCGGTATCTTCTTCGATCTTAGCGATCATGGATTTTATTTTTTCTTGTTTGGCTTCGATTTCTTTTTGCAAAAGAAAAGCAATCAGCGATTTTTTTAGCTTTGGATTTGAGTATCCGGTTGTGAGTCGGTCGATTTCTGCGGACATTTCCGTGGCCACTTTGTCCGGCGATAATTCCTTAAGACTCTCCAGTTTTTCATTCAGTTTTGCCGTAAATTCCTGAAATTGCGCATTGGAAATATCCGGATAGCATTCGCCGTCTTGTCCGTTTCCCGACATTTCTTTGGTGTCGCTGCCGGAGTGATTTTGCGAGGGAGGAGGTGCCTCTTCGCCCGAAATGGAAATAGACCTACCTTCAGCGAGTGAATTTACAAAAAAAGCGACAATAAAAAGCAATCGGAAATTCCGAATCACATCAAGTATTATTCGGTAAAGATCGAATCTAAGAATGTTAAGATACTGGGAAGGACGCAGCTAAGTAGTCTGTTGCTGCCCGGTCTTCCTCTACAAATCAGTAATCTTCGCTATTGACCATGGCCGCTTGGTGTCTGGGATCGGGCTTCGGTTTGCCCAAAAAAGTTTTATTCACGGTGGGGTCGGGGCAGAAATTTACTTTCATGCTCCAGTAGCGAAAAAAGCCTCGACCGTAAGCTTCGGCACAAGTGATGGGTTCATAATACGTCAGAGGTTTGATGTAGAGAAAAAAAGCAAAAGTGACGATCGGGAAAAATACGAAAAAAACTTTGCAAGCATTTTTTACGCACGCCGATTTGGTGCCGGTATAAATTTCCTTCATCAGCAAAACAAGAATGAAAAACGTAAAGAAGAGCGGAATAAAATAGTGGGTTAAGTAGAGGATACGTCGAATGTTGCTCACAACTCCCATGTAAATGAGATAGATCGTGGCAAAGGTGAGCATAAGAAAATAATTTTTTTGAGAAAATATTTTAATCGAGAAAAGGGCGCTGACGGCGAGACCACCCAGCGCAATGACGAGGCCCACGAGTGCAGTTAGCCAGATCGCGGGATTGGGCATCAGAAACATGTGCCGCTGCTCGGGCTCTTGTGGATAAGTATTGCGAAAGTAAATGGGTCGCGATCCAAAGGCCCACCAAATGGGAAAACTGGCCGTAATGTTGCCTTTGTCGAGATCGTAGGAGGGCACGCGCTCTTCATAAGCTTTAAAAAATCTCAAGTTGTCGCGAAGCGCGATCGTAAATCGTTCGACGGCATTAAAATTATTGGGCAGGTTGAAAATAATTTTCTCGTAATCGCTCGAGGCATAATAGAGGCCCTCGTTGCGTAGAGACACCTCGGTGTGGGTGTAAAAATTGAAATGGTAAGCCCAGATTGCGCCCGAGAAAATTGCAAAAAACAATACTTGCAGGACGAAGCTTTTGAGCAGAAATCCCAGTTCTCCGCTTTTTCGCTTAAACCACCAGAGCGCCGGCCAAAAAAGTGCGACGATGAGCGCGAGGACTTTGGTCATCACCGCGAAAGAAAATCCGAAGATCATGATGAAAAGAGCCCAGATCCCGGCTTTCGTCCGCGTAGATTTCAAATTGACCAATCTCAAAAAACCCCAAATGCATAGCAAGACGCCAAAGATCATCAGCGAGTCGATCATAGCTCCGCGAAAATCCGCGATGAGGGCGTTGTCGAACGCGTAGAGCGGTAAAAATAAAAGCGCCCACAGATAAGAACCCGTGAGTTCGATTAAAATAAGAGCGAAGAGGAGCGCGTTGAACCATCCCGAAAGCGCCGGAAAAAATCGGTAGCCCGCATAGGTAAATCCATTCGGCATTTCGAATTGCATCTGTTCGTATCTTTCCAGCTCGTGCGTATCTCCGTGATTGGCATCCCAGCCAAATTTTTTCTCGCCCCAGTTGAGCATCTCTTCGCCCGCGGCGATAATCATTTTGCCGAGCGGTGGGTGTGGCTCCATGAAGAAGACTCCGGCGACATATTTTGCGGCGGCCGGAATATGGTACGCCTCGTCCCAATAAATTGCCGTGGGCAAGTAATAACGTTTGAAATAAATTTTATTGGTAATGCCCAAAACCACCACGGCAAAGAGAACCATCCGCAACAGAGTATTTTTTTGGAAGAAGAGTTCTACTTTTTTGCGCAAGTTGACGAAGGTTTCATTCATAGGTGTCAATCAAAAGTCTAGCTCAGCCTGATAAATTTCCTAGAGTAGGCAGCGAAAAAAATAATTCAATTCCTAGTTGTGTTGAGTGTGCGTTCGGATTTTAAGCGGCGAGGCGTTCGCGCAGGACTTTGCTTTCGGTCAGCTTCTTGTGTGCTTCGATAAAGTAGGGGGCGATGCTCGGATCGAATTGCGAACCCGTGCAACGTTCAATTTCTTTGTAGGCTTCTTCGGCGGCGCGGAGTTTGCGATAAATGCGCGTCGAGGTCATGGCGTCGAAAGTGTCGGCGACGAGGATGAGTCGTGCGTACCAAGGAATTTGTTCGCCCTTGAGTCCGTCGGGATAACCTTTGCCGTCCCATCTTTCGTGATGAGCGCGAATCGCGGGACTGAGACTTTTCAAAGAAGGAATGCTCTCCACGAGTTTTTGACTGTCGATCGGATGCAGTTTCATCAGCATGAATTCTTCTTGGTTGAGCGGGCCGGGTTTTTTGAGAACTTGATCGGGCGTAAAAATTTTACCCACGTCGTGAAAGAGAGCACAGACAGTGGCTTCCTTTAAGTCTTTGGGCGTAAGTTTGAGTTCCACTCCAAAAGCCATCACGAGTTCGGCGACTCGCAAGCTATGATAAAAAGTGTAGGGATCTTTTTCATGGAGGCGATAAAAAAGTCGGCGCGCCTTTTCCTGCGCAGCCAGCTGCCGCACTTCAAACTTTACTTGACTGAGCGTGCACGGACGCAAGCTTTCGTCGAGTAACGATGTTAAAGACGGAAATTTCTCCACAAAAATCCCCAATAGCCTCTTGAAAGTCTCTTCGGCGCTTCAGCGACGGCCTTTACTGCTTTTTTTTAAAATTCGGTTAACTTTCGACGAAACCGTGTTTAAGGTAGAGCTCGCGAGCTTCGCGGAGCCTTTCGTCGGCGCTCGGAAACTTGTCAGTTTTTCCATGATTCTGTCTATTTTCTAGACGGCCCAGGAAAGTTGCTTTTATCGTGCCGCCATAGAGCGGAAATAAGCGGGTGCGGGGAAGGATTTCCCAGGGCTTTTCAAGTGCCAAAACGATGATCGGCACTTCGTGCATTTTGGCGAGGCGGAAGGCGCCGCTTTTGAAGGGCAAAAGTTTGCCGTCGGCGCTGCGGGTTCCTTCGGGCGCTATATAAATCTGGTAACCCTGCTTGAGTCTTTTGCCGATCAACTGCTGCGCGTGTTCTCCCGACTTGCGACTGCCGCGCCGGACGCCAATAAAGTGCGAGAAGAACATTCCCCAGCCGATCAAGGGGATCAGGTACATTTCGAATTTCGAGAGCATGCGCAGCGAGCCCGAGGTGGCGATATAAATTGCGGGAATATCGAGCAAGCTCGAGTGATTGGCAATGACGATACAGGGTTCATCCGGATTATAAATTTCACGATTGATGACTTCCACTCGGCTGTTCATAAATTTCAAAATGGAGGGAGCGCAGCCCCAGATCACCGAGTTTTCCCATTTGCGCGGAACCGACAAAAGTCGCAGCGGAAACAAAATAATGAGGCAGATGCACGAAACCGTAAACGTGAGCACCACCCCCAAAAGGGCCACCGTCGCGCCCAGGTAACTTCGTCGGTAGACGCTGCATTCGGCCATTGCTAGACATCTAGAACTCTCAACGATTTTCAGCAAGATCAAAATGACTTCGTTTAAGAAGCAGAAACACAAGCCGCTAAACTTCAGAATCCACAAAATATTGTTTGTGAAGCCCTGTCTCATCCAATATCTTAGGGGCTATGGCTGGAGATTTAAGCGCTTCATTTGTCAGATCCATGTGTATCGGCGATTTGGAAGAGGAAATCCTTTTTCCCTTTCCCAAAATTAAAGAATCCGAGAAAGATATCATTCGCAGCATTCACTCGACGGTGGGCTCCTGGCTGAAAAGTAAAGCCGGTGAGTTTCGCAAGTGGGACAAGGCGGGCGAACTTCCGTCCGATATTCTCGAAGAGATGCGACAATTGGGTCTCTTTGGCCTGATCATTCCCGAACAATACGGCGGCTTGGGTCTCAGCACGACGGCGTACCAGCGCGTGATCGGCGAACTTGCGCAATACGACGGGTCATTGCTCCTCACGCTCGCTGCTCACAGCAGTATCGGCATGAAGGGACTGCTCCTGTATGGCACTCCCGAGCAAAAAGAACGTTATCTTCCCAAACTCGCCACCGGTGAGTTGATCGCGGCTTACTGTTTGACGGAAGCCGGCGCGGGATCGGACGCCGCCTCAATCAAAACCAAAGCGGTGCGCGACGGCGACGATTGGATTTTGAACGGCGAAAAAATTTGGATCACCAACGGTGGCATCGGAAACTTCTTCACGGTTTTTGCGGTGACCGATACGGCTGAGGGAAAAATTTCGGCCTTCTTCGTCACGCGCGACATGAAGGGCGTATCGTCGGGTCCGCACGAAGATAAGATGGGCCTGCGCGCGAGTTCCACGACGACCGTGCATTTCGACAATGTGCGCGTTCCCCATGTAAATTTGGTGGGCGAAGTCGGCAAAGGTTTTAAAGTGGCGGTGCGCATTCTCAATCACGGACGCTCGGGTGGCTTGGGCGGCGGCTGCGTGGGCGGCATGAAACATCTGACCGAACTCGCGATCAAACAATCGAAGATCCGCAAGCAATTCGGAAAAAGTATTTCCGAATTCGGACTCATCAAAAAGAAAATCGGCCAGATGGTCGTGGATTGTTATGCGAGCGAAGCGGTCGTGACGATGGTCTCGGGCCTCATCGATTCGGGCTACGAAGACTACGCGGTGGAAGCGGCGATTTCAAAAGTCTTTGCCTCCGAGGCCCTCTGGCGAACTTGCGACGAAGCTCTGCAAATCGCCGGCGGCAATGGCTTTATGCGCGATTATCCCTATGAACAAATCATGCGCGACGCGCGCGTGAACCGAATTTTCGAGGGCACCAACGAAGTGCTTACGCTTTTTATCGCTTTGACGGCGATGAAAGATGCCGTCGATCAACTCAAGGAATTGAATCAAGTCGTCGGAAACATCAGCAGTGTTTTTAAAGATCCCATCAAGGGTTTCGGAATGTTGAAAGACTATGCGAAGATGCACGTCGCGACTCGCACCAAATACGGTCGCGCGACTTTCACGAAAGTGCATCCGGTATTGCATTCGACCGCCGCCCTTTTTGAAGAAGAGATGCAAAGTCTCGTGCGCGCTGTCGACACGATTTTGCGGAAACACGGTCGCGGAATCATCGGCAAACAATTTGCTATTTCGCGTTTGGCGCATATCATGATCGACACCTTCGCCTTGGCCTGTGTTTTGAGCCGGGTTTCGCAATCTTTGCAGGAAAAAGGCTCCAAGGGCGCCGCCGAAGAAGTGAAAATTCTCGAAACTTTTGCCTTTCAAGCGAAACGCCGTATGCGCGAGAACTACAAGCAAATCGACATAAACGTCGACGAAGAAATCAAAGATCTTGCGGATTTTGTGACGCAAGAAGAGAAATTTACTTGGGATATTTTGTAGGTTAAGAAGGACTTATGCGATTTTTGGCAATGCCCGTCCTCTTGGCGCTGTTCTCAGCCTGTACGAATAACGAGAAATTGCCCGAACTCTATCTTTTGCAAGGCAATTGCGAAGTTTCGATCAAAACGAATGAGACGCATAGCAATCTTTATGTCGATGGGATTCTCATCGGCCACGGTGAGGCCAAGACAAAAATCCCCTGCGGCGAAAAGAACATCCAAGTTGAAGCCGAAGGCAAAAAAACCATCGAAGAATATTTGCGAGTAGAAGCGCGGCTTCCTCTAGAGTTGGATTACAAACTCGAAAAAATAAAGCATGTCGAAGATTGGGCGATGTCGCCGGAATTTATTCAACAGCTCGGCAAGGGCGAGGGACCTTACGACAAGCGAAATCCACAAGCGAAAAAAAAATCGCTGAGCAAGCCGCAAAAGAGCGGGACGAAGAAGGCTATTACTTCACACCGCAAGAGCTTGCCGCAGCGGCCAAAAAAGCTTTGGGGTCCGACGAGGCAGCCGGGGGCGGCGGAGAAATCAAAATCGATCCCAATACGAATTTTGACGATCCCAAGACTTGGATGTGAGCCAGCCTTCAAACCGTTTTTGGATCAACGCACGTTGGTCCCTTGGATTCAGAAAAAAAATCTTCATAGTTT
>Ga0206855_10387_pt1 | contig 10776 bp, 10 predicted proteins | sample Alteio_BWOrgCont_51_FD_152637 | JGI IMG/M metagenome (GOLD analysis project Ga0206855, IMG submission 152637) | Enriched cells from forest soil in Barre Woods Harvard Forest LTER site, Petersham, Massachusetts, United States -... | ecosystem: Environmental > Terrestrial > Soil > Temperate forest >...
TCGCGGGTAGGTGGCGGAAAATTGTCCGAAGTCAGCCGCGAACACCGCGGGTTTGGCCCCGGCTTTCAATTTCCAGGAACAATCGAGTGTAATACGCTCCCAGGACGAGGAAACCAAGGAAAAAAACAAAGCCGAAGATCATCAATCCCAGCCACATGAGGCCCCAAAAGGCCAGGGCCGGGATAAAAAACATGGGCCAGGCCGCGCGGGTCATCAGCCAGGCCACCACGGGCCGCCCCACGACTGACCAGCGGCGGCGAGGCTGGTAGGCGTAAAGGATGGCCACCGTCCACAGCGGCGCCAAGAGCACCAGTGGTGAAACCAGCGCCATGTTGTACAACGAATGCCCCATGATTTCGAGGCTGAGCCAGCCGAGCACATGGACGACCCAGAGCGCGACGATTACGGGCAAAAAACCGTATAGAGCCATGATGGCCAGCAGGCGCAAACCATCGAAAAACAACCCCTCCCAATCGTTCCAATCCGGCCAGGCAAAGCCGCCGCCGCGGTGCACCTGCTCGAAATAGCGGTATTGATATCCCAGCGCGAAGATGTTGAGTATCGGCACGAAACTGAGCACCCCGCCGATGAGGGCGTTCGGAACCCAGCGCGGGTCCGCGAAAATCCTTTTGCAAACTTCGTCAAAACTAACCATACGGATTTTTTGAGTACAATGACTTCCCCAGCAAAAGCGCCCCGCGATTTCAAGGCAACGTTAAAGCGCCACCGCGCCGGCGTTGAGGCCGCCATCGATAAATGGCTGCCCGCGGCCACCACGCGCCCTGGCGTGCTGCACGAGGCGATGCTTTATTCCGTCAAAGCCGGCGGCAAACGCCTGCGCCCGTTGCTCGTGCTGGCGGGACACTCGCTCTTTCCTTCGAAGCTCGACCCCTACCCCGCCGCCGTCGCCGTTGAGTGCCTGCACACTTACAGCCTCATCCACGACGATTTGCCATGCATGGATGACTCCGACCTGCGCCGCGGCCTGCCGACGTGCCATAAAAAATTTGGCGAGGCCACCGCGCTGCTCGCCGGCGACGCGCTGCTGACGTATGCGCTGTGGCTGCTGGCGGAGGCGTACAAGAAACATCCGCCCGTCGCCGCCGAATTGGTGCGCATCCTCGGCGACGCCGCCGGCTCGGAAAAACTCATCGGCGGGCAGATGGAAGACTTGCTCGGCGAAAAAGGCAAACCGAACGCCGAACGCCTCGACTTCATCCACCACAACAAAACCGCCGCGCTCATCACCGCCAGCCTGCTCCTCGGCCTGCGGTTGACGAATGCGCAGCCCGCGAAATTCAAAATCATGGCCGAAGTCGGCCAGAACCTCGGTCTCGCCTTCCAGGCGATTGACGACATCCTCGACGCCACGGCCTCCGCCGAAGTTTTGGGCAAAACGCCCGGCCTTGATGAACGCCATGGCAAACTGACCTACGCGAGCCTGTATGGCCTCGACGTCGCCCGCGACAAGGCCCGCCAACTCACCCGCGCAGCCGAACGCGGCGCGGAAAAACTCGGCGGCGACAATTGGTTTTTGCTCGAACTGATTCGTGAGTTGGAGCACCGGGTGAATTGACCTGAAAAATACTCCGGATTCAGACCCTACGGGTGGATTTGTTTTGTGTTTCTCAGGCGCTTTGTCACCTTGACCTTTCCCCCATGGTCGAAGTCCAAGAGCTAACGAAAGTTTTTAAAGACAAGAAGCGGGGCGTGGTGCGCGCGGCGGACAAGGTGAGCTTCCGCTGCCAGCCGGGGCAGGTGTACGGCCTGCTGGGCGTCAACGGCGCGGGCAAAACGACCACCCTGCGCATCCTCGCGGCCATCCTGCAGCCGACCTCCGGCACCGCGCGCATCGCCGGCCACGACCTGGCCACCGAGCCGGAAAAGGTGCGCGCCAGCGTGGGCTTCCTCTCCACCGCCACCGCGCTGTATGACCGGCTGACGGCGCGCGAATTCGTCGAGTATTTCGGCCGGCTCAACGGCCTGGAAAGCGGCCCGCTGCGCGAGCGGGTGGACAGCCTCTTCGCGATGCTCGACATGAACGAATTCCGCGACCGGCGCTGCGGCAAACTTTCCACGGGGATGAAGCAAAAAGTCTCCATCGCACGCGCGCTGGTGCACAACCCGCCCGTAATGATTTTCGACGAGCCGACGCTGGGCCTGGACGTGCTGACGGCGCGCACGATTGTCCAATTCATCCGCTCGTGCCGCGAACAGGGCAAGGCGGTGATATTCTCCTCGCACGTGATGAGCGAGGTCGAAAAACTCTGCGACGTGATCGCCATCATCCATGACGGGCGCATCCTGGCGGAAGGCACGCTCCCGCAGTTGCGCGAATATACCAAGCTGTCCGATTTGGAGGACGTGTTCGTCAAAGTCGTGGAGGGCCGGCCATGAACTTCCGCGCCCTCGGCATCGTCTATCGCAAGGAGTTGCGCGACCTGTTGCGCGACCGCCGCACCATCATTTCCATGGTCGTCGGCCCGATCATCATCATGCCGCTGCTCTCCGCGGGCATCGGCACGCTGATGGTGCATCAGATTCACAAGGCGATGACGGAAACCTCGCAGGCGATGATTATCGGCGGGGATGATTCGCCCAAGACGCTCGACGCGCTGCACAAGCTCGATAATTTCGAATTTCAACCGTCCAGCCCCGATTACCAGCAGATGATTTCGGAGAAAAAAATCGGCGCAGTGGTGGAAATCCCGCCCGGGTTTGACGCCGCGATCCAAAACGGCACGCCCGCGACGGTGAAAATTTACGACTACCAGGGCGAAATCAAGTCGGAGACCGCCGCCGACGGCCTCAGAAATTTTTTCCAGGACTTGCGCGACTCGACGGTGCATGAGCGCCTCCGGCAACACAACCTGCCGCTGGATTTGATCAAACCCTTCGATGTCGAAACCTCGAACGTGGCGCCGCCGGAAAAAGTCAGCGGGAACATCCTCGGCTCGATCATCGCCTATATGATCCTGATGACCTGCCTGGGCGCTTCGATTTACCCCGGGATGGACCTGACCGCCGGGGAAAAAGAACGCGGCACGATGGAGACGCTGCTCTGTGCACCCGTGCCGCGCATCTGCCTGGCGCTGGGCAAATGCCTGGTCGTGCTGACGGTGTCCCTGACCACGATGGGGTTGATGTTCGTCTCCGGCGGGATCACCCTGGCGACAGCACTGGGCAAAGGCGGGCAATTTGCCCGGGAAAGCGGCCTGGCGATGAGCCTGAACCTGCACTCACTGGCGGCGGTGTTTGTGGTCATGATGCCGATGGCGCTGCTTTTCGCCTCACTCGTCGTCACCATCGGCCTGTTTGCGCGCAGCATGAAGGAGGCGCAAAGCTACATCCAGCCGCTGATGATTCTGATGATCATGCCGATGATGGTCTCAATGATGCCCGGCCTCGAACTGGACTACGGGCTGGCGCTGGTTCCGGTGGTCAACGTCAGCCTGCTGAGCAAGGAAATCCTTTCGGGCACCTATCATTGGAATTACATCGCGGTGATTTTCGGCTCTTCGTGCGTGTATGCCGCCGCGGCGCTCGGTCTGGCGGTGGCGATGTTCAAACGCGAGAGCGTCATCTTCCGCGCGTGAACGCGGGGACACGGATTGGGGTAGTGTCCGGTTTTGAAGCCGGGGTTTTTACAAGCCAAGCATCGCGCACTTTCTCAACCCTCATTCCTCAACCTTTTCTAGCACTATCAATAGCAAATTTTGCGCTAGTAGCAGGTGGTGCCGTTTCTGCCACACCAATCTCTATTCTTGGTACTTCCGCCCTCTCGAAGGGCTGATAAGTGACGCTTTCGACCAAGTAGTATCTATTGTTTGAATCTTTAACAACTTCACCGATTCGAGGTACAGCGGGTAATTCAACATCTTGAGTCCCGGTCATTCCTGCCGATTTGGGCATTTCAATTCTAATTTTCATAGGGATATAATATACCCTCGGCCCCTATTCGCAACAAGGCAAAACTACAATGTTCAGTTTTTGTTCCCCTGTTTGGACTCCGCCATAATAGCAGCCCGCACCGCAGTCAACGGGGAGATTACGGGCGGCAACTCCAGCACGGCGATAGCGTTGCTGCCTTTGTCATGGTCGTAGGCCCATGCATAGCATCGCTTGGCCTTGGCATGGCCTATCAGGTCAAAAACCTCTACATCGCCCTGCCAAACCGTCTTGCCTTGGAATGTCTCATGCACTGGCACGGTCTGGACGTGCTTAGAATCGGCCCCATGCGTGGCCTTAATCGCCTTTTGCAAGTGCGCTAGGTAGTGCTCGCGGTTCATTGCTGATAGGAGAAGAAAACAAGGTCTTTGACGGTGAGAGGCGAGCGTTCGACACCCGCAGCCATCGCCGGGGTGCATCGCACGGTGGAGTGAAACTTCACAAGGTTGTAATAGGCGAAGTGCAAGGCAACCGCAGCCTTAAAGTTTTCCAGCTTCTTAGAGAAGGCATTGGTGAGCCGGGAGAATCGGCGGCAGTGCATCCGCACGGTATGATTTTGCTTTTCGACAAAGGACGTGGAGATTTTGGCTTCGTCTGGTTTGCCGATGAGCACAGACTTGTCCACCTTCACGACGGCAGCGGGGCTGTACTTACGCTGTTCCGCCGGTTCTGACGATGCAAACTGCTTTACGATTTGTCCGTAATCAATTTCCGTTCCCCACATTGATTCCACCGCTGGGGCGTAACTGGTAAAAGCGTCCGTGCTCAGTTGGATGCGTTTATTTAGACGCATGGACAAGTCGCCAAGGAAAAGGTTGGTGCTTTGGTAGTCGCGTTTTCCGACGTGGAAAGCAGGGACAAGTTTGGTTTCGCTGTCGAGCGCGACAAAGGTATAGGCGTCCCCGTAACCCTCTTTGAAATCTTCCGGCAGGCAGTTGGCCTGCTTTTTATTGATGAAGGCCCAAAGCTCGTCGGCCTCTAGGCGTTCACAATTCAGTCCACGCATCCGCTCGTCGAGATAGACCGCGCAGGCATCGCCCACGCGCTTGCCGAGGTTCATCACGGTTTCCTTGTCCACGTCGAACATCCGGCTGATACCCCGGATGCTGGCCCCTTCCGTCAGGGCGGAGACGATGGAAACTTGGCGGTCGAATGAGAGGCGGTTGGACATGGCGGGTTATTGTTGACAGTTTTGATAAAGTATGGTGGAGTCGGCGAGGTTCGGACTCGCATTTTCGCAGGTGTATAACTGGATGGATTGCCGATTATCCTACGACCCCATGCCTTAACTGGCCTCCGGCCCTTTTGGAAGGGGCCGTCCCGAGGATTGGACCCTCGGGCAAGGGGCTAAGGACTTGATGCCCCCTGCCGTGCTGATACACGGCGGGGAAAGCGGTAAAATGTTTCATGCCCCTAATTATGCCAGTATTGCCAAACCCGTCAATACCTTTTTCAAGACTATTTTTACCTCAATTTTCCCGCTTGCAAAGACTTAAAAAATCGGTATAGTGCTCGCAATATGAACACCGAAACGACAGAAGCAAACCCAAACGGGGAGCGCAATCCGCGCTGCCCTCGCATCACTTTGCAGGACGCCATTGACCGCCTCGGCCAATTACAAAAAGCCATTGGCAAATCAGCCGTTGATGCGGCGGCGGCGTCAAAAGCAATCGGATATTCCGGCCCAAGCGGCGCGGCACTTACAACGATTGGCTCTATGTCAATGTATGGACTTGTTACTAGGAATCAGGGCAAGGTTGCCATTGCCGAACTTGGGCGACGGGTGCTATTTCCTATGCCCAACGACAAAAATGGCGAAGCTGCAAAAAAAGAAGCTGCGCTCTCCCCGAAAATGTTCAAGCGAATCAACACTGAGTTCGACGATTTGGATATAGACGTTCTCGGGTCGCAACTTGTGCATCTTGGTTTTGATGAAGCGACGGCTAAACACACGGCTAAAATTTACAAAGCCAATAAGGAATACGCAAAGCTACAAAATGGAGAGAAAGGCCCGCTTGACACGGGGAGCGAAAATGAGGATAATGCGGACTTGGGGGCAGGAAAGTCAAGACCACCGCCCCCTTTATCAACTATGTCCTCAAGCGTGCAATCATTACCTGTCCCATTGGGCAATGGGCTAGTCGCGTATGTCCCCTATCCCATGACAGGGGCGGCATTTGAGATGTTGAAGGAAGCCCTCGACCTCTATAAAAACATGATAGTTACCCCAGCAGCGGGTGAGCATCCAACGCCACCTCGTCCAAAAGCCCCAGACCCCAGTGCGCACCCAATGGCAGGACAGCACCCCAGGGGGACGTAGGTTGGGATATGGTTTGATTTCCTGTTGCCGCCCGCAGCCCCCTCGGTTACGGCTGTTTCCCTATGGCAATTCCTGGGCCGCCTCAAATCCCGTCGAGGCAACCCCATGAAAACCCCCATCACCTTGTGGTGCTGGAACGTCTTCGCGTCTCTCAGCTTCCCCTGCATATCATCCCTACTGGGGCAGACCTAGAAAGTTTCCGCTACCTTGTCCACACCGGGCAAATTGACGCCGCAGTAAGGAACGGAAATGAGTTTGTGGTGAAGTCAATTCTGCCCTTTGGGGCCGCGACTATTCCTGTTGCGCCGAAGAAGACGAATTGGGCGATGCTTTCTGTTTTGATTGCACTCTCATCATTCGCCGCATTCGCGCTCTGGAAATTAACTGACTGGCTAGTGGAGCAAGCCCAAAAATAAAAGCCATAAACAGGAGTGCATACTGGCTTTTAGTGGTCATTTGTAAAAAGTCTAGGCGTCAAAACCGGACACTACCCGGATTGGGCGCGGTCTTGCGGCGCCCGCAAAATCGTGATTGTGTCGCTTTGCCATGACTACCCCGAAAAATCTCGCCGCCATCCTGCTGATTGCCTCCACGTTGCCGGCATTCGCCACTGACCAGCCCGCGGGAACCGCCACGCCCGCCGCATCCGCTCCAACGGCGGCTCCAGCCCCCATTTCCGGCCCCGACACCACCATGAGCCTGCCGCCCACCATCGCCCCCGACGCCAAGGTCGAGAAACTCGCCACTTTGCCCACGGAGTCTTACACCATCGGTCAGCCCTTCACCGAAGGCGCCACTTGCGCGCCGAATGGCGACGTCTATTTTATCGAACAGCAAAGCGACAAAATCATGCATTGGAGCGTTGCGGATAAAAAGCTCAGCGTCTTTATGCATCCTTCGGGCTACTCGAACGGCATGTGCTTCGATTATCACGGCAACCTCATCTCCTGCGCCGACGAGCGCAACGAGCTGTGGTCCATTTCGCTGACCGAAACCGAAACCATCCCCTACCCCCAGCCGCTCAACCCCGCGGTGGGCGACCCGAATCGCACAGGCAACATTACGCTGCCCAAACACACCGTGCTAGTCAAAGATTACCAGGGCAAGCTCCTCGGCGGGCCAAACGACGTGTGGGTGCGCCCAGACGGCGGCATGTACCTGACCGACCCCTATTACGCGCGCAAATGGTGGGCGCCGGGGCGCCAGCAGGAGCAGGAATTGAAAACGGTTTACTTCCTTTCGCCCGACCACAAGACGCTGACGCGCGTCCTCAATGAATTCAATTCACCCAATGGCCGCAACGGCACGCCCAACGGCATTGCCGGCACACCCGACGGCAAGACGCTTTATGTGTCAGACATCACCGGCGGACAAACCTGGGCCTTCGACATCCAGAAAGACGGCTCACTAACGAATAAACGACTCACGTGCAGTTTCGGCTCTGACGGCATGACGCTCGACGACCATGGCAATCTCTACATGAGCGTCGGCACCGGGCGCGGAAAACCTCCGGGCGTCACGGTGGCAGACACGAAGACGGGCAAGCAAATCGGGTTTATCCCGGTACCCGAAGCTCCGGCGAATATGTGTTTTGCCGGCAAAGACCGGAAAACGCTCTACATCACCGCCCGCACGGGCTTTTATTGCATCGTCACGAACGTCAAAGGGGCCAACCCGGGGAAGTGACAATTCCAGTCAGTTTGCCTGCGTTGCACGCTTGGTGTCGCGCTCCAGATACCGCGCGCCGCAGAGCCAGACTACGCCGGCGAAGATAAACATCACCCCGACGAGCATGAACGCTGTCTTCATGCCGTAGCGGTCACCCAGCACACCGATGACGACGGGGGAAATGACATCGCCAAAGGCATGGATGAAGAAAATGTTGGCTGCAAACCCGACCGCGCGGATGGAGGGGTGGGTGACATTGGCAAGGATGGCGTTCGACGGCCCGGTGTTGAAGAACAGGCAGAAGCACGTGAAGAAAATCAGTATCCACACACTGTAACCGGGGAAGCCGGAATGGAGCACCCACAGCATGAACGGAAAGCCCAAAATCATCGCCGCGCCGGACACGAGAAAATACGAACCGGGAAAGCGGCCGCGCAATTTGTCGCCGACTAGGCCGCCGATGAGCGTGCCGGAGATACCGGAGAGGCAGACGATGCCGCCAAAGATGAGGCTGACCGTGCCCAAATCCGGCGCGCCCGGCTCGTGGGCGAGGTAATACGGCATCCAGAAGGCGATGCCCCCGATGGAAAAGGTCATGGCCGCCATGCCGACCGTGCAGAGCATGTAAGAGCGGTTGCGGAGCAACGCGAGGTAGTCATGCCAGGCCGCGGGCCTGACCTCGCCCACGGCGTCCGCCTGGCCGCGCGGCGGCTCGCGCATGAAGAAACAGAGCGTGCCCAGCACCAGCCCCGGTGGCACGACGAGGTAAAATGCCCAGCGCCAGTCCTCCGCATGGATGCCAAGGTATTGCGCGCCCAAATCTCCCAGATGCAGCTTGAGCGCCGCGCCACCGAGCGCGAAACCCAGCGCGCTGCCGACGGGGATGGCCATGTTGAACCACGCCAGCGCCTGACCGCGATGTTGGACCGGGTAGATGTCCGAAATAACCGCCGGGGCGACCGGCCCGTAGGCGGCCTCGCCAATGCCGATGCAACAGCGCGTGAGCAGCAGCACGAGGAACGTCGGAGCGAGGCCGGAAGCCCCGCTGGCCAGCGTCCACAATAATACCCCGATACCGATGAGTACACGCCGTGGATAACGGTCGGCGAGATGGCCGAAGATGGGTGCGCCAATCATGTAGACCGACATAAAGGCCATCGAGAGAAAGCCCATGAAGGCCAGCTCCGGCTTGAAGTGCAGATGATCCTGTGTCCATTGCTGGATGGCTTCGATGGCCCCGCCACTGGAGCCGCCTTTGGCGAGAAAAGTGTCCTTCACCCCGCCGACCACCGACGCCAGCACGTAGCGGTCGATGTAATTGAACAGGTTGACCGCCAGCAGGAGCGCCAGCACGCCGCGCGCGCCGGGAAACCGTTTGTCGGGACCGTTCGACTTCATCACGGATTTCATCATTCCGTTGCGGGCAAGGGTCAACTTCCAAAAAAAACGCCCGCGGATTGCGCGGGCGTTTTTCGGGAAACAATAAATGAAAAATCAGCTCTTCGGGGCGGGCACTTCAGGCTTGGTCGGGCCGGCCTTGCCAGTGAGTCCGGCCTTTTGGAAGGCGGCGAAAACATCGGTGGGCTTGAAGTCGCCCGTGATGATGAAGGAAGTGGCTTTTTGCGTGGCGTTATTGGTCTTGTAGCCCGGCACATCAGCGAGAATAGCATTGACCGCTTTGACACAACTGCCGCAGCACAGGTGCAGGTTGTCCACTTCGAGGCTGGAAACTTTGGTGTCCGTCGCACCGGTCGCGGTGTTGACCTTGATGGAGGCATCGCTGGACTTGCCAAAGAAGCCCGCGCCGGTCAGGGCATCCACAGCCTTCTGGGCGGTGGCCTTGTCCGGGCCAGTGACGACGATGGTCTTTTTGTCAACGTCAGCAACCGCAGTGACATCCTTCATGTTCGCCACGGTGGCGGCAGCGCCCGTTACACAGCTGTGGCAGCAAACATGGGCGTCACTCAACGTGACGGTAAAGGTTTTGGCCGGGGCGGGCGCATCGGCGGCGATGGCCACAAAGGTCACCGCAGCAAAGGTAGTGGCGAGGGCAAGAAGCTTGGAGGTTTTCATGGGGGGTAAGGCAACAGTTTGGGCGCGGAAACCGGCCCAATCAGACTGCTTGAGTAAAGACCGCTGGTAGGATTCTGGCAAGACCATTCTCCAAGGGGTCGGGCCGGCGTGGATTTCTCAATCGCGGGATTGCCACCCGGGTGGGTTTCCGGTGAAATCCCGCGTTCGCCCCGCTATGCCTGCCACTGTACCGCTGCTCGCCCTCCGGCACATCGCCAAGTCCTTTGCCGGCGTGCGCGCTTTGCGCGGGGTGGACTTTGACCTACAAGCCGGCGAAGTCCACGCGCTCCTGGGCGAAAACGGCGCGGGCAAGTCCACCCTCATCAAGGTCGTCACCGGTGCGCACCAGCCTGACGACGGCACAATTGAAATCAACGGCCAGCGCGTGGAACGCCTGACCCCCGCGCTGGCGCATGGGCTGGGCATTGCCTGTATCTATCAGCAACCCGCGCTTTTCCCTGACCTGACCGTGGCAGAAAATATTGGCCTGCGCCTGGAGCCGGCCAAAACGTTGCGGCGCGTTGATTGGAAAAAGCGCCACAGCCGGGCCACCGAGCTTTTGCATCGCATCGGCGCAAACATCTCGCCGGATAGTGAAGTGCGCACTCTCTCCATGCCAGAGCAACAGCTCGTCGAAATCGCCTGCGCGCTCGGCGCGGGCGCCCACATCGTCATTATGGACGAGCCGACGGCCTCGCTCACCCAAAAGGAGCAACACCTGCTTTTCGCCGTCGTGCGCGAATTGCGCAAGTCCGGTGTGGGCGTGA
>Ga0206855_10388_pt1 | contig 10660 bp, 9 predicted proteins | sample Alteio_BWOrgCont_51_FD_152637 | JGI IMG/M metagenome (GOLD analysis project Ga0206855, IMG submission 152637) | Enriched cells from forest soil in Barre Woods Harvard Forest LTER site, Petersham, Massachusetts, United States -... | ecosystem: Environmental > Terrestrial > Soil > Temperate forest >...
CGCTTTATAAAAACATAAAACAATGAATAAATTTAAGATAGTTCCAATTTCAAAAGTGTATGCGCAAAAAATAAGAACAAGGATGACAGATGATTTCGGGCACGAGGTTATTGAAAAAGTTGCCGCGGGAAAAGGTCCTTGCCGGGTGTCGTTAAAACCGTTTAAAAAGGGTGTGGATAAACGTTTATTATTAACACACAGCCCTTTCGAAATTGATAACGCATTTAACCAGCCAGGCCCGGTTTTTATTAACAGCGATGATGTTGAGGAGTATACCGATATCCACCGTTTTCCACCTGAGATTAAGGCTGATAAGGGAAGTTTCCCGCTGTCATTAATTGGATATGATGCAGATCAGCAAATGATCTTTGCAAAATTAGTTGGCGACGCTGATGTAGATGAACTGATTATTGAGGCGTTTGAGCAACATACTGATATTGAATATCTTCATGCCCGCAATGCCGAAGCCTGCTGTTTTATTTGCAAAATTGAAAGGGTTTAAAGCGCATGCCTCCTTCAATAAATATAAACAAAATGGCGTTTTTAGGGTTGTAAGAGTAGTACTATAATTTAATTTTGAAATTTTTTAGTTTAATACAAACCCATGAAAACATTCAAATTTTTATTGCTCCCATTTTTATTATGCGTGCTTTTTGTTTTGGCCTCGGCAACCCAGGACGAAAGTAAAGAAACCGCACGAATACACAAAGCGGCTGATGTGGTGACTGATTTTAGCAAGATGGAGGAAACCATACCCCACGATTTAATACAGGATTGTAAAGGTATAGTGATTATTCCGAATATGCTTAATGGCGGCTTTGTTGTTGCAGCAAAGCGCGGCAGAGGTATTGCTATGGTAAAACTGGATGACGGCACCTGGAGCGACCCGGTTTTTATTACGCTTACAGGCGGCAGCTTTGGCCTGCAGGTCGGCGTACAATCGGTGGACCTGGTGCTGGTATTCCGTCATAAGGGTGTGCTTACCAAAGTAAAGAACGGCGATTTCACCATTGGCGGCGATGCATCGGCGGCGGCAGGACCGATTGGCCGCAGTACATCGGCCAGTACCGATTATAAAATGGAGGCCGAAGTTTATTCCTATTCGCGCAGCCGCGGGCTGTTTGCCGGCGTGAGTATAAACGGTGCGGATTTAACGATCGACAAAAGCGCTAACGCCGCCTACTACGGGGATACTATGACTTCGCGCGATATATTTGAAACTGCAAAAAGTAATACCGATGCGGTTAAAGCTTTAAAACAAAGTTTAGCGGCTTTGTAAAATATCGAATTAAAATTGATGTACGGATTTTTTAAGCCCGTGCATCAATTTTAGCCTTCCTCTTCAAACCTTTCTATGTCGCCGTAATTTCTTCAACATCACCAGCCAGGCGCCATCCCGAACTTATGGATGACATAGCACTACAGTCAGCGATTTATTTACTGCATTTTGTCAATGTTTATTTACATTTAATGTATAAAAGTTTAAATGCTTGCGCTAGATTTATTATTTGCATAAATGATGGCTAAATCGCAAACCGCACCGGTTTATTTGCAATTAAGATTTTACCATATCCTGATATGGCTGCTATTTTTCTTATTGTCGTTCAGGTATTTTACAATTGCTGCACCGGGGTTGACCGCATGGCTGATAGCGTTTGTAACAACTGTTTTTGGCATAGCGACTTTTTATATTTCGGCTTTCTATTTAGCCCCGTTAATTACGGGGGAGCGTAGAAGATTATTATTTGTTACTTCCCTAATCTTCTTTTTAGCGGTAGTTTCCTTTTTCCGTACAATTTTAGAGATGGTGGTTTACCGTTTTTTTTTTAAGGACGCAAAGCACCTGTATTTCATGGGCCTGTTTTGGTCATCGGTTTTTCTTACAGGCTTTATTTTACTGCTCGCAATTGCTATAAGGCTTAGTGAAAATAGTTACCGCGAAAAGGAAAAGATGAACGCTATTGTAAACGAAAAACTATCGACCGAATTGACTTATTTAAAAAACCAGGTACATCCGCATTTTTTGTTTAATATTCATAATACCATTTTTTTTCTGATCAATGAAAACCCCACTCTTGCATCAAAAATGCTGCTTAAGCTTTCCGATTTAATGCGATACCAGTTGTACGAATGTGAAGCTAAAACGGTGCCATTGGAAAAGGAACTGCTCAATATTTCAAATTATATCGACCTGGAAAAAGTAAGGCTCGGCAGCAAGGTAAATATTGAGATTGACTTTGCTGGTGACTTGGCCAATAGTCAAATAGCGCCTTTTATGCTAATGCCGCTTGTCGAAAATGCCGTGAAACATATATCCCATTTTTCTGAGCGGCCAAATTATATCCGCATCATAGCAAAATTCGAAAATAATTATCTCAATTTTACGGTTATAAATTCCTATGAGGCGGAAGACAAGGAATTAAGTGGACAAGGGTTTTCCAAAGGCATCGGCTTACAAAACCTGCAACGCAGGTTAAATTTAATTTACAGCGATAAATCAGACATGAACTTTACAAGGCAAAATAATTTGTTTACCGCCAACGTTAAACTGCAGCTTGTATGAAACTATCATGCCTGATTATTGATGATGAGGAAATAGCCGCACGGGGCGTTGAACAATATGCCCGGCAGGTTCCCTATATGGGTACTATCGGGGTTTGCAGTTCGGCCTTAGAAGCCATGGATGCGATGGCAAATAATACGGTAGACATCATTTTCGTGGATATACAAATGCCAAAGTTTACCGGCCTGCAATTTTTAAGGAGTTTAAAAAATCCGCCGCTTGCCGTCATCATATCCGCTTATCCCGACTACGCACTCGAGGGTTTCGAACTAGAAGTGATAGACTATATTGTTAAACCATTTTCGTTTGAACGGTTTTTAAAAGCCTGTAATAAATGTAAGGAATATTTCGATCTTAAAAATCGTTCCCATGCAACTGATGAAGATTATTTTTTTATAAAAGCCAATAACCGGATTGAAAAAATCATGGCCAACGATGTTCTTTTTGTTGAGTCGCTCGAAAACTACATCAACATTTATACCACGCAAAAAAAATATCTTACGCTCATTGGGCTAAACATAATTGAAAGCTACCTGAACAGCAGTCAATTCATAAAAGTCCAAAAATCCTATATCGTATCAAAATCAAAAATCGACAGCATCGAAGGTAACATGATTTGTATCGGCGCCCATCGTATCCCTGTCAGCCGGAAATGGCGTGATGAAATAATGGCTGATATCCTTTCCAATAAATTCTTAAAAAGATAAGCATGGTCACCTGAACGCTCCGGTTCATTTTTATTCATTTCGTCAACTCAATTTAACACTTAGTGGACAAATTTTTACCAGCATTTTAATAAGTGACAATTTAGCCCTGTTTATCAACGGGATACTTTAATTAGTTTATTAAAATTAAATCATGGCAAGGTCAATTATTCTTATTATAGTTTTAAACTTAACAATTGCTTATACAAAAGCGCAAAGTGGTAACACCGAAATTATAGGTATTAACGAATACCTGAAAAAGGTTAGAGGGATCGATAACCTTATTCATAACCGCGATTGGAATGCTGTTTCAAACCAATGGCAGGAAATTATTGCAATTAACCCAACCGACGGCGAAATGTGGTACAGGTATGGCGAAAGCCTCTACCTTAACAATGAGCCTTTAAAAGCCATTGATGCATTTAAAAATGCGATGCGGATCGGAGCTATTTCAATTTCCCCACCCGATTGCGCGTATTACATAGCCAAATGCTATGCAAAACAAGAAGATGAAGCACGGGCCCTTAACTGGCTTCAAAAATCGTTTGATATGGGCTACAGGTACTTATCGGCGCCCACAACGGACAGTGTTTTCTTCCCCTATGTTCGTACCGCCAGGTTCAAAACAATAGTCGGTATCCCGCTTCATGAATTCAAAACCAGGGACGAAGGTTGGCGCTTTGATTTGCAATTGCTGGTGCGCGAGATTAAAAGAAGGCGCATCGATCCGTACAAAAGCATTTCAAAAGAGCGGTTGGATTCAATTGTTAATGTGCTGTATACCAAAATCCCATCATTGAATGACATACAAGTTACTTTGGAGTTTATGAAAATAATGCGCCTGGTTAACGATGGCCATACTATGATCTACGCATTTTACGAAAGGCCCGAATTACTTAAAAATCTTCCTTTTAATATGTTTTTTTTCAAAGAAGGTTTATATATCACTGAGGCTGATGCACGATACAAATATTTATTGGGGTGCGAAATAACAGCATTTGATGATAAAAGCATACCAGAAATAATGCAGGGGATGGACCCGATTTTGAACAGGGATAATGAACGCGGGCCTAAAGTTATGGGGATATTCCGCATGCGTACGTTACCCTTGCTTTATGGGCTTGGGTTAATAAAAAGTCCTGACCAGGTGACCATTACCCTTAAAGACAGCAATGGAAATACCCGCAAAATAACAATTGCCGCAGATTGCCCTATCCCGACAAGGAAATTATGGGACAAACTGCCGGATTCGTGGACCAGCTATTTTACAGCAAAAAATGAAACACCGCCAGGATATTTGCAAAAGCAGTTTGAGCCCTATTGGTTTGAGTATCTAAAAAACAAACAAACGGTATATTTTCAATATAACAGGATATCTTCTGAGGGCATACCATTTGAACATTTTTGCGACAGCCTGTTCGATGTTATAAACAGCAATAGGGTGGACAGGCTTGTGATTGATGTGCGTTTGAACAATGGCGGGAACACCCGTTTGGTGCCTTATTTATTGGATAAGATAATTGCCACAGGAAAAATAAACCGGGCCGGTCACTTGTTTATTATTACAGGAAGAAGGACATTTTCGGCTGCACAAAACTTTGCGAGCCTTTTGGAGCGATTTACACAAGCTGTTTTTATTGGTGAGCCAACCGGGTCGAGCCCTAATTTTATTGGGGAAGAGATGCCTTTTGAGCTGCCGTATTCAAAATTAATGGCCAATGTATCCGATCAATACTGGCAAAGTTCATGGCCATCGGATACACGCGAATGGACAACGCCATTTTTTTATATCGAACCATCTTTTAAAGATTTCGCAGCGGGCCGGGACCCTGATTTGGAAGCAATATTATCATATAATGCCATAGAAAAGCAGTGATTATGCAACCTTAGGTACACATACTGGCTTGAGTATACTGTTACACTTCTTCATATCCTGGTTCCTGACTGTTGGCTCTTGATTCTTTGTGCGAGCCTAAAATAGGTTGATCTATTTTAGGCATGCACACTTATGTCTTGTCTCGCTCTATTCCACCACCGCATCAAAGGCGCTGTTCAGTATTTTGCCATCCCGTTTCATTTGTATCCAGATACGATAATTACCCGGACCTGGAAAGGCATACGGGAAAGTAACCATCCCATCCATGCCTTGCATTGATGCCATTCCTTTCATGCCCGCATTTAACCAGGCATTGCGTTCATCCTCGCTCATTGATCTTATCCGGGTTACTAAACGGTCAATACTGTCCCTAAAAACTTTGGGATCGGGCAAACGAGGTATCTTTCCGTTTCCTTTTATCCGGTTTTGGATGATCTGCTGCGAGGCCATGGAATAAGTGCCCACCGGGTGTAAATGAACATATACCGAACCATCGTCTTTTAGTATCACCGCATGGCCCATCATCCCCATATAAGGCTGCAATTTGGCAGGTTTACCCGAAGGATCGGTAATGGCAAAGGTAAGCGGGTAAACTGTATTGGCTTCAAAAGGCGTATTGGCGGAATGCTGCCAAATAGCTGTTGAGCCGTCTGCCAGTTGCATCGCGATTCCAGGTTTACCACACGTTAAAGTTGGTTTTGCGTTATAGAGATTTTGAGCATTACTAATAGCATTTGATATTACATATGTATCATCAGGGTCGTGGAATAATTCCTGGCTGATATCTGGGGTCTTTGGCGGGAAGGGTTTTTCAGGTATACTCACCGTATCGCTTATGGTTTCCGTAAAACCGCTCCATCTTACTATATCGCCAAATACCAGGTAACGGCCCGGCGGCAGATACGGCAAAGCTACCTGGTAAGTGTTACTGTCTTTTCGTGTAGGGTGCAGGTGTGCAAAAACATCACCGGTTTTTTCCCTTATCAAAAATAAATGCATCAGTTTGCCGTGATCGGGCACCACAAAGCTCATCGATTCATTATTTTTTTTAAGCCATGCCGAATCGATATTTAACTGCAAAACCATTCCATCGGCACCCATTAAAATTTTGGTATGCGCCAATGGTGGTTTATACATAAACCTGCGGTAGTTGCGGCTCCAGGTGTTCCACCAGGCCGAGCCGCCGTACAAGATCCCAAGCAATATGAGCGCTGCAACAGCCATAGCGACATATTTTTTTCCTCCCGCCCTTTTTGTTTTATCTCCCGGTAATAACACAGCTTCGGAGGCACTTGCGCCAATAATTGTGATCATCAGTACCACCAGCAATATCGCCAGGCCGGCAAGCTCCCAGTCGAGCGAAGCGGGCATGGTTCTTTGCGCGGTTGATACCGCCATTACCGGGATTACGGTCGAGCCTTTGCCTAAGGGCCCGTCGACACTGATGCGCATGCTGGCCACGCCGCTTTCCATAAGCCATACTACGCCCTGGTATTGCCCCGGTGTGCCTTTTACTGGTAATGCCTCGTCCGAACGCGGCGAACCCTTATTCCCAGCATACCAATACACGGGTTGCAGGTAAACATGGCTTACCTGCTGGTTATCGATGTAAACCGAAACGGAAGCTGTGCCCGGGATAACATCAGGAGGGTTGATATTTACCATGATGTTATAAGGGCCAGCCTTACCCTGGTAGATAACGCCCGGACTGCCCACATGCGCATACACCGAAGCGCCGATCAGCAACAAAAGGATGAAGATTGAAAACTTAGCTGGCCTCATCTTTGCACCCTCTTCATCCATCCGCCCCATTTATAACCAACAAGCCCAGTGAAGATTGCTATCGCTCCTGCTATCATAAGGCCTTTCACCAATGTGATACCGGCATCAATGCGATCAGGGTGAAAGGCGTAGCGGTACGGCCATTCGGGGTTAGCACGAAAATACCAGGAGTACGAACCGAACAACCATCCGCGCGCCAGCGGCGATGTTTCGAGGAATGCGCCAAAATACCATTGCACTATAAAAAACAGCAGTAAAAACGATATTGCCGCCAGTACTACTTTTATAAATGGTTTAAGTTTTTCGAACTTAAAAAAAACAAAATCAATTGCCAGTGCAGGGATTACCAGCAGCAAGGGGAAATGAAATGGCTGGTAATGATCGAAATGATTGAGCACCGGCCCTAATCGTGGTGTGGCATGGAAAAGCGGTAGCACCCATAACATCAATAGCAGTACGCACATATACACAGCTGCGGTTGCCGTAGCCGCCCATCGCATTTTTGCAGCCCTGGCTACAGCAATTAAAAACAAAGGGAAAAGTATCGCGCCTACCTCATAACACAAAGCGCTATGTGAACGCGCCTTATTCATATATTCAGAAAATAAGGTAAAAAGCGAGGTAAGCAGCAGACCCGAAGCAATGGCAAACAGCCATTTATGGATAGCACCGCCGCCATCTTTGGCCGCATGGGTAGACGACAGGACAGCCACCATCGCCCCAAACTGTATCATCATGATACCGAGGGCAAGCAAGGTATGCGGCGGTGAAAGGATAACGACGTCCAGTCCGTATGTGTTATGCCACCAGTCGTCGAAAGGCGCGGAGGTGAGCATGGCGATAGCGCCCCAGATGCAGTACATGGCCCCAAGAGGTCCGTAAAATATGCCCCAGAATTTTATGCTCGATTGTTTTTCAAGCGCCGAGCCCCAAAAGGTAGTCCCGAGTACCTGGTAGGCTGAAAATAGCCCCGATATAATTGCGCCTAAATAAACGACATCATGCGGAGGAGCCAGCAAACCGTCGCGTCCGATGCTCATGTGCCAGGAGATATCCCATATGAGGCCAACAATAATACATAGCGAGGAAAATACGCTGGCGTAGACGTAGGGCTGGATGGCATAATCGGCCTTCGTAGCCGTTTGTTGCGGGCTGGCATTATTGGTATGATTTACGGGTATTATGGCGTCCATTTGTGCAGGGTTAAATGCGGTATAAAATTATAAAAATACCCGGTCGTTTTTATAATGATCCTGATTCGGGCCAGTTTTTCCAATGGGTATTTGGTTGTAACGCAGGTTTATAATACGAAGTATCGCCGGTTGCAATTACTTTGGCCAATTGCTGCCAGGTTTCGTAAACGCCTGGTCTGTTTTCTGTCCATTCCGTTTTATTTCGTTCTTCATTTCGTATTTGCTGCCCGTTCGATAAGTTCCTAAATGTTTCAAAATCCACTCCCCCTAGTCCGCTAAGCTCTTTGTTAAAGGTGTAGATGGATTTTAACTGATCTTCCGACATTGCAGGTGCGTACAGTTCGATAAAATCCCTGTGATGCCATTCATCCAACACTAATATTTTTTTAAGTTCTTTTGGGATAGATTTATAAAGTTGATCATCGTTTGCCCTGAATAAACCATGATGGCCAATTATAGCCAACCTTGCTGCTTCCTCAATACTGATCTGCCCCGGCTCATATTCTTTTAATTCAATACCTGCATCAAGGTAATGCTGTTTGTTGTGGCTCAATTCAACTTTATACCCATTAACCAACCAGTATTTTGCATCAGGTTTTAGCCACTCACCATCAATTACCTCATAAAAACTATTTTGATCAACCAGGGAATAGATGATATAATAATTTGTTAGCTGGTTGTTATATTCATCAAGGTTGATGAGGCAATTACCGAAATAGTCGATCTGAAGCTCTATGCCGCCGGCACGAGGGTTATAGCCAAGCCTTTCGGATGCTGCGGCCCACCGGTCATTTTCTCCCCGGAAAATGTTCAAACGGCAGTCAATTAAATACGAATAGGGATGCCCGAGGCCAATAAAATGGCTATAGTCGCCTAACCTGTTGGAATTGTCGAGTGTTGAAAGTATTTCATCCTCCGAAAGCATAGCATCAAAATTAATGGTGGTCATTCCTCCAAAATCGCAGATTCGGAGACGCAAATTCAGAGACGCAGGTATTGCGTCTCTACGTGAAAATCTTTTTCATCAGTACCCCCGATAGCGCAGCCATTCCTCCAACCAATCCGCCGACAACACCGGTCACTGCCAATACCCAAATCCAGTTATGCGGCAGGGGAAATAGTTGAACCACTTTATCGGCAAGTATATTGTCGTTAGGAATGCTTTTAATCAGCGCCAGCACTACCCACAAAAAAAACACCGCCCCAAAGCCTGACAAAAAGGCCTGCCCCGATTTTTTACCGACAAGCAGGGCTCCTAAAAACGCGGCAATAGCTACGATCCACCAGGGCAAAAACAAACTGCCAACAAACGACAGGATAAGGATGATTAAAAATAACATAAAGTCGACTCCTTTTAAATATACTTTTAAGTTAACATGATTAGAAAAACAATTTCTTTACCCTCTTCTTCACCCTCTTTCCACCGCAGGTGAAGAGAGTGTCGACAAGCGTAGCGATGTCGGGGTGAGTAGCTACGTGCCATGCTTGTGCGTCAATGTCGCTTCGATAGTTTACTCACCCGGTCTTTGCTTCGCTCGACCACCCTCTCTTTTGCAAGCAAAAAAGAGGGTAAAAACATTCAAAAAGTATTTTTCCTAAATTGATATCACTGTTTTTGCTTTTTCCTCCCAATGTCTAATCTCCAGCCTCTAAACCTACTTCCCACTTAACATCAATGTCGACTTCACCCTCCCCGAACTATCCGTTGCCGATCTCAAAAACAACAACTCATTCAACTTACCATCCCGCCAGGTTGCAAACATATCGTTATAATAAAAACTGCCTGGGTTGCCCGATTCGCCGCCCGGGAAAACGCCATAGCCTTTTACGGTCGGCCCCATCTGCACCACCATCCGCCACGAAGGCCCGTTATTGTTCCTCAAAGCATCTATCACGCCGCCGGTTCCCCCCGCTGCAAAATATCCTGTCCCAAAACCCGGCAAACTCGCCAGGTGATTTATAAAAGTTTTTTTCACAACACCCCATTCCCATTTTCCACCCGGTTTGCCGTACTGGTGTACCATAGCATCAATAGTGGCGTTAAACGCCTCGTTAACTATATCACCGGCTTTCTCTTTATAAAGCGGCGTGTGCCCATTATCAAACCATCGCGAATTGGGTTCTGTCAGCAGCAGTTTTTCTGTCCGGTCATACGATGGCATTTTTAGGTAAGTGCCTTTAAGCGTAAAATTATCGCGCCAAACCGTGTCATAAAATTTAACCCACCATTTATTAAAAATGCTGGCTCCCGCCGAGTTTGCTGCATAATGCTTGTCCCATTTTTTAACAATTTCAAACGCTTGTAAATGATTATCGTCCATTTTGGTGGTATCAAGGTACTTCACCATCGTATCCAAAACATCCTGTGCAAGTATGCTGTAGTTATCCATCTGCATCAGGCGGATGCTGTCGACGGTAGCATTTTTCATCGCGGTCAGTTTATCGCTGATGCGCTTGCCACGGTAATATTGCTCGTACCGCCAGTTGATGTAATACGGGTAAGTAGTATCCGCCGGCGACTGATTTGCCGACCGCACAAAGC
>Ga0206855_10389_pt1 | contig 10648 bp, 8 predicted proteins | sample Alteio_BWOrgCont_51_FD_152637 | JGI IMG/M metagenome (GOLD analysis project Ga0206855, IMG submission 152637) | Enriched cells from forest soil in Barre Woods Harvard Forest LTER site, Petersham, Massachusetts, United States -... | ecosystem: Environmental > Terrestrial > Soil > Temperate forest >...
AAGCCCAATTCCCGGGCGGTGGCCTCGCGGTCAATCGGCAGCGTGGTGCCGGCGAGCGCGCCGGAGCCGAGCGGACACCAGTTGGCGTGCTCAGCCACGTCGAGGAAGCGCGCGCGGTCGCGCCCAAACATCTCGGCATAGGCGAGGAGGTGATGCGCGAGGGTGACCGGCTGGGCGCGCTGGAGGTGAGTGTAGCCGGGCAGGATGACATCCTGGTTCGCCTCGGCCTGTTCGACGAGGACGCGCAGCACTTCGCCGAGTGCGTGGTAAATATGCGAGCAGGACCATTTGAACCACAACCGCATGGCGGTGGCGACCTGGTCATTGCGGCTCCGCCCGGCATGGAGCTTGGCCGCCGCGGGCGTGTGCTTGCGCAGGGCATGCTCGATGTTCATGTGCACGTCTTCGAGAGACGTGTCCCAGACGAAGTCGCCGTTTTTGATTTCGCCCAAAATTTCGTCCAGGCCGCGGATGATGGCGTCGCGCTCGGCATGGGTCAGCAGGCCCACCTTCGCGAGCATGTTGGCGTGGGCCTGCGAGCCCATGATGTCGAACGGCGCGAGCCGGCGGTCGAAGGACACCGATTCGCTGAACTTGAGCATCAGCGCGGCGGGACCCTCGGCGAAGCGCCCGCCCCACGTCGCCTGCGCCGGCGCCCCGGAAGCTTTCGCCGCCGGGGTGGAGTGGGCCTTCTTGGAAGGTTTGGCCATTTCCCTTGTTTTACGCTTCCCCCGCGCCCGCGGAAAGCAAAGAATTTGAGTTATGACGAATATCCCGGGAAGTCCTTTGCCTATCCAAGCCCTGCGTTACGAGCGGCATGGGCTGCCGGCGGAGGTGCTGGAGGCGGCTACGCTTGAGTTACCCAGGCCAGGCCCAGGTGAAGCCCTTGTCGCGATGCGGTGCGCGGCGATTCATTATTCGGACTTGGGGTTGATCAATGGAACCTATGGAAAGTTAAAAATATTGCCAGCGATTGCGGGGCGCGAAGGGGTGGGCGAGGTCGTGGCGCTGGTTGGCCCAGGAGTTTCCGGGGTGAAAGTTGGCATGCGGGTGCGGATGCCGGAGGAGGCAGGCGTGTGGCGCGAAGCGGTGGTGGCAAAAGCCGCGGAACTTTTTCCCATTCCTGCGGGCGTGCCGGACGAGCAGGCGGCGATGGCGTTCATCAATCCGCCGACGGCTTGGCGGATGCTGCACGATTTTGTCAAACTGGAACGCGGCGACTGGTTGATTCAGAATGCCGGAACCTCAGCCGTCGGCGTGCTGGTGGCGCAACTGTCGCGGCATCTCGGGCTGAATTGCCTGAGCGTGGTGCGCGATGTTGCCGCGGCGAAACGACTGAAGGAAAATGGCGCGACGGTGGTCGTGGCGGAAGATTCAGGTTATGAAAAAGAGCCAAAGAAATTAACCGGTGGAGCGCCTATAAAACTGGCGCTGAATGCCGTTGGCGGCGAAAGCGTCGGGCGACTTTGCCGGGCGCTTGCACCCGGTGGAATGGTGGTGACGTACGGCGGTGTCACGGCAGAGCCGGTGCGCTTCCCGACCAGGTCATTGATATTCAACGATATCCAACTGCGCGGATTTTGGCTCGATGGCTGGGTTCGCTCGCATCCGGCAAAGGAAACGCAAGCAATGTACGAAAAACTTTTGGGTTTGCTACGCGACGGCGTCCTCGCCCAGCCCATCGTCGCGCGATACCCCTTGGCGCAGTGGCATGGGGCATTGGAGCACGCATTCCGCGCAGGCAAAGGCGGCAAAGTAATATTTACTGGTGAGTGGAGGCCGTGAAAAACGAATTCAATATTTCGCCTGATGGCCAAGTTTAACCCAGCGTTTCTCGAAGAAAAACCAGGAGAGCGTAGCCAGAGCGAGACTGAGGGCGAGGCCGAGGAGAGTGACGGCGAGGTCTCCGGTATTGTTAATGACCGGCGTGGTTTTGTGCAGCAGCCAGAAGACGATGCCGTTGACGGGGAAATGGAGCAGGTAGACTCCGTACGAAATCATTCCGAGAAATCCGAGCCAGCGTAGCTCCAGAAACTTCGTAATCGGGTGGTTATGTTGGGAAACGGCGATCAGCACGAGCACGCCAAAAAACAGCGTCATCCAGGTGTCGGTAATCCACACGTAGTATTCCGGCATTTGATTGATGAAAAAAATCCCGACACCGAGAATGACCAGCGAGGTGGTCAATCCGCGCCCCTGACGTTGCAGCCAGGCGAGCGCGCCGGGTTGCAGGCAGATCCAAGCCAGCAGGCAGCCGGCGAGCAGGGAGTCCGCGTGCCCGGGCAGCCAGACGCGGCTGCGCCAATCGTTCCAGTGGAAGCGCACCAGCAAAGCCCAGGGGATGCCGCTGGCGAACAGCCAGGGTAAATATCGTGCCGGCACAAAGCGGATGATGCACGGCAGCCCAAGATAGAATTGTTCCTCGACGGCGAGGGACCAGGTGACGGCCAGGGCGAGGCCGCCAGTCGTGGCGCCGGCGGCCATGACGAAATTTTGCGTGAAGGTAATGTAATTGGCCCAGGAATACTGGTTCTCGAAGAGCAAACGCCTGAGCGGGTCGGCGTGGATGAAATGACGAAGGAGAAATACACCGACAAGCAGGGAGAAATAAAGCGGCAGAATGCGGCAGCAGCGGCGCAGGTAGAACGCGCGAAAGAGGCGCGGCGAATTTTGGTTCTCGAGCAGGATGCGGGTGATGAGAAACCCGCTGAGCACAAAAAACAAATCCACGCCGAAACCGCCTAATTTCGTCCAATTCCACAGCTGAAACTTCCAGCCTGTGACTTGGTCCGCGGATTCGATCGGCACGCTGATCAAATGCCGGGTGAGGACCATGGCGATGGCTAGCCCGCGGACGCCATCAAGTGCCGGGATACGGGAAGGCAGGCGTTGTTCCGTGAGGGATGATGGGGCCACGAAGAAACAGTTCTCCGCGAGAGCACTGAAGGCAAGTGCTCATTTTACAAATAATTTACCCTATTTGCACTCGGGTTTTCCTCCGGAAGTGGCCAGGATTTTGCTTTTCGTGAGCAACTTGTGACGATATGCTTAACAACTGGATGTTTGTTCGGAAATCATGGCGAATCAGATGGTGTGTGTGTGGGACTTTTTTGGTTCTCACTGCAGCCTTGGCCGCGCCTTTGTCGGGCCAACCGGCCCCTCCGGTGGCATCTGCGCCCAAAGCGCCGGCGATGCGAGGCTCAGCCAACCTGGCGCCGGATAAGCCCGAACTGACCGATTACGTGCCCGATTTGTCCGAAGGCGACCATGCGCAGGCGTTCTATCGCGGGGTGTCGTTGGCCTTTATGTTCTCCGTGCTGGTGGGGTTGTTGTGGAATTCACGCCAGCAGAACAAGCATGTGAAACAATTGCAAAAACAGGCGAAAAATTTGCTGTTCGATGCGAAGAAACACGAGCGGGAATTTTTCCGGCGCCAGCATTTGCATTTTGAGAATACGCCGCTGGTCGTGGTTGAACTGGACGCGCAGCGGCGCATCAAGGAATGGACCGGACGCGCCGAGACGGTTTTTGGCTGGCGGGCGATGGAGGTGTTGGGCAAGCCCGCGGAAGAATTGGGCTGGGTGGACGCCGGCGGCGCCCAGGCCCTGCGCACCGCATTTGCCGAGGCGACCGGAACCGAAAACGCCGGACGCATCGTCACCATGCGCCATTTGAGCCAATCGGGTGAAACCTGTTTGGTGGAGTGGCATGTGTCGGTGTTGCCCGGGGAGGACGGCCAGCCTGAGAGTGTGCTCGCGTTGGGATTGGATGTGACGGAGAAAGAGACGACCGCCTCTGAATTGCGCCACGAACGTCGCCGCTATGCTCTGGCTACCCAAGCCGGAGCCGTAGGGTTGTGGGCACTCCATCCGGCGCAGGGGAATTTGACCGGGGAAGCCTCGTTGGCCGGATTGTTAGGCTATGAATTGAAAGATTTCCCCACTCGTCTACCACGTTGGCTGGAATTATTTCACCCGGAAGATCGGGGTCGCTTCGAAGAGGCGCTCACCGCTTGCCGACAGGATGCGGGGGCGCAGCAAGTGATTGAGGTGCGGCTGCGCAGCCGTGCTGGTGCATATCGCTGGTTGCGTTTGGGCCTTTTGGCTGATTCGACTCCGGACGGACCCATCACGGGCACTGCGGCGGATCTTTCCCGCGTCAAACTGGCGGAAGAAAAATTCCGCGGGTTGGTCGAGCAATCTTTGGCCGGTATATTCATTTTGCAGGAAAACCGGGTGGTTTACGCGAACCCGAAGTTCTGGGCGATTGTGCGGGCCGGCGGCGCGCGTCCGCCACTGCGACCGGAGTTCATGGAATTGGTGCATCCGGAGGATCGCACGATGACGGCCGAGCGGCTGCGCCCGGTGTATGCCGGGACGGCGCACGAGGCGGCCTTGCTCTTCCGTCTCTCCGGCCCACAAGGCGCAACCGTGGCGGTGCAGGGCCACGGTATTGCGTCGGAGCACGAAGGCGAGCCGGCCATCTTGGGCTTGGTGATGGACGTATCGCATCGTTTCGCGCAGGAGCAGACTTCGCGGCGCTTGTCGCAGGTGGTCGAGCAAAGCCCGGTGGCAATATTGATCACGGACCCGCAGGGCGTCATCGAGTACGCGAACCGGAAGTTTTGCGAGGTTTCGGGTTACGCCCAGGAGGAGTTGCTCGGCCAGACGCCATTATTGCTCCGGCCAAATTCGATTCCCGCGGAATTTTACACCGATTTATGGGGACGGCTCCGGCAGGGCAAGAAGTGGGAGGGCGAGCACCTCATCCGCGCTAAGGATGCCCGGCAGTTCATGGCGCGCTCGGTGTTGTTCCCGGTCTTTGATGAGAGCGGGGCGGTGACGCACTGCGTCAAAATCATGGAAGACATCACCAACCAGCGGGCACTGGAGGAGCGCCTGGCGCGGGCGCAGCGCTTGGAGAGCATTGGCAATCTGGCCGGCGGCATCGCCCACGACTTGAACAATATCCTGGCGCCCGTGCGCATGGGGGCGGAGTTTCTCAAGACCCTGCCGTTCTCCGGCAAGGAGCGGGAAATCATCGAGGTGATGGATATTTCCGTCCACCGGGCGACGGAATTGGTGCAGCAGGTTCTGGCGTTTTCCCGCGGGCGGCGCAGCAAGCGCGAGGCGATGTGGCTGGTTCCGTTGGTCGGTGAGCTTGAGCGGTTGGTGCGCGAGAGCTTCCCACGCGATGTCCGGCTCGAAGTACGCCTGGCGCCGGACCTGGCGCCCATTCGGGCTGATTCCACGCAAATTTTGCAGGTTCTGATGAATCTTTGCGTCAATGCCCGGGATGCCATGCCCGTCGGCGGGGTGATTGCCCTGGTGGCGGACAATGTGTCGCTGGGCAGCGCGCAAACGGCAAGCTTCCCCGGGGCGCAGCCGGGCCGGCATGTGCGCATCCGCGTGCGCGACACGGGCACGGGCATCCCCGGGCCGGTGCGCGAGAAAATTTTCGAGCCGTTCTTCACGACGAAAGACGTGGGCAAGGGTACGGGTCTCGGTCTATCCACAGCCTTGGGCATCGTGCAGGATCATAACGGCATCATCGAATTGGAATCCACCGGTCCGCAGGGGACGACGTTTGTGGTTTACCTCCCGGCTTCGCCGGATCTGCCCGTGCCGCCGACTGTGGAGAAATCACCACCATCATCGGCCAAAAAGGCGGGGGGCGATGCGGCCAACCAACCCGGCGCGGGCCACACCATCCTCGTGGTGGATGACGAGGTGCCGTTGCGTCAGGCAGTGTCGTTCATCCTGGGCCAAAGTGGTTATGATGTACTGGAGGCCTCTGACGGCTACCAAGCCATTGAGTTGCTGAAGCAGCACCGCAAAGTTGATGCGGTGTTGCTGGATGTGATGATGCCGCGGCTGGATGGGGTGGAGACCATGAAGGCCTTGCGCGAAATCCGCCCGGATTTGCGCGTGATTGCCACTTCTGGCGTCAACCACGACCGACGAGTCGAGACCCTGCGGCAGATGGGTGTGCAGCATTTCCTGCTCAAGCCCTACCGCAACCAGGAGCTGCTTGACGCATTATATACCTGTGTGACAAACGGCGGGAAGTAATTCAATCGGTGAGGGTGAATTCGTTCTGGCGGAAAGATTCGCCAGCGTCGCACGGCGAGCACAGTCAACTCGCTGGTCAGCGCAAAAATTTGGATTAACTCCATCAACTGATACCCCGGCAGCGTCGGGTGAAGGTTTTCGTAAATGCGGCGGGTGTCCAGCCACGGACCCCAATCGGCGAGACGCGGTGCGGCGGCCGGCTTGAGCGCGGCGAAGTCCGGGGAAGCAGGCGGTACGGGCCAGGCGCGGCGCAGCAGGGCCTGTTCGATGGGAGCATGGTGCGCGGCGAAGAGCCCGGATTGGCGCAATCCGGCGAAGAGCGCTTGCTCGGCAGAGAACGGCTCGGTTCGGGCCGCATCGGTTTCTGTAATTCCATGCACCGCGCATTCGGCGGCGGCTACGGGGCCGGAGGGCGCGCAGATGCGCGTGTGCGTGGCGATGATTTTTCCATCGGCAAGCGTGGCCACGCCATACTCGACGACCCCGCTGCGCCGGCTGCCCTCAAAGTCGAGCACGTGAATGGGGGTGGCAGGCCAGGTCATGAGAAAAGGATGAGTGATGTAGGAGGCGGGATGAAGTCAGAAATTTCATCCTTCACTCTTCCCATTTCCCGACTCATGGAGTAACTTGAACCTATGAGTTCCGGGCCGAATCTTGACCCCTATCGCGCGTTCATCGCTGAGCTGACTGCGGCGAGCGGTCCGATTGTGCGCCAGTATTTTGGCAATCCCGCCCTCGTGGTCGAGCAGAAGGGCGACTTAACACCCGTGACTGAAGCCGACCGGGAGGTGGAGGCGGCGATGCGCAAGCTCATTAACACCCGTTTTCCGCAGCACGGCATTTTGGCGGAGGAATACGGGCCGGAGCGCGTCGAGGCGGAATGGACGTGGGTGCTCGACCCGATTGACGGCACGAAATCATTTATCCACGGCGTCCCGTTGTTTGGCACGTTGATTGGATTGCTGCACCATGGGAAACCGGTGCTTGGAGCGATTCACCAGCCGGTGCTCGATTGGCTCTGTGTCGGGGACGGCACGGTGACGACGTTCAACGGCCAGCCGGTGCGGGTGCGCGAGACCCGTTCGATGGCTGAGGCGACACTGTTGACCACCTGCTTGGTGGATTCGGCCATGCGGCATGACCCCGCGGCGTGGCAACGCTTGCAAAAAGCGGCGAAGATGGTGCGCACCTGGGGCGATTGCTTTGGCTACCTCCTCGTGGCCACGGGCCGAGCCGACGTCATGTGCGATGCCGTGATGAACTTATGGGACGTGTTGCCGCTCGTGCCCATCATTCGCGGCGCCGGTGGGTTGATCACCGATTGGTCGGGCGGGGAAATCGGCGACCAAAAATCCTGCCTCGCCGCCAGCCCGCGCTTGCATCGGCTCGCTCTGGATTTGCTGCTGACGTAATCGTCAGCAACGGTTTTCCTTACACATCGCAGACCCAAAAACCGGCCGGGTCACGGTGCAGTGACTCCGACACGGGAATAAACAGCGTGCGCAATTTGAAGAGTCCGCGGTCGAAGGAATAGCGTTCCAGCACCGGCAAATGGCCGAGCGGCTTGCGGTCCGGTTCGAGGGCCGTGGTGTTCTTGAAGATGATGGGCACGCGGGCGAGTGGCAGGGCACGGGGTTCGTCCATCGAGGAGAAGCCGGCGCCTTCCGCCTGAATCTTGGCGAGAATTTCGGACTGTTCGCGCAGGTAGGCCTTGAATTGGACGTCTTCCATCCGCTCGCGAATCCGATCCATCACGCCGACGAGTTGGTGCGTCTCCATGTGGTTTTCCAAACCGAATAACTCCTTGGCCTCGGGCGAGACTTCGTTGATGCGCAAGTCGGTGCGCAGATTGGTGAATTGCAATTCGAGCTTCGGGTGGGTCGAGCTCCATTTGCCCTCGGGCCGGTCATGTTGCGCGAGGTTGATTTCGGCGATGAGCCGGTCAAGCGATTGCTGCGGCTGCTGAGCGATCTCGACGGTTGTGCGGTGCAGCAGGTAGAACGGGAGTAAAGCCTTGAGCGACGGGATGCTGCCATCGGCGGACGCCGGCGGCGGCTCGTGGATCATCACCATGGGTTTTCCCGTGGCGAGGCGGAAGCCGACTTCGAGAATCACGTCAGCGTTCCAGTGCGGGTTCGGCTGGCCCAGGTAGGCGATTACGAGCGGGGCTTCGGCCAATTGCTCCTTGATGACGGCGATGCGGTCGGGGCCGGGAATGCGGTCGGCGCGGCGCGGAAGGAAGTTGGTGCGTTTGCACGCGGGCACAATCATTTTCTCCATCACCTCGGCGATGCGCGGGTTGCGTTCGTCAATCTCGGAGATGATGAAGCACTCGACCAGTTCGTGCGCGAAGATGGCGTGGGTGTTGAAGTCCGGGTTGCGGACCGGTGGCTTCATCGGTTGGTCCCAGGGGGCGCGCGGGACGACGACGCAGCGGTGACCGTTTTGCGGTTTCTCATGGGCCTTGCCGCGAATCTGTTCCTCGCCGCCGTAAAGACGCTGGATGCTGCGCGGGAGCACTTTGTATGCAGCGGTGCTGATGCGGATTTCACCGGTTACGCCGCCGCTTTCGAGGCGCGTGGCATTCGAAATAATCGGTCCGGCGAGCTTGCCGTGGGCGTCCTTCGAAAGTTCGCCATACGCGATACCGATGCGGAAGCAGCGCATGGCTTCATTCAGCTTGGCTTCGCGGCCGCGGGTGCTTTCCTCTTCGGCCAGCTTGAGCATGTTGACCGCGACCTCGTGGGCTTCGGCGGGCCGGTTGAAGACAAAGATGCCGCCATCACCACCGAAGGAAGCACATACCTTTTCATATACCTGGCCGGCTTTTGCGCAACCTTCCGACATAATGCGGTGAATCTGGTCGGCCAGATCCTTCATGGCCTTGTCGCCCGCGAGCAATTGCAGGTGGTGCTGAATCTGCGCGAAGTGCGCCATGTCGACCACCATTACGCAAACGGCCGTCGAGGGCTCGTCCGGCTTTTTCGTCAGACGATTGCGGGCGGGCCTGGCGAGAAGCAGACGACTCGTTTCCGGCTGCTCAGGGCCCTTCCAAGGAAATGCGGTGGTGTTTGCTTGGATGGACATGACGGGGGGTGGTTGCAACTACTGGGGGAGCAGACAGTATACCTATCTGGCGCAGTATCAACCACGGAAGCCCTCCTTAGTTGTATCATGGGACGGTTAGGGTGGTTAAAAATTTGTGAAAAAATCCAGGAATGTCTCGGTATAATACCCTAATTATACTGTAGATTAAAAAAACTAATAAGTAAATTGCAGCTCTAGGACATTCGTCAACTTGTCATCCAGAGTCGAATGCCGAGAAATTTTGAGCATTGAGCCATATATCATATAAAACATTTATATACAACAAATTATAAATTTTACTTTTTGAGTAAACATAGTATGGATTTCATGAACTATGGCAATTTTTTGCCACAGTTCCATTAAGCGGGAATAGCGACATAGGGTAAAACCCCTGATTTATGTGAACAGATAATGAAAAAAGTCCCGATTCTTCACAATTTCGCACGTAAGACACCAAACATGCCCAATTTTGAGCAGAACTTTCAGGTAAGTCGGGCGAAGTGTGTCGAGCGGCACTGGAAGAAATTTATGGCCTAGGTAGGTGTCGGATTTCGTTTCGAACACTGGCGAGCGTGTTGGCAGGTAGGTAGCCGGCAAAAGCGATTGTGGGCAGTACGGCGGCGCGTTTGCCCAAAATCGCTCCGGGTTGGAGCACGGCGTTGCAGCCAGCTTCAGCGTCGTCACCCATCAGCGCGCCGAGTTTGCGCAATTTTGTCATGACGCGCCCGGTCGGGGTTTGTACTGACACAGGCTTTTGGTCGAGGCGCAAGTTGGCGCAGATTGCGCCGGCGCCGAGGTGTGCGCGGTTGCCGAGCACCGAATCGCCGACGTAATTATAATGCGGTGTCTGCACGCCATCAAGCAGCAGGCAGTTTTTATATTCGCAGCTGTTGCCGAGCACGCAACCTTCGCCCGCGATGACGAGACCGCGGATGAAGACGCCCGGGCGTAAATCTGTTTTCGCACCAATCCAGCTGGGTCCTAGGATAACTCCGTACGTCGGCAGCTTCACCGTCGGATGCAAATAAACTTTCCCTTCGATGTGTAGGCCGACGGGCAGATCCGTGCGCGGCGCGAACTCTCTGGCGGGGATGGATTCCAGCGCGGCGGCAATGGCCTCGACCCAGGTCCAGGGCGGGGCGTCAGGCGCAAAAAACGACGCGAAACGGACGAGCGACGCCGGCAGGGTAAAAAGTTCGTCGGCGCGCATGTGGAGGAGGTCGAAAATTAAAAAGGGGCCAAGGCGGCAGGCGGGTGTGCCGATTGCAGAATAATAAGACAGGAAGGAATGGAAACTCAATAATCAGGCCGGGGTTGATTGCGCCTACTTGCCAGGATGGGGCGAATTCTGCATATTTCACGCATGGCGATGGAATTTAAAGACTATTACAAGACGCTCGGGGTTCCCCGCGACGCGAGCGAGGAGGACCTTAAAAAGGCCTTCCGCAAGCTCGCGCGGCAATTCCACCCGGATACGGCCACAGACAAAA
>Ga0206855_10390_pt1 | contig 10621 bp, 7 predicted proteins | sample Alteio_BWOrgCont_51_FD_152637 | JGI IMG/M metagenome (GOLD analysis project Ga0206855, IMG submission 152637) | Enriched cells from forest soil in Barre Woods Harvard Forest LTER site, Petersham, Massachusetts, United States -... | ecosystem: Environmental > Terrestrial > Soil > Temperate forest >...
GTGAGCATATTCAAAGGCGCGCGCAATGTAATCGGAGCCCAGGTGCTGGCGCCATATGCTTCCGGTGCCGTCGCCGGGTGTCAGGTCCTGGTTACGCAAAGCGCCGTTGTCATCCCTAATGGCTTCGTTCACCACATCCCACGATGCTACCTGGCCTTTGTAGCGGTGGCGCAAGGAGAAGGAGCAAAAGGGAGGGCATTGATGGCAGGGCAGGCTAAATTAATCTATAAGATAGTCGCCATCTTAATCAGGGGGTATTTTGCCTTTTTACTTGCCGGGTAAACAGGTTTTACCTGTTTTACGCAAGCAAATGTTAATTTGTTGCAATGTTAGTAATTTAACTGCAAAAAAAATGAATTGTTTTTTAGGAAAATCGTTTTATTATTAAATTATGCGCTTGTGGTTCGCAACACAGGAAAAGCTATCTTTAAACTCAAAACTAATTTTGTTGCCTGATGATGGCTTACGGGTTAAAAAATTATTGCTGCATTGCATTATTGTTTAATGTTTTGTTGATAGCAGAAAGTTGCAAAAAGAAATCGGCCCCGGTGTTGGCGCCGGCGGCAACTTTGCAATCGACGGCGCCTTTCAAAGTTGGCGCCGCGGTTGTTGCGGGCCTGTTGCAAAGTAATTACGCCTACCAGGGTGTGATGGTGACAGAATATAACAGCGTGACGACTGGCAACGATTTAAAGTTTAATGCTATTGAACCACAGCAGGGCGTGTTTGACTACACCGGCGGCGATTATATCATTGCCTTTGCCCAACAACACCATATGCGGGTGCATGCGCATAATTTGATATGGAACCAGGCATTGCCTGATTGGGTGCTTAACTTCCGGGGGGATTCGACTGCGTGGGAAAGCCTGTTTAAGACCCACATACAAAGCGAAGTAGCGCATTACAGAGGCCAAGTGGCATCCTGGGATGTGGTGAACGAAGCCATAAGGGATGACAACGGCGCCTTGCGCAACCTCGACTTAACACCCGGCGATGGCACCGGCAGTATATGGTACCAACACCTTGGCCCCGGCTATATCGCCCGCGCTTTTCAGTACGCACATTTGGCTGACCCGAATGCGCTTTTATTTTACAATGATTCGGGCGATGAATGGCCGGGAAGCCTTAAACTCGACTCGATACTGGCCTTGGTTACCCGCCTGCAGGCACAAGGCGTGCCGATAAATGGTATTGGCATGGAAATGCATATTGATATTGTTAACACCGTAAACGCCGATATAACATCGGCCATGCAGCGCTTAGCTGCCACCGGGTTAAAAATCCATGTATCGGAACTGGATATCGCAGCGAACCCGAATAACAACCCTACTATGGTATACACCAATTCGATTCAGTCTGTGCAGGCCGCCAAATACCAGTTTGTGGCGCAAACTTACCGCGCTACCGTGCCGGCAGGGCAGCAATACGGCATAACTACCTGGGATGTGGGCGATGCCGATAGCTGGATACCGGTTTATTATAACCGCAAGGACTGGCCCACGCCCTTTGATTCGGTTTATAAAAAGAAGAAGGCTTACTATGGATATTTGACAGGGTTGAAGTAGTTTGGCCCTATACCCCGGTGGCAGTGTGATGAGCCATGTTGAGGCGTTTGGGTGGTACGGGGCCTGTACCGGGTAGCATAAGGCAACGTCAGATTTTTATTTAAAGCATATTTCGGGGAATTAATTCACTTCACTATATCTTTAAATTCAAGTGTATTCTTTATGTTATCCAGGTCAGGATCAGCAAGCGCATATTTTTTCGAATAACCGCCATCTACACATTTTTTTAAATACCTGTTGGCTTCGTCCGTTTTATTCAATAAAGCGTAAAGGCATGCCATATTATAATAATGGCCTTGCATTAAATAATTACTTGTTGTATCAGTAATACTTTTTTGAATCGACTTTATAGCCTCATCAGGCTTACCGGTATAAAAAAGAGCAAATACATATTCATACGATCTTTTGCTGGTATCCATCGAAAGAACTTTATTAAAATCGGCCACAGCACGGTTATTGTCTTTAAGCTTAAGGTAGCTTCTTCCCCGATAAAAGAAAGTAACCGCCGAGCTATCCCGCAAGGAAATAGCCGAATTGCTTGCCTCTACCGATTTATCAAACATTCCCAAAAAATAATAAGCGTCTGCAATAGCATCGTATATGGTGGACGACTCCGCTTTATCGTCCCTGTTATGGGTTAAAGCAAGTAAATAGGTATCGATAGCAGGTTTAAAATCACCGTTTTGCATATAGGCCGAAGCCATGGTATTATAGGCCCTGCCAAAGTTTTTGTCAAATGAAATTGCAACTGAATCGTCCTGAAGGGCCGCTTTATAGTTACGCTCTTCTATTTTCAACATTGCTTTCTCGTCACACAATTTAGCAAGGTACCCATTATCACCGGCAAAAAGCGAGATGGTTTTATTGTATTCCGCTTCGGCTTTCAAATAATCGCCGGTTAATTTATAACTGAGCGCAAGGTTCCATCGAGACGCCCTGTTTTTTGGATAGATATCTAAAGCATATAAGTAATCATTTATAGCATCTTTATATTTTTTAAAGTTTCTTTCCGCGTCAGCCCTTGCACCCACAATTATGGATAGTTTTTTTAAATTATTCTTATAATCCTGCATCCCTATTGTAAAATCCTGAATAGCCCTCTCATAGTTTTTGGTTGCAAAATGGACGAAACCGATATTTACACGCGCGAAGCCATCGCCAGGGTTCAATTGATCAGCTATCGAATCAGCGGTGAGCGCTTCGGGATAATGCTTTAGCTCCCACTGCACTAAACCTATTCTGCCATACAAATAGGCCAGTTCTGCTTTGTTGTCTTTATAAAGTGTAATAGCTATTTCATCATCTTTAATAGCTTCGGCCAATTTTTTTTTATCCTCATACAGGGTGCCGCGGGCAACATAGGCCTGTTTTAATTGCGGATTTAACCCGATAGCTTTTGTATAATCATCCATTGCACTATCGGGGAGCATTAACGTTTCTTCATCTATCCCGCGCAGAAAATACAAACCGGCCCGTTTTTTATCGTCTGTTTGATGCTGAATAGCTAATGTGAGTGAATCAACCCTGATCCGGGTGGAATCTTGTCCGAAAACCCGGTTGCTGAAACTACCCGCAAAAAGAAAGAATACGATTAAAAGGATTTTTTTCATTCTATATGATAATCAGGTTCTGAAGTTTAAATATAGTGTTTAATCAAATTAGCTGTATTTTTATCTTACTAATCATTTCAAACTTGCAAAAAAGACTTCGATGCCCATTTTCTAATGACAACTACATGCTGCTAAAAACCCCAAGTTTGTAAATATTGCCATCTTTCCTACCCTCAAAATCCAGCCAGCTCTGCAAAGCTACCTGGGTAGTACATGGCCCGTAAGTGAAAACTCTGATTTTTCGCAATTGAGATTCTTTCTTCAAAATCGCCAAAACTTCGTCCAGCATTTTACCTTCGAAGGGTGTGTACATAAAAAATACGGTTCCATTAGTGTAGTCAGTGTTACGCGCATCTGCATTTATAAATTTTACCTCGGGCAGCTTAAATTGCGTTGCGCAAGCGCTTGCGTAATTGTAAAAAGCCGGTTCAAATTCAACGCCACAAGCTGTAATACCGCTCAGAAGATTTATAAGGATAACAGCCTGACCCAGACCCGAGCCTAAATCAAAAAAAACGTCTTCGTTTGTGAAACCGGCTTTCTCAACAAGTTCAAAGATAACCCGCGCCGGGGTTTTTTGGTAAAATACCATTTCCGCTTCTAACTCTTTAGTTTGCTCCGGCATGGCTTGAAATGGAAATAAGCCATTGACAAAAATATCAAGGTTATCATAACCCGCTTCTTCCTGGTGTTCTTTGTCGGCCAGATTAAAATCGATGTACTCACAAACCAGGTTTTTGAACGCCTTCCCGGTATATCGCCCGGTTTGGATATTTACACGGAGTTTTTGAAACAGGTTAGTATCAATTGCCTCCAGTTTAGCTTTTACTTTTTCGGCACGATGTTTCAGCGCAATCAGTTGAGCTGCATCACCTGTTTGTTGCAAAAACCCTTTAATCTGATCAATAACATGAAAGCCGATGAAGTCAATGGCTTCCATACGCTGTTCAACGTTTTTCTCTTCGTGCAGGGAAGACTTTTCTTCTATCGTATCGATATAGGATTGTATTTTCGAAATGGCTATCTCCCCGGGAGGATTGCAGCTATTAATACCAGGTTCCTTTTTAATCAATTTAATATTTTGATTTTAAACTATGCATTGTTATTTACATCAACTATTTTCGATAACCATATCGAAGCTTGATGCCGGCCGGACATCCCGAAAATAATACTGTTCTGCCTCGTCCCATCTTTGATGCCATTGGGTCAAAAACTCTTTTTCTTCCCGTTCCTTCAAACGACTGTGGCGAACCTGTACAGGTACGTCTATAAGTATTTTCAGATCAATTAAGTCGGATAACTCTGGCCGGGCCGAGTAAGCGCCTTCTAAAATGATGATGTCACCAGGCTCATAGGCAATACACTCCGGCTTAATGCCATAAGTTCCGTCAGGACCTGCGCCTGCATTAAAATCGAAACTATTCCAGCTGGCCGGCACGCCATGCATTAGCGGCTCCAAAACATTAGTTCTTAAGGCTTGCCAATTAATAGCGTCTGATGCCCTTTCTTTGTAAGACCGGTTTTTCCATCCGTCATTTGTGATATGGGCCGCATAAAAATCGTCGGTCATGATAAGGGTGGCATTTAGTTGCTTTGCAACGTTCTCCGCAATTAGCGATTTCCCGGAACCGCTGCCGCCGTCGACAGCAATCAGTAGTGGTTTGTTATCAACCTTCTTTAAGGATAATATTCCCTTTACAATTTTTGAAGAAGCTGCAATTATTTGACTTTGTTTCATTGATATTACGCCTGCAAGTAGCTTATGCACTAAGGTAAACAATTTGTCGGTCTCCTGATTGCCTGAGCGAAGTATACAATTGAGTTCGACGAGCGTTCGGAAACACGATTTTCATCATCCAGACAAATGTAATGCAGCTTTGTTACTAAGCATGTGGGACACTGGCCGGGCTTCGTTTATTTGTGACTTATCGCCTCATTACCACAAGCGTGACGCTTGCAGGAGCGGCAAATAATAAAACTGAAAAAACAGTTGTATAACTGAAAAATAAGTTATATGTTTGGTTTATGGAAGAGTTAACCAAAACAGAAGAGCGTGTAATGCAAATTATCTGGAAGCTGAAAACATGTTTTGTAAAAGATATTATTGATGCCCTGCCCGATGAACCAAAACCGCCCTACAATACAATTTCGTCGGTAGTGCGTTTGCTGGAGACCAAAGGTTTTGTGGGCTACAAAGCGTACGGAAAAACACACGAGTATTTTCCTGTGATTTCTAAAGCTGAATACCGCAAAGAATCCTTTAAAAAAATGCTCTCAGGTTATTTTGACAACTCGGCTGAAAGTCTTTTTTCCTTTATCTTGAAAGAAGACCAGTGCAACGAAGAAGAAATTAACAAGATCAGGGACATCATCAATAAAAACTAAAATTATGGGCGCTATTACCTACCTGTTGCAAGTAAGTGGCTCTATGGCCATTTTCTACCTGTTTTATTATTTATTGTTAAACAGGCTTACATTTTTTACCATTAACAGGTATTACCTGCTGGTTACGCTCGTTTTAAGCTTTGTTATCCCCCTGATCACCATACCGGTACAACCGGACCATCAATACCCGCAGCTAATACAACCTGTAGTGTTTATCAACACTTTAGAAAAATATGCGCTTGCCGCACATCCGCCGCAAAGCAACATTGCGCCCGCTATTAATTGGTTGCAGGCATTTAACCTGGTTTACATAATAGTGGCTGCAACCCTGTTTTTTCAGCTAATAGTCGCCCTTTTTAATTTCTTCATAAAACTAAAACAACGAAAAGTAAACCGCATCGGCCATATCCATATTTTACGCGGAAATAAAAAACTCCGCAATGGCTCATTCATGAATTATATTTTTCTGAATGATGATGAGCTAAACCCCGGACAAATACAACAGGTTATAGCGCATGAAATGCTGCACATTAAACTACGCCATACTGCCGACAGGATCATTATGAAAATATCCCAGATCATATTATGGTTTAATCCCTTTGTTTACCTGTACGCCCGCTCGATGGAAGAAAACCATGAGTTTGAAGTTGACCGCGAAATTGCCCGCTCGACTGATAAAAAGGCATATGCCGGTTTGCTGCTGCACTTATCGGCAAGCGCGCGGGGTATGCTTTACAATAGTTTTAGCAAGGTTCCACTAAAAAAACGTATTACCATGCTGTTTAACCAGCGCTCAGCAAAGACAAAGAAACTTGTTTACGTGCTTGTTGTTCCGCTGTTATTGCTGACTTGTATGGCCTTTGCAACGTTTCAGAAAGATACCGGCAGCCTTGATATGATAAGTAAATTGAATAAACCAGGTGCCGATATGTCCAAAATGTCTGTCCTGGACGTTAGGATAGAGATTAAAAAACTTTTTGCAAGCGGAAAGCTTGACGATGGTAAATTCTTTTCGCGTTTCGCTTTGCAGGATGGTTTTTACGATATGATACGGCTTCGTTTAGACGGCGCCGTGCGTATGACCATATTGCCCCATGACGCTAAAGTGGCATTTATTATCAATGGGGTTGTGCACCAGGAAGATGAGGTCGCCAACTTTACCAATTCACAAATTGATGCCTACAAAAACAAATCAGGCAGCACAACGCCCGCCGGGAATACCTTGAGTTTCCTGGATCAAGCCCTGGCGAAATACGGGGCCTATGTTGAAATTGGGCCCAATTTTAACTCAGCAACAATAAATGTAAAACCAAATCCTGCAACAGACGCACTTCCGCGATCAATGCGGGATATTACCATCGATGCTGACGGTACCGTTTTTCGTAATGGTATGGCAAATAAGTAAATTATAATTCAGGGGGAAATAATTTCCGGCCGATAATTCAAAAAACAAATTATCATGAGAAAAATTAAGGTCATTTTAATCATTTGCAGCGCCTTTGTAGTCACAGCAGCACAAGCGCAGGAACCTGACAAAACACTGGTTAAGGTACGATACAGCTTTATCCATATACAGGATACAATGCACCGGGATAAACCTTATACCGAAAACATGTTATTGCTGGCTGGCAAAAATGCTTCCTTATATACCAGCTACGATGATATGGCGCAAACGATAGCATCGCTTTTGCAGCGCGAAGAAATGGAAAAAAGTGGATTTTCGGGCGAAGCTATAAATGCAAAGTACCGGGCGCAGCAGCGGCAACAGTTTTCATCAACCAAATATTACTTTTTTGCCAGAGAGCATAAATTTTATTTCCGGTCGGATATATGCATTACGGGCTGCCTGGTAGCCGGTGACCCGGAAAAAATTAACTGGAAAATAGAAAAAGACACCCTGAACATAGCCGGAATACATTGTGAAAAAGCGACGGCAAGGTTCAAGGGGCGGAACTGGATCGCCTGGTTCGATTCGGAGTTGCCACTAACAAGCGGGCCATGGAAACTGAACGGGCTTCCGGGCCTCATCGTTGAAGCCTATGATGACAAAAAAGAAGTGCAGTTCAAGTTTGCGGGCATGGAAAATGTTAAAGATGGCGACCTGGCAGTTGAAGATGCGCACAAACTTTCGCAGCACGATTTGGACAGGATAAAAAATTTTATGGACGGCCTGGATGACAACCATGTAGGGCTGCCGCCTAAAAGGCAGGTGCAGGAGGGCGGCCCGATGCAAGTTACCCAAAAAGAATTTGATAAACTAAAGGCGGAATATGATAAAGACCCGGTGGCATTTAGAACTGCGCAGCTGATAGCCTATGGCTATGGAGCTAAAGCAAATGCGTCTGCTAACGCTCCGGCGCCCCCCCAAAATGTGGTTAATAACCCTGTTGAACTGCCGGAAAGAAATAAATGACGCGATTTGATAATCGATATGCTCATTAATTTTTAAACAGCTGCCCCCGCTGTTTGCGTGGATTGCTCTTGCTTACCCTTAAAATAATATAAATGAGGCTTGTATTGATTATCTGTTGTTTGTTTTTGTTGGATACCGCTTCAGTTATAGCGCAAACGCAAATAAAAGGCAAAGTAAAAGACAAGGCAGGTAAACCCATTGAGCTGGCTAACGTTACCCTGAAAGACGCGGATGGCAACATCATAAAATTTGTGCAAACAAACAAAAATGGTGAATACAGCCTCACCGTAGATGAAAACTCAAAAGGCTTAAGTATTGAGGCAACCTGCATTGGCTATAAAAAAGCCAGTGTATTGCTTACCGATACAGCTAAGGATTACCATATAATTTTGGAAGAAAGCGAAATTCAGCTTAAGGAGGTAAAGGTTAAAAAGCCGCCATCGTTAACAATTAAGGGCGATACATTAAGTTACCGCCCAGCTGATTTTGTAGGCAACCAGGACAGGAGCATAGGCGACGTATTAAAAAAAATGCCCGGGATAGAGATAGCCGACGATGGCACGATAAGCTATAATGGTAAAATTATTTCTAATCTTTATATCGATAAGGACAACCTGCTGGACGACCGGTACAATATAGCCACGCGGAGCATCCCTTATGATGCCGTGGACCAGGTACAGGTGATACAAAGGGACCAGCCTATCAAGATGCTGCAAAAAAACAATGCCAGCGATGATGTGGCGCTAAACCTGGTGATCAATGATAAATATAGGCTGCATGTGGTTGGCGTAAACACCACCGGAATTGGTACGCCCGACCGCTGGGAAGAAGACGGGACTGCGATATTGCTGAGCAACAAAGTAAAATTCATCAATAATATTACCGGCGATAATATCGGCATTGATCCGGGAACGGATATTATTTCGCATAACGCGCAGTTTGCGGGCAACTACCTCCTTTCAACCGATGCTGCTGCCACCCCGCCGCTGCCGCAAAACAGGTACCTGTTTAACGATGCCGGTTTAATCAACCTCAACAACCTGGTCAACATCAATAAAGATTTGCAGTTAAAATCAAATATTGCTTATTTGTACGACCAGCAGCACCAGCAGTCGGAACAGCTGTTAGAAAACTTCTTACCGGGACAGACCGTCAGTTACAATGAAATCCAAAATAATAAAATTAATCCGCAGGTACTCCGCGCACAATTTGATTTGACGGAAAACGCCGCCGATCTTTATTATAAAGACGTTTTCCTGGTGGATTACCGACCCATTACAACCTTGTCGGCATTTATCAATAACAACGTACCTGCCAACCAGGTGCTTAAGCAGCAAACATTGGGGATTTCGAATGTTTTGAATTATAAATTAAAGTTAAAATCGGGTGATATGGTTAACCTGGCGTCCACTTTAAGCAGTACCTGGAAGCCAGAATCATTGTCCATCACGCCCGGGATAGATTCGGCTATTTTTAATAATAATGTTGCGTATGCATTTCTTAACCAATACGTTAAGCTGCCAACAGGGTTGACCAGCACCAACGCCTCGATGTCCTTCGTCAAGGGTGATTTTACGCAAAACTATAATGCAGGTTTCGACTGGCAGCGGCAGCAACTTAATACTGAACTTTACCGGGTACAAGATAACCAATTAACAGAACTGGTATCACCCAATGCTGTTAACGACCTCAATTGGCTGAAAACAAAGTTTTATACCGGTGGTAACTATAGTTTTGTAAATAGTACCATAACAGCTACCCTGAACCTGCCGCTAAGCATTAACCTGGTAAGCTACCATGATGATGCAACTGCTTTAAATCAAAGCCTCCAAAAACTGTTCTTCGATCCTGTATTTAATTTCAGCTATTATGCCGATGCACAAAATAAGGTATCTGTAAATTATTCGCTCATTAATGCATTGGGCACAATTAACAACGTGTACAATGGCGAAATCCTGGAAAATTACCAATCGCTGGTCGCAAATAACGCGCCCCTGTCATCAACACAAACGCAAACGGTTGGCGCAGTGTACGAGTTTAAAAAAGCCGTCGAGCTATTTTTTATGAACCTGGGCGGCACCTATAGCGATATCGCTGCAAATAACATTCAGTCTGCCGTTTTTAGCAACCTGTTACAGCAGCAGGTGGTGTTGCCTTTGCCCAATCATAACCGCAGTTTATCGTTGAGCGTAAATGCCAGCAAATATCTCTTCGGCCTGGCAATTACCGTTGGAGGCGGAATAGCCTACAGGCAAAACTGGCTTGATTTGCTGGAGGATAATGAGTTGTTCCCGGCACGTGTGCAAACGTTCACCTACAAAGCCAGCCTGAACGGCAGGTTGGTAAGTTTTATTAACTGGATATACAATGCCAATTATGCCGTTTCGAACGCCAAAACACAAAACTCCCCGACCAGCAGCAATAGCCAGCTGATGCAAAAAACAACCTTTTCATTTACCACCGTTAAAAATGTATATTTCAATCTTTCCGGCGATTATCTATATACCCGGCAACCCGGTCAGGAGGACCTTAAATACCTGTTTGCGGATATGAACCTTAACTGGAGGCTGCTAAAATTAAAAACAGATATTACGTTCAGCGTAACCAATATAGCAAATATAAAAACCTTCACCGCTATTAACCTAACG
>Ga0206855_10391_pt1 | contig 10618 bp, 5 predicted proteins | sample Alteio_BWOrgCont_51_FD_152637 | JGI IMG/M metagenome (GOLD analysis project Ga0206855, IMG submission 152637) | Enriched cells from forest soil in Barre Woods Harvard Forest LTER site, Petersham, Massachusetts, United States -... | ecosystem: Environmental > Terrestrial > Soil > Temperate forest >...
GCCTGATCAATCGCCATTTCAGATGCCCCAAGGGTAAACCCTGAAGCTATGGTTGTTGTGCTGCTGCCATCGGCGCTGATCTTCCTGATAACGCCAACATCGCCCACATACAAATTTTGTGCGGCGTCAACCGCTATACTTCTTATCTGGTTGGTTAACCCCGAACCCATGGCTATTAAGTTGCCGTAAACGCCTGTAGGGGCGGCCACCAGGCTGCTTGTTGGTGCCAGCGGCGTAATTGCGACGAACGTTGCATAGATTTGCGGACTGCCATAACTGACAGCGGCCGGTATTGCCGGGTTATTACGCAGTACAGAAACAGTATTGCTGGTCTGGTTTAGTACAACCAGGTCGGGCTTCCCGTCACCATCCATATCGCCGATAGCGGCGAATAAAGGGCCTGATCCCGTTGCCAGATCCACTTTGGTGGCAAAGCTGACGCTGCCTGAACTGCTGGTATTTCGCAGCAAACAAGCGTTATTACTGCCAAGGTTTGCTAGGAACAGGTCGGGCTTCCCGTCTCCGTCTATGTCGCCGATAGCTACAGAATCTACAAAATGGCAGCAGATGGGTCAAACCTGGTACAGGTAAGTACTGCAATTTTCAGTCCGTTAAATATTGCGATTGACTCGAGAGGGAACATATACGCAACTGCTCTCAGCACCGATGCATTATTTGAGATACCCGTAAACGGAGGCCCGCTGATGACGCTGGCCATGGGGTTCAGTCTTGCTTCAGCAGTTGCGGTTGATGGTGCGGGTAATATCTATGTCGAAGACAAGGGTACCCGGCAGATCTATCGCGTTCCACCGGGCGGCGGAACCAAGGTTGCGGTAGGCCCCCTGTTTACAAGTCCGCAGGGCATGGCTGTTGACGCGGCCAACCGTATTGATGTGACTGATGCGACCCAAACCAGCGTAACCCAAATGAGCCCGACAGGGGGTTATTTTATAAACCCGGGCTTACCCGCCGGTTTAAGTTTCGATAATACTACCGGAATTATTAGCGGTACACCAACAAAAGTTAGCGCCGCTGCAGATTTTCTTGTCAGCGCTTATAACGCAAACGGTGGCGGTTCAGCTACGGTAAATATCACAGTTAACATCGACCCTAAACCATTTATCAGTTATAGCAGCCCGCAAAATTACCCGGTAAATGTGCCAATCACGCCCTTAACCCCGGCAAACATGGGCGCCGCCGTGGCCGGGCCTACAGGCGCTTATGGCAGTCCGGTCGGGTTAGGCTCCGGGTTAACAGCCGCTCAGAACGGCGGAGCAGTGGATGCGGCCGGTAATGTGTATGTGTATGATCAGAATAGCGGTATAGGAGTTGTTAAAAAGATATCAACCGACGGTAGCAGCACAACCGTTATAGGCTCAGGTTTTTCAAACCTAAGCGGAAATACAGCGGTAGATGCGGCCGGTAACGTGTATGTAACCGATCAGAGGGATTTGTGGAAAATTCCGGCAAGCGGCGCCCCGGTAACCTATGGAATACCGGTAGTTATCAATAACACTTTTACCCAGCCCTTCGGTTTGGCCATTGACGGCGCAAATAATATCTATGTGACTGATTTTAGCGTAGGTGGCATATATAAAATGGCAAATGACGGAAGCAATAAAGTTAGAATAGATAACGGGATCAGCAAGCCGACGGGCGTAGCCGTAGATGCTGCGGGAAATGTATACGCGGTTGACAGTATTGTTGAACTCATGTATGAAATACCTGCGAATGGCGATCCCCAGGCGCCGGTGGCAGCCGGGTTTAGTTTTCCCAGGGGTTTAGCGGTTGATGCTGCAGGAAACATTTACGTTGCTGATCTGGGCGCGGGTGATATATATATGGTTCCGCCCGGCGGCGGAGTGCCCGTCGCGGTAGCTTCAGGTTTACCTTCTGTTCTCGGCGTGGCTGTTGATGGTTCATACAATTTGTATGTAACACTTCAGGACCAGGGGGCGGTAAGTAAAATAAGCCCAACGGGCGGCTATTTTATAAGCCCTGTAGCATTGCCTGCAGGTTTGAGTTTTGATAATACCACCGGTATTATCAGCGGTAAACCAACAGTTTTAAGCCCCGCAACAAATTATTTGGTCAGCGCTTACAATAACGCTGGCGGCATGTCAGATACGGTAAATATTAAAGTGGCATCGACCAATGCAAGCCTGTTAAACCTTGTATTGAGCAGCGGTACCTTGAGTCCTTCATTTGCGGGCGGAACAAACAGCTACACGGCCAATGTTAGCAATGCTGTTTCAGCTATTACAGTAACATTGGCAACCGCCGACCCTAACGCCAGGGTAACTATTAATAACGTGGGTATAACTTCGGGAGTCACATCCGGAAGCATACCGTTAAATGTTGGAGCCAACACAATCACCGTTAATGTAACCGCCCAGGATGGCATTTCAACCAATATTTACACGGTAACTATAACTCGCGCACTCTCAACTAATGCTACGCTGGCTTTATTACAGATCGGCGGGCAAACCATATCGCCGGCGTTTGCCACGGGCACCACCAGTTATACCGCAACCGTATCCAATGCCATAACATCAATCAGGGCCGAGGCATTTACAAATGAAGCCCATGCAACGCTAACCATCAATGGGTATGCTGTGGCTTCGGGCGCCGCATCGCCAAGCCTGCCTTTAAATATTGGCAGTAATACCATCCTGTAATAACAGCGCAGGATGGAGTAACAACTAAAACTTATACCATAACGGTAACCAGGCAGCTGATAACCAATGCAACACTTGCTTTATTACAGATTAGCGGGCAAACCATATCGCCAACGTTTGCCACAGGCACCACCGGCTATACCTCAACTGTATCCAATGCCACAACATCAATTAAGGTAGAAGCATTTACAAATGAAGCCCATGCAACGCTAACCATCAATGGGTATGCCGTTGCCTCAGGTGCGGCATCACCGGCTTTGCCTTTAAACGTTGGCCCCAATACCATCACCACAATTGTAACGGCGCAGGATGGCAGCACAACCAAAACTTATACTATAACAGTAACCCGGCAGCCTTCAACTAATGCGACGCTGGCTTTATTGCAGATTGGCGGGCAAGCTATATCGCCAACGTTTGCCACAGGCACCACCGGCTATACATCAACCGTAGCTAACGCCATAACATCAATCAAGGTAGAAGCATTTACAAATAGTTCCGTTGCAACCCTAACAATCAATGGAAATACCGTAGCCTCGGGTGCGGCATCGCCGGCTTTGCCATTAAATGTTGGCAGCAATACCATCACCACGATTGTAACGGCGCAGGATGGGGTAACCAAAGATACTTATACCATCACTGTAACCAGGCTGCCTTCAACTAATGCAACACTGGCTTTATTGCAGATCAGCGGGCAAACCATATCGCCAACCTTCGCCACAGGCACCACCAGTTATACGTCGACGGTAACCAATGCCACAACATCAGTTAAGGCAGAGGCATTTACAAATGACAAGAATGCAACGATAACCATCAATGGTTATGCAGTTACCTCGGGTGCTGCATCACAGGCTTTGCCTTTAGATGTCGGCGATAATGCCATTACTACTATTGTAACGGCGCAGGATGGCAGCACAACCAAAACTTATACCATAACGGTGACCAGGGCCATTCCTTCAATGAATGCCTTGTACGAGCTGATAAGCGTAGCAAAACCCACAGACACTGTTGCTATTGAAAATGACGGCATTGTTGTACACCAGGGCGTTTCACCAAACGGCGATGGTATCAATGATTTTTTAATGATAGAGGGCATAAGCAGTTATCCTGATAACAATTTAACAATCATCGACCGCAACGGAACGTCGATATATCAAACGAAAGGATATGATAACAGTACAAGGATATTCGACGGACACTCCAATATAAACGGTTCCATGCAATTGCCGGGTACCTATTTTTATTCACTGGATTATACTGTAAGCGGTATCATCAAACATAAAACAGGGTATTTGATACTGAAATACTGATATTTAAAAAGGATTATTTACAAAACTGTTATGCCAGATGTTGCTTGCGGGCAGCATCTGGCATTTGTAATTTATCCTTTTCTTTTGAGGGCCGCTCCGCTCTTTGTGAAGAATAGTTATTCAATCAAAATCCAATAACCTCATTTTTATTCGCATCCAAAAACTGTAGCGTTTACATATACAAATTAGTAGTTTGCATATCTTTTTTGTATTGTAATAATTATTGTGCATAATAGCATACAATATACAGATTTGATTTATTCCCTGGCGAAGGAATGTCCCCGCAGATTTAAATAACCAATTATTATAATATCTAAACCTGTTTATTGGCAATTAAGTACAGGATATACTAACTACAACAAGATGCTTAAAATTAAATTTCCGGGTTTGCTGATTTTGGGTATTTCCCTATGTAATTTAACCTACGGGCAGGGTACCTATAATTCAAGCGGCCAGGATGGATACAGAAATAACCTTAATGTTTTAGTTAAAAAAGCAGAAAGAACCAAGGGCAATACTGATTCATTAACTTTTTGCATAAATGAATTTAACAAACTAAATAACCGTTACCATGATAAGGAGACTGCTGTATATCTTAATTATTATAAAGCGCAATATGCGTACCTTACTTCAGATTCCTATAAATCGATGCAATTAGCGGTGTTGAGTTTAAATGACGCCCAAAAATGGAAGATAAACCAGCCATTGCCTGAAATTTATTCCCTTATCGGCAATTTACATAAAGAAAATACCAATTATCCCATGGCATTTATTGCCGCGCAAAAAGGGCTTGATATTGCCATGCAAAATAATGATACAGCCGAAATTATACGGCTTTTAGGCACGAAAGCCATGTTTAAAAGGGGGTATAGCCTGCACTTTGGCACCCCCATAGAAAAAGACAGCAGCCTTAATTTGAGGCTTGAAGGTTTAAAGATGGCAGAATCGAGTCCAAAATACGAACGTGAGCGGGTACCATTTTACGATAATATTGCACAGCACTATAATAGCGTAAAGGATTACAAGAAGGCCGAATATTATGCCAAAAAAGGGATTGCGCTTGCCCTTAAGTTTAATCAGAAACGATCATTAACGTATAGCTATAGTGCGCTTGGCCAATCTTATTACCATAGCGGCGATAAAAAACAGGGTATGACGTACTTAAATAAAGCGCTGCAAATTACCATTGAAATAAAACGGCCTTACCGTAAAATGGAGCTTTATGAAGAAATATCCGGGTGTTATGAATCGTCGGCTGATTATAAGCAGGCATTTTTTTATCTGAAAAAGTACCGCTGGCTGTTTGATTCGTTGCAGGTGCGGGCTAATGAGAAGCAAATAGGCGAGTTGCAAATAAAATATGAGGCAGCTAAAAAAGATGAAGCGCTGGCATTGTTAAACCAGGCAAATCTTACAAAAAACAAGCAATTGAATTGGTTGTTTGGCGGTTTATTAGTTTTTATTTTATTTATTGTTATACTTATTTACTTATATGGTGTAATTCGTAAAAAAAAACAATGTACTGACGGCCAACAATCTTAAAATAAATGAGCAATCGGGGAAATTGCAAACTTTGATGAGGGAGCTGCACCATAGGGTAAAAAATAACCTCCAGATAGTTTCGAGTCTGTTAAACTTGCAATCAAACAGGGTTACCGACAAAGACGCGCGCGCTGTACTTGACGCAATCAGGCAAAGGATCGATGCAATGTCGATAATTCATAATAGCCTTTATCAGCGCGACAATGCTAACAAGGTTGATATGGAGGAGTTTTTGCCAATACTATTAAGCAGCATACTCGAAAGTTTTGGCATAAACAAGGAAGAAATAGATATCAGTACCGAAATTTTGATCAACGATATTGATGTGGACATAGCGATGCCTTTGGGCTTGATTATAAACGAGTGGATCACCAACATTTATAAGCACGCCTATAAAAATGCCGAAAACCGGCCATATATGAAAATTGTTGTTTATCAGACTGAGGAAGAAATAAAATTAAAGATAAATGATAATGGTGTGGGCATGCCGCTAACATTGTGGGATAACCCGAAGGAATCATTTGGAATTAAAATGATGAAAATTTTAATAAAACAAATCGGTGGTACAAGCCATGTGTCAAATGGGGTGGGTACTACGATGGAACTGGATATTCCATACACAAAATGATTTGTTTAAGAGTAAAGAACCAGGAAGCCAGGCTCCGCGAAAATTAAAATATTGAGGTTTTTGTTTTCAATCCTGTCTCCTGGTTCTTGATTCTAAATATAAAGCTATTTAGATGACGTTTATGGATGAGAAGGTTAAAATATTAATTGTTGAAGACGAAGGCATAGTAGCGATGGAATTGCAGGAAAGCCTGCAGAATGAAGGCTTTGAAGTTGCTGCCATTGTTGATAACGGCCCCGAAGCCCTGGAGATTGTTAAAGATGACGATGTGGACCTGGTATTGCTTGACATTAATATAAAAGGAAGCTGGGACGGTATTGAAACCGCCATGCAACTAAAAAAACACAAGAACATCCCATTTATTTATGTGACTGCTTATGGCGACAGCAACACTTTTGAACGTGCAAAGGCTACCATGCCATCGGCCTACCTGATAAAACCCTTCCGGATAAATGATTTACGCAAAGCCATTGAATTGGCGATGTTCAATTTTTCGCTATCGCAGGAAAAAAATCAGGCTGTTAAGGATGAGCTCATAGAAAAGAAGGGAAACCAGGAACTGGAAGGCATATTGCATTTTAACAATGCGATATTTATCAAGCAAAATTATAAGTACAATAAATTATCGTACCAGGATATTCTTTATTTAAAGGCCGATGGCAATTATACTTATATACAAACAGCAAATAAAAAATATATTATCAAGTATTCGCTGCAAAACGTGGTAGATATTTTTAATACGGATAAGTTTGTAAGGGTACACCGTTCATTTGCTATTAACATGAGTCACCTGACATCATTTAACGAAACCACCATTTTTATCAATGAAGAAGAGATCCCGATAGGGCGTAATTATAAGGAGCCTTTTATGCAGCTTTTCAGACAATTGTAACCGTAAATTATGCCATTGGATTGTTAAACAGGGCATAAATGACCCCGCAACGGGAATTTAACCGTAGTAACCGGCTCTTTTCAGGCGGCAAATCTCTCTTTTTCTGGCAAAACCACTTCGGTATAATTTTATTCACATACAAAAAACACACTTTCTGCATACCGGGAGGCGCTTTTCAGATACCTTTCCAAAATCCATAACAACATTAGTACGATTTTTAGAGTATAAAAGGCAGTGATAACTCAAATCTCGTCCTCTCAGAAATTTAACTATCGCATGGTACATTTTTAGCCCTCCAATTAACTTGAACGTAACCACTTGAAAAAAAACATAAAGGGGCATGATGCCCGCGCTGCGATCGGATACGATGGCCGGTGCACCAGACCCCAATCAACAAAGCCGATATGCTTTGTTCGTACTGCCATTTTATTATTTTTCCTGATGGCTGCGACTGCGCTAAACAGTTACGCCGGCAAACTTAAAGCGGGGGGCAGGATAAAAAATAAGGCCGGAAATACTGTAATTGCCAGCACAAAAACGGGTGGCACTTCAAATAAAAAAAAATCGTTCGCCGGCAACGGGCTTTCAAGTCTTACCATAAGCAGTGGTACGTTAAGCCCGGCCTTTTCAACGGCAACAACAAGTTATTCGGCAACGGTGGCGAATTCGGTTAATTCCATCAGCATAACGGTGGCGGCGGGTGTTTCATATTACGGAATTAATGTAACGGGAAGCGGGGGCTCATACACCTCCTTTGAGGGTTCAGGTTCAGTGACCGAACCATTGACAGAAGGGGAACCATACAATGGTGTCAATGTTTTTACCATTACGGTGGAAGATGATTCACCCACAGGAGAAACTCAATATACGCTGACAGTGACCAGGCAGCAAGGCGCTCCCACGGTGAGCGCAACAACTGCCGCCACAAATATCACAACCAATTCTGCTACGCTCGGTTATACAGAAAGCGACGACGGAGGCACGTTTCCTTCGGAACAGGGCGTGGTTTACGGCACAAGCACTAATCCCACCATCTTTGGCATTAGCACTACCACCTTTTTTGGTTACGATGTGGGGACTTTTAGCACTAACGTTACGGGGTTGTCTGCAAATACTACTTATTACGTGCGGGGCTACGCCACAAACACCGTTGGCGTATCGTACGGCCCGCAAATCACATTTTTAACACCCGACAATCCACCTGTAATAACGGCAACAACAGCAAACCTAAATTATTTCGTTGGCTCCGCCGCCGTAAATATTGCATCGTCTGCCACTATAACAGCTGGCAGCAGTCCTATTGGATACATTTACATAAGCGGCGCCAGCTTTGGCGATGTTCTTTCAATGCCGGCGGCAGGAGGTTTAACTGCTACTTTTTCGGGCACCGGTTTAACCATATCAGGCACAGGTACAGCGGCTCAATACCAGGCTGCTTTACAATCGGTAACATTTCAAAGTAATGGCGCTGAAACCGGGTCACGCTATTTAACTGTTATGGCCAATGATGGTGTACTGACAACTACCCCTGTCTCGATAGCCCACATTGACGTTCAAATTTTACCTGCGCTGACAACACTCGCGGCCTCGGCCGTCATGCAAACCAGCGCCAGCCTGGGCTACACCATTACCAACCCCACTTTCACGTCAGTAAGCGAACAGGGCGTGGTATTTTCGCCCGTAAACACTACGCCCACAATAACAGATACTAAGGCACAATCTACGATCAGTCCGTTTATGGTAAGCTTTTTGTCGCCTGGCGTTACCTATTATGCCAGGGCTTATGCTATTTGCAGCGGGGTTGCGGTATATGGAAACACCATCAGCTTCACTACCCAAACCGTTGGTGTAACCACCCTGGCAGCTACCGCAATTACGCAAACTACCGCCAGCCTGGGCTATACCATAACTAACCCCGGCAATGTATCTGTAAACAACCAGGGTGTGGTATGGTCGACCACAAACACTACTCCTACAATGGCAGACAGAGAGATGGAACTTTTTGCCAGTCCGTCTACTGTCCTCCTTGAATTTCCCAACACCACTTATTACGTCAGAGCTTATGCTGTGGTCAACGGGTTTATAGTATATGGCAATACTATCAGCTTCACTACTCTTGCCAACGCGGCCCCAACGATAAACACAACGGCAGCGGCTAACATCACCACCACATCGGCCACATTAGGCAATAATATAACAGCCACCGGCGGTAGCTTTGTGAATGACTATGGCGCTGTTTATTCCACTACCGATACATCGCCCACTTTAAGCGATACCAAATTTTCATTCGGAACAAATCAGTTTTCCCCGGGCATTTATAACGGCACGGTTACCGGTTTAAGTCCCAATACTACTTACTATGTGGCGGCATACGCCACTAACTTTATCGGCACAAGCTATGGCGGCCCGGTTAGTTTTACCACCGGTTCGGCAAACCTTTCGGCCATTGGTTTAAGCAGCGGTACATTAAGCCCCGCATTTTCGGCCGCAACAACCGGGTATACCGTCGCGGTGGCCAATACTTTATCGTCAATAACCATCACGCCAACTGCAAGCTATTCAAATACGGTAACAACCGTTAACGGATCAGCCTTAACAGCCGGTTCAGCCAGCGTTAATTTGAATACCGGGCCGAATACCATTACCATATTGGTTACTGCGGATGGCACCCTCACCAATACTTACACGATAACGGTAAACCGCGCCTTCATACCCCCGGGCAACGCATTGGCATTTGATGGTGTAGATGACGGCGTAATTATGGGGCCGCCGCCGACTGCCGTTTCCGGAAGCTTTACCGTTGAGGCCTGGGTAATGCCCGCCGATGACGAAAAAGAAATGCACATTTTCAGTACCCGGGCAACCGGCGATATGTCGTTTGATATACAGATCATGAACGGCAATACTATTCATGGTGATATTGGATCGGGCAGCGCCTGGCTTACTACGTCAGCTAACGCCACGTTCAATTATAATGCAGGCCAGTGGATACACATTGCGTACGTGGTAACAACAACTGGGTATTCAATTTTTGCCAACGGAAACCTGGTGGGAAGCGGCACATTATCGGGGACGCCTCTGCTTATGGATAATACACACACTACCACCATTGGCTGTTACCCCGGTGAAAGCACTTATTTTAACGGCTCCATTGATGAGGTCAGGGTGTATAATGCCGCATTGAGTCAGGCAAATATACAGGCGGATATGCTGAGTACCGCTTCGTCAGTACCGCTTAACCTGGTAAATTATTATGATTTTGACAATGGCGCGGCGGGAGGTACAAACACCGGCATAAATACTTTAACAGACAGAACAACTACGGGTTACAACGGAACGCTCAGCAATTTTGCGTTAACAGGCGCTACTAGTAATTGGGTAGAAAGCTACGCTATGGTTGTGCCGACTGCAACTGCCGCAACGGGGATTACGGCGACCGGTTTTACTGCCAACTGGACTGCGCCTGCGACAGGTACGGTAACCAATTACCTGGCGGACGTATCTGCATCACCCGGCTTTGCTTCGGTAATTTCGGGTTCGCCATTCAGCACAACGTCAACATCAATTCCAA
>Ga0206855_10393_pt1 | contig 10580 bp, 9 predicted proteins | sample Alteio_BWOrgCont_51_FD_152637 | JGI IMG/M metagenome (GOLD analysis project Ga0206855, IMG submission 152637) | Enriched cells from forest soil in Barre Woods Harvard Forest LTER site, Petersham, Massachusetts, United States -... | ecosystem: Environmental > Terrestrial > Soil > Temperate forest >...
AACGAGCAGAGGGTAATAAATGAGTAAGAAAAGCGATAAATACAGGCTTCAGCAACCCAAGCCCCAACAAACGGCTAAGGTTAAGCAGGTGCCTGCTTCTAAATCTCCTGTTCCTGAACTTGGCAATAAGGAAAGTGTAGACGAACGAAACCTGAAATGGGGCCTTGTAGTTTTTGTGATATTGGTAACCCTGTTCTGTTACCGTTATTCATTGAAGAATCAATTAACTAACTGGGACGACGGCGTATATGTGACCGAAAACCCTTATATAAAGGTAATCAGCTCAGAAAATATTAAGGCGATTTTTGACCCAAGGCAAAATATAACGCAGAACTATTACCACCCACTTACCCTGCTTTCTCTAATGATTAACTACCATTATTCAAAGCTCGAACCACAAGGGTATTATATAACTAACATAGTTATTCATTTACTAAACACTGCGCTGGTGTTCTTTTTTATTCTGCAATTGTTACAGGCTATGGTCCGGCGAAAGTATGGCGAGATAAAAGGAGTAGTATGGTTCGCAGCGATATGTGCGTTGTGGCATGGCATACACCCCATGCACGTAGAATCGGTTTCATGGCTGGCGGAAAGGAAGGATGTATTATACTTGTTCTTTTACCTGTTGGGCTTAATAACATACGTTCAGTATGTGGAAGAAGAAAAACCAAAATGGCTGGTGTATACTTCTATATTATACATGCTGTCTCTTCTTTCCAAGCCATTGGCTGTTACATTCCCGCTTTCCATTTTTGCCCTTGACTTTTTATTGAAGAGAGACAAAGGCCTTATATTCCCTTATGGCAAATTGATTCTGGAAAAGGTACCAATTTTTATTCTCTCTGTTTTAGCCGGCTGGGCGGCGTATGTAATGGCCAAACAAGGTGGTTCTATAAGCTCGTTTAAGGTATTTACACTATCTCAGCGGTTTATGTTTGTCGGGTATAACTTTATGATGTATTTCGTAAAGGCATTTGCTCCTGTTCATTTGTGTTCCTTCATTCCATATCCCAATACAAATGCTGATGGCAGCCTTCCTGCAATATTTTATTTTTCACCGTTAATAGCGGTTCTTATTCCTGCCATTCCCCTGTTCCTTTCCTATAAAGCCGGAGAAAATTATTTCCGTGTAACGCTTTTCGGCTTCGCGTTTTATTTCTTCAATGTTGTTTTTATTCTACAGTTTATATCGGCGGGTGCGACTATAATGTCGGAGCGATATAGCTATGCGCCATATATAGGGATAGTATTTATGGTGGTGTATTATTTGTTTGTTGTGATAGATAAAATACCGACGTTGAAATTTCCTGTTATTGCACTTGTGGTAGGTATTTCGGGTGCATTGGCGTATTTGTGTTACGACAGAACAAAAGTCTGGCACAATACAAAAACCTTGTGGCAGGATGTTATTGCAAAGTATCCTTACCGGATTCAAACCTCATACAAGAATCTGGTAAATTACTATGCTGACCTGGGCCCTACCAATCCTGTTTATTACGATAGTGCGTTCACCAATTATGAAACCCTGGTAAAGATTCACATGGCTGATGCCGGTACATGGAGCAATATTGCAAATATTTACGGATTGAGGAAACAGTTCGATAGTTCTCTGATTGCATACAGTATGTCACTGAAACTCGACAGCAATAACTTCGATGCTCACCTGGACAGGGCAATTACATATTCTATGATGAAGCAATACGACAAGGCCCTGGAGGACTACAATTATGCATATAAGATGCAATCGAATTCGGAAAAATTGCTGGAGAACAGGGCAAGCACTTACCTGGAAGCAAAACAATATGAGAATGCAGTAAAGGATTACACAGCCCTTATAAAAATAAACCCTGATGTACCTATGACATTTCTTAACCGGGGTGCAGCGGAGTTCGATGCGGGAGATTATAAAGCTGCACTATCAGATTTTAATTATTACAAAGGCATTGACCCTAATAACCCTCAATGCTTATACAATATTGCAGTTAGTTACGAGAAACTGAAAGACTACAGGGCAGCGCTGAGTTTTGCTTTACTGGCGCAAAAAGCGAAATTTAATGTTACGCAGGAATATCTCGATTTCCTGAAAAAGCAGATTGACCATCCTTCGAAATAGTTATGTTAGAAGAAGTAAAAAAGTGTGTAAGTGTACTTCGCGAGGGTGGCACAATATTATATCCTACTGATACAATATGGGGAATAGGATGCGATGCTACTAATGAAGAAGCAGTAAGTAAGGTATTTGATATAAAGCATCGCCCTTCTTCCAAAAGCATGATAATTTTAGTGGCGGAGCCGCATCAAATAAGTTTTTATGCCGATGTTCCGGTGGTTTCGAAGGAATTAGTGGAGTATAGTGAGTTACCGCTTACAATAATCTACCCTAAAGCCAAAGGCATTGCCAAATCGCTGATTGCTGAAGATGGCTCTATTGCTATACGCGTAGTGAAAGATGAGTTTTGCAAAATGCTGATACATACCTTGCGGAAACCATTGGTGTCAACTTCTGCGAATATCAGTGGCGAACCTGCACCGGTTATATTTGATGAGATAGATGAAGCAATAAAGAATAAAGTGGATTACGTAGTGAATTTAAGGCAGCACGAAACAAAAAAGAGCCCTCCTTCGCGCATAATTAAAATAGAAATGGACGGTACAATTGAAATAATAAGAAAATGAGCAACGGGCAGAATACGAATGATACATTGATGCACGGTGCCCTCACGCACCCTGTGTTTAAGGTAGTGTCGGAAGTGGCTGATGAAATGGGGGTTGAGGCCTATGTCGTTGGCGGTTTTGTACGCGACGCTATTCTGTATCGCCCTTGTAAGGATATTGATATTGTAGTAGTGGGAAAAGGTATCGACCTTGCCCTGAATGTGGCTGCAAAACTGGGAGATAAACAGGTCAATGTTTTCAAGAATTTTGGTACTGCACAACTGGTTTATGAAGATTACGATATTGAATTTGTGGGAGCCAGGAAAGAATCATATAACCGCGATTCGCGCAAGCCCGTTGTGGAAGATGGTTCATTGGACGATGACCAGAAGCGGAGGGACTTTACCATTAATGCCCTTGCCATAGGATTAAATAAAAAAAATTACGGCGTTCTTCTTGACCCGTTTAATGGACTACAGGATATTGAAAACAGAATAATACGAACACCTCTTGAGCCGGATATAACATATAGTGATGACCCTTTGCGTATGATGCGCGCCATTCGTTTTGCTGCCCAGCTTGATTTCCAGATCGAAGCGAAGTCATTTGAATCGATTATAAAGAATAAGAAAAGAATAGAGATAATATCGAAGGAGCGGATTGCTGAAGAGTTGAACAAAATGATAATGGCTGATATCCCTTCTATAGGGTTCAGCCTTCTGTTTGATTGCGGCTTATTGCACCTCATCTTCCCGGAAATGGTTGCACTATACGGAGTAGAGATCATTAACGGAATGGGGCATAAAGATAATTTCTACCATACCTTGCAGGTATTAGATAACCTATCTCTGCGTAGCAAAGATTTATGGCTCCGCTGGGCCGCCGTGCTGCACGATATTGCCAAACCTGCTACCAAGCGCTTCGATCCTAAAGTAGGGTGGACTTTTCACGGGCATGAAGACAGGGGTGCGCGCATGGTTCCTAAAATATTTGCGGAATTGCGCTTACCATTAAATGAAAAGATGAAGTATGTACAGAAAATGGTAATGCTCCATTTACGACCCATAGTATTAGCACACGATACCGTTACCGATTCAGCTGTGCGCAGATTGCTGGTGGATGCCGGAGATGATATAGATGACCTTATGCTTTTATGTGAGGCCGATATAACTACTAAAGACTTTGGCAAGCAAAAAAAATACCTGAAGAACTTTCAATTAGTTCGCCAGAAACTGAAAGAAGTAGAAGAGAAGGATAATCTACGTAACTGGCAACCGCCGGTGAGCGGAGAAGATATTATGCAGTGTTTTGGAATCGGGCCATCGTTGCAGGTAGGTATAATAAAAGATGCAATTCGTGAAGCAGTGCTGGAAGGTATAATTCCTAACCAGCGGGATGCTGCCTATAAGCACATGATAAAGCTGGGCACTGAAATGGGGCTGACACCTATACAGAAGCCCTGATTCGCAAATTCTTATTTCACCGACGTTTTCTTCCTTTTACCGACCTTAAAGGTTTTATCGCCTATTTACGTTAACTATAAGTAATAGAGTAGTGTAAGTTTGAATCAAAATTACAAGAAGATGAAAGAAATAAGAACCGAAATAAATATAAAAGCTCCGATAGAGAAAGTGTGGAAGATACTTACCAACTTTAGCGACTACCCTAACTGGAACCCCTTTTTAAGATGGCTGCATGGCAATGTGGCAGTGGGAAATAAAATAGCTGTAAGAATAACCCCACCTGGGGCGAATGGCATGACTTTCAAACCCAATGTACTTAGGTTTGATAAAAACAGGGAATTCAGATGGCTCGGGCATTTATTTATTCCCGGCCTGTTTGATGGTGAGCATATTTTTGAACTTACTGATAACGGAAACGGCACAATTACATTCGTTCAGCGCGAGCAGTTCAAAGGAGTATTTATTCCTTTTTTCAGGAAGATGCTCGATGTAAACACCAAGCAAGGCTTTGAGGCCATGAATGATAAACTGAAAGAGAAAGCCGAAGAATAATTTATTCTACTATTACCTTGCTTATTGAAACAAGGTGGTTTTGTTCGTCTCTGACTCTTACGAAATAAACTCCGTTTGCAAGGGCACCTTTCGAAAGTTCATATTGCATACCTTTGCATTCAACTGTGAACAACTGCTTGCCTGTAATATCCAGGACATCTAGATAATGTTTCCCTATTGCACCAAAACCAATAGTCGCTGATTCATTGAATGGGTTAGGGTATATGCAGGTCTTTTCTTGTGTAGCTGTTATATTATTTATCGCTGTAGGCCCGCCAAGCACTATAAGGCTGCCAAACTGAGGTAACTGCCCGTTAACGCCATTGAAGTATGTGTCAACACTATCTTTATTTGCCATAGTGTTAAACTGAAATATAGCACCATTGTTTCCGGGGCCGCCTGAATTGGTCATGCCATATAATAAGCCATTAGGTGCTTGTACCATAGTACCAATAGGAAGGTATGCGCCTTGCTTGGCACTATCAAAACTGGTAAGCACTGTGTATTTGTTAGTAGAGGTATTAAAACTGAAAATTGTACCCCAGCCCTTAGCGCCACCGGCTTGTGTTGTGCCATAAAGCAATCCGTTCCAGGCTACAGTTACATTGCCATAAGGCCATTGGCCATTTGCACCTGTAAAATTAACTTTAACACTGTCTTTTGCCGTAACAGGGTTATAACTGAATAGGACGCCTTTATTAGCAGAGCCGCCTATATTGGTCATACCATATAAAATACCGTTCGGAGCTTGTACAAGGTCACCAATAGGCCATGCCCCGTTGGTTCCGGTGAGGTTCACCAATACTTTTTCCTGCCCTGTTTTTATATTAAAACTAAATAACACACCGTCATCCAATGGGCCGCCGCCATTGGTTAGGCCGTATAGAAGGCTGTCTTTAGCTTGTAACAGAGTTCCGTTTGGCCACCTGCCATGCGTACTGTCAAAATACAACACCACACTATCTTTTCCGGTAGTTATGTTGTATGAAAATATTACCCCATATTGTTTATTCCCGCCATTATAGGTCATTCCGTACAGTTGACCGTCAGTTGCCTGTATCAGGCTACCTGTGGGAAATTCTCCGTGGACGCTATCGAAATTGAATACAGCATTGAACGTACCTGAAACGGGGTCGAAGTTAAATAACACACCATCGTTCTGTGTGCCCGGGCCACCTTGCTGACTCATGCCATAAAGTAAACCATCCGATGCTTTAACCAGGCTTCCATAAGGATTAGCACCATACCATCCGCCAAAGTCATATGCGTCACTATCAGCCATAGCACCGGGATTATACTTAAATATATTACCTAAAGCCTTTGAGCCTCCGCCTTCAGTCATTCCCCATAAAGAGAAACTCTGCGATTTAGCTGAAAATAAATAACATAGAACCAAGGGTAGAATAAGTAAGTGCTTTTTCATGTATATGAATTTAGGCCGCAAATATCACTCAATAACAGGCAGGTTTAAAATAAAAAGGGGACAATTGTCCCCTTTCTAAATGCAGATATTTATGCATTATTACTTACTGCAATCTTTCGATTTGCGGCTTTCCTTGGTGCATTTGCTTTTATCGCAACTGCCTTTTGTGCAGCAGCTTTTGTCGCATCCGCAGTTTTTTGTACAAGCCGAACAGCAGGTATGGTCTGTTGTTTTACTGTTAGCGGTTGTTGTATTTGATTGTGCAAGAGCAGACAATGCAAGCAGCATAGCTGAACCTGCTATTACTAATTTACGTTTCATAACAGAAAATTTTAAAAATTGAAAATACTATGAATTATTTAGCTTAAAAGACAAGCAGCATTTTCAGGCGGGCGCCAGCAGTTGCCGGCATAATGGTAAACGTACGATTGATTAAAATGTATGGGGTATTCCTGTAATTTTTTACTTGTAAAAGTAACGGGGCTATTATCTGAAACAATAAAACCGGTGCAACAACTATATTGCCCGAATGGGTTGCATGACATTTCTCCGCACATGCCTTTGATAGGTTTCGGGGCTTTCTTTTCAGCATGGTGCATGCAACATGACATAACGCAACTACTTTCCGCACTGGTTTCCGTCACATTCGCCCATGTAATAAGGGGCTGTGCAGTCAGGAAAATGAACAGTAATAACAGAGTACGTGCCACTGATTTCATATAGCGAATGTACATTGCCCAGCAAACAGAAACAAGTTAATTAACAAGCTTTAACAGTTTGGAACGCTTAATAGTTTTTAAGGAAAGAACTAATGTGCCTCCAGCCAGTTCTTGCCAATGCCAATATTCACATCTACCGGTACATCCAGTTTAATGGCATGCTTCATCTTATCTTCCACCATAGGTTTCAACACGTCCATTTCTTCAGGATATGCATCGAAAACCAATTCGTCATGTACAGTTAATACCATTTTTGAGCGTAGCTTTTTATGCTCTATTTCACGGTAAATATTTATCATGGCAATCTTTATCATATCGGCTGCTGAACCTTGTATAGGCGCATTTATAGCGTTCCGCTCTGCAAAACCACGAACAGCATAATTGCGGGAATTAATATCGGGCAGGTAGCGTTTTCTTCCCATCAGTGTTTCTACATATCCTCGTTCGCGCGCTGAAGCGATGCTCTTGTCCATATATTCTTTGACTGCAGCATACTGGGTAAAATACTGGTTAATAATGTCCGCTGCTTCTTTACGGGGAATACCTAATCGTTGTGATAAACCGAAAGCAGATATGCCATATATGATTCCAAAATTCACGGTCTTGGCATTGCGGCGCATTTCAGGTGTTACTGCATCTAATGCAATGCCATAAATACGTGCTGCAGTTGCAGTATGAATATCGAATTTCTGATGGAAAGCATCGATCATAGCCTTATCTCCGCTCAATGAAGCAATAATCCTTAACTCCACCTGTGAATAGTCAGCTGATAACAGCACTTTATGTGCATCGCCTGCTATGAAAGCTTTACGAATTTCACGTCCACGTTCTGTGCGGATGGGAATATTCTGCAGGTTCGGGTCTTCTGAGCTAAGCCTGCCGGTAACTGCTACTACCTGGTTAAAATTAGTATGTATGCGCCCTGTTTTGCTATCTACTAACAATGGTAACGCATCTACGTAAGTGTTCTTGAGCTTTTGAAGTTCACGGTAGTCAAGTATTTTTCCAACAACAGGATGGGCCTCTGCCAATTCAGTAAGTACTTCTTCACTTGTTGAGTACTGACCCGTTTTTGTTTTTTTAACCTTATCGGTTATTTTCATTTTCTCAAAAAGCACTTCGCCAACTTGTTTCGGCGAATCAATATTGAACTCATGCCCTGCAATAGCTTGTATCTCTTTTTTCAGGTTCTCAATATCGTTTTGTAACTCACCTGAAATTACTTTCAGCGTATCCTTATTTACTTTTATGCCTGTAAGTTCCATATCTGCTAATACCTTCTCCAACGGAATCTCCACTTCGCTGAATAAGCGCATAGCTCCAATTTCTTCAAGCTTGGCCAGGAGCAGTTTGTGTAACCTGAATAATGCATCGGCACGTTCACAGCAAATCTTCATCACCTGGTCGTTCGATATCATATCCATGCTATACTGCTCTTTCAATGGCTTGCGAGTTTCCGCACCAAATTCAGTAATGGCAATATTGAGCATGGTTGACGAAATATCGGGAATGGAATGATTGCTTTCAGGGCGAACGAGGAAATGCGCTATAAGAATGTCAAATAACTCTCCTTCAATAGCCAGGTTTTTGCCATTCAGAAATTTCATGCACTTCTTTATATCATAACCAATTTTCAGGCTCTTGCTTTCGAAAACATCCTTTAGTTTTTGCCATTCCAAATTAGAATGCGCTTCCACAAAATATGCCTCGCCTTCCTTTGCTGTAAAAGCCATACCCAGGCAATCGTGGTTTTGCAGGGCAATAAAAAATGACAGTTCTTTAGCGTCTTTTAATTTATGTCTTAAAGTGTCAATACTTTCTACCTGCTCATATTTTCCTTCAATATGTTTTGCACCTATTACCGTTTCGGTTTTTATTTCAGCAGGAGCTTCCTTGCTTTCTTCCAAAATGTTTTCTGAAGATGCAGGGGCACTGGTAGTAACTGAATTAACGCTTTCGCCCGGGAAGAAATCTTTCATTGCCCTTACTGCGAATGTTTTAAATTCTAACTCGTTAAAAACTTCCAGCAGATTTTTTTTATCGGGAGTTTGCAATTGCATTTCATCAAGGTTGAAAGGCAAAGGAACATCGCAGATTATGGTGGCCAGTGTTTTTGAAGAGGTGGCTAACTCTTTATTTTGCTCTACTTTTTCTCTTAGTTTACCTTTAAGCTTATCTGTATTTTGCAGCACATTCTCTACACTGCCGAATTCCTTTACCAGTTGCATAGCAGTCTTTTCTCCCACGCCGGGCACACCGGGAATATTATCCACTGCATCACCCATCAGGCCCAATATATCTATCACCTGTCTGGGGCTCTGAATGCCATACTTGTCGCATATTTCTTTAATACCTAACACTTCTGCCGGCTTTCCTTTATTCGAGGGCTTGTAAATCTTCACGTGCTCAGTTACCAATTGCCCGTAATCTTTATCCGGGGTCATCATATACACACTGAATCCATGTTTCTCGGCCTCAACCGAAAGTGTTCCTATAATATCATCGGCTTCATAACCATCTTTCAGCAGCACAGGTATTTTAAATGCCTCCGCTATTTTTACTACGTAAGGCACCGACTTAATAATGTCTTCAGGAGTTTCTGCACGGTTGGCTTTGTACTCTGCATGCATTTCATGACGTATGGTAGGGGCATGTGTATCGAATACTATAGCCATATGGGTAGGTTTCTCTTTCTCAAAAACCTCGAGCAACGTATTGGTGAAACCGAACATGGTAGAGGTGTTCAGCCCCTTTGATGTTACACGCGGATTAGAACTGAAAGCAAAATATGCCCTGTATATCAATGCCATAGCATCGAGCAGGAAGAGTTTTTTAGGATGGTCGGGTGTCATAATGGAATTCTAATATGTACAAAAGAAAGAAAATTTATTTGATTGAAGAAATGAGCACTGCAGAGCCTTTACATTATACATTGTTTGTTTACCCGCATGTACTGATTTATTACATAGATTTGTAAGTATATACCTTATTTATGAAAAGAATACTTGTGTTAGTTTTTGTATTGGTTGCTACTTATGGTTTCAGCCAGGATCTAAAGAAAATAACCAAAACCTTCAAAACTCCTGATGGCTGGAGTGAAGAGCTTAGCAAGGACAGTGTGTATGTTCCTGCATTCGGTAAAAAAGCCATTGCCGTGTGGAAGTTTGAATGCAATAAAGTGAAAATACAACCGGTTGAATTTTATGTTTTTCCTTATATTCCTGCTGATTCTGCAGCTATGAACCAGAAATTTATAATGTACTATGCAACTTCAAACTGCCTGGTTGCATCGAACCAGGACATAAGGCAAAATGGTATGAATTTTGCAAAAGGAAGTTATTATTTTGTAGAAAAAATGTGCCCATGCTATACAACCGGAAGTGTTGAATGCGGAACAATGGTAAGGCAAGTTACAGATTGGATGAATAATAAGGACAAAACAAAGGAGTTTTAAGTATATGAAAAAGATAATCTTTCTTTTCTCAGTGATGCTGCTCTTTGCTTTTAAGGGAGTAGATAAGAAAACTCCACCGATGCAAGCTTGTTTGTCTAACCTCGATGGTAAGGCCTATTCATATAACATTAACAGTTCAAAGCCCAATTGGAGTTTCTATTTTCTTTTTTACTGTGAAGGTGACTCTATGCGTGCTGTATTACTTGGCCCCAATTTTCAAGGCTCGGCAGGCGGATTTTTTTTTAGGTCATATGTAAATGACCTCAGCATTCAGAAGGATTCAATTAGTTTCAACTTTATACCCGGGCAGT
>Ga0206855_10360_pt2 | contig 10526 bp, 5 predicted proteins | sample Alteio_BWOrgCont_51_FD_152637 | JGI IMG/M metagenome (GOLD analysis project Ga0206855, IMG submission 152637) | Enriched cells from forest soil in Barre Woods Harvard Forest LTER site, Petersham, Massachusetts, United States -... | ecosystem: Environmental > Terrestrial > Soil > Temperate forest >...
TCAGAGAGTTCGCTCACGGATTTCGGTCCGTTGCATAAACGACTGACGATCGCTCGCCTGGTCGGATCGGCGAGCGCTGAAAACGCCCTGTCCAAATCGGCGGAATACTTAGCCATCTGGGAAAGTATACGCTGACAAGCATTCCAATCAAAGGAAAACTTTCAGCACTGGCTAACTTTTCTGGCTCGGGGCATCGGGCCGTTCACCGGCATACGTAACCGGAGCGGTTCACCTATCTCTGCTGGACGTTGCCTGGGGAGCAATTTGCCGTGGTGATTGAGAATCGGCGAGGGCAGCCAGAGAAACCCCATATTAAACGAGGCCGTCCGGGTGCCGGAGCTGCTAGAAGAGGACAGGGCCTTACTCTTCGCCTACTTAGTCGGCGTCTGTGCAGCTATCAGGGGAGTGCTGTTTACCTTGGAAAGCATGCTCTTATTCGTACATTTATGGCGGGCCCTTTGAGCGCTCGCTGCAATACTCTGGTAGGTTGAACCTCAAGTGGTTTCAATTATTGCCGTTTCAATCGTTTTGCTGGGCCCAAGCAAAGGCCAACCTCCAAGCCGTTTAGACTGGGAAGTCTTCGCGAGCGGCGTACCCAGGGCACAAGGTAGCAGTGTGCCCCTGCCGAGAAGTAGCGCAATTCGAAAAGGGACGATTGTGAACATACACGGGCGAATCCAGAGCATGGAACCAGACGTTAGGGACGCTGACGGCACGGTCTATCTTAAAGTTAAGGGAGTTACGATATTTAAGGGGAGCTTTCATGGTCCCTGGAACTTCGAATGGAATACTTCAAATGAGATTGGCCAAAGCAGCAAATTGACAGTTGCGTACTTCGACGGTAAATCGCTGCGAGAGGTAGCCACATCCACTATTTACTTCGAGCAGGCCGAACCGATTTCGACCGCAGTGACTTCTAAGCCAGATGGCAGCGTGTCGGTCAAGGTCGACTTGGAGCCTGGTGCGGAATTGAGTGCGGGCAAGTGTCTCGTTGACGGCGTGCCGACAGGACAGATGGTATCTGGTACTGGGTCGTTTGCATTGCCTCCCGAGACACTGGCAGGGCCTGATCGTTTCGTTTCTATCGTTGTGGTCGGGAAATTCTTGAAGTCTGGCCAAAACCTCGGCAATGCGTCCTCGATTCCTATATCTGTTTCGGCATCGCATCACCTAAAGCTTTTGACGGCAAACAGCAGGATGACAGAGCCGAAATACGCCTTTGACACAATGCTTGAGTTAAGTTTTGATACAAGCATTCGGCTCAAACCCGATAGCCTGAAACTCTGCATTGACGGTGTTGGTCACCGGGTTGAGAACGATGGTAATGACCGATTCGTGATAGATCCTTTTGAAGTAGGAAATGACGGCAAGTCCGATATTTGGCTTGAAGCTAAGAGCGAAGCGGGCGCTTCTGTGTATTCGTCTAAATCCAAATTGGGAGATTCGGGAATCTTATTGGTTCAGTCCCAGATCGAAGCAGTAATGGCCCGCGAACGAAAGCGGTTACAGGCCTGGAAGACTGCGTTCACGGGAATTGTCCGGGTACTCGGCAACGACTTTGGATGTGCAGGTCCTTTTGGTTCGAACAGCATGATTCCTTCGTCGAACAGTTCGAGAGATCCAGCAGAGGGGACAGAGGATCGGGCCGGGTGCTTCGTAGATTATGAACTCGTGGTGCCGTACTACGTCGACCGCTCGTTGCCTTCGGAAGACTACCGAGGGCAAGTAGCAGCGAAGTTTCCTGAATACTGGTCGATTGGGAGTAGTGCCCACACAAAGCCAGATGATTGGCCAGCTTTTGAGCAGTCCATGAGTAAGATGTGGGAAAACGTAGTCAGTATCTGAGTTTGTTTTTTGACACCATTACTGAATCGAAAACCATTTCCCCTTAGCCACTGCTTGGCAAGAGTTGTACTCCTTTATGGGGCCCCACCACAAAAAGCTGCTCGATCGATACCGCAAGGCGATTGAAACGTGGGTCGGCTGTTGTACGAACGCGGATGTCTTGCTTCTGCCGCCATTGAATCCATCCCCAGACGTGCAGCCACTGGTTCGGGCAAAAATGATCGATGAGTTTGTGGGAGCGCTCACAGTAGCCGAAAACGCTCGGTACGACGCAGCTCAAATTTTGCATCAGCTTTGCGAAGACTTTAATGTCCCTTTCCGGCAACTTCGGGTGCAGAAATGGATTCTTAGCCCTACGACGCAAGATGACTTTGGCGGTGAAAAGCTGCTGTTGTCGCGAGGGCCATATACAAAACGAGATCGATTTCTCGCTGGGTATGAGTGGTGGCGGTTGCCTTGCCCTTAAGTCAGCTGACTTTGATATCGATTGGCGGTCAAACACCATAAGCCAGTTCGATGGATTGATCCGAAACCACTTGAAGCCAATCCGGGGCATTCTTCTGACCAAGCTGGCAGTTGAAGCGCTGGAACAAATCCTTAGGGGCATGTCGAAGGGCAGACGCATCCGCGAGATGGTCCGCCGATTCCTGATCGGCAGCCTCATCCATGCCGTTCGCCTTGGCCCTGTCAAAGACAATGTAGCCAGACGAACCCTCCCGGTTGGCGGACAAGCTAAGATCGTTGGCGGACTCACCGCCGACGAGGTCCGAACCATCCTGACCAAAGCGCCGAATCCAGTCATTCGACTGGCATTCCGAACCCAGGTCGAACTAGGGCTTCGAGTAGGGGAACTGCTGGGGCTGGATTGGAACGACCTTGACGAAGAAGAAAAGACGATTGTCGTTCGACAACAGGTCCAACGAGACCTTCGAACGAAGAAGCTAGTTCTAGGACCACTTAAGACGGCAAAGAGCCGTCGAGTGCTGCCATTCTCGGATGGCCTCCTGGTCGAGCTACGTAAGCTCGAAAGAACCTGTGCATTCATCTTCCCCAGCGACGTCGCCGGTCCGATGGAGCCTAGGAAATACAACCGGGCACTAACCCAATCTGCCAAACGGGCGAAGGTCGGACATGTTTCCTCACATATGCTGAGGCACAGCTATGCAAGCTGGATGCTGGGGCTAGGAGTGGACATTGCCATCATCTCAAGATCGCTCGGACACACCTAAATCAGCACGACCATGCGCTACGCCGCAGCTACGCCAGACGTGATACGGCAAGGTAACGACCGGTTGGCGGAAATGCTCGCGTCCACATGAAGACGATGGAAGCAAGTCGGAATGAAGCGGAGGACGGCTCCAACAGCTATGTTGGATACCGTCCTTCCATTTCACCTGAATGCAAAGTGAGATTGATAATTACAAGATTCTTGCCAATAGTGTGAGGTAGGATTCGCATATGGCCACCTCCCAGCTGACGGCAAAACAAATGCAGGAATTGACTCCAGAAGACCTGTCGAGACTGTTCTTAAAAGTGCTGCAGGAGCGAGAGCGTATGACTCCGCAGCAGCTTCAACAAGGTATTGCCACGTATCCGTGGAGCCTCTCGGGAATTGTCGGCATGTTCGTTGATGAACATGACGACCTCGGATTGCAGTCTCACCTGCGATATCAACTTCGACAAGAATTTGCCGGAAAGGTTAAGCAGGCGAAGCAGCTGCTAATTCAAAAAAACCTAGCGTATCCGGATCCAACCCAGAACTCAGATGAATTTGTCCGGCTAACCGACAATGGGAAGAAAGCTGATCTAAGCGCGCCAATTCTTGGGCTGACAGACACCAACGGGTTCATCGCAAGTGTCAAAGGCAGCGGACTCGACTTGGACGCGGTAGTAGAAGGTTACTTACGGGAGTCATTCCGGGCTGCAGAAGCTGACCTTTGGCTTTCGGCCACATTCATGTTGGGTGCCGCAAGCGAACGCTTGCTGTTCATTGTGGCTGACCACGTCGATGCTCTTATTAAAAATCCCGCCGAGTCAGCGAAATTGGCGAAGCTATGGAAAGCCAGAGAAGTGAAGGAGTGGATAGTCGGGCATCTTTCCAATCTGAAGGCTACTTACCCAGCGCATAAGTCAGCGTTCATCGATGTCGAGGACATTTTCGACACACTGTTCGCACTGTATCGGTACCAGCGCAATGAGGCTGGGCATCCACGAGAAACGATGCCATCCTTTGATCCTAATGTTATCCGAGGCATGCTGCTCGGCTTTGGTACATTTCAGAGCAGGGTCAACGCCATACTCCTAACTCCTCCGTAGTCGGTTCTCGCACGGGGCATTGGATTAAACAGGATTCTCTACAACGATAGTGAATCCGTCGTTGAAAGGGTACGGTTCAACGTATCATCGCCCCATACTTTGAACATTGCACATAAGGTGGATTCTTGCCGTCTTGGATCGACGACTAACTGCATCGCCGCCTCCCCACCTACGGCGGGTCCCCTCCCTGACGGGCACCAGCGAAGCAGCTAGACGAATGATCTTGCGTCAATTTGGTATGCAAGTCTCACCGCTACGTCGCCGGTCAAACGCTCCTCTTGTTCAGGTTTCTCCCCAAGGCGCCCGCACGCCGCCGAAAATCCGCCTGATCGCTCGTTCCCAAAATCTTACGAACCAAAGATTACGGAAACGAATGATCCCCCTCGCTACGCTCGGGCCGGCTCCCGGCGGCCGTGGACACCTCGGGTCCCCCTATCCTGCGCTCCGGATTTGACCAGCACCTTCGCTGCTGGTTGGTGATCGAGAAGCTTCTTTTAGGCTTCCGTCGTCAAAGAAGTAAGTTCCATCCGGCTCCGCCGCCGGTCGAGTTTTTGTCATCCGAGGCATCCTCCCAAGCTGTCCGCACGTCGCCACGATTCGCCTAATCGCACGTTCCCGCAGGCTTACGAACCAAAGCCCACGGAAACGTATGATTACCTCGCTACGCTCAGCCGGCTCCAGGCAACGGCTCCCAGCCCTGTCCCTCCACTCAAGCCAAAAATCGCCCGACAACTTCGCTGGGTGTCAGAACTAATGAATGAAGCACGGCAGGCAAACAATGTTGGGTCGAATAGCCCTCTCTCACAAGATTGAGAGTCCTATGACTAATCTCGCTCTCGCGGCAGTCTGCTGTCCCGAAACTGTGTTGTCCTCGCTCCTGCTAGTCGCTTCTCAATGACGTCGGTCAATTCCGAGATCAATTCGCCCCGAACGACGTCCGTCGCACGTATCCGTTCAAGGCTACGAAGTGTCAACTCATTCCCCAGCCTCCGCAGGGCCTGAATGTACCGATAGCTCTGGAGAAAGTCATTTGATGCGGAGACTACCGCTAGGTACTTCCTCGCAAGTACACCTTCTTCTCGGATCTCCGCCAAGACGGAAAGATACTCGCGCAAAACACCTTCCGGGTGCCGACGAGCAACGCGAACGCAATGCGTCCAAGTTGCAGCATCAAGCCAAATCCCGGCTTCCAATGCAGCTCGGACCCGCTTTTCGTCACCAGCCAACCAGCCTCTAACGAATTGCGCCATCTGTTCTTTTGACAACTGAGATGCAATGAAAAGGCCGTGCCACTGAGTCTTTCGGTCAGCTCCAAGACACAGATCGACTATTCGACGAACTTTGCCTTCTTTCGAGAAAGGACCGTGCCATTCAATCGAATTTATAAGGCCAATCTGAGCGTTCGGGGCCCATTTGGTCGCACGTTTCAACAAGTCAGCATTCAACCTTGAAGGGTCAAACCTAGCAGCACCCTCCAATAAGGCCGGATTCGACGAGTTGCTACCGTTCCACCTCAATGCAAAGTCCCACAGTGCCCGCCCAACAATTGGATCGAGCCCTAACCCCCGTGATGAGAATACAAATTGGCCATGATTCGTTTTGGGAAGCCTTAAGATATCGGCTACCGACTGTCCAGAAATGAATCCCTTTCTATATGCGACGGCTAAAGCTATCGTTGGTATCCTTGAATCCGGCTGACTACCCCGAAGTTCGTGAAGAGAATCTCTAATGGCTGCGAGGATCTCTTGGCCGTCACGCTTTGCGCCAGAAATCACTTCCGCGAGAAAGACGTTCATTCGACCCGTGAGTGATTCGGGCCGAAGGTCGCTAATCCACGACCGACCTCGTCGCTGACCGCCGTGCTCGGCACAAGCTAGGATCAACTCACCCATTGTAAGGTCATCGACTGAAGGGTCAACAGCAATCCGCCTAGCCCGATCCCACAGCACAGGTGAGGTCTCCTTCCGGCTGGACCGACGGAAGCCGAATGCACAAGCACCTTTCCGCCAAGTCTCAACGCCACTCTCGATGTAGTCGAGAAGTAAATCGGATCGGCCGGTGACAAAGCTAGCCCTTGCCAGAGCGTTTGCGTACTGTTGAACAGCAGAATTCACAATCGTGGGTCCCCTTCCCTCGGCACGAAGTAACGCAAGAAGGAAAGGCTCATCAGCACGGCAAGCCAAGTGTTCACAAGTAAACAAAACAAATCGACCGTTGTCACCATTGACATCATATATTCTAGCGAGACTATCAGCACCGATCAGGGCGATAGCCTCTGCCATTTGCGGAGCTGAACTTCCATGCAATTCCCTCACCAAAGACTCTACTGCCCACTCCTTGGCCATGGGCAATCCTAATCGAAGTACGACGTCCCATACGCGCTCTTTCTCTAGATCTTCAATCGTCGAGAATTTACCTAAGCTGCCAGTATCCGAGGTGCATATCTCCCGAAGTGCCTCCATAGCTGACCTGGGCACACCAATTGACTCAAACGCCTTGAGTTGGTTAGGTTGATTGCAGTCCATCAGAAAACTCGCATGAGCCCGAATTGAGCCATCAAACGCGGTGGATTGATCTAAATCGATAAAGCGAGTAAAAATCGAGTCAACGAGCCGCCTATCGTCGAATGCCCTTAGTCCATTAGACTCAAATCTTAGGCCATTACCATCTCGTACACCGAGATACCAAGGAAGGACGAGATGTGCAACAGCCTTGTGCTTTTTGGCCAGCTCGAATACAGCGAAAATTGCATTCCAGTTTTCAGGATCTTGATCATAGCTACGCGTAAGCACGTCAAGTTCCTTGACTAGGTCCAGGTTGGCAATCACCCTCGCAAGATGACCATTCACGGATTGCCTACCAGATTTCAAGCGAAAATAGTATCGTCGAGCAGCCCTCCGATCCAATGCGTGAGCCGACGTCAAAAGCTCCAATACAGAAGTCGTGGCGTTGTAGTAGTCCTCCTTATCGATTTGATCTACCAAAAACGATTCCAAGAATTCGATCGTGTTCGGCGGCAGGTATCCGATAGCCCATATTGTGTGAACGCCCCTGTTGGCAAGTTCCGGCGTATCTGCGTGCTCGGTGAGCTGCTGAGCCTTTAGGAGGGCCCTCTTCCTAGTCGCACCCCCGGCTTGTTCGATTAGCGGCTGTAAGTGGAAGTAGCGAACCGCAGACGCTAGGTGATCTTCCATAACAACAGAAAGTTCGGCAAATAGCTCTGGCAGTTTCGTGTAGTTACGCCGCCTTACTGCGTTGAGCGATTCATCAAACACCTCGCGAGATAGGCTCACCGCATTTTCAGCGCCCAGGTCATGGTAGGAACTCGCCCGAATACTGCGAATAAAGGCCAGCAAGCTCCCGATGCTGCCCCCTTGGTGAGGCTCAAGGATCTCCCTCGCACGCGCTCTCGGATCTGCTGTCATCCTAGTGCCGTCCCCCTCATCTTGAGAATCGGAATTGCGAGTTTGAGGGTGTGCCGCTGTCCTTGGCCGACACGATCACACAAGCCGACTGCTTCAAGTTCAGTTAGGCATTCCCTCCATCGCTGGCTTGACGACCTAAGGGACTGCTCGAACGAAGTGAAATTGAAAGTCTCGTTTGCAATAGCAAATTCAATTGCTTCCCTCGCCTGCAGCTGAGTTACATGCGCTCTGCTGGCGACTCGCTCGGTAACCTCCTCCATTACGGCGTCCGCCAAAGCCGCCAAGGCATCCGCGTCTCCTTTGAAGGCAGACTGAATTGTAGGCAGCCCCGAAAGGATCTGTGTCCGTAGGACGGAAAATACGACCGGATGTGTAACTGAGGCGAAGTAGTCATACGTCGCCCCCTGGGCCACCGAAGGAGTTAATTCAGTGCCAATTCCTATTTGGCCCCGGAATGAATGACTACCCAACGCCGGCTGGGCTGGGGTCCACGAAATGCCTTGAGTCTGTAGCCATTGTGAAACTTCGTCCTCATCCAGAGAATCAACATTCACGTACTCGATATCATCACGCCGCTTCCAAATGTTTCTAACTTGATCCCAAGCAGACTGGCGTACTGTAAACGCGATCGAAACATCATCCCGACGTGCGACTTCCAATACTTCCATGAGCATTGATAACATAAGTGATTCGTCGTGCAAATCTAGGTCGGCAACCAAAATAAAATGCGGTCGTAAATACCCAGCGCTCAGAAGAGAAACCTGAAGCCGTTCCTGAAGCCGCTCCTTGTATCGGTGTTTTGGTATCCACTTTTTGGCAGTATTTATCTCCCATTGACTAAGCTGTAGACTGTCGATATCTGCTGGCAAAAGCGGAAGTGCCCCAGTAGTGATCTGTTCAAAGCGGCTAGCGAGGAATTCGTATAACCGGCTCAGCATGTGCGTCTTACCCCTTCCGCCGTTACCCACTAGTGCCAAGACCCTCTTAGCTGATAACGGCTGATCACCGATCCATGTAACTATTGCGTTCCAAGTTTCTCGCCGGTCCAGATTACCGACGGATGAAATGCCACTTTCACGCTCTGGCATTTGATTCGCCCAGGACTCAAGTGCAACTCGAATCCGTACCGGGAGTTGCGGCGGAATTAGCTTTATGGGCTCGCTTCCGTCGTTTGTAAGTGCCCAATCGACTAGCCCCTTTGTAGCGGCATTCTGCCGCAAAGCAGTATGAACCAAGCCACCCACTAATCGGTCGAGAAGTTGAGGAAACTCCTGTTCTTGCAGGATTCCGTACATATCGAGATCTTGTCGAAGTCTCTGACTTAATTGCGGCCAATCCAATTGGGTAAATGTCAGGTTCAGCAGCATTTTCTGACAAGAAGATTTTAGGGTGGAATCAGAGCAAGCGTAGTCTAGAAAAGCACTAAGATCGCCGGAATGCGGCGGTGAGCCCCAAACTACTGTGTTCGGCAAGGGCTCATTCAAGTCCGTATGAGTACCGCTATTTACCCACTCAACGAGCGCCCGGGAGGAAGGCGCCAATGGGCGGTTTGAAATCAGCACAAATCGTCGCAAAGGAACACCAGAATTCGCGGCAGCGTACTCACTCAATGATCTTCCAGCAGAAAGCACAATATCTGCCAAGTCCTTAATACTGATGGCTGGTGGTGGATCACCCAAAGAGGCTTTGCATTCGCCGAAAACGACTCCTGTAGTTGTTGGGATTCCTAGATCAGCACCAGCACATTGCTGAATAAGTTCCAACGGTCGCGCCCCATCCGCCATCACCAATTGGAACCAATGGTCAGTATCGTTCGCATCCGGTGCCGCAGTAAGAGTCGCTCCTGCCACAAGCAACTCATATGCGAGACCAACATAACCACTGAGCCCTCCAGACACGGATCTAGTCTATACGAAGGCTGGTCTCGGAATCTCACTGGTTCGCAGTTCGGAAACAATAGAAGCTCGAACCTGGGCCCATGGCAAACGTGGGGAGACAACATGATTGACCCATTCCGGCCCGTTGGAGTTTACGTGCAATGCCAGCGGCCCTTTAATAAGGGATTCCGGCGTCCATGCCTCCATACAGTTTCGGTGAAAGGGCTGATCAGGTTAAAGCCAAGATTGTGTTCTACCCGCGCCCACGCCGTCCATGGCGTCGATCACTTCCTCGAGTCCGGCCATCCATGGCCTCGCTTCACGATCACTTATGTTCGATTCGCTCACGAAACCTGCGGAATCGCGGCTCACCGTCGTGATTGAAACGTTCTCGCTCCGGTTATCCTGACCTCAACTCGCCCGCGTCTGGTGATCGGAATTCAGGGTGTCTCCCGGGCCAAACTTCAAGGCGATACCGCGCTCAACAAAAGATTGTCATCGAAGGAGGCTGCTGGGAGAATATCACCGGATGTCCAACGCCTAGCACTCAGGTAACTCATCACAGGCTCACTCTTGGCAGTCGTGTTCAATTCCCTTCCATATTGATCGAGCCATCAAGAACCGATCCTTGTCCCTGAGCGAGAGCTCGGCAGGTGTGGACCTGATCACAAGCGCCCTGAACTCCTCGTAGGTTGCCCACAGCGCATCAGAAAACGGATCGCCGGAAATGTCCAATTTGAGGCCGAGCTCGTCACGAACACGCTGGTCGTAAACGGTGAAGTCCGAGGGGTAAAGGATCGTCAGGATTGCCGATGCAGTCGGAAGTCGAAACCCCCAGTCCCGCATTAGTACCCCCAACCTTTCCTTTTGACTAGTAGCCGCCGTCAGGGAAGACGCGATCTGATCGACGGCAAGATGAAGCGAGCCCGCTCTAGCCTTGAGCCTGTCTCGATGACGATTCTTAGCCCTGTTGGCCTTCCAAATGAAGAGTAGGTAAAGGTCTTCGGGCGACAACTGCCCTGTGTCGCGGAACCCCTTCCCGACACCCAGCAGGTAGTTCTCA
>Ga0206855_10395_pt1 | contig 10525 bp, 4 predicted proteins | sample Alteio_BWOrgCont_51_FD_152637 | JGI IMG/M metagenome (GOLD analysis project Ga0206855, IMG submission 152637) | Enriched cells from forest soil in Barre Woods Harvard Forest LTER site, Petersham, Massachusetts, United States -... | ecosystem: Environmental > Terrestrial > Soil > Temperate forest >...
CGGCTTCCTCGCAGGCTCACACCTGCGCAGTGCTTACGAATTAAAACAAAACCTGCTGGGTATCGGCATTTTATGGAAATATGGCTATTACGATCAGGTGAGGGACAGTAACGGCTTTATGAAGCCGGAGTTTATAGAAAAAGATTATTCATTCCTACAGGATACAGGCATCGTGTTTACCGTTCCGGTTCACGATTCCCCGGTACATGTAAGGGTTTACCTGTTAAAACCCGAAACATTTAAGTCGGCGCCGTTATTTTTATTAAGTACTGACATTGTTGAAAATGATGGTCTCTCGCGTTCTATAACCCGTTGCCTGTACGACTCAAATGAAGGCGCACGGATTGCGCAAACCATTATTTTAGGGATCGGCGGCGCCATGCTGCTTGATATTTTAGGAATAGAACCCGACGTTTACCACATGAACGAAGGCCATTCCGTGTCGCTTAATTTTTACCTGTATGCCAAATATAAGAGCCTCGAAGAGGTAAAGAAAAGAGTGGTATTTACAACACATACACCCGAAATGGCCGGAAACGAATCGCATAATACCGGTTTGTTAAAAGAGATGTCCTTCTTCTATCATTTACAGGAGCATGAAGCAAAATCCTTGCTCGGTTTGGATGGCGACGACTTTAATTATACACTGGCTGCGCTTAAATTTTCGCGTTTAGCCAATGGCGTTTCCAAAATGCACGCGGAGGTTGCAAGGCAAATGTGGGGTGGCAACAAAGGCATTTGCGAAATTATTTCAATCACAAACGCACAGAACAAGACATATTGGAAAGACACCGTTATCGATGATGCGATAAACGCCAATAATGATGAGGCGATCGTCCGCCGTAAAAAAGAAATGAAACGCGACCTGTTTAAGATTGTAGCCGACCAATGCGGAAAGCTTTTCGACGAAAATGTACTCACCGTGGTTTGGGCCAGAAGATTTGCAGGTTATAAACGCGCCGACCTTGTAATGTATGACTGGGTAAGGTTCACAAACCTTGTAAACAACAAACAACTTCCCGTACAAATTATCTGGGCAGGCAAGCCGTATCCTCAGGATGCTGAATCTGTCGGTCTGTTCAACCATATTATTGCCAGTATAAAACCTTTTGCCAATTGTGCGGTACTTACCGGCTATGAATTGGCGCTATCGGCATTATTAAAAAAAGGCGCTGATATTTGGCTAAACAATCCCCGGATGTACCATGAAGCTTCAGGCACCAGCGGTATGACAGCTGCTATGAACGGGGCCATTAACGTTTCGATGCCCGATGGCTGGGTGCCCGAATTTGCAAACGATGGTGAAAATTGTTTCGTTATACGGCCAGCGCCTGAAGAATTATCAGGTATCGAAAAAGACAATAAGGAAGCCGCTAACCTGATGGATACTTTAGAGCACAGGGCTTTGCCAATGTATTATAATGACAACGCACAATGGTTAACGATTCTGAAAAAAGCGGCGGCGGATATGGTTCCCGCCTTTGAGTCCGGCCGGCTGGCCGATGAATATTACAAAAAGATGTATAATCTTTAAGAAAAAGACATACTAAATTAAAATTAATCACCTATATTGGCCATTGGTTTATTAACTATTGATTAATTGATTTCTACTTCTCCTTTAATAAGAAATGGTGGTTTATGACCGCCGTCATTTTTTTCTTATAAGCTATTTACAATCTTTGCTTTGATAAATTAGGCATACTTTAACCGTGAAGTTATGAGAACCATCCTGATCGTTAACGACAATTCTACTGAAGCTAAACATGCTGCTGAATTTGCTTTTACCATTGCTCAAAAGGTGCAGGCAAATATTATGCTGCTAAATACATCCGCAGTAAACACGAAAGTTGTTAAGAAAATACCGGTCGGGGCTATCCTCAGGGCAGATGCGGATTATCACGATGAACTTCCTGTTTCCGATATCCATTATTACCTGAAATCACTCAATGAGGACGGAATTAGCTTTAAGCCGGAGATTGACGAATTCGATATCTCCGCCATGAATGAAACTGAAGTGATCGAACTTGTCAACAGGAATAATATCTGGATGATGGTTAAAGGTATGCCCGATGTAATACACGCAACAGGTGCAAAAAAGAGTTTAAATATGCACGCTGTGCTGAACAGGGTTCTTTGTCCTTTATTGCTTATTCCCCCAACCTGGCAATTGAAGGACATAGAACGTTTAGTTTATATCGCCGATCTCCGCTATTGCCGTATAGAGGTGGTACGGTATTTGGCCCAGCTTGCAAAACCCTGGCACGCCGCATTATCAATTGCCCACATGTCCGCAAACGGCTTGCCCGACATGGCCGAAAAATACGCCCTCACTGTTTTCAGCGAAGAGGTGTGCCAAAATGTAAATTACGACCAGCTTCTGTTCAATAATATAAAAGAAAAAGATCTGTCAAAAGTGGTTGATGTGATGATCAACACAATGCACAATGATATACTGGTGATGGTAAACCACCGCTTCCATTTTGAGGAAATTATAGGCCGGTACATAACTGATACACTTCCCTTGAATATTACTGTTCCTTTACTTATCTTTCCGTATTAATTGTTGTAAAGAGTTGTAGAGGTTATAAGCGTTGTAAATGTTAAAAAAAGCACCGCTTGCAATTACTATTGCCATTACAACTTTTACAACCACTTACAACTTTTACAACCATTACAACTTTTTTAACCACTTTCAACCACTACAACAACTTTGGAAACTAACCCCGACCAATTTCAAAACTTCTGGCACTTAAGCACAGACGAAGCATTAAAACAATTATCCTGCAGTAAAAACGGGCTCACTGGTGATGAAGCCTCGAAAAGGTTAAACCAGTACGGTCCTAATACTACAAAAACTAATGCCAATGCATCCGCTTTGCTTTTGTTTTTATCGCAATTTAAAAGTCCGGTTACCCTGCTGCTTATCATAGCCGCATTATTATCCGCGGGGCTGGGCGATGTTCCCGATACGGTAATCATTCTTACCATCGTACTGATCAGCAGTTTTCTTGGTTTCTGGCAGGAAAAAGGAGCGGCTGACGCTGTGAAAGAGTTGCTCAAGTTGGTGCAGTTGCATTGCACTGTTTTAAGGGATAAACAAAAAAAAGAATTACCGGTTGAAGCTGTAGTTCCGGGCGACATAGTGTACTTATCAGCAGGAGATCTTATACCTGGCGACAGTTTAATTTTAGAGTCGCAGGAGTTATTTGTTGATGAAGCAGCCTTTACCGGGGAAACCTATCCTGTAGAAAAGCAAAGCTGCATATTGCCCGGTGAGACACCGCTGGCAAAAAGAACAAACTCACTGTTCATGGGTTCGCATGTGATCAGCGGGAAAGCAACTGCATTAATTATTCAAACCGGGAAACAAACGGAATTCGGTAAAATATCATCCCAGCTACAGCAAAGAGCGCCCGAAACTGATTTTGAAAAGGGCATCCGCAAATTTGGTTATATGCTGATGGAAGTAACCCTGATACTAGTGATCATCATTTTTGGCATTAACGTATACCTGCATAAACCTCCGCTTGATTCCTTTTTGTTTTCGCTGGCGCTTGCAGTAGGATTGACGCCGCAATTATTGCCCGCAATTATCAGTGTTAACCTTTCAACCGGGGCCAGGCGCATGGCCAAGCAACAAGTAATTGTAAAGCGCTTGTCTTCCATCGAGAATTTCGGTAGCATGAATATACTTTGCTCTGATAAAACAGGCACCATCACCGAAGGCAAAGTAAACCTGAAAGACTCACTGGACATTAACGGCAAACACAGTGATAAGGTACTGCAGTATGCCTGGCTCAATGCCTCTATGCAGCAAGGTTTTAACAATCCTATCGATGTTGCCATTTGCTCAAGTTATAAAGGGCCTGCTAATACTTTTACTGTCCAGGCAGAGATCCCTTACGATTTCATCCGGAAAAGATTAACTATCCAGGTAAAAAATGATAGCCAAAACCTGGCAATTACCAAAGGCGCTTTAAATGTCATTTTAGCTATCTGCACCCAGGCCGAAGCACCCGATGGCAAGCTGGTGAATATTGATGATTATAAAAAAGATATTGTCGATCAATATCAACAATTAAGCAACGCAGGTTACCGCACTTTGGGCGTGGCTTATAAACCTGCCGGTGCCGCACACAATTTTACAAGGGATGATGAAAAGGAAATGATTTTTTTAGGCTTCATCACTTTATTTGATCCGCCAAAAGCGGGGGTAGCTGATATTTTAATTAACCTTGATAAGCTTGGCGTAAAGCTCAAAATAATAACAGGAGATAATGCACTGGTTGCAAAAAGCCTTGCACTGCAGGTTGGTATTAAAGACCCAAAAATACTTACAGGCGCCGAATTGCTAAAGATGAGTAATGCGGCTTTACTTCACGAGGCGCCATTAACCCATATTTTTGCGGAAGTTGAACCAAATCAAAAAGAACGCATTATTACAATTTTAAGAAAGGCGGGCAATGTAGTCGGTTTTATGGGTGATGGTATTAATGATGCGCCCGCGCTCCATACCGCCGATGTGGGGATTTCGGTAAATACTGCTGTTGACGTAGCAAAAGAGGCTGCCGAAATTGTTTTACTGAGCCAGGACCTTGCCGTTTTGGTAAATGGAATAGTCGAGGGCCGTAAAACATTTACCAATACCATGAAATATATTTTCATGGCTACCAGCGCTAATTTTGGCAATATGTTCAGCATGGCCGGCGCTTCCCTGTTCCTTCCTTTTTTGCCCTTATTGCCAAAACAAATACTCCTTACAAATCTTTTAACCGATTTCCCCGAAATGGCTATAGCTACTGACCGGGTCGATCAGTTAAACATCCAGTCGCCGCAGCACTGGGATTTAAATTTCATCAAACGTTTCATGATTGTTTTTGGCCTTTTAAGCTCCGTATTCGATTACCTTACATTTGGCGTATTGATCTATATCTTTCATGCCAAAGAACAAATATTTCAAACGGGCTGGTTTATCGAGTCGGTTATTTCGGCTACCCTAATAGTGTTGGTTGTCCGTACCAGGCTGCCATTTTTTAAAAGTTTGCCAGGTAAATATCTTTCCATCGCCACTGCTTTTATTTTGGTGTTTGTATTGATTTTACCTTTAACCCCGATGGCCCTTTGGTTTGGATTTGTGCGATTGCCTGTAGCTTTTTATGGTTGGATGTTGCTGATTGTTTTGTGTTATATATTGTCGGCCGAACTTGCCAAACGCTGGTTTTATCGTAAAATGAATAGGGCTGCAAAAAGATAATATGACAACAAATCGCGTTTATTATTTAATGATGCTTAAATTTGGTGAATTATAACAAAATATTTTCTTTAAACACATTGAAGCCTCAGCATATCAAACCATTATTTTATATCACTTTATTGATGCTGATAACGGCATGCTTTAACATTGCTTGTACAAAAAAAGATTTCAAACAGATCAACACTGTAACGCAGAGCGGAAGTGACAGTACCGCGAAAATTGATTCGTTGCCATCGTTTAACAACCCTACCGGGCTTGCAATAGATGCGGCCGGAAACTTGTATGTTGCCGACTACGGCAACAACCTGATCAGGGAAATAACCCCTGCGGGCCTTGTAAGCACATTTGCGGGCAGCGGCAACGTTGGCAACATAGATGCAGCGGGCTCCCTGGCCTCTTTTAACGAACCTGCAGGTATAACTATAGACCCATCAGGAAATTTATTCGTTGCTGATGCAGGCAGCGATCTCGTCCGGAAGATATCCTCCGCAGGAGTGGTAGTCACAATTGCCGGGAGCGACTCCACAGGATTCATTAACGGCATGGGCATTAATTCCGCTTTTTTTACACCGTTTGGGCTTACTGTGGATGCCAATGATAATGTGTACGTGGCGGATGCCGGTAATAACATGATCCGCAAGATCACATCGGCCGGCCTGGTTTCTACCTTTGCCGGTGTTAGCGATACTGCCACTTTTACTACGGCGGCGCCCTCTCCTATTATTAACCCTACCGGCGTAGCCATTGATGTATCTGGAAATGTTTACGTTGCAAACTACCTCGGTAATGACATATTATTTATAAACCCGGCGGGTATTGTTAGTATTTTGACCGGAAAGAGCGACACAACAGGGGCAGTTAACGGGTCGCTAAAATCGGCAACGTTTTACTTGCCAAACAGTGTAGCTTTAGATGTACAGCACAACCTCTATGTTTCCGATGGGGTTAACAATCTGATCCGTAAAATAACGCCTGCGGGCGTAGTGAGTACTTTCGCAGGCAGCGGCGCTGCCGGTGCGCTTGATTCCGTTGGTACAGCAGCCTCGTTTAACGGGCCTGCCGGGCTCACAGTCGATCCTTCAGGTAATGTATATGTTGCCGACTCAAATAACAACCTAATCCGAAAAATAACACCTGCTGGTGTGGTAACTACCATTGCCGGTAACGGACTTCCGGGTGCAAAAAACGGTATAGCTATTGCGCATCGTAACCGCAGGAAAATCCACAATGCTTCCCGCAATATCTTCAGCATTCTTTTTAAACCAAAACCCAATTAAGCCATGTCAATAAATGGAGTTTTTCGCATATCGCCAACAACGGATACCGTCTAAATTGCACTCACTGTAGAAGTTCTTTTTCAGTTAATAGTTAATAATAAAGCCATCGCACCGGATGGCTTTGTTTTTCCAACGGATGTGCCGGTTAAACTTCGAAGTTCGATATTAAATGTTCATCCCGGTAGCTATCGGGATTCGATATTTTTTATAATATTATTTCCTTAACTTAATAGCATTGGTAAACTGCACGGATGGCCTTCCCGTGGTTCGTTACTTTTTTGGTTTCATTTTTCCCGGAATAAGCATTAAATTCACTAATGATTATAGTAATGGTTCAAATTGACTAAATTGTCAGGGATCCTGCGGGAAAAGCGTACACACATGCCTCAAATGCATATCGTTAAAGACAAGACTATCGACAAATCAATTGGGTTAAAAAGGGCTTTATCAGCTGCTTTCATGGTAATATTTAGTTTAGTTTACCATAGTTGCCATGCGCAGAATTATTATTTCAGGCACTACAATATCGAGAACGGTTTGGCGCAAACACAAGTAGTTAAAATATACCAGGACGATTACAACTATTTATGGCTGGGTACGCAAAACGGGGTGTCACGCTTCAATGGCGCCGACTTTGTTAACTATACAAAAATCAATGGCTTTAAAGGCGATGTCGTCTTCGACATACTTCAAAATAACGACCAGATATTATTAAGGACAGACGCAGGTATCTCTTTTTTAAAAGCTGGCAGAATCCAAAATTATTCGGCGCCCAATATAAATTTCCTCGAAAAAAACATGGTAAAGGACACCGATGGGAACATTTTATATTTTAACAACTTCCAGCTTTACAAGATTGACCATGGCAAATCAAAAATAATTTCAGTTACGAGCGCAAAAAATGCCGGGGTTTTCTCATTGACCAAGGGACGGAACGGGAAAGTTTATGTAGCAGTTTTCGGAAATGGGATATTTTGTAAATCAGGAAATACCTGGCGTAAAATTACACCCTTTACAGGTGCTTACAAAAACCTTGAGGTGTTTAAAATTCTCCCCGATAATTCAGATACAAATAAATTCTATTTGCTCACACCGATAAAATTATACGTAGCCGTAAATGGCGTTATCTCGGGTTTTAAAAATGTGCTGCTTGATACGATAAAAGACAAGTTGTTATCCCTGGAACAAGATAAACAAGGGCAGCTTTGGGTGGGCGGCACTAAGGGCGTTTTCTACTTACGCGATAAAAATCCTATACATTTCACCAATGCCAACGGATTTTCTGATAACGCAGTAAATGATATTTACCGTGATAACCAGGACAATTTATGGCTTGGGACAAATGGCGATGGGTTTTATAAGTTCCAGGGTTTTGATTTCGTAAGTTATGACAGAATTAAACGCAAACACTTAAAATTAATTATGAGTGTTGCGAATGACGATTTTAACAATACATGGCTTGCTACTAACGGAAATGGGCTCATAAAATTCAGTAAAAATAGTTTTAAACACGTTTACCTTCCATCAAAGGATCCTTATACCCGCTATATTATTTGTTTAAGCCATAAAAATGGTCAGCCTCTGCTCATAGGCACCTATGGAGGGTTATGGTCGCTTGATGAAAATAAGATAATACAGATCGATAACGGGAGGGACATGCCAAAGGATATTCATGCTGTTGCTTACGATCGCGATAACGGGATATGGGCAGCCACCGGGTCAGGGTGTTATTATTTAAAAAAAGGATCGCCGGCAGTAAAAATAACCGACCAATATGTAAATACGATTATCGAAATAGGCAAGGATTCTATTTTAACCGGCACCGATAAGGGTTTGACTTTGATCAGGAAAAAAAGCATAGACGCCGGTTTTAAGTATGATCAGCTTTTGGGTTTTAATGTTATTTCTTTAGTACATTATAAAAACCTGGTTGTTGGCGGTACGGCAGGAGATGGCTTGTTTGTAATTGATGCTTCAAAGCATATTTTAAAAAGGTACACGACGCTAAATGGGCTTCGGTCAAACGACATATACAGCCTTTTGCTGGATAGGCACGGAGATTTTTGGGCCGGGACAGCCAGAGGCATAGCCCGCTTTAATATTGATTTAAAAACGCTTGCTATAAGTACCCGCAGCGAAGTAATACCAAACCCGGTGTTAGAATACGCCCAGAATGCCATTATGGAATATGACGATAAAATTTGGCTGGGTACAACAAAGGGCCTTTTTGTTTTTAGTGATAGTAAACAAAATAACCCATATTTTGGAAAGAGTCAACCGGTAATAAACATTGAATCGATAAAAGTTATTGACCAGTCAAGTAATAAAAACAAGGAATATAACAATTCGCCCATCAATGCTATTCCATCTGGCCTTACGCTTGGATATGGACATGAACACATGATCATATCGTTTAAAGGAATTTTCTATCCCGACCCCGACAATCTTTTATATCGGCATCGGTTAAAAGGATATGAGAATTTATTTTCATATCCCTCCAAGCTGGCCAGCGTGGAGTACTCGGCCCTTCCTCCCGGCAGCTATACGTTCGAAGTGATAGGTATCGCATCAAATGGAATAACTTCCGCACCAAAATACCTGGATATTGAAATTAAACCTGCTTTTTTTCAAACCGTGTATTTTTTCGTTTTAGTACTTATCATAATTATTGCCCTTGTTGTTTTAATACAATATTGGTTTACCTCCCGTAAAAATAAACAACGACGGTTGCTGGAAAAGATTAAACTTGAGGAGCAAATTAAAATAAGAAAGCGGACAGCCGAAGATTTCCATGATGATATTGGCAATAAACTGACGCGGATAGCAATATTGGCCGATATGCTCGACAGAAAATTGATAAATCAGGATGTTGAGCAAAAACAACTGATAACCAATATTAAGGAAAATGCTGACAATCTTTACAGGGGTTCTAAAGACATATTATGGTCACTTGATCCGCAGAATGACCGCCTGTTGGAAGTGTTGAATAACATAAAATATTTTGCTATCGACATTTTTAATAACACAAAAACTCATTTGGAATTCGAAGGTTTTACGACGGAAAATGAATCACAACTGCCGATTGAATTTGTAAGGAACACGAGCATGATCCTTAAGGAACTATTGTATAATGTATTTAAACATGCAAATGCTGAAAACGTAATACTAACCTTCTCTGAAGATCAGGAAAAAATAAAATTTACTGTATCCGATGATGGTAAAGGTTTTGATGTAAATTCAGAGAAAAAAGGCCGGGGCCTTGCGAATATAAAAACAAGGGCCGGACGCATTAACGGGATCATTGAAATCGAGACGCACGAATGCGAAGGAACTACTGTATCGCTTGTTGTTAAACTCAAAGAATTAATTAACGCTTAGATCAAATTACAATATAACATTAAATGAAGAAACCGTTTACCAACATAAAGGTCGTTATAATTGAAGACGATAAAGTCATCAGGAATGGCTATCACTTTTTGATAGGCGGAACCGAGGGCTATTTTGTTAGCAACAGCTATGGCTCTGTTGAAGAGGCGATGAAAAATATCGCCGACGATTTCCCCGATGTAATATTGCTTGATATCGATCTGCCGGGCGTTAATGGGATTGAAGCTATTCCATTGCTCAAAAAAACTGTCCCCAAAGCATATATTTTGATTTTGACTGTTTATGATTCCGAGAGTTTGGTTTTCGAAGCGTTGCGCAATGGGGCATCAGGTTATTTAACCAAAAATACGCCTTCAGAAACCATAATTTCCTCTATTAAAGAAGTAACAGAAGGCGGAGGGCCAATGAGCGCCAACATAGCACGCATGGTTATAAAATCATTTCAGAAGAATATTAACTCCCCGCTTTCAAAAAGAGAAGCCCAGGTATTGGAACTGATTGCATTAGGTAAAAGCAGGAGTCACATTGCCAGGGAACTGTTTATTGAGCCGGCTACACTTAAAACCCACATCAAAAATATCTACATAAAATTAGAAGTCAATTCAAA
>Ga0206855_10396_pt1 | contig 10517 bp, 4 predicted proteins | sample Alteio_BWOrgCont_51_FD_152637 | JGI IMG/M metagenome (GOLD analysis project Ga0206855, IMG submission 152637) | Enriched cells from forest soil in Barre Woods Harvard Forest LTER site, Petersham, Massachusetts, United States -... | ecosystem: Environmental > Terrestrial > Soil > Temperate forest >...
CGATATTGCTCTGCAGAGTGGGATCGAGGGACATGTGGTTGATCGTGTACCGGGTCGCGAAATAAGGCGTGGCGAGGTCGTAGTAGCCGTTGGCGATGAACACACGCATAAAGTTGTTGATGCTGAGGGTTTTGCGAAGTGCCTCGCTGGTGTCGGGATAGCCATCGCCGGCGTCGCCCCAGTTCCAGCTGGCCCATAGCCGGTCGGGGTTCGAAATGTAGTAGGGGAGATTCGATTTGTATCCGAGAACCCGGTGGATATAGTCGTTAAGGCAGTGGGTAAATGCCGGCGCGATCACCGTGGCGGGGTCGAATTCGGGGGACTCGGTGACGCCGATCGGGTCGATTCCCTTGTATCGGGAGTCGAGCCGTCCTACCGTGCGGCCCTCCTTGCGCAGCAGCTCTTTGCAGAACCGGTGGATGTTGATTCTCAGGTCGGTAAGGTCGACATAAAGCGGGTCCAGGCCGCTGTAGCGGGCGAGCTTCTCGATGATTTCGGCGCGCTTTTCGCCCGGAAGGGCAGAGCCCTGGTTGAGCGCCAGTAGGTATTCGCCGTCACAGAACGCCTCGACTTCTTTAAGCACTTCTTCCAGCGGCTGTGACTGGAGGTCTTCGGGAAGCTTTCCGTGGTAGTGAGCAGTTGCGGTGTAGGTGGGAAGGAAGAGAAGGAACGGAAGGTCGTTTCCACGATGGAACCGGGCGGTTTGAAAATTCAGGATGCTGCTAATCAGCACGAGGCCCTTCAGGCCGATGCCTCGAGACATGAGTGCATCGCTTAGGCCGGCGCCACGGGTCGTACCGTAGGATTCGCCGGCGATATAGAGCGGGCTCAGCCAGCGCCGATAGGTTGTGAGGTAGGTGCGGATGAACTCGGCGACGGAGTCGACGTCGCCCTTCAGGCCCCAAAACGATTTCTCGTCTTCCTTTTTCATGCTTCGGCTGAAGCCGGTTCCGACCGGGTCGATGAACACCAGGTCCGTAAAGGGAAGCCAAGACTCGGGGTTGTCGATCAGCTCATAGGGAGCATTAACCGCCTCGCCTTCGTCGCCGAGCCTGACCCGCTTGGGCCCGAGGGCGCCAAGATGAAGCCAAACCGAGCTGCTGCCCGGTCCGCCGTTAAAGCTAAACGTGAGTGGTCTCGCCTCTCCGGTGTCAACCGAGTAGGCGGTGTAGAAAATGCCCGCCTTTGTTTCGCCAAAGGCATCCTTGATCGGAAGCATGCCGACGGTGGCGGTGTATTTGATGTCCCCTAAAACGTGTTCGCTGACGACCGGCTCCACATCCGGCTGGATCGCGTATGTCTCTTTACTCTCGTCTTTCTTGCTTGTGTCTTTATCAGATTCCGCCACACGTCCATTATCCCCATCTAACGAATACGACAAGCGATCAACGAATGCAATCGGCGGTTAATGCGTCGGCAAGGGCGGTCCGAGTGAACGGCTTACTGAGGAACCCGTTCATTCCGGCGGCGAGGCATTCCTGGCGGTCTTCGAGGAGGGCGCTCGCGGTGAGGGCGATGATCCGGAGGGCTGCTCCTTTGGCGGTTTGCCGAATCGCTCGGGTGGCCTCTAGACCGTCGCACAGCGGCATGTGGATATCCATTAGCACTACGTCGAATCGGTCGGCAGCAACGGCTGCGATTGCGGATACGCCGTCGCCAACCAAGGTTACAATGCAGCCTAAATCCTCGAGTAAGGAAGACGCGACCATGGCGTTGACTTCGTTGTCCTCGGCTACCAGGACCCGCAGGTTCGGTTGAACCTCGCGCCCAATCGCTCGACTGGCCTCCTTTGGCATGATGGGAGCCAGTTCAAGATCCAACAGAACCGTAAACGTCGAACCGCGCTCAGATGCGCTCTGCAATGTAATCTGGCCGTGCATAAGCTCGACGAGCCTCTTGCATATTGCAAGGCCAAGGCCGGTTCCGCCAAACCGCCGGTGGGTTGATCCATCGGCTTGCGTGAAGCTGTCGAAGACCGCAGACTGCCGGTCTTCCGGTATGCCGATGCCAGTATCTCTGACCGTCATAGCCATACGAGCATGGTTTTCTTGGATGGATTGCAATTCGAGCGTGACATAAACGCCTCCCATCGACGTGAATTTGATTGCGTTTGAGATCAGATTCCCAAGAATCTGTTTGACGCGGACCGGGTCGGCCATGACGAGCCCAATATCATCTTCCGGGACAACGGCGGAAAGAAAAATCCCCCGGCGTTCGGCCTGAGCCTGATACAGCGCGACGATGTCGCGCACCAGATCGATGAGATTTACAGGGGCATTTTCGACGTCGAGTTTGCCCGCCTCGATCTTGGAAAAGTCCAGAATGTCGTCGATGACCCGTAGCAGGGTCTCCCCGCTTGAACGGATAATGCCAACCATCCTAAGGTCGTCAGGCTGCAGGGCGCGATTTTCGAGAAGGGAAGCCGTTCCTAAAACGCCGTTGAGGGGAGTTCGTATCTCGTGACTCATCGTCGCGAGGAACAACGATTTTGACCGGCTGGCCTCTTGCGACTTTTCAGCCTGCTCTCGAAGCTGTGCTGCAAGATCCGCCAATTGCCGCTCGACGTCTTGCCGTTTGCGGTCGGTCGCATTCAAGGCTTTGGCCGCGCTCAGGATTAAGCCGGCAATCACAGCCATGGTTGCGACTATCGCAAGTGTCTTTCCTATAGTTGGGTTCAGAATTCCGTATCTGTCCATGACGGATCGAATGATCCCGAACAGCAGGGGAGTCAGGGTGGCAACTGGCAAGACCCTGCGCACAAGCACCGATCCGACCGCTTCCTCCGTAAACAGCTTTGCAATCCCATCGTTTGGACGGAGGGCAATGCATCCGGCGCCGACCATCAGAAAGCAGATGCTGGTTGGCAAAGCCATTGGCGCATAGGTCCCCAATTCGTAGAAGGGCAAAGCAGAGAAGACGTAGCCGACGAGGGCGCTGACTGCAATCGCGATCGCCAGGAAGGTCGCCGGATTCGCGAGATTGAGCTTGCCGGCTTTTGCGGCAAAACGTGGAAGAGTTAGCCCAAGGAGGACGAAGCAAAGCGCTGCATTGGGAGCCAGCGCATTACCGTGGAAGGGTCCTTTAGGATCAAGCTTGCTCCAAAAGAGAAGCCTGTCGACCGGCAGGCTGCGCCCGAAGAGATATCCGGCATCCTTTGCCACTCCGACGACCGTCATCGCGACGCTAGTGGCTAAAACGAGTTTGTGTCTTCCAGGCTTGTCGAACGACAATGCGAGAAACGTTATCGAGCAGAGGAGGAATAGAGCCGCCGATGTCGGGTTCATCGCGATCGAGCCGGGAAGGATCGACTTGAGCCAAGGGACGCCCAAGACCCAACCTACTTCTGCAGAAGCGCCAAAAATGAACAGTCCCATCGCGCAGCCGGTTACGATATGCCGGCAAATCTTGTTAGACCTGTCGCCGCTTGATGCTTCCATATTTCGTGCCTGCTGGCACTGATTTCCCTGACGGTGCGAAGCCGAACAATGCCGTATCGGCTGTAGGCCGATACATGTTTATGCTGACAATTGAATCAGGCTTACGTAATCACACTCTGTGACTGGATGGGGAGCCTCGATGTTCGGCGTACAACCGACGACGCGTCGATTCATTTCCCCGAACCGTCATTCGACCGACTAGAACAGGTCTCGTAACGCGGCCAGAGACTAAATATCTAGCGTCAGGCTAACCGGACAATGGTCGGAACCCAGGACGTCGGGGTGGATGTCGGCGGCGACTACCTTGTCGCGAAGCGAGGCGGATACGAGGAAGTAGTCGATCCGCCACCCCACGTTCCGGGCTCGGGCGCCGCCCATGAGACTCCACCACGTGTAGTAGCCCTTGCCCTGCTTGAACATGCGGAGGGTATCGACGAAGCCGGCGTCGACGAATGCCTGGAAGCCGGCACGCTCTTCGTCCGTGAAGCCTTTCTTGCCGGCGTTGGCTTTGTCGTTTGCCAGATCTTGCGGCGTATGGGCGACGTTGAGATCGCCGCAAAAGATGACGGGTTTCGTCTTTTCGAGGGTTTGGCAGTACTCCAGGAAGGCGGGATCCCAGTGATCCCGCCGCAGCGGGATTCGGCTCAAGTCGTCCTTGGCGTTCGGCGTGTAGACGGTGACCAAATAGAATTTCTCGTACTCGGCCATCAAAACCCGCCCTTCGGTGTTCGGGTCGCCATAGCCGTCGTTGGTCATGTCGTACTTGGCGCGCAGATCGTCGGGCAAGCCGTTGTGGATTGACAGCGGCTTCGTCTTGCTGAATATCGCGGTACCAGAGTAGCCCTTCTTTACCGACGAGTTCCAATACTCCTCGTAGTCGGGCATGTCGACGACCGCCTCGCCGAACTGAGCCTTGGTTTCTTGAAGGCAGAGAACGTCTGGCTGCGCCGACTGAATAAACGGGCTCAGTGCGTCCTTGCGGAGCACCGCCCGGATGCCGTTAACGTTCCAAGAGTAGAGCTTCATGCTGGTTGCCGTAGGTTACTCGGCTAGCCGCGAGTCTAACAACCGGGGGGCGGTGACCATCAAACGGCGACGCTTACGATCTCGTGAGCGTCGCCGTTTGAGTGCTACCTACGCCTGACCGTTAGCTAATGGGGGCGTTGCTGGTTCCGAACTCTCGGATTACGTACTCGTCGCCTTCCTTGACCAGGAGGTAGGAGTGGTAAACCGACGTTCGGTTGCCCCAAGGGTCGTTGTAGATGTGCTTTGCTACGACTCGCGCGCTGGAGCCGTCCGGGCTAGCTTGAACGTTCACGACTTGATAGCGATCTGTCTTGGTGCTTTCGATTCCGTCGACGTAGGTGTCATAGAAGTCGTTCGCCTTCAAGGAGTAGCTGTACTTGCCGTCGGTATCGATTCTTACGTTGCCGCTGTGGGCAGTCACCCGATCGATTGCCTTGTGATCGTCGGCCTCAAAGGACTGGACGATGTCCTCGACCGAGTCGTCCAAGACCGGATTGGAGCTGGACCGGCTTTCGGGCGCCCAGTCATAATCGCGCCAGGTCCGGCTGGGGTAGGGGCTGGCCGTCTCAACGATCACGTTGGACTCGGCCACATACGGTGGGAGACACGGGTAGTAGTACCAAGGCGACCAGTAGCATGGGGCGATGAAGGGGTCGAAGCAGTAGAACGGGAAGCAGAAGAATCCGTCGTTCCATCCTAGGCCGTAACCGAAGTAACCGAATCGGAACCCGCCTCGCCAAAAGAAGCCGCCGTCGAATCCGTCATGCCGGAAGCCCTCGTGGCCGAAGCGCCCGCCGCCGATGACTCGTCCGAGGCCGCTGTTGTTCCCGAACGCACCACGCGGTCCGGATCCGATCCGCTGACCGATGGCATTGCCCGTCGAGCCGAACAGATTGTGATTTCCGGAGTAGTGGACGGTTCCGCTGCGGGATTCGGCCGCGTGTCCTTGCTCAAACCCGCCGTTACCGCCGGAGGTGGATCTGGTTCCAGACGAGGAGCCTAGGGCCGACCGGTGGTATACGCCGCTGGACCCGCGACCGGCCGAGAAACTTCCCGATCCGGATTGGGACCGCGAGGATGTGCTCCCTTGACCAAAACGAGATCCGTAGTTTGAGGAAAAGCTCCGCGAATCGGTAGCTCCTCCCGAGCGGAAACTGCCTCCGCTATATCGGGAATATCCTCCTCCGCCGCTCCTGAATGATCCGCCTGAGCTGGAGTCGCTCCTGAAGCCCGAACTGCCGGAGAACGAGTGGCTGTACGATCCGCCGGAGGACCTGCTTCCCCCAGAAAAACCGCCCCCTCCTGAGAAATGGCTTCCGCCGCCTCCGCCCGAAAAATGGCCTCCGCCACCTCCGCCGCTGGAATGACCTCCGCCACCGCTTCTCTGGGCGAGAGCCAAGCTCACGGTCAGAGAAAGGGAACAGAGGAAAATGAGCCGAACAATGTTTTTCTTCACGGGAACCTCTTCTACTAGTATCTACTCCCCAGCAGACCTATCATCTCCTAGGATGCCGCAGATTGCCGGTTCGAAGGTCAAGCTTAATCAAATCTCAGAGATTCTTGATGTGGCCGCCAAGGCGCGGCCGTAATTGTCTACTGAAGCGATCTGATTAGCAGCCTTAGTTTAGATAGGACTTAACGTGTCTACCCCTTTGTGCTTAGAACGCTTATAACCCCGGTAACTGTCGGAGGCTCGGCCGCGACCAGGATGGGCCAGAGAGTGGAAATTGCATACCACCGATTTTCTCCTCTTCTTTGTTCTCCTTGGACCGTTCGCGTTTTTCCTGGTCGTTCGAGTCCGTCCAAAGATCCTTCAATTCGACGACATTCTTGTCATCAGCTCAGGTTTTCGATCCCAGCTCTTCTGCCTCTGGTTCGCCGGGAGGCGCATCGTCGTCGATCCTCGCCCTAGAACGGTGACGACTACATATCGGCGCTTCTGGTTTTTCTCAACGTCACGGCGAATCGAGTTCGACTGGGTCCAGCAAGTCCTTTACCGGGGCAATTTTCTCCTGAGCGTGAACACATCTCGGGGCCCTCGCGTCGAGCCGTCGAGCTTCTTGGACATCTACAGCGTCCAGTTGCGACTAAAGAACGGCGAGGTTGTCACCATCTATCGTTTTGCGGGCGACCTCTTCAACGAGGGCGAACCGCTGATGTTGGCGGATCTCCTCTGCGGGGCGATCGGGGTCCCGATGAACTTTCCAGCGGACTGATCCAACTGAAGCCTCGGTCGCCGCCACCCACTCCAGCAAGGTGGCCTGGGAACATGCGGAGCTTTGTCGCGTCCTAGTTCAAGAAGCCGCAAATACGACTGTGGGGCGAAATGCCTGGACAGGATGCAGAGCGCGGCTCAAGATGACTGTATCGCCGAATGGATCCTCGGACGAAAAGCTCCCAACTTATGAAGAGCTTAAGGCTAATTGCGCCCGGTTGGAGCATGAAGTGTCGCAAACTGCAGTCCTCGGGCGCTGGAAGGCCCGCTTTGCGGACGCTGCTCGTGGCGATCAAGATCTCAATGTGGTCCTGCGTGTCGTCCGCGACCTGCTCGTGGAGGAACGCGGCTTCGATAGGGCCGGAGTCTTCTCTTACGATCCGGTGACCGAAACCTTCAAAGGGGCGTGGGGTACCGACCTTGACGGTAAGGTCGAAGATCTTTCAAAGGTACGGATTCGATCTAGCCACCTGGAGGACGATGCTTCGACCGCAACGAAGCCGGGCGGAAAAGGTTTTCGTTTGCGACACTTTGAGACAGATGAGGTGCGGGCCCATTTACTGCCTGAAATGGCGCACATCCGGGACCACCTTGAGCTCTACTTGCACTGTCAGGGTGAGCTGGTCGGCTATGTCGGAATCGACAACGGGATAACGAATCGACCGATTACCGAGTCGCAGACGATCGAACTGCTTCCCCTCATGGAGTTCGCATCGCTTGTCGTACTGGCGGCTGTCCTGCGCGAAAAGCGAGACAATCTCATCAGACAACAGCAGCGGGTCATGGATATTGCGCTGGCGATCACATCCAACAGGGACCCCGATACCGTCAACTTAATGGTGCGGAACGCGATCTTGGAGATCGGCTTCGTCGATCGGGCCGCCTTGTGGGTAATCAGCGATGCGGTAGCGCATGGAACTTGGGGTACGAGTGAGTTAGGGGAGCTCACCGACGAGCATCATTTGAGCTTCCCTTTTCTGCCGGAAAGCGATTTTGTCAAGCAGTTCGACGACCCTGACTGTCCATTTGTGATTAGGATGGTAGGGGAAATAGACGGCGAGGGCAATACCTCGGGTGTTCCCCACGCATTCATCCCCCTCCGTGTGAATGGCGAGATCATAGGGATCGTAACTGTCGATACATTCATAACGAGACGCAGGATAACGCCTGCGATGCTGACGCCGGTAATGCCGATAACCGACCAAGCTGCAGTTGCGATCCAAAAGTCCAGGCTGTTGGCCGAACGCGAAGCCGTAGTGCGGCAGCAGAGGCGCCTCATGGAGATCTCCGCAGCAATCGCCGCCAACGAAGATTCGGATGCCGTGTTTCAAATGGTTCGCGACGCGATTCTAGAAACCCGTTTAGTTGATCGCGTCGGCGTTTGGCTTGTCGATGGAGATACGGCGCGTGGAACCTGGGGAACGAGCGCGACGGGCGAACGTTCGGACGAGCATCACAACAGTTTCCCGTTGAAGGATTATCGGAAGGAGTTTTCTGCATGCCTCTTAGAGGATGCACCCTTCTGTATCGACGATGCATACACGGTCTTCGGGGACAATTTTGAACTCAAGGCAAATGTGCCTTATGGGGTAGTTCCGCTCAAAACAGAGAAACACCTGATGGGAATCTTGACCGTCGATAATCTCTTGACCGGCCGAAAGCTTACACCTGACAGGCTGGAGATCATTTTGCCGCTAGCGCGGCAAGCCGCAATCGCGTTACTGGGTTCGCAGTTACGCGCGGAACGGGAGTCCGTCATCCAGCAGCAACGAAAGCTAATGGATATTGCTTCCGCTATCGCGGCTGACGCAGATTCGGACTCAGTATTCCGTACCATTCGTGATGCAATTCTGGAGATGGGGCTTGTTGACCGGGTTGGAGTCTGGCTGGTCGACGGGAGCGAGGCGCATGGGACCTGGGGGACTAATGAGCTCGGACTACCGGTCGATGAGCACGGGCAATGTTTTTTTCTTGAGGGCTTTCGCGAAGATTTCGCAGCATGCCTTGCCGGTGAAGGGGACTATGTCATTGACGAATCCTATACCGCTTTTTCGGACGGTGTTGCTAAGCATCCGAATACTCCGTTCGCGATCATCCCGCTTAGAGCTGGAAATCGCTTGATTGGAATGTTGACACTCGACAATGTGTTGACGAAGCGACAACTTACCTCGGTAGTGTTGGAGTTGATTCTGCCGCTGGCCAAGCATGCCTCCATCGCCATACTTAATTCAGACCTGCGTGAACAGCGCGAGAAGCTGATCAACCATCAGACGCGGCTGATGAAGATAGCCGTTGCAATCGTCGAGGATAAGAATACGGATGCCGTCTTTCGGATGGTTCGAGACGCCATCATCGAGATCGGGTCGGTAGATCGGGCAATTGTTTGGCTAATCGATGGCGATGTCGCGCGGGGGACGTGGGGTACCGACGACTTGGGGTGCATCATCGACTTGCACGATGTAAGCTTCGCTTTTCCCGAACACCAAGAGTTTGCCAGGATTATGTATGGCGAAGCCCCATTCGTGATCGATACGCGCCCAGGTGAGACCTTGGCCACCGGGGAAGTTAGGCGCAACGTACCTCACGCGCTTATTCCACTTCGCGCCGGACCCGACCTCATAGGAGCATTGGACTTGGACACGCTGATCACCATGCGACCGATAGCCGAGGAAGCGATGGAATTGGTCTTGCCGTTGGCCAAGCTAGCGGCAATAGTCGTAGTAAAGCGCCGCATGTTTATCGAAGCTCGCCTGGAGATTGAGCGACGACGACAGGCGGAGACGTTGCTGCTGGCAAAGACCGATGAATTGATCACGGCCAGAGACGAGGCGTTGGCTGGAGTACGGGCAAAGAGCCAGTTTCTCGCCAACATGAGTCACGAAATTCGAACGCCGATGAATGGCGTCGTCGGAATGACTTCCTTGCTGCTGATGACCCCATTATCGGACCAGCAACTTGGCTATACGAAGACGGTCCAGAAGAGCGCCGGGGCCCTTTTATCGCTTATCGACGACATTCTCGATTTTTCACGCCTTGAGGTTGGGAAGCTCAGGATCACAAATCAGCCGTTCGATCTTCGGGGGTGTATCGAAGACGTCGTGGAGATAGTGGGCTCTCAAATGATGGAAGGCGCGGTCGGCCTGCGATGTCGTATCGCGAAAGATTTTCCGACATTGCTGATCGGAGACCGCCATCGCGTTCGCCAGGTTATTACCAATCTGCTGGCCAATGCCGTCAAGTTCACACACCGGGGCGAGATCTCGGTACACGCAGAATGTCTTTACGAATCTTCCACCCGAGCAGACGTGCTAATTGAAGTGCGGGACACTGGCGTTGGTATTGCTGTCGGACAACAAGCTGCCGTTTTTGAAAGCTTCACGCAAGCCGATGGAACATCGACACGGCGGCACGACGGGGCTGGCCTCGGGCTGACGATTACCAAGCAACTCGTCGAGCTGATGGGGGGAACGATTCATCTGGAAAGCTCGCCTGGAAAAGGCACCACTGTTGGGCTGGAAATGACCTTTGGGAAGGCAGCCCCAGAAACGATTTTGGTCGAGCAGCCTCCGTCGGAAGGAGCTGTTGCGCTATGCCTACAGATTCTAGTCGCCGAGGACAACGCAGTGAATATGTTGGTAGTCGTCGGCAGACTAGAGGCATGGGGATGTCGCTGCGTTGAGGTGCAGAACGGGATCGAAGCCCTCGAGGCGTTAAGCACTCGCCAGTTCGACGTCGTCCTGATGGACGTGTCGATGCCTGGCATGGACGGGATCGAAGCAACCCGCGAGTTGAGACGGAGGGAAGAAGCAACAGGGGCCCACCTACCCGTCATTGCGATG
>Ga0206855_10399_pt1 | contig 10407 bp, 7 predicted proteins | sample Alteio_BWOrgCont_51_FD_152637 | JGI IMG/M metagenome (GOLD analysis project Ga0206855, IMG submission 152637) | Enriched cells from forest soil in Barre Woods Harvard Forest LTER site, Petersham, Massachusetts, United States -... | ecosystem: Environmental > Terrestrial > Soil > Temperate forest >...
TCATAGCTATTTTGCAAACATTAATCATTAACCATTTATAATTAACCATTAACCACCTATCCACAATTTTATCCCCAATACGCTAATAGATAAAACGTCTTGGTGCGTATAAACGACCACCCTACCTTTGTGCCGGATTATTGTCATTGGCAGCCGCTGTCGCAGTAAGCCTGAGCCTGCCCTGAGCGATAGCCGAAGGACCGAACTACGAACCATGTACTTTTCTAAATAAAGAATGAACTGAAAACTTTCTGAAAACCGCAAATACCCCCTGGAAACCTTACTGGTAAAGCAATACGCTTACTTCCGTTAAGCCTCCAAACCGGAAGTAACCGGAAGTAAACCCGCAATTCCAGAAGTTCTTAAATATCAATATTCAGGACGACACAAATCGCTTTGGGGTACGTATCTCAACTCCACCTCACCCTCTCCTTGGAGAGGGCCGGGGAGAGGTCTAATGCGATACAAATGAGATAATCGCGGAAAATGCAATAACAGCCACAGCAAAGCCTTTCAGCGCTGCATATCCCATCAACCGCCCATTATTTTTTTACCCTCTTTTTTGGAGAGGGCAGGGTGAGGTTTGTGATATTCGCTTTAGGTACGTTGCTCAACTCCACCTCACCCTCTCCCCTTGGAGAGGGCCGGGGTGAGGCCTAAAAACTCGTAGTTATCGTCGCCTTTACCCCGCTGAATGCCGGCTCATAACGGCATACCCCACCGGTACAGTTTATACCGTCCACCTGCTTCACGTATGCCAGCGAAAAACGGTGCGGACCCTTGGTATAGGCGGCATAGACATTGTAATAATTCTGCGCCTTTTTAGTGGCAAATCCGGCGTCGCTGTAATTAGGGTTATCCGGGTTTTTATTGATTACCGTATTATACATATCCGATACCGATACCGACCATTTCGGCGCAAAGTCATATTCCAGCAGCGCATATGCCCACGAGCCGTAATCCTGCTTGGTATCCTGGTACTGTAATTCGGCGCGGAAAGATTTATGCTCGCTCAGGCGATAGGTAATTTCGGCAAATGGCGTGATCGCATATAATATAGGCGCGCCATCGGGCAGCCTTTGCTGGTACAGCACCATATTGTATTCCAGGTATTGCGCCCCTGCCGTGAATAACCAGTCCTTCAAACCCTGGTAATTCCCCTCCACATAGGCTTCCCGGTATAGCTTCTGGTTGTCGAGCGAAGCGATACCCATATTGCCCAGCGTATTGATATTGGTGTAAGTAAGGGCAAAATTGGTCACATCATTTGGAGAAAGCAAAAGATTTGCCGTACCGGCTATTTCAGAAATGTCCTGCGATGCGGGTGTGTACCGCGACATCAGGCGTTCCGGGCGCAGCACAGCTACAATAGGTTGCCAGTTCAGCATCCCGTTCAGCAAGGTCTCATTGGGAGATGTGCGCATCACAAAATCCTCGGTACGCTTACCGGTAAGGCTCAGCGCTATACCCTTCTTACCATAATTTATAGAAGTGTATTCCACATTGCCCGGCTTGTTATATATCGTATCATATTCTTCTACTGCTTCACGCGTTTTGTAGTCGCCCTCTATGTACCACGACAGGTTTTTATAGGTTAACGTATTATAAACGCAGAACGCATACATATTGTACACCGGGGTAAAATGGTGATCGGAATCCTGGCTGATAATTGTCGCGGCCACGCCATCATACGATACCTGGTCCAGTGTCCGGTTCAGCACACCTGCGCCGGGTATGATGTGCAGTTTCCCCGAACTGAAATCGCCCTCCGCATTCAATCCTTTGATAACCGGCCCATACCGCGAATTATTCACCTGCCCGTTGCTATTGTCTTTCTGCTGCCCGGTAAATCCTTTGAGGATAATATCATTGGTGAGCTTGTATTTTAGCTCTATACCCACAAGCGCGTTATCTATCAGCAACCCCCGGTCTTCATAGGCCCGGAACAATATGCCGCTGCCTACCTGGTCGTATATAGAGCCAACGGTAATCGTCAGGTCTTTCATATCCTTGCTTACACTCCATGCCCCTACCCCAAAGTCGGTGCTTGCAGAAGTGGGGTTCTTCAGGTTGGAATTATTAAACGCATCGGCCCTCAGAAAAAACGTGAAGCCATTTACGTTATACCGCATGTCGAGCCAACCCTCGCTGCCGCTCAGGTAGTTGTCATACAAGGGGTTTCCAGAGGCCTTGATATTGGTATCTCTCTGGAAGAAATTGAGGTTCATCATCAGGTCTCCAGAAAACGTTCCCTGGGCAAAAAGCCTTGCTGATATAAATACTAACAAAAATAAAACTGCTGTTTTTTTCATTTAGTTGCGTATATTGTTAAAGTTTTTCCGAAATTAGCCGGAATAATTTATTCACGCAAAGTTTTAGCTTATTTATTTTAAAAACAAGTGATTATGAAAAAAATTCTCCTGGCTATTGCCGGTTTACTGATTGTTGCTAACCTGCATGCCCAGGAGCTACCCGATACTGAAATAAAAGACGTGAATTCCGGCAAAAAAATAGCCTTCAACCAAACCATTGAAAAAGGCAAAATTACCGTTATCAGTTTTTGGGCCACCTGGTGCATACCCTGCAAAAAAGAGATCAAAAGTATGTCTATGAAACTACCGGCGTGGAAAAAAGAAGCCGACTTTAATTATATCACCATATCCATTGACGAAGCCCGTGCCGAAGGGATTGTGCGTACCTATGCTATATCGCAGGGCTGGACTTTTCCTTTTTACATAGACGCTAATTCCGACCTCAAGCGCTCGCTTAGTTTCCAGAATGTGCCCTATACCATGATAATTGACAAAAGCGGTAAAGTGGTATTCACCCACACCGGCTACGAAGAAGGCGGCGAATCGGAGATATTTGCAAAAGTCAAGGAACTCTCTAAATAATGCTCAATTACTGAATGGCTCAATGGCTGAATTAATGTGGCGATCAGGAAATGTGAAAATTAGAGAATGTGGAAATATGCAAATTTTCAGAACGAGTATATTATATTGGGCATATTAATTAATATGAATGGCTCAATGAAGTAATATTCATTGAGCCATTCAGCTATTGAGTAATTCAGCCATTAATTATGCAGTCAATAATTGTTTGCGCAGAGCGCGTGTAACTGTATTTTTCAAACAAGGCTTCTATTCCCATGCGCTGCCCGGTATCTTGTGAGGGTATAGCATCTAATGCCGCGCTTACCTCATTAATGTCATCCGGGTTACAAAAACGGGCATAGCCGTCATATAGCTCCCTGTACACCGGAATGTCAGAACAGATCACCTTACAGCCGTTATACAAGCCCTCCAATAAAGGAATGCCAAAGCCCTCATACGCAGATAAAGATACCACCACCACAGATTTCCGGTACATTTCTATCAGTTCGTTTTCCGTGAAATGCTGGCATATTTTTATGTTGCCGCCTGTAATGGTTTGTTCATCAAAACCGCTCTCGCTGAATACTTTGCTTTTGTCCCCAACTATTACAAGCTGGTATTCGCTTTTGATTTTGCTGTTCAGAAACGCAGCGATCAGCTTCTGGTGGTTTTTCCGGGTATTAAAAGAGCCTACCGATAAAATGATCTTTTCTTTTTCCACAGACTGCAATAACCGGGCATTCAACATACGCTCTGAAATACCATTATAGGTTACGGATATTTTGTTACCGGGAATGTTGTAGTATTTGATTATTTCATTGCGCATGGTTTGGCTTACCGTAAATATATGCCTGCACCCATAGGCAAGCCTCGGTACCAGTATATTGTACCATGCCGAAAACAACTTTGAATTCCATTCGGGGTGATGGTAAAAAGCAAGGTCGTGTATGGCTATGTAGTTATTGCTGTACAATAGCGGGGCGGTATTGGCAAGGTTAAGCAGCGGCGGGTGCTGTTGCCGGGCAAGGTATAAAGGCAGGTCGGCCTGCTCCCACAGGTGGCCGGTATTAATGCCAATTACTTTTACGCCAAGCTCTTGTGCTATATTTTTATGCAGTAAATTTTTGGGAGCAAGAAAAGTTACATCCGGGTACAACTTTTTTATTTGTCGGCTACATTCAATTCCATACCTTTGTACCCCGGAAAGGGGCTGTGTCAAAAAACGTGCGTTTACAAATATTTTCATTTTAAAAACAGGCGGGGTAATATACAACGGCTGCAAAGTATCAACAAAATCTACAACGTGCAAAATATCACGCGTATATATGCCCTGAGCAAACGAAACGTAATATTAAGATACAAAAACTCTTTAGTTGGATTTTTCTGGGGCTTCTTCAAACCCCTGCTATACCTGCTTATATTTATTGTCATATTCAAAGCCAATTCCGGGATACCTAACTACGTCTTATTTGTTTCCTCCGGCCTCATCCTTTGGTTTTTCTTTTCCAATGTTACGGGGCAATCGGTTGGCAGCATAGTAGGCTCTTCCGGCTTACTGAAGTCGCTCAATATCCCTGCTTACTTTTTCCCTTTATCCGAAACAATAAGCGAATTATTCAACCTCCTGCTTACGCTGGTTGTTTTTTTAGTTATTATGTATTGGTTTGGCCTTGATTACAGCCCACGTTTATTGCTCATTTTACCCTGCATTTTCCTGTTTGCCATATTTGCGCTTGGCCTCAATCTTTTACTCTGTTCGGTCAACGCTTTCTTCCGCGACATTGGCATTATCTGGGGTACTATACAGCCTGCTCTATTCTTCCTTACACCCATAGCCTACCCCGAAAGCAATATACAACCGCAATACAAGCTGGTTATCCAATGCAACCCTATCTATTATTTTATTAAGCTGGGACGGAGTATTTTTTATGATACCACCATCCCTTCCCTGCACCAATGGACCGATTGCGTTATTATTGCAGTGGGTATGTACCTTATAGGCTCATTTGTTTTCAACAGGTTAAAGAACCAATTTATTTCTGCCATTTAACAGCTACGCAATGCACACAGATACTATCATCAAGGTTGAAAACGTGGACATTAGCTTCTGGCAGAATAATGTGGGCGTATATTCACTCAAAGACCTTATTACCCACCGCAAAAGCCCGTTTAAAACAAAAAAGATACTCAGTGATATATGCCTTGAAGTGAAAAAAGGGGAAAGCCTCGGTATATTGGGCAGGAACGGGTCGGGCAAAAGCACCTTGCTGCGCACCATAGCGGGCATTATAAAACCTGAAAAAGGTAAGGTAACGGTGAAGGGTTCTTTTGCGCCCATTCTCGCCATAGGAGCCGGCCTGGAGACCGAGCTTACGGGCTATGAAAATATCTCTCTTTTACTCGCACTCTACGGCACTGCCCGCAGCAATACAAATGCCGTTGACAACATTAGGGAGTTTTCAGAGTTGAGCGCCGATGTGCTGCGTATGCCGGTAAAACAATATTCTTCGGGCATGGTGGCGCGGCTTGCTTTTTCCATCTCCCTCGCCAATGATTCCGATATTCTTATCATTGACGAAGTGCTTGCCGTGGGCGACCAGGGGTTCCAGGCAAAATGCGCCCAAAAGATAAGCCAGCTTAAAGAAGACGGCACAACCATATTATTTGTCTCCCACTTCCCGGAGGGGGTGATGAAGATATGCAATAAAGCCGTGTTAATGGAAAACGGAAAGATCATCCACCGTGGACTTGCACAGGAAATATGCAATGACTACAAATTGCTGTTTTAATTTACACCCTTTCTATGCTTTTCTATTCCATATTATTGTAATTTTACCACAAAGGACACTAAGTTTACACAAAGTTCACAAAGAAAGCCTTTGTGTTTTTGCAATCTCCTTTGCGTACTTAGTGGTTGATCTGCATAACCTTCAATGAAAAAGAATCTTACAAAAATATCGGAACCCGGCAAAAGCAAGCTGCAAAGCCTATCGGGGCTTGCCGCGTTTATGCTTACCAGGGCCGGCTTAAAGGTGCTTAAAAATGCCTCAAAAAAATCTTTGCAAAGGGCAGGAATAATAAAAGAAAAAGAGATTGATTATAATGAATGGATAAATTCTTTGCAAAGCGTAAAGGAACAGGATGCCGTGCGCTATTTACTATCGCTCAACCGCTTGCCAAAAACACCTACTGTAAGCATCCTCATGCCCGTGCATAGTAATACACAGGCAGCACAATTAGAAACTGTGATTAAATCTATTCTTAACCAGGCATACGGGGAATGGAGACTGGCCATCACATTCGACCCTGCGGTAAATGCCGGCGTTAAGCAGCTATTGCAAAACTATAATAAAACAGAACAACGCATTCATGCCACAGAGGGTAATACAAATTCCTTATTTGGCTATTTAGATGACTCTTTCATCCGGTTTGCGGGTGATTATATATTGATAATGGACTCCCGTTATACGCTGTCCCCTGTAAGCCTTTTTGCATTTATCACTTATGCTATGCTGAACGATAATGCTATCGTCTATTGCGATGAAGATGAAATTGATGATAAGGGCAAATACACCAACCCTAATTTCAAACCGGGATGGTCGCGGGAGTATTTTTTGACACATAATTACATTGGGGATGTTTTCCTGGTTGAAACACTATTTTTACAACGGTTATTAGCTATAATCCCTTCCTTGAAAACCGGGGCGCAAACACCCTACGACATGCTGCTTCTGGCAAAAGAGCTTACAAACAGGTTTCGCCATATTCCCAAAGTATTGCTCCATAAGCGGGCTGCAACTGTTTGCGCAGATGAATTCTTATCCATCAAAAAATCAATAGCGCATGACCTGTCATATCGGGAACACATAAAGGCAACTGTTGCAGATATACCGGGCGTAGCCGGCAAGTACCAGGTAAATTATGAATTGCCCGAAAAAAAGAAGGTCAGCATCATTATACCTACCAAAGACCATACAACCATTTTGAAGCGGGCTATAGATTCCATTCTTGAAAAAACAGACTATCCCGACTATGAAATTGTGATCGTAAATAACAACAGCACAGACCCCGCATTTTTCCGGTTGGTGCAGGATTATAAAGAGCAGCATCCCGGTATGTTCATTTGCCTTGACGCCAATTTCCCTTTCAACTTTTCCAAGCTCATCAACCTGGGTGCGTCTGTGAGCAATGGCAGGTACCTGCTGATGCTGAACAATGATGTAGAAGTGATAAGCAGCGATTGGCTCACACAAATGGCCGCCTGTATATGGACAGGCGCGGCAACAGCCATAGGCCCAAAACTCTTGTACCCCGATGATACGATACAACATGCCGGAATAGTATTGGGAGGCGATGACGGCGCATACCATGTGTTTGCACACAAACACAGGGGCGATAACGGCTATAACGACCGGCTCAAAACGGTAAATAACTATTCTGCACTCACCGGCGCCTGCCTTATGTGCGATAAAGGTATGTTTGAATGGGTGGGCGGCATGAATGAAGATTATGTGGTGGAATACAGCGACTTTGATCTTTGCCTGAGATTGCTCGAAGCTGGCTTCGGGAATGCGTACTTACCACAGGTGGAATTATACCACCACGAATCGGCCACACGGGGGCATCCCTTCCGTAATAAAGAGGCCTGGCGGCAGCACCAGGAAGACCTGGCAATCTTTAAACAAAAATGGCAACCCCTAATAGACGATGACCCCTTTTATAACCCCAACCTGCGATTGAAGTTTAAGGGCATGAGCCTGGAGTAAATCTTTTTCACGTAGCGGGTCTTTTCACGCAGAGGACGCAAAGATTTTCGCAAAGATCGCAGAGGTTATTAATGCCCATATACGCTACTACACTCCTTTGCGCCCTTTGCGTTTTTTCTTTGCGGCCCCTGCATAAAATAATGCACATTCATTTATCTTTACGCCATGCCGTTTACTAAAATTAAGGCTTCATGGATTGCGCTTGGTTTCATTTCTCTTATCTGCTTTATTGCATTTAAAGATTACCTGCTCTTAAAAAAAGCCTATTTCTTTTACGATATTACCAGCGATGGTTTTTACCTTTCCTACCCTTATTTCTATAATACTGCCGACTATATTGCGCATATAGGTATCCCGAAATGGACTTTTAAGGCCGGTATGGGACAAAGCATATTCCCCTTCATGTTCCGCGACCCGTTCAGCATAATTATCTATATAATAGGCAATAAAAATATACCCGCCCTTGTCATCTATATCGAGGTATTGAAGATCATTCTTTCAGGGTTAATGTTTTTCCATTACCTGCGGCTACTGAAACTATCCAACTATACTTCCGTAATTGGTTGCCTGTTATTTTCATTTTGCGGTTTTATTACCGAGGGCAGCCCCTGGTTTTGTTTCTCTTTCGAGGCGTTTAACCTTGCCATGTTTTTACTGGCTTTTGAACTTTTGTACAATAAACAAAAATGGTTCCTGTTTCCTTTTGCCGTTTTTCTTATCTGTATTTCCATGCCCTTCAACCTGTACATATATGGCGTGTTTATGACGCTGTATGCTGTTTTCCGCCATTTGCAAACCGGTAATTTTGATGTTAAAAAACTTGGCGGCTTGTTCCTCCACATGCTTGGTTTGTCTCTTATTGGTATTTTACTTGCCGGGCCGTTTTTACTGGAAAACATTGTGCAGTTGCTGGAAAGCCCCAGGGTGGGCGGAGCCAACTCCATATCGCACCAGTTTTCTTCGCAGCCGGTTTTTGCGTTGGTTGACAAGTTCCAGTTAGCCACCTGCATTTACCGTTTTTTCTCCAACGATATTTTAGGCAGCGGCAGCAATTGCAACGCATGGGGCGGCATACTTGGCGCTCCTATGGTTTACTGCGGGCTACCCTGCCTGCTGCTGCTGCCGCAGGTTTTTGGGTTTCTGACCAAGCGGCTACGGGCGCTGTTTATAGTTTTTATCTCCGTTTGGCTGTTGCCTGTTATATTCCCATACCTGCGTTATGCTTTCTGGCTGTTTACCGGCGACTATTACCGCATCTATTCATTTTTTGTAGCCGTGGTAGTCCTGTATTACGCACTGCTGGCAATGGATATTATTTTTGAAAAACGCAAAATAAATACCGTTGTACTCCTTATTTCGCTCCAGGTATTATTGGTATTACTGTTTATCCCGTTTTTCCCGGAGAATAATGTGGATAGCACTATAAGATTATTTACCGCAGTGGTGCTGATTCTTTACACCAATATCCTGCTGCTCATCAATAAAGTCAAGAATCTGCATTACCTGAAATACCTCTTTTTCATTGTTGTTTTCTACGAGCTATGCTATACTGCGGGCATTACCGCAAACAGGCGCGACGCCTATGCAATGAGCGTGCTCAATACCAAATTCCAGTACAACAATTATTTCCAGGACGCTGTGAAATACATACAAAGCGGCGACAACTCTTTTTACCGCATTGATAAAAGTTTTGAACCCGCATCGGCCCGCTATTCCGACCTGGATTACAGCCTGCGCGAAGGGTACAACAGCACAAGCTCTTACAACCCGTTCAACCAGCTTTACTACATCAGGTTTTTGCAAACAATGGGCGTGGCAGATAAAAACAGCGAGCAGGAATCGCGCTGGGCAAAGGGATTGCTTGATAACCCCATATTAGAGAGCGAAAACAGCGTGAAATACTTTATGACCCGGAGAGATTCTATCCCCCTGTCGCGCACCATGTGGGATTCGGTAACAAAGATCGGCGATGTAAAAATATATAAGAATAAATTCCTGCTGCCTTTCGGGTTCACCTACCGCCGGTTTATTAAAGAAAGTGATTTTAGCTTTGCCTCCCTGAAACAAAAGGAATATATATCGCTGAAAGCATGTGTGGTAAACGATACCAATGCAGGCAAACTAAATGGATTAACAGCATACCAACCGGCAGATACACTTACCTCGCCATTTAACTTTGACACATTCAGAACAGACATAAACAACCTAAGCGCAGACACATTGGCTATACAGAAATTTACAGACAACTACTTAGCCGGAAAGATAACTGCAACGAAGGATGAAATGCTATACCTATCCATTCCCTTCGATAAAGGATGGCACTTGAACGTGGACGGAAAGAAAGAGCAAATAATAGTATTAGACGGCGGTATGAGCGGCGTTTATCTTACAAAAGGTATGCACAATATCGAAATGGTTTATAAAATCCGTTATTGGAATCCTGGCTTATGGATGAGCCTTGCGGGTGTTCTTGTATTTATTGGTTTATTGTTCGGTTTAAAAAAATCACCACATAAATAAATGGCATAATTATTGCTTTATAACCTTAAAGCGCACGCTATGAGGTATTTGTTTATTTTCATTTGTATAAGTGTTATTGTTTTGCCAGGGTGCAAAAAGGATAAAAATAGCCCATCTATATCATCAACGTCACCCACCGGTTATATTTCAAAAATGGGAGGTATTAGGAAATGGAAAGGAGCTTATCAATATGGATTTTGGAACAACCCAGGATACCCAGTAGGCTATAATACAGTTACCAGGGGCAT
>Ga0206855_10401_pt1 | contig 10391 bp, 10 predicted proteins | sample Alteio_BWOrgCont_51_FD_152637 | JGI IMG/M metagenome (GOLD analysis project Ga0206855, IMG submission 152637) | Enriched cells from forest soil in Barre Woods Harvard Forest LTER site, Petersham, Massachusetts, United States -... | ecosystem: Environmental > Terrestrial > Soil > Temperate forest >...
CTTCAAAAAACCGGCTTGCCCAAATATCAGCGCTTCAATTTGCAGCGGATTATCTTTATGTTTTGCAAGTATAGCCTGCGGTAACGATTTAGCCAGCAATTCAAAAGGCAGGGCATTTGTTTTAAATCCAAAATTTGCCGCTAAAAATTGGTAAAAGGTCTCCTCCCAATCGCCGCGATTTTTGTTAAGTGCAGCCACTACAGCCGTCGATCGCTTTTCCAGTCTCTCAACCAATACCCGGGTTAGCCAATTATGCAGCGTAAGGCCGTCCACCGAACCAATACTTGCCTCGCAGGGAATAATAGTTTGATTGCCAAAAATAAGGTTATGGTACCGTTGGTACAGGTCATCCGGTATCCTGTTTTGCAGTTCGAGCGTCGGAACCCGGCGGCCATTGGGCAATATTAGCGGCTCATCATTGCGGTAAACCACATGAAGAATGATGTTATCGTAGGCATTATCGGTAGTATGTCCATGTTTTTGCCAATCGGACGAAGACAGGTGCACTTCAACATTGCCAGCCCAAACGGTATCCCCTATCCTGATCCTTGCATTATCAAAATCGGGCCCCGAGTCGGAATTAGGCAACCCTGCTGAGAGAACTTCCAAATCCTCGCCATCAGTAGTTTGCAGGTTTAAGCGGTCAAATAGCCGGAATTTCCAAACGTAATGCAAAAAATCTTCGGGGAAAAGCATGGTTAGTGATCAGAGATTAGTTAATTAGAGATTAGTTAAAAAATCAGCGTTAAAGATTAATTGAGGAATAAAGTTAATTAATCTCCCTATTTTATTCGCATAATTATAATAATTCTGCCAACTCCCCAAATGTACTTATCGTTGCAATCTGTCCATTTTCAACTACCCCAAAACCATAATCCGCAAATATAAAAGGCACAACCGCCTTTGTCGCTGAATTATAATCACCCATGGTATCGCCCACATAAACCGGAGCCGAAAGGCTGTAGTCGTTTACAATATCTTTTATATTTTCCCATTTCGGGTTGCCTTTGGTTCCATAGCATTGGTGCCCGGCAAAGTAATGCCCCATTTGGCTTATTTTTAAAAACACTTCAATATAGCCGCTCTGGCAATTGCTTACTATAAATAGCTTGTATTTTCCAAAAAGGTAAGCTAAAGTTTCATCAAGGGCAGGGTAAAGCTCCCCTCCTTTGGTATGCAGTATCTTCAACTCACTTTTGGCGCAAATAGCCATTAATTCATTGCGTTTTTCAGTATCAAGATAGCCGAATAAGGTGTCAAATATTACATTATAGGCCATACCGGTTACCGATCGTACTTTTTCACGCGTCATCACTTCATCCACATAATCAACCTGGCTTATGGCGTCCTGCCAGGCCAGGGCCACATTGCCGGTGCTGTCCCAAAGGGTGCCATCGAGATCGAAAATTATGCTGTCAAATTTATTTTTTAATGAAGCGGCCATATTTGCTGATATGGCGGCAAAAGTAACAGATTATTTTTTATTTGAAATATTCTCTGTTATACGCTGGTAACAATCAAAAATCCCCCCTTTAGGGGGTTAGGGGGTTTTCGTGCTTTGTCATCACTCCCTCACAAAACCCCGCTCGCCCTTAATCCGCCGATAAATTTCTTAAATTTACGTCCAATTTAAAGAGGACACCTATTGAATACCCGCCCGCCCAAAAACGTACGCATTGAACCCCTAACGCTAAAAGAACGCCTGGCTGCCCTCAATAACCTGCCTGCTTTTTTTAAACTGGTTTGGCAAACCAGTCCATGGATCACGGTTGTTAACTCCGTATTGCGTATTGCCCGTTCTGCAACGCCGGTGGCCTTATTGTATGTTGGTAAATTGATTATTGACCAGGTAATTACACTAAGTCATAAACATAGCACTGATACACATTATTTATGGGAATTAGTTGGGTTTGAATTTGCATTGGCCATATTGACCGATGGGTTGAGCCGCGCTATAACTTTGTTTGATGCCTTGCTGGGCGATCTCTTCAGCAATCATACTTCGGTAAAAATAATGGCACATGCCGCAACGCTCGATCTTGACCAGTTTGAGGATTCCGAATTTTATGATAAAATGGAACGCGCACGCCAGCAAACCATTGGGCGTACCCTGCTGCTTTCGCAGGTAATGAGCCAGGTACAAGACCTGATCACCATGGGCTTCCTGGCTGCCGGACTGATGGTTTTTAATCCCTGGCTTATTGTATTGCTCCTTATCGCTATTATACCTGCTTTTTTGTCCGAGTCGCATTTTAACGATCAAAGTTATGCACTTACACGCGGGCAAACGCCCGAACGCCGCGAATTGGATTATATCCGCTACCTTGGCGCCAGCGATGAAACTGCCAAAGAAGTAAAGATATTCGACCTTTCGGGATTTATCATCGATCGTTTCAGGCAGCTTTCCACCAAATTTTATCTTGATAATAAGCGGATAGCTGTAAAACGCTCCTTATGGGGTACTTTTTTCGCCATGCTTGGCAGTATCGGTTATTATGCGGCTTACGTGGTAATCATCATCCGGACTGTCGAGGGCGCCATATCTATCGGTCAACTGACCTTTTTAGCAGGCTCATTCAGGCAGTTGCGCACCCTGCTCGAGGGTATTTTGAGCCGGTTTACCGCCGTTTCCCAGGGCGCTATTTACCTGCGCGACTTTTTTGAGTTTTTTGAGATCAAACCAAAAATAAAACTCGCCGCCAATCCGCTGACATTTCCAAAAACGATAGTGCATGGTTTTACTTTTGAAGATGTTGGTTTCCGCTATGCTAATTCAGACAACTGGGCCAACCGCCACCTCAGCTTTACATTATATCCGGGCGAAAAACTGGCGCTCGTCGGCGAAAACGGCGCGGGTAAAACTACCCTCGTAAAATTACTGGCCCGGCTATACGACCCGACCGAAGGACGCATATTACTGGACGGTATCGACCTGCGCGATTACGACCTCATCGATCTGCGTCTCAACGTGGGTATCATCTTCCAGGATTACCTGCGCTACCAGATGACCTTTGCACAAAACATTGCAGTTGGAAATATCGGCCAGCAATTTAACCGCCCTCTGATCGAAGCATCGGCCAAACAAAGCCTTGCCGACGTGCTTGCAGCTAAGCTCCCCAACGCCTACGATCAGCAATTAGGAAAACGCTTCGCTGCCGGCGTCGAGCTGTCCGGCGGCGAATGGCAAAAAGTAGCGCTTGCCCGCGCATATATGCGCGACGCCCAACTGCTGATACTTGATGAGCCCACGTCTGCACTTGATGCACGGGCTGAATACAGCGTTTTTGAACGTTTCGCCGAACTCACCAAAGGAAAATCGGCAGCTCTTATCTCACACCGGTTCAGCACCGTCAGGATGGCCGACAGGATATTAGTTCTTGAAAAAGGCGAGCTTATCGAAATTGGCAGCCACCTGGAGCTCCTGGAAAAGGGCGGCCGGTATGCCGAGCTATTTAATCTCCAGGCTATGGGCTACAGGTAAATTGGTATATCAAGTTTTAGTGTCTTCCCGGTCTCTTAACAACTGTCAAAAATTTATTTACCCCATAAAAAACAACAAGTCCTCAACGTTGTTATAAAATTCTGTTGACTATTTATAGATGATTTTAAAGTGGATTATCAGCAATGGTCAGTTAAAGGCCGATGAACCGGTAACGTAAAACTACGTATGCAAAATGGGTGAAAACCCGGTTGCTTTCCGGATTATAAGTATTTATCTTTGGTCAACAATTTAACTGCCAGGAGTTCTTTTGCTGATCGTATTTAATCAAGCTTAACATGAAACAACTTTTACTTTATTTCCTGTTTTTTGTTGGGTCGGCCATTATTTTCATACAATGTGCCAAACTGTTTCCAACAACCGATAAATTATCAAAGCGCCAACCGCAAAGCCAAAACAAAACCGATTTTACAAGTTATATTACTAAAAACAATTCAACGTTACTGCAATCAAATGCCTCAGCATTTAAGTTCAGCTTTAAGAACCGGGTAATTAAGCCTCTTTTTTACGGTTCCTTTTTCCCTTACAACATGATGGTCTTTATCGATAATCATCCTTTACTTTACAACCGGTATGTCAGCTTGCATTACTACGACATAATAACTGATTACCCTCACAAACCGCATCGCAATAAGTGATGAATTGCAGTTTATTTAATCCTCAACTTTTGGACAAATCCGGTTACAGAAAAGGTCTTTACCTTTCGCGAAAATTTTATGAATTGTTGGTCAATTTGCAGGACAATAGTCCTTTGGCAAATCTTGAAGGCCTGATCAACATCGATTCTTATTAAAGTTTCAGTCCAGATTCGGGTCTCGTTTTAATAAATCGTGCATCTGCACAAGTTTGCGTATACTATTTTGAATGTTGTCGGCAGCAACCTTATTTTGCTAAAACCCGGCCGGGTAATGTTTTTTGAAAGTTGTATTATCGATTATAACAATTCATAAGTATAAAATATGCAAATGTTATTATTTAATAGTATGCATTCCGATCATAAAAATAAGCATTACCGGTACTGCAAGTACTACAAATACGCGTGCCATTTGGATGTTGCTCGCATCGCCTTTAACAAATACATTGTACAAGTCGCTTCTAAGGGTGTTTAATTTGTGTTCCATGATTTGGGTTGAATTTAATTTATCAAATAGTTTAACAATAATATAATTTATCAAATTATGTCATCTTCTACGGCTTATAAAATTATAAGGTTACATATATGATATAAAAAAGTTTAAAATATCTATAAAAAAAGGCAGGAAACGATTAATTTCCTGCCTCAAATGCCCATTTAATACTTAATTAAAGTTGTCAGCGCTCCTTAAACATAAGTTTTATTCCTGGTGCCAGCTCATATGTATGCCATGATGGCCACCGTCGCTATCCCCATATGTAAAGTTACCTAAGGCCCATCGGCCGTATTTTTCTTTATAACGCTTATAAACCTCGTCAGGCTGTTTTTTATCGTTCACTGTCATTTCGGTACTATTAAGCGTAATGGAGTATACACTTTTTTTATCAGGAACTATCCCGTCTTTTATCAGATCGCTTATCATTTCGTTCATCAGCCTTTGGTCTTCTTCGGCTTGTTTTTGATCTAGTTTGGCCTGTGCCTGGTCCCTCATAGCTTGCTCCTGGTCGAGCTTCGCCTGCGCCTGATCCTTTACGGCCTGTTCCTGGTCTTTCACAGCCTCTTCACGGTCTCTCATCGCTTGCTCCTGGTCTTTTTTTGCCTGCACCTGGTCACGTTCTGCCTGTGCCTGGTCTTTTAATGCATTCTCCTGTTCAATCTTTGCCTGCGCCTGGTCCTTCATCGCCTGCTGCTGGTCTAGCCTAGCCTGCGCCTGATCTTTTAGCGCCTGCTGCTGATCTTTTTTTGCCTGTATTTTGTCAAGCCTTATCTGTTCTTTTATCCGGTTGATTATCTCTGCATATTGCGGGTATTTCTCGGCAGGGATTTTCTCCTCATCAACGTACAAATTGCTTACTTTACCATTCACAAGTTCGAATTTATATTCATGGTCCCTGTAAAAGGTATGGACCGTTTCCTTTACCCTGCCAGCGGCATCCTTTTTAATAACATCGTAGTTATTGTATCGTTCCTGTTGATTGTTTGCGGTTTGCTGCGCTTTCGCCGCAGTTACTGCCAGTATAGCGATCAATGACAGCACACTATATTTTAAAAATTTAGTTTTCATTTTTTTAATAATTTTATTGGTTATTTATTTTTTTTAACTTCCTTATGGCATCTGAATTCTGCGGATCTATGCTCAACGATTTATTAAAACTCTCCGTAGCCATTTGTTTATCGCCCCGTTCAAGATACGCTTCTCCCAAACTTTCATAAGTATTCGATGATCCGGGATAGACCGTTGTATTTAGCTTGAAAATTGCAACAGCCTCGTCTATTTTTTTTATCGACCAAAGCTTGTAGCCTAATAGGTTTAATTCCTGTTCGCCGAAATCATATGTATCCCTACGGCGCAGCGTATTGAAATTGTAAAAGTTTATGGCGGAATCAATCCCGTCTTCATTCCTGATCTTAAACATTACTGTTCCTATGGAGATTTTAGGAAGCGTATAAGGCTTGTTCGCCAGGATATTTACAATCGCATTCCTGATTTCTGTGCGGGGCGAGTTTTCTATATTGGTTAAAATGATGATGGTGTTTCGATGGGTTAACTGGCGTTCAATAAATGTCCTGAAGCCGCCCGATCCGCCGGTATGGTAAGCAATTTGTTCTCCATTTTCGTTTTTTAACATCCAGCCAAAACCATATGGCGATAATTTCCCATTATTCAGTATCGCCGGGCTGAATGCTTGCCGTAGTGTAGCTTGGCTAATCAGCGTTCCACCGTAAAGCGCTGCGTCCCACTTGAACAAATCATCCGCCGAGGAAAATATGCCGCCATCACCTACAGCCCCGCCCCAATATTGGCTTATGTCATTAAATTTGCCATAAGCCTTCTCCCTTACTTTTGCCCTGGGGGTTGCTTTATCGTAAACAAACGAATTATGCATGCCCAGGGGTTGAAATATATGCTTCTCCATAAATTCAGAAAAAGACATCCCGGAAACCTTTTCAATGATCATTGCCAAAAGAACATAGCCAGAATTGCTGTATTCATATTTATCACCGGGTTTAAACCTTAATGCCGGCTGTTTAATTAAATTGTCAAGAACGTCTTTATTGGTTAATCCCAGGCCATCAATACCAAGTCTTTCGTAATCAATTATGCCGGATGTGTGGTTCAATAAATGCCGGATAGTGACTGTTTGTGCATACGATGGAAATTCAGGAAAATATTTTGAAAGAGGATCGTTATAGTCCAATAATCCCTTCTCGGCCAGCACCATAATCCCCATAGCCGTAAACTGCTTTGAAACCGAAGCCAAATAACACGGCGTTGAAGTAGTAAAGTCTTCGTTCCCGCTTACATCAGCTTTCCCGTAAGCCTTTTCGTATATCATTTTGCCGTTTGCCGCCACAAGGATACTGCCGTTGAATTGCCCCCCGTACATGCAGCGCAAGCATCAGGCTGTCTAATCTGTTTGCAACAGATTGTGCCTTTGTGCAAAAGCTGGTTATCAACAATACTATCAGCGACACGCCCGTTTTTATATAATTCATTTTCATCTTCTGAATATCAAAAACTATAATATATTTCTCCATCTCCGTCACCGACGAAATGGGTGCCTTTTATTCGTTCAACTATCTGTCCCCCAACGATTTTTATACGATTTTTAATCGTTGTGAAATGAAAAACTCCTTTGTGAAGACATGTTATATTTTTCTTTATATTTTTTAAACACATCTTCCGGCTGTTTAACCCCATTTACCCTCATTTCATCGCTATTCAAGGTTAAATCATGCAGGCCGTTTTCATCTGGTATTATCTTATCGTTGACGAGGTCTGTTATTATCTCTTTCATCAAACGTTCGTTTTCTTTAGCCTGCAACTCGTTTTTCCTTGCCTGTATTTCGTTTAACCGGGCCTGCTCCTCGTTACGCCTGGCTTGTTCCTGGTTACGGGCAACCTGTTCCTCGTTTTTGGCAGCCTGCTCCTCGTTTTTCTTCTCCTGTATTTCATTTAACCGGGCCTGCTCCTCGTTTTTGGGCACCCGCTCCTGGTTTTTCTCCGCCTGTATTTCATTTAACCGGGCCTGCTCGGCGTTACGCACCGCCTGCTGCTCATTCTTTTTTTCCTGTACCTGGTTCAGCCGCGCTTGTTCTTCGTTTCGTACCGCCTGCTCCTCATTCTTCTTTTGCTGAATTTCGTTCAATCGCGCCTGTTCCTCGTTACGTTTAGCTTGTTCTTTGTTTCTTTTGATTTGTTCCTTAATAGCAGCTATCGCATCACTGTACTTATCCCAGTCGCCGGCAGGTATTTTCACGCCATCTACATACAGTTCGGTCATTTTACCATCTACCAGCTCCATTTTGTAAACTTTGTCATCCATATCGGTTTGGATACGCTCCACTTGTTTACCATTCTCGTTGGGAACACCATCATAGCTAATGTACTCTTTGCCATTGTAGGCCGTTTTACCGGATACACTTGTTTGCGCTTTTGCGGTCGTTACAGCAAAAGCTGCCATCATCAGCCACAGGCTGCATTTAAAATATTTTGTTTTCATTTTGTTGATTTTTTTGTTGATTTTAATTTTAAATTTTAGACAATACAATACCTTCCCGCATCAAAGCAGAATTTTAAAAAACATGAATTTTCAGATTTATAATTGAACCTGGTTTATTGCTGCGGCCGCGCCTGCCGCACCTTTTACCGGGTGCCGGGGTGTTTTATAATTGTTTTATTGTGCATGCACATTATTCTTCGCAGCCTGCTCCTCATTTTTCTTTTCTTGTATTTGGTTTAATCGTGCTTGTTTTTCATTGCGTACTGCCTGCTCCTCATTTTTCTTTTCCTGTATCTTATTTAGCCGCGCTTGCTCCTCGTTGCGTACAGCCTGCTGCGCGTTTTTCTTTTCCTGTATTTGATTTAGCCGGGCCTGTTCCGCGTTTCGTTCGTCCTGCTCCTGGTTCTTCGTCACCTGTAACTGATTCAAATGCACCTGTTCCTCGTTATGGCTAACCTGTTCCTTGTTTTTATTTGCCTGGATTTGGTTCTTGCCAACATGCATGGATTCCTTTTTTGGCTGCTCCTGGTCAGCTTGTGCCTGCGCCTGGTCCTTTAACGCAGCGGCCTGGTCAATCCTGGCCTGCGCCTGGTCCTTCAAGGCTTGTTCCCGGTCCTTAATTGCCTGCAGCTGGTCAATGCGCGCTTGCTCCTGGTCGCTTCTGGCCTGTATTCGTTCTTTTTGCGCCTGGTCCGCTTCCGATGGTGCCCCCTGGTTATCCACCCGGACATCCGCAGCAAGGGCCGGTGCAACCGCAATGGCTGGCGCTGCAGGTTGCATTTTTATCTGTATCGCGGCTATGGCAGTGTCCGCATTTCGCCTGCCTGTCATATCTATATGCCTTATTTTCGTTCTTGCTGCCTTAAAAACCGCGTTATTTACTACAACAGTTTTTTCCTTAACAACAAGTTCGTTAGCGGTGCGGTGATTTTTACTTTTTTCAAATTCCTTAACCTCTGCGACCGAAGCCGCCGTTACAAATACCGAAAAAACAAGAATGCTTGCGATAAGAAATAACTTCTCCCCAAAACCAAATGTCATATTTTTATTGCTGATAATGCGGCTCACCCTGCGGAGCAAATAGTTCTTTTTTCCGGGAAAAGCGACTGTATAGGCCGAGCCATAAAGTTCATGTTCTTTAAAACTGATCAGCGCCTGCACAAAGCCAACCTTATTTTGGGTATGTGCCAATGCAATATCATCACAGCAGTTTTCCCGTTCTTCCCTTAGCAACGAGGATATCCACAACAAGCCGGGATTAAAGAAAAACACAGCCTCGGCAATATTCTGTAAAAAGTTGACTATATAGTCGTTGCGGCGTATATGGGCCAACTCGTGTAGTAAGATAGCCTCAACCTGTTCGGCCGGCAAACCTGCCATTAAACCTATAGGCATTAAAATAACCGGTTTTAAATGGCCGACTACTACCGGCATTTTAATATAGCCCGACTGCAATAGCGTAACAGCCCTTTTTATCTGTAACTTTTCGGTAAATGCCGCAATTTTCTCCGACCAAAACTCCGGTGGCCCGCTCACCTGCCGGCTCCTGATCTGCTGATTATACACCAAACAGGCAAGCATTTTCACACTCTTGAACAGGAAAAAAACGAACCACACCATTACAACCAATGGCTCGTTTGCAGTAAAATAAGCTGTAAATGTTTTAACAAACTGTTTTAAACTATCAATATGGCCAAAAAATAAGGCCGGCGCTATTGGGCCGTTGCCGGCAGCGATTAACGGCTTTAAAGTAGTGGCAGCCCTATCCAACTCAAGCACAAAGGTGAAAGCACAGGTAGCGAGGAATGCCGCAAACATAACAAGCACAAGGTTATACCTGGCGGCAGCGCCCGATTTTTTTGCAATCATTAACACGGCGCCGGTTATAATAGCAAAAAGCAAACCCTCCCACAACGAGTGTATCAGCATCCACCCGAATGCCGGGATTATTTTATCCGCTATTGAGCCTATGAAAACAGTTTTCATTTTTTCTATGATTTGGCTTTATCCATTTTGTGCAACAACTCTTTTATCTTTTTAAGCTCCTCTGCCGATGTTTTATCGTTATCAAGCAATGCAAGCATCAAACTGCTGGCCGAACCATCAAACATCGAATCAACAAACCGGCCCAGCAAGTTACCTTTTATTTTATCTTCTTCAACCGCAGCATTGTACACATGTTTCATACTGCTTTCGTCCCTGTTAACCATCCCCTTCTCCTTCATCACCTGCATCAGTTTTAAAGTTGATGTAT
>Ga0206855_10374_pt2 | contig 10361 bp, 17 predicted proteins | sample Alteio_BWOrgCont_51_FD_152637 | JGI IMG/M metagenome (GOLD analysis project Ga0206855, IMG submission 152637) | Enriched cells from forest soil in Barre Woods Harvard Forest LTER site, Petersham, Massachusetts, United States -... | ecosystem: Environmental > Terrestrial > Soil > Temperate forest >...
GGCGTCATCGCCATCATCATCACCATCATGGTGCTCGAACTGAGCGTGAAAGACCTGGACGCCCATGCCGGCTGGCGCGAGCAGTTGCACGAACTTCTACCCAAGTTTTTAAGCTACGTCCTGAGCTACATCTACGTCGGGATATTTTGGAACAACCATCACCACATGTTCCACGCCACGAAACGCGTCACCGGCGGCATCCTGTGGGCGAATTTGCATTTGCTCTTTTGGATCTCGTTGTTCCCGTTCACCACCGCGTGGGTTGGCGCAAACCACCTCGCGCCGGCGCCGACGGCGGTTTATGGTTTTGTGCTGCTGATGGCGGCAATTGCTTATTTCATCTTGCAGAGCGCCATCATTCGGCAGCAGGGAGAAAATTCGCTGCTGAAAAAAGCGGTCGGCTCCGACTGGAAAGGCAAAGCTTCGCCGCTTTGCTATTTCGCGGCGATTCCGCTCGCTTTCGTCAGCGTGTGGATTTCCAATGCGCTTTTTGTGCTGGTCGCAATTTTCTGGCTCATCCCTGACCGCCGCATCGAATGCACGCTGCACGAGATGGAAGAGAAAAAAGACTAGAGTGGTTTAAAAAACAATGTAGCCGTCGTGATGGCCAAGCGCCGCCCCCTCATCCTGACCTTCTCCCCCGAGGGGGAGAAGGAAATCGGCCTGGTTTTAAGTGCGATCTCGAGTTATCCAGCCGTTGCCCTTCGTATAAGAATGGAGTGTCAACGGTTATGACTTTTCTTAAAGTGCTCTAAAAATCATTTTTCATTAACCGCTTTCAGATTCGCCAGCCCTTCCTCGTATTTGTCACCGATCATTTTTTCGAAGTTGCAGAACAGGCCGAAAATCTTTCCGCCCAGACTATTTTTACAAGCCATCGCCCAGGTCACCAAGGTCTGCCGGTCGTCGGGTAGAAAGCTGAATTCCGCGGTGTTCGTCACCAGCATCGGCTTCTCGAAATCGAGACGGAGGCGGATGACGCTGTTTGGCTGGCTGTCGATGATGGTCATCTTGCCGACGCCAATTTTGGAATTGCCCTCCCAGCGCATCGCTTCGCCGACGCCTGCGTCCGGCCCACTGAACGTGACCTTTGCATCCGGGTCCAGTTTCGCCCACGGCGACCAATTATTCCATTGGTGCAGGTCATTGACGTGCGGGAAGATCTTATCCGGCGATGCCGACATTTTCAACGAACGCGAGACGGTGAATTCACACGGCTGACCGGCGACGACCACAATCAGAATGATGGCAATGAACGCGAGGGCGAGAAGAATGGGAATCATAAAATATTTTTGTGATTTCAGTTCAGGAGTCCGGCGAATTTCCGGCGCGCCTTGCCGAGCAGATACAGCGCACAAAAGACGATAATGATGAACATGGGATTGAGCAGATGCTTCGGGTCTTCCACGAATACATGGAAGGCAATTATATTCACGATCACCGGCCCGAGCAGCAGCAGACCGATATTACGCAGGCGCGGAATCATCACAATGACTCCGCCAACAAGCTCGAATATTTTCACGAACACCATATAGCCCGTCGGACCAAATGCCGCCATGAAATGTGCCGGCGGAGAGTTTTCAGGGAAATTGGGCGCCGGGCCGGCTTTCAAGAAGAACATTATGCTCGCAGCGAGAAAACACAGGCCGAGCAGGACGCCCGCGATGTGAGGGAGGATTTTTTTCATGATGGGTTTGGTTATGTTCGAACGTCGCCAATCTACATCTTCGCCAAATATTCGCCAAATCTTTCCAATGTCTGTTTGGCGCCTTCCACCGCATTGAATTGTTTCACGACGAAATCGCGCCGTTCCGCCGAGCCGAAGACATGGCGGATGTTCACTTTCGTTTTGTTCCTGCCGGTTGCTTCGAACGTCCACGTTGAAATGAAACTGGCCCCGGGCCCGTCCTGCTTTCCGCCCGCGTGCGAATAGACAATTTTCTCCGGCTTCACGATCTCCTTGAAGACGCTTTTGCCTGGAAAATTAACGCCGTCCGGCCCGTGCATGACTTGTTTCCAGACGCCGCCGACGCGGAAATCCATCTGCTCGATCGTCGTCGTGAACCCGTGCGGCCCCCACCAGTTGACGACGTGCTTCGGATTCGTCATCGCTTCCCAGACCAGCTCGCGCGGGGCGGTGAATTCGCGCGAAACATAAATCTCGCGGTCGAGGTTTTCGACGTAGTCCGGCAATGAATCGCCGATGAGCCAATTCCAGCCCTGCTGGAAGTTTTTTCGTGCGAACATCGGTGTCTTTGGAAAAGTTTCGAGGCCGGCATGCGTCAATTTGAGCCTTGTTTTTCGGCCTTCACGAAATAATTCCATCGTGACTAATGAATCGCCCTCATGACCGTGATGACGCCAGGTATAGGCGATCTTTTTTTGTGGAATAACCTCCGTCACCCGGCAGCGGTGATCATATATGTCGCCCTGGTGTTCAACCACCATACGGAATTCAGAGCCGGCTCGCGGCTGGAAATTTTCCGGGTCAAAATACCAGCGACGCATCTCGTCCGCATCGGTGATCGCTTTCCAGACCTTTTCCACCGGCGCGGCAAAGGTCCGCTCGATGACGATCGGCCTGGTCTTCACCAGCTTGGCGAGCCGTTCCAGACTCTGGGTCATGCCAGCTTCAAATCCACCCACGTATCTCGCCGCCTCCGGCGTGAACACGTTGATGAGCCGCGAGTGCATCGTGAGCCGGGTCTTGCCGCCCGGCTGCTCGTTCAGCGTCAGCGTGTGGTGAAACTCGAACATCATGACGCCCTTGTCATCCAGCGCGCCGGTGGTCGTCACCAATTTTTTCGGCGGAACAACCTCATGAAATTTCCCGCCCATCGGATAATCGGTTCCGTTGGGGGCCCGCATGACCACGTGGATTTTGTTTCCCGGTTTGGCGTCCCATTCGCAAACCGGGGCGGTGAACCCGCGCGGTCCCCACCACTGCGCGAGCTGTTTTGCTTCCGTGCAGGCGCGCCAGACCATTTCGCGCGGTGCTGCATATTCGCGCGTGATGATAAATTCCGTTCCCACCGGAACTTTGACAGGTTTTGCAGATTTAGCGGGTTTTGTTTTTATAGTCATACAAAATTATTTAGAGACAAATTTTACGAACGGCCGGAACGAAATTTCCGGCGCAAATTTAGCAGCACCATCCCGATGATGACGGCGACGCAGAGAATCAGCAGCGCTGCCCGAAGTTTGGATGCGCATTCGACGGAAATACTGATTCCGGTAAACAGCGCCACATACATCGCAACACACACGGGACATTTTGGAATTAAAACCAACGTAGCGCCCGGAATCATCCACTTGGCAAATGTGCCAAGCTTTTTCCAGCGCGACGTGTGCCGAACCGTGTTGCGGTCGGGTATTTTAAGCTGGCAGCAACGAGTGTTCATTTTTCATCCGGCTAATGGCAGCAGCCAGCAGCATTCTGCGGAGCGTCGCCGTATTCATCGTGGCGACGGAACCAGATTCCGGTCTCATTGCGGCCCTTGGGCGCGCGGTCGAGCCATTGATACATTCCCCACAATCCATCCAGCCCGCGCGAGTAGGCAGAATACGTGTGATAGACAACTCCGTCCTCCAGCGCAAACGCGCTCATACCCGGCCGTTCGCGGATGTAAGTGGCTGCGTCAGTCCCGGTCGTGGCTGCAATTTGTGCAACTGGATTTCCTTCCAGACTGTTTGCAATTCCACCGTCGGTGCGCGAATGCCATGTCGGCTCGCGCCGGTAATTGTATTCGAAACCTCCCTGGCGCTGTTGCTCCTCGGTCAACGTGACGTTGAAGCCGGCATTGAAATCACTGTTGAACGATGATGCCCATGGAAAGTTCCATCCCATCCGCTTTTTATATGCCTGCAACTTTGATAGCGGACACCGCGAAATGGCCCGGAACATCACGTCATGATTCGCAAGATGAGTCCAAATTCCGTTGAAACCGTCCGCGATGGATGAGCATGACGGGCATCCGCCGGTGTAATCGGGGCCAAACATAAAGTGATAAACCAGCAATTGCGAACGTCCTTTGAAAAGATCAGCGAGCGATGCTCCTCCTTCATCGGTGTCGAATTGATATTTCTTGTCAAGGCGAACCCACGGCAACGCCTGCCTTTGGCGAGCTAATTCGTCGCTTCGTTGCGTCAGTTCCTTTTCGGCTTTGAGCAATTCCAGACGGGCGGCATGCCATTCTTCGCGTGTCCCTGTTCTATGACTATTCATGTTTTTCTCTCCTTTCGTTTTACTTTTCAACAAATTTTCCGAGCGATTCCAGGCAGCGGATCCAGCCCTCGTTATGTCCGTTGCGGCTTTCGATGGACGCAAATTTCTCGTGCGTCAAGGTCAGTTCCGTCTGTTTGCCACGCGCCTTGAATTCCACTGTCACCAGCATTTCCGGCGGTTCAACTTCTTCGTAGTCATCGCTGCTGCCGTCCTTTTCAAACTGCCAGGTGAAGACCAGGCGCTCCGGCGGTTTCACTTCGCGATAGATGCCGGTGGACGTGAAATATTCGCCGTCGGCTTTCCGGACCTGGAGGCGGTATCTGCCGCCGGTGCGCGCATCCACCTTCACGGACTGCAACGTCCCGCCGTCGCACGCCGCCGCGCCGAACCATTGCGTGAATTGTTTCTGATCGGTCCACGCCTTGAAGACGAGTTCGCGCGGTGCGTCAAAGATGCGGGTGAGTTGCAGTTTGATGTTTTCTTCTTTCAATGTTGCGGTTGTGCTCATTTGGTTTGCTTGGTTGGTGGTTGTTGTTTCAGATATTCGGCAAATTGTTCAAAGGTTCCGCCCCAGCCATGCGTCATGCCCGGGTGCGCGTTGTTAAAGGTCTGGATCTCCTCGTCGGTCGCGTTGAGCGGCGTCCACTTCAGCGTCACCACGGTCTTGTTCCCGCGTTCGGCAAAAATGGTTTCCGTCAGCAATTCCAACGGCCATGTGGGGCTCATCGGATGGCGCGTGAGGCCACCGTCCTTGTCGGAAAATGAATGGACCCAGACCAGCCGCTCCTGCGGTTTCACTTCGCGAAAGATCCATTTGCCCCACATCTCCCTGCCGTCCGGCGAACGCAGACAGGAATGAAACACGCCGCCTGCGCGTAAATCCATTTTCGCCGCCGTCACCGTGAAACCGCGCGGGCCGAACCATTGCTTCAGGCGCTCCGGTTCCGTCCAGGCCTTCCAGACCAGTTCGCGCGGCGCGTCAAATTCGCGCATGATGATGAACGGTTGGGCGGTAACTTTTTCAGCCGGATTGTTGGGCGTGCTCATTTTATTTTGGTTCAAAGACCGGGGTTCAATTGTTGAAAATACTTGTCGAGATGGTTCATCATGCGCCGCCAGCCGTCGGCATGGACGTCGCGGTCCCGGGCGTCCCGAAAGCCGGAATGCGTCACGCACAACCGCGTGGCTCCATTGCGCTCATCCAGCTCGTATCGGATCACCGTCTCCCCGGCTAAGGGTATGCCATCAACATACTCGCGTGTATATTCTAGCAACGCCGGCGCCAGCACGATATGCGTCCTGCCCGTGGCGGAAAACTCGTGTCCGCCTTGCACACCGTCGACAAAGCGCCCGCCATAAAATACCGCCCCGCCAACATGCAACTCGTGTTCGACGCGGGTCATGCGATCCGACGCCTCGTCACCCCACCATTGCACGATCAATCGGGGATCCGTCAGTGCGCGCCACACTTCGGTGGCGGGCGCGAGGAAATAATCCTCAATCACTGCCGGCTCGATGGACTCAATCGTTTGGTACATTGGTTTTCTCCTTGGCTTGAAGTTCCTTCAAATATTCGTCCAAGCGGTCAAAGCTCGCTTCCCAGAATTTCCGGTATTCCTCGATCCACGCCTGCGCCTGCTGCATCGGCCTGGCCTCCAGTTTCAAACGATGCACGCGTCCATCGCGTTTCCGGCGGACCAACCCGGCGTTTTCCAGTACCCGCAGATGCTTGGACACCGCCGGCAATGACATCCGATACGGCCGCGCCAGATCCGTCACACAGCGGTCGCCGCCCGCGAGATGCTCCAAGATGCGCCGGCGCGTCGGGTCGGCTAATGCGGCGAAGGTGCGGTCCAACAGTTGCGGCGAACATTTAACCATATGGTTAAATATTAACCCGGAACCGGCGCGGTGCAAGACTTTTTTTCTAACCAGCAAAAACCAGCAAGATAAAGGCTTTTGGCAAGACCCGACCGCCGATGACTATAGCATCCTGAGGCCGTTGATTCGGGCCAGTAGCCGTGCAAAAATGAGGTCGATTTTGTGATTCGACCTGAAATTTTCAAGCCGGTATCCCGTTATTGCCGGCAGACCGTATTTGCGGTCTTTGTGCTTTGCTTATTTGCGGCCAGGCATGTTCTGGCATTCCAATATTTTGATTCGCCCGGAACCTATCCCCATGGCCTCGCGACGGACGGCACGAATCTCTGGAACGCGGATTATACCGCGGAAATGATTTACCAGTTGAACCCGACCGGGGCGGTGCTCAACTCATTTCCATTCACTTACGGCAACCCGCGCGGTCTGGCGTACACAAACGGAATTTTATTCGTGGCGAGCGGCACACACATTTACCAGCTTAACGCGGCAAATGGTTCGTACATTACCGACTACGCCTCTCCCAACACCGGTTCTCCCAACCAGGAGGGGCTGGCATTGAGCCCGGGGAGGCTGTGGGTTTCGGATCTTAACTCCGCGAAGATTTATGGGATCAATCCCACCAATGGCCAGACCATCGTCAGCTTTTCCGCGCCCGGCAGCAGCCCGCGCGGCCTAGCTTTTTACAACGGATACTTGTGGAATATCGATTCCGGCGCCGACCTGTTGTATTGCCTGACCACCAACGGCTCGGTCGAGGCCTCCTATCCCATTCCGTTCCTAAATCCGCGCGGGCTGGTTCTGTTCAATGGCTCGTTCGTCTTGGACGACACCCAGGTGGATTTGATCGCGAGCTTCGATATCACGAACACCTACTCCTCAATATATGTCGCACCATCGCAGTATTCCTGCCCCGGCAATCTTCTTTGGCTGCCTTATATCAGCAGCCAGCCGTTGAACCAGACCAACGCCGCCATCAAGCGGATCCTTTTCTACCAGCACGGCGTTGACGACGACCCCGTTCAATATTTTGCCGACGCCCATTTTGCCGCAAGATCAGCCGGCAAAGTAAATGAAACGCTCATCATCTCCCTGCAATTATTTGGAGTTTCAGATTTCATCAGCACACCTCCGACCAACCTCATCTATTGGGATAACAGCGATGGCCGCTTCTGGGGCACCAACTCCGCCGGCCCGAGTGACACTTATCCGCGCGGGCAGAGTTTCAGTGCCTACACCTTGCTGGATAATATGCTGGCGCAACTCGTGACCAACACCGCTCTGTTTCCGAATCTCCAGCAAATCGTCATCTCCGGCCATTCCGGCGGCGGCCAGTTCGCCAATCGTTACGCCGCCAGCAGCACGTTTGAGTCAACCGTTCTCCCGCAACGGCCCGGCGTCAACATCAGCTATGTGGTGATGAACCCCAGCACCTCCGTCTATTTCAATCGGCTGCGTTACGACCCGACGACGCTCAATCTGAACACCGGCGCGATCAATTTCATCACCCCCGTGTCGCCGCCGTCCGACTACAACTGTTATGGCTACGGCTTGCAATCACTCTTCACTTATCAAAGTTCGCTCGGCAGCAATGGCATTGCCGCGCAGTATCCCGGCCGCAAGGTCATCTATCTTCAAGGCACAGCCGACACGCTCACCAATGACCTCGACATGAGTCCCGAGGCGATGCTCGACGGCACCAACCGTTACCAGCGATCGTTCATCTACTACGCGCACCTGAAAAACTATTTCGGCACCAACGTCCTTTTTCAGCACCGGTTCGCCACCGTCGCCGGCATCGGTCACGACGCCTTTGGCATGATCACCTCCACCAATGGCGTTCGTTATGTCTTCCAGGAACCGCTGGCCGTCAACCAACTCTCCATCACCGGCAAAACGGCCTCCCTGCAATGGAGCGGCGGCGACGGCTCGGTGAACGTGCAATATTCGACGAATCTGCTGAACTGGACAAACCTGGCCGCGCTCGCCACTTCTCCCACCGTGGACACGAATACCCTCTCGACCACGCCCGCAATGAAGTTTTATCGCTTGCAGGAAGCTCCGGGACCGTAACCGGCTTCAGCGCTGGATCCGGTCAAACATTCCGCCGTGCAGAAAATCGCGGACGAAAGGCTTGTCCAGAAAATCGCGCGGGAAACCCGGCTCAATGGCGCTGACTTCGTTCAACTCCGCGAGCTGCTTCGCGTTCAACGACCATTTCACACAGTTCAGATTGTCCTTCAACTGGTCCAGCTTCCGCGCGCCGATGATCGGGATCGTGTTTTTCCGTGCGCGCAGCCAGTTGAGCGCCACCTGCGCCGGGGATTTGCCGGCGGCCTTCGCGATTTTCACGACCGTTTTCGCGATGGCCTCGCTGCGCTGCGTGCGCCGGGCGAACTGCGGCGTCTTATCGAGCCGCCGTTCCTCCTTCGCCTTGTTGATATATTTGCCCGTGAGCCAGCCGCTCGCCAATGGCGACCACGGCGTCAACGTCAGGCCCAACGCCTCCGCCATCGGCAACAACTCACGTTCGGGCGTGCGTTCGATGAGATTGTATTCCACCTGCAAGCCGACAAATTGCGTCCAGCCGCGCAACTCGGCCATCGTGTTCGCACGCGCCACCCACCACGCCGGCGCGTCCGAGATGCCGATGTACAGCACCTTGCCTGCGCGCACAAAATCGTCGAATGCGCGCATGACTTCCTCGATTGGCGTCAGTCATCCCACGCGTGCATCCAGTAAAGATCCACGTGGTCCGTGCCCAGCCGCTTCAACGAGCCATGCAGCGCCTGCGTCATGTTCTTGCGATGATTGCCGCCGGCGTTCGGATCGCCGCGCCGCTGGTTAAAGGAAAATTTCGTAGCCACCACAAACTCATCACGCCGGCCGCGGATGAATTCGCCGACCATTTTTTCGCTCGTGCCATTCGTGTAACCGTCCGCGGTGTCGATGAAATTTCCGCCGGCCCCGACATACGCGTCGAAGACCGCCTGGGATTCGTCCCGGTTCGAGCCCCAGCCCCATTCCTCGCCAAAGGTCATCGTGCCGAGGGAAAGTTCAGAAACGCGCAGGCCGGATTTGCCAAGTAGTTGATAGTTCATAATGTTCCTTTCGCAGTCGCAGCCAGCAATGTTCCGCAATCTGGAAAAATTTCAAGTCTTCCTGTCATCCCTAAATAAACGGCGTAATAGGTTGCTATGTCACGGCCGCGCACTGACACTGCATCATGAGCAATAGCCTCCAACAACACGGTTTCAAGGAAATTTACAAGCAACTGCGCCTGGCCATGAAGAACCACGGACTGGACACCATCAAGGTCCTCGTCACCAAACGCGCGGGCAAATTTAAATTCGCCTTCACCGGTTCACCCGAGCAAGTCGTGAAAGCCGAACAGGTGCTCGCCGCCTGGGCCTGACCCTCACTCGTTGCACGTTTCTGCTCCGCACCGCTGAAAACCTCTTGCGGGCCGGATGGGATTATTGCGTCTGCCATTTACAATCATCCACCCGTGTAGCATATTGCTACTCCCTTCGGAGAAAATTCCATGCCGCAGGCCAGTCAACCGCAGAATAGAAACACAAAGTTATGGGCGACAAATCCCCGAAAGCTACTCAGAAGAAATCCGGCCAGAAGCAATCCAAAGTGACCAGCGCCAACGCCAAGAAAAGCGCCGCCGTCGCTGCCAAGTCCGCTGCTGGTAAAAAGAAATAACCGGCCGGTCGTTCATCTCTCTTGAATTTAAAAGCAAGAGAGATGAATCTTCTTGGATGAAACTGCGACAAGGCCAGGTCTGGAAATGCGGCGAGGAATACGTCCGCATCGTTCACCTCGAACGTCTGGAGGTCGGTTACAAGTCCGTTCCCAATCTCAAGTCCAAGGGCGGCGAGCACCGGCACACCAGCAAAAAGGATTTCTGCCGCCTGCTTAAAGGCGCGACCCTCGTCTCCCCGCTCCCGCCGGAACCGCTTCAGCCCGGTGCGCAATAGTCTTTCTGCGAGGTCCGTGCGGCTCGCACTTTTCTCTACGCCCTCTCGTTATCCAGTTCCGCCTGCAATTTCTCCGCCTCCTTCAGCAACCGTAGAAATTTCGTTCCGAAGTTCGACAACCGGTATTCTACGCGCGGTGGAATCTCCGGATAAACGACCCGCTCAAAAATTCCCGCCTTGGTGAATTGCTTCAGCCGGTCGCCCAGCACCTTGGTGCTGATGCCTTCGATGTGGCGTTCCAGCGCGCCCGGGCGACGCACCCCCTTGGACAC
>Ga0206855_10099_pt2 | contig 10358 bp, 8 predicted proteins | sample Alteio_BWOrgCont_51_FD_152637 | JGI IMG/M metagenome (GOLD analysis project Ga0206855, IMG submission 152637) | Enriched cells from forest soil in Barre Woods Harvard Forest LTER site, Petersham, Massachusetts, United States -... | ecosystem: Environmental > Terrestrial > Soil > Temperate forest >...
CCGCCACCGTAAACAGTGACCTCGGCCGAATCCACCGAAAGTCCTTTGGAGATCAAAAGGGTGCCATTGCCGCCATTGCCGGCGTTGCCGCCCGGGCCGTAATCATCGTAGTAATCATTACCGCCGCTTCCGCCGCCTACCTCAAAATAGGATTGTTCGCCGTTTCCAACGCCGTCGTCATATTGATTGGAGGTCAGGCTCAGGCTGGCCATAGAGGCATAAGCGTTACCGCCCGATCCCTCGGTCTGGCCTGCCAAACCGTAACCAGAACCCGCACTGCCGCCGTCCACATAGCCATCATTCGTGGAATCAATCGAAACCGCGCCCGAAACCAGCAGGGTCGCCGTACCGCCGTTGCCGCCCACGCCCGAGGCGTAACCTTTGTTGTCCCCGCCATCGCCGCCGTAAACGTACAATTGGCTATTATCATTGGTAGAAGTCACGGTCAAATTGGAATTAACCGAAAGCAGGCCATTCCCGCCGTTGCCGCCGTTGGTGTAATGGGAAAAACCTCCACCTTGGCCTTCCACGTCAAGCCCGGCCGAATCCAGCGAAACCGCGCCCGCGGATAAAAAGGTCGCGTTGCCGCCGTTGCCGCCGTTGCCGTAGGTGACAGAAGCGCCGTTGCCGCCGTAATCCTCGAAATAGCCGTAGGCGCCAATCACTTGGGAAGTGTTGTAATAATTGTCAGAGGTCAGGGTCAGGCTTCCCACCGAAACCCAGGCGTTCCCGGCATTGCCAGCATTGCCGTAGTCTGCATAACCACTGTCACCACCCAGAACCGTCACCCCGCTGGAATCCACTGAAACCGCACCCGAAATAGCAAGCCCCGCGTTTCCGCCGTTTCCGCCGTTTGCACCGGTGGTATTATTTACGTCATAACTGCCCGAGCCGCCTTGCACGAGAAAATTGGAGAATGACCCTAATAAAGAATTCGAAGTGACCACCAATCCGTTGGAGGAAAGCCATGCGTTACCGCCCGCCCCTCCCGTCAAGCCGACCTGGCCATACCCGTAGTTTCCGTCACCGCCCATGACCGTGACCTGGCTCGAATCCATCGAAATAATTCCGCCCACGGTCAAAGTCGCCGAACCGCCCGCGCCCCCTACGCCGTAACTTTCGCAACAATCATCTCCGCCGCCTGCCTCGCCGCCAATGACGCTGAAGCTGGAAGAAACGGAGGTCGCGGCAAGATTTAAGTTGGAGCCTATGGAAGCTGTCGCGTTGCCGCCGTTGCCGCCATTAGCATAGTAGCCGCTTCCGGCGCTCCCGCCGTTCACGTTGACGCTGCTGGAATCCACCGACACCGAACCCGAAACAGCCAACGCCGCGTTTCCGCCGTTGCCGCCGATGGCGTTCACAGCTGAGGAAGAATCGTTACCCTCTCCCCCAATGACATTGAGCGCTGCTCCCGAAGTGAGGCCGAGGCTGCCTGCCGCGACGGAGGCCGCGTTACCAGCCAAACCGTTACCGTTGCTGTCCTGACCGAAAGAACCTGCGCCGAGGATGCTGACCGCGTAATTGGGTGAGAGGATGAATTCGGCGGTAGAGCTTAAAGAGGCTGTGGCGCCGAGGGTGGAATTGGTGATGGTGACATAATTGGTGCCCGTCAAAGTGGTGTTGAATTGGAAGGTGCCCAGGGGGGCGCTCAAGGTCGACAGGTCAAGGGAATTCGACAAGAACTGGACGCTGCCCGCGGCGGCGCTAGTATTGATGGTGCTGATGGCCGCATTCAGGTCATTCGAGGTGGTAACGTCAATCGCCTGGGCCGCGAGAGGACAAGTGGCCGCGATAAAGCCTAACGCAAAAAAAGCGAAGAGGGGAACGAAGGTTTTCAATTTGGAGTGGAGAGAAAATTTGACTCCCAGGATAGAGATGGGGGATGAAACTTTTTTGAAAGACAATGTCATAAACAATCCTCCTAGGATCGATACAGCATAAAAATTGTCAGATAACTTCAGTTGATGTTCGAGGGTGGAAAAAATTAACAATCATTTGATATTTTAAAAAAACAAATAACCTTTTGGGCACCTGTTTTCTAGGCCTCAAAATACATTAAATAAAGAAAATGACAAGGAAAATTAGGATATTGTTAAGAAAATTCCGGGGAAGGTGCTAAAAGTAACCCAAAAGAACTTTTTTGAGGATTTGGGACTGCATCCTTCGAAATCTTTAAGCTGGGGATGGTTGAGTTTCGGAATGAGACCAACCTCAAATCAAAATAAAAAAGCCCGCCCCAGAACAGGGCGGGCTGATGCCAAATTAAGATAAGTAACCTGATTAACTGGCTTGCAACAAAACCATTTGATAAACGCATTCGGGACAAAACAACAAATGCAGATTCAACTTGGTTTTTTGGTCGTCGGTCAACCTTCCGGCGTAGTACAACGCGAACAACTCTTTAACTTCTTCACATTCTCGATTCATATCGTCCCCGCTTTCCGGCAATCGCGTTGGGCGGGGGACACCCCATCTGGCGCGGCACCTAAACGCCTCTCGGCGGATCAGCTGTCAAAGGTTGGGAAGTAGGTATCGCTGACAGGCAGATAGCGTGACTTCTTAATAACTAAGTAAAGTGCATCAAACATGCCATAAATGAAAATACCGTTTTTATCGAATTTTCAGGCGTTTAATGCCTATGACTTACTTTGAGTATAGCGTTTTAGAAGAATTTTGTCAAAAAACGAACATTGGTGTAAGAATGTCGCCAATTTTAGAGGAAAAGCGATTAAACCGAAATACCCCAATGAAGGACCGTAACCACCAGCCAAAGGGCCGTGGCTGACCCTAGGGGAACGGTTAAATTATCATCCAATTCGAAGGAAAACAGCTCCACCAAAGCCGCGGCCACACCACCTAAAAAAGCCACTCGCCAATCAAAAAATAAAAGCCAGGCTGTGACAAAAGCCACAAAGAAAAAACCTAAAGAACCCTCTAAAGATTTTTGGAAAATACGAATCCGGCCGAAATTTTTCCCGCTCAATTCCGCCGCCGCGTCTCCTAAAGATAGAAAGAACATAGCCGCGATAGCTTCCGGTCTGGAGAAAAGAAGAATAACGGAAAAAAATGCCAGGCAAAGAAAAGTAGAACCGTTAAATTTGTCCACTTCAGTGCGGCGGATAAAAGCCGAAAAAAACTGCATAAACTGCGAATTAAATTGGTGATTACCAAGGCGTAGCAGGTCAAACACAAAAGAAATTAAGAAACAGCTTCCGGTAACCATGAGAAGCCAATGATGAATATCTACTAAACTTAAATGAAAGGGCGGGTAAAGATAAGCCAAGGGAAAAAGAGAAGAAGCCAAAACGTGATATATCTTTCGAAAACCTTGAAAAGTTTTAGTTTCGGTGATTTTTTTCGGCAAAATCAAATCCTTTTCAATGAATGATGACGTCAACAAAACATCTTTTTAAAATAAAAGCTGATTTAACATAACCTTAATTTAGCTTCTTTATTTTCGTTCATCAACCAATGATTTTGGTTTGGGTGATTTTTCGAGAAAATAGGTCAAATGTTCCAGTTCCGAGGCCAAATCTACCCCGCGGACCAAAACCGACTTGGGGACTGATAAAGCACAGGGCGCAAAATTCAGAATAGCCCTGATACCCGCGTCTACCAGGTCATCCGCAACCCTTTGAGCCTGACTGGCCGGTACCGCAATGACTCCAATTTCAATTTTTTTCTCCCGGACTACCTGGCGGATGGCCGGAGTACCCCAAATCTTGACCCCTTCCAGTTCCCAGCCCACCTTTGATGGATCTACATCAAAAGCCGCCTCCACTTTAAAACCAGCCTTAGCAAATCCTCCATATTGTAAAAGCGCCGTGCCCAAATGGCCGGCGCCGATAAGGGCAAGTCTCCAGCTTTTATTGAGACCCAAAATTCCCCGCATCTTTTCATCCAAGGTTTTAACGTCATACCCCACACCCCTCTGGCCGAACTGTCCAAAATAAGCCAGATCTTTACGCACTTGAGCGGGATTAATATCCGAAACAGCTGCCAATTCTTTGGAAGAAATGACCAACTGATTTTGCTGTGAAAACTGGGCGAAACTTCGCAAGTAGCGAGGCAACCGCGCGATGGTCGGCTCAGGAATATTTTTTCGCTTGGAAGGAGAAGCATTCTTAGCCATGACCAACCTTTTTAATCACAAATAATCTCAAAGTTCATCCACCGACGAATGCCGAATAGAATGTTGTTCTTCCAAATATTGATGTCTGCGGCTCAAAGCCTCCGCGACCTTTTCTATTAAAACTTTATTCTTAAAAGGTTTGGCCACATAGTCCGCGGCTCCATTCCGTAAAGCCTCAATACCGACAGAAAAAGACCCATAAGCCGTCATCAATATGACAAAAATGGCTTTGTCTCTGGCTTTTAAATATTGCAAAAGTTCCAATCCTGTCATTTCAGGCATACGAAGATCCACCAAAGCCAGATCGTAGGCGTTTTTACGCTGAAGCGCGATAGCCTGGGTCGCGCTGGTCGCCGTATCAACCACGTAACCTTTTTGAACCAAAATGGTTTGAATCAATTTGGTAAAATCCGCCTCATCATCCACGACCAAAAGCCTGGCTTTGCGGACTTTGGATGGGGACGCCTTAGGCTCTAATTTCTTTTTTTTGGAGATTTTGCTCATGGTTTCTGATCCTTGGAAATCGCTTCACTTTTATTATAGTAAAAATCTTCAGAATCGGCGGTCTGATTGGGTTTCAACCCTTCCACGGGAAAAATCAGGGTAAAAACAGTTCCAACGCCGACAGTGCTGCTCACCTCTATCGTTCCATTGTGCTCGTCCACAATTCGTTTGACGATGGCCAGTCCTAATCCGGTGCCCTTTCCAAAATCCTTGGTGGAATAAAAAGGTTCAAAAATTTGGGGCAGTTTGTCGGCAGAAATACCTTTACCATTGTCTTGTACGACGACTTTGATTTCTCCTCTTTGATCCCCCGCGCTCAATCTCATGGATTGGTACTGAAACCTGACGGTTAAAGTCACAATGCCGTTTTCGGTGATGGAATCAATGGCGTTTTCAACCAGATTCAAAAGCGCCTGATAAAGACCGTCCGGATACCCTTTAATTTCAGGAAGTTTCGAGTCCATATCCAGTATTAAACGGCTTTTATTTCTTTTGAGCTTGGGGTTAACCGCTGCCGCCACCGCCTGAACCACTTTTGGAAAAGAAACCAGTTGGATCTGAGACATCGTCTGACGGCCATAATCCAAAATATCCCTCACGGTTCGAATCGCCCTCTGGACATATTGATTAATTTGAGTCAGCCGCCGGTAAGTTTTGGTGCTTTTTCGCGTCTCCGCGATGAGCAGTTCCAAATTGCCTGAAATCAATCCAAGAGGCGTATTCACCCCATGGGCTACCCGCCCTGTCATTTCTCCCATTTGAATCAAATGACGTTTTTGTTCCAAAGACCGTTCTTTAATCCGAAGCCGCTCTTCCCTTATCCAAACCTGTCGCATCGCGATGGAGCAAACAATAATCATAAGTATGGAAAAGAAAAACCAGCGGAGACTTTGATGCCAGTAAACCGATCGGCGCATTTCAGGAGAAGAATGGGCCAGTAAATTTGAAATGACATTAATCTGTGTCGCGCCAAAAGTATTTGAGAGATTCCAAATATAGTCGATATAAAAGGAACCCAAAAAAACTGCCATCAAAATGACAACCACAACCACCGCCATGCGGGGCTGTAAAACTAAAATAGCGTGAACTAAAACCAGAAGAAAAAACGGAACGTAAAAACTAATAGGCCCGCCCGAAATAGCGATCCAAAAACTGACAAAAATTCCATCCACAATAAAAATTACCGGCGAAAGCCACGGCACCAGCCGCTTTATTTTGCCCAAGACGCCAAACACTAAACTCAAAGCCATACCGATAAAAAGAAGCTCCCATCCCGTGGTTACCGCCGGCGATGACCGCGCGTCCTCCGATATCAACAAGAGAAAACACATCAGCACCAAACAAATCGTACGGATACGAATAAGGGTTTGAAAACTGCGAAAGCGGGTTTCGGTGTAGGGCAAAACAGTCCTTACTTTTGTCGCGAATTCAAACTTTGATCAATCCAACTCAAATAAGGACGATTTCCACCCGTTATCGGCAGAACGAGAACTTCACAAACTTTATAGGGGTGATTCACTTTGATCCATTTAATTAAAAGAGTAAGTTTACTTTTGACGGTTTTAATTACCAGAAGCTCCTCGCGGCTTGTTTCAACTTTCCCCTTCCACCAATAACGACTGGTGACACTCGGGATACAGTTTACACAAGCGGCTAATTTTTGATTCACCAACCCTTTAGACAATTTTTCACTTACTCGATGATTGGGAGCGGTCACCAGAACCACATGATATTTCAAAATTATTCATTCCCTTCTTCGTTCAAAAGGTTGAAAACTTTCTCACCGGATGCGGAAGTAGTTGTCTTGCCTAAAGACAGACTGGCCGTCGGTTCGAAAGCGGTTTTTCGTCCCGGCAATGCATAAACCTTGACACCGTCTACTACTTCGACCATTTCGGCTAATCGATTCTTACATAAAATTTCCAAACGGCGAGAGATGGAAATCATATCCAACCCCATAAAAGATTGGAGATCTGTGTTGGAGGCCACTGCCCGTCCTGATTTGGCCAAAAAATAGAGCAATTTGCGGCAAACCTGATCCAATTTAAGATGTTCATTCACCGCTTCAAAAAGATCCCGAAACTCGACTCTTTCGGTTTTGCGGCGGTAACCTCGATACATTCCTTCGGATAGTAAATAAAGAAATCGCCGGGGATTTCCATCCGCCAGCGCCAAAGCGAGTACGAGGGCTTCCGATTCAAAAAAATGATCGGTGGAACTGTAATATCCGGCTTTCTCCAGTCGTCTAGAGAGAATTTCTCTAAGTTCATTTGGAGAAAACTTTTCAACCAGAATAATACTTTTAAAAAGCCCCAAAATCGTTGGGTCACCGCCTTCTTGAACTACGGAACGAACCTTAGAGTAAAATTCTTCCTGAAGCGAGATCGCAAAACCGACATTAGGCAATTCCAATAAGGATTTCACCTCCTCCAAAACCTGAAGGGTTCTTTCCGACCTGGTCAAATGCCTGATACGGTCTCCCTTGATTTTTTCCAGATCATCCACGAAGACCAAAAGTGGCTTTTTGAGTTTCAAAACCATCTGCCGAATGATCGAAAATACCTCATTTTTACTTAAATTTTCTTTTTCCAACCGGCGGCCTATGGTTTTGAGATCCATACCCGATATTTTGGAAATAACTACCAGCATTTCTTTTAACAACTCATTCAAAAAATAACCCGCGTCATCAATCGGAACCCCAATACTTACCGAATGAAATTGGCCTGCGGACACCCTGGATTGAACCGCCCTCATTAAACTGCTCTTACCCACACCCGGCTCCCCCGCCAAACCCACATTGGATAGGGAAAATAGAGAGGAGCAAAGCCGGTCAATTAAAAGTTCCCGACCGACAAAACAATCCAAATTTTGGGGGCGCAAAGAAAGAGTGGTGAAGGGATCCAGCTTTAGTTTGAAATGGGAAAAAGCCGTATTCGGGGTTTTAGAGGGAGCAGCGGATTTGCCTAAGGATGGTTTACGTTTTTTTTTCATCGGTTCCAAAATTAAAATCAGCGGCTCATCGTCAGACGCTGGCGGACAACCAAGTAGGGGGTATGCATGCCCGACTTGCCTTTGATTTGAACCGGGGGCAAGGCTGTCAATTCATAATCTTGCTCCGTCACACGGGCCATTTCTTCGTTAACTAAAACCTCACCATGTTTGGCGATGCCGCATAACCTGGAAGAAATATTAACCGTATCTCCAATAAGCGTATATTCCATTCGATTGGACGAGCCCATATTCCCCATAATCGCCTCACCCGCCGTAATACCAATACCCAGACCAATTTCAATCGGATAGCTATAGGCAACTTTAAAACTTTTGTTCAAAACCTCAAACTTATCCTGCATCCGCAAAGCCGTATGAAGAACCGCTTTGGCGGCATCTAGTTCGTTGCCATAGGGTCTTCGGAAATAAGCCAGAATCGCGTCGCCTATGTATTTATTAATATCACCGCCATTTTGGGTAATTACCTCTTCCATGGCGGTAAACATCTTATTCAATATATCCACCGTTTCTTCGGGTTTTAACTGTTCGGTCATTCGGGTAAAGCCACGAATATCGGAAAAGAGAACATAGACCCTGCGCAGCTCACCGCCCAATTCGGAATTCATGGCTTTCTTAACCGCGTTGGCGGAAACTTTGGTTCCCACATATCTCTCCAAAGTTTGATAGGAGTCGCTGACTTTATACATTAAGGCGCGATACTCGCCGGCGGAAGCGTCCATCAGCTTGCTTTTGACCGCAGAAAGGCCCCAGGGCGTAATGGCCTTCAGTCGAAGAAAATCATAGGCCACCATTTTATGTTCAATAAAAAAGTCTTGAAGATCCGTGACCCAGAGATGCCGAAGACGCCAGGAGATTAAAAACCACCACAAGCCTAAAAAAACAAAAGCCCCCGCGCCGATATATTGCACAATTAAAACGTCATCAATAAATAGGGAGGCAACAAATCCGGCGGCAAAACTGAACCCAATCCAAAGAATCAAAAAAGGAAAAAGACGGTTCAATTTTGATATTTTTTTTTCTTCAGACTTTTCGTTCGATTCAGGCATCAGATCTCCATAAAAACCAATGAATAACCAGAAACTTAGTTTACCAAAAAAGATGACAAATGTTGTGCTTCAACCGAAAATTTAACCGATATCAGTTCAAAATCACATTTTTTAATTCAAACTTTGATTAATTCTTGGCCCGCCGCTTTCAGTTTTGACAGTCCTTCCAAACTATGGGCTTCCATGTAACACCGCATCAAAGGTTCGGTACCCGAAAACCGGACCATCAACCATTCACCGTTTTCGAGAATAAACTTGGTGCCGTCAATCCGGATGATTTCTTTCACTTTAAGTCCGGCGATTTCAGAAGGTGGTGTGTTTTTCAATTTGGCAGTCATAACCTCTTTAAGACCATCACGTAGTTTCAAATTGATACGGTCGGTATAAAAGGCGCCGTATTCCTGATAAAGCCCCTTAAGAATTGCGGATAAGGTTTTCCCTTCTTGAGCCACCACTTCAGCCATGAGAAGACAAGCCAAAACTCCGTCTTTTTCTGGCACGTGATCGTGAACGGTCAACCCACCCGATTCTTCACCACCAATAATAATCGGTTCTTTCGCCATAATTTCGGCGATGTATTTAAACCCGACCGGCGTTTCACGAAGCGGTACGTTATGGGCTTTGGCGATCGCATCTATCAAATGGGTGGTAGCTACGGTACGAACCACACATCCCTTCCAGTCGCGGGTCTTAATCAAATGCGAAAAAAGAATAGCCAATACTTCGTTGGGACTAATATAAGTTCCATCGGCATCAATTATGCCAAATCGGTCCGCATCGCCGTCATTGGCGAGACCCATATGAGCAGGCCACGTTTTTACCAATTGAATAGCTTCTTTTAAATCATCAGCTCCCGGTTCAGGATGATGTCCTCCAAAAAAAGGATCCCGATTATTGTGAAGAACATTGATATTCACTCCGCCTTCTTGAAGCAGACTGTCCAAATATCCCACGCCATTGCCATGCATGACATCAACCACGATTTTCAAACGGGCTTTCTTTAAAACATCAAATTTAACGAATTCCCGGATACGCTTGAAATAGTCTTCCTTAGGATTAATGTTCTCTACCAATCCCTTTTCAACCGCATGGTCATAAGGTATTTCAAGAACGGGGGTGCCAGACTGTTGCAGCTCAACCACACCCTCTTCTAACACCTGAGTCACCTGAACCGGAGCGGGTCCGCCATCCGCGCCGTTAAACTTGAGGCCCTGGTATATGGCCGGATTATGGCTGGCTGTAAAGTTGATCGAGCCTGCGGTTTTACGGCGAATGAGTTCGTAAGAAACCGTAGGAGTAGGCGTGCCAATGGGACAAACGTACGATTTAATGCCGTAACCGGCCAAGACTTCAATCGTGGTCTTTTGAAATTCTTCGGAAAGAAACCGGTAATCCCCCGCGACAACCAAGCCTTTGGAAGCCTCACCTGACTTTTTTAAATACTCGGCAATCGCCGCCGTAGCGATCTTGACGTTCGCGAAGGTAAAGTCCTCCGCCATAATCGCGCGCCAACCGGAGGTACCAAAAGTGATTTTAGCCATGAGATTTCCTCTAATTGAATTCCAAAACCAATAGAAAAGTCGAAAAAGTTTAAGTGAAAACAGGGGCCAACACAATGCCCTTTGAACAAATCGTTTCGTTAAAAACAAAGTGCTATCATAGTGAAA
>Ga0206855_10402_pt1 | contig 10310 bp, 5 predicted proteins | sample Alteio_BWOrgCont_51_FD_152637 | JGI IMG/M metagenome (GOLD analysis project Ga0206855, IMG submission 152637) | Enriched cells from forest soil in Barre Woods Harvard Forest LTER site, Petersham, Massachusetts, United States -... | ecosystem: Environmental > Terrestrial > Soil > Temperate forest >...
ATTTCACCGCCACGCTTCGGATTCAAGTAGCAAAAGCGGTTGTTACAGTCATTGGCGATGGCGAGCAGGCGATCGCGCCCGCCGAGACGCAAGCGAACCACTGCGGCGTCCCCGCCTGGCAGCAGCGCCACCCCCGCCTGCACCATGTGGTCGTACTGGCGCCAGACCCAGCGTTTTTCCGCGATGGTCGGGTGACCGAGCAACTGGGGCAAAGCATCGCGCGCGCCGGCGAGGTCGAGGTCGGGCAGCTTGGCCGCTTCGGGCGTCCACGCGCGCGTTTCGGCGAGGTAGGCCGGCTCGCGGGCTTCACGGTCGTAAAGCGGCGCTTCGTCGGCCAGCGCCTTCGCGGGGATGCGCACGACCGGCACGCCGTGATGTGTGACCAGCATGTCATGGCCATCGGTGACTTCGCCAATCCGTGCAGCATGCAAATCCCACTTCTGGAAAATCGCCTCCAATTCCGCCTCGCGGCCCTTTTGCGCAATGACGAGCATGCGCTCCTGGCTTTCCGAAAGCAGGATTTCGTAGGAATTCATGCCGGTCTCGCGCTGCGGCACCTTGTCCAACTCGATGTGGATGCCGCTGCCGCCGCGGGAGGCCGTCTCGCACGTCGAGCACGTCAACCCCGCCGCGCCCATGTCCTGGATGCCGACGACGAGACCGGGCACCGCCATCATTTCCAGGCAGGCTTCGAGCAAAAGTTTTTCCATGAACGGGTCGCCCTTTTGCACCGCGGGGCGATCAGCGGCGCTCTCTTTGGATAACTCGCGCGAGGCGAAACTCGCCCCGCCGAGGCCGTCGCGGCCCGTAGCTGCGCCAACATAATAAACCGGATTGCCCGGGCCGCGCGCCGTGCCGCGCTTAATCTGGTCGTGCCGCAGGACGCCGAGGCACAGCGCGTTCACCAGCGGATTGCCTTCGTAACAAGGGTCGAAATAAATATCGCCGCCCACGTTCGGGATGCCGATGCAGTTGCCGTAGTGGGCGATGCCGGAGACCACGCCCCGAAAGAGCCGCTTGGCCGAGGGCGACGAGAGGTCGCCAAAGCGCAGCGAATTCGTCAGCAGCACCGGCCGCGCGCCCATGGTGAAAATGTCGCGAATGATGCCACCCACGCCCGTCGCCGCGCCTTCAAACGGCTCAACCGCGCTCGGGTGGTTGTGCGATTCAATTTTGAACGAAACCGCCCAGCCGTCGCCGATGTCAATGACGCCGGCGTTTTCCTCGCCGGCTTTGACGAGTACCTGGCCGGCTGCGTTCGGGTCGGCCTTCGACGTTGGGAAACCACGCAGCAGCTTGCGCGAATTCTTGTAGGAGCAATGCTCCGACCACATCACCGAAAAGACCCCGAGCTCAGTCAGCGCCGGCTCGCGGCCCAGCAGGTTTTTGATGCGCTCATATTCCTCCGGCAACAGGTTGTGTTTGCGCACCAGCTCCGGCGTGATCGGAACGTTTAACACCGGGTCGGGATTGGGCGGCAGCGCGGCGGGCATGGGTGATGGTTGGGAAATTATTCGGCGAGAGCGATGGGTTGGGAAAGACCGGGTTGCTCGACGACGAGACGGCTGGCGAGGAACGCCCGCAGGATGGCAATGCCGTCCACACTGGGGTGGAAGGCTTCGACCACGCGTTCCGGGTGAGGCATCATGCCAAACACGTTGCCCGCGCGATTGCGGATGCCCGCGATGTTCGAGATTGAGCCATTCGGGTTGCCCGCGGCGTTGACGTTGCCGCTCGCGTCACAATAACGAAAAAGGATTTGGCTATGCTCAGCCAATTCATCGAGGCCGGCCTCATCGATGCGGTAGTTGCCTTCGCCGTGGGCAATGGGCACCCGCAGGCGTGCGCCGAGCTTGCTGCGGTTGAACTGCTCGGTGGACTCCTCGACATGGATGGTCTGCGTCTGGCAGCGGAACTGGAGGCACTCATTGCGCACCAACGCACCCGGCAGCAACCCTGCCTCGCACAATATCTGGAAGCCGTTGCAGATGCCAAAGACCAGCCCGCCGTTGGCGGCGTATTCCTTCACGGCGGCCATCACCGGCGAAAACCGCGCAATCGCCCCGCAACGCAGGTAGTCGCCATAAGAAAATCCGCCGGGCAGCACCACCGCATCCGCCTCCCCCAAGCTGGTTTCCTTGTGCCAGACAAATCGCGCAGGTACGCCCAGCACGGAATCGAACGCGTAGAGCGCGTCGTAATCGCAGTTGGAGCCGGGGAATTGGACGATGGCGACGGACATGAGTCGGCGGAAGGGTCATCTATAATGAATTGCCGCGCCATGTCCAGCAGAAGAAGTAAGTTTGCTCCACGGCATCCTCAAGAAACCAAACCGAAAAAATCACCCACCCGCGCAGGGCAGCCAGAACCGAAAGGTCGCGCCGGTGCCGGGCGGGGTCTCGACAAGTTCGATGTCGCCGCGATGGTCGCGCAGGATGCGCTTGCAGATGGCCAAGCCCAGGCCGGTGCCGTCCTGGCGCGCGGTGAGAAAAGACTCGAACACCCGCGTACCGAGCGCCGGGGGCACGCCGGGGCCGGTGTCGCGCACGGTGACCATCGCGACATGTGAGTTGTCTTTCGTCTCCTCGTGCAATTCGATGTCAATCCGCCCACCCTGCGGCATGGCCTGGAGGGAATTGAGCATCAAATTTAACAGCACCTGTTGGAGCTGGCTCTTATGCGCATCCACCAGCAAGGGCCGCGCCGGAGGATGAAAATGCACCCCCACCCGGCTCTGCTCGACCTTGAGCCGAAGCAGCCGCACCGTCTCTTCGATCACCGCGCCGAGCGGCCAGCGCGATTGCAGCGCCGTGCCGGACTTGGAGAATCCCAGCACGCGCTCGACGGTTTCGCCGAGCTGGCTGAGTTTTTCACGGATGATGGTGACATCCTGCTGGCGCACGTCTCCCTCGGGAAAGCGCAGATCCAGCGTGTCGAGCAGCAGGGTGATCACCGTGAGCGGGTTGCGAATTTCATGCGCTATTTCCGCGGCGAGCAAGCCCAGCGTCGTCAGCCGCTCGTTTTTGCGCAGCGATTCTTCCGAGGCGAATACCCGCGTGTACAACTCGGCGTTCTGCGCCGCGACCGCGCACAAATTCGCCAGGGTGGAAAAAATCCGGCGTTCGTCGTTGTTAAAGCGGTGGCTGCGGTCGGTGTAAACGTTGAGCACGCCAATGGCGCGGTCGCCGACGAGAATCGGCGTAACGAGGAGCGACACCAGCCCGGCGCTCGCCACCAGTTGCGTGAAATGGTGCTCCTCGGTGTGCGCGACGCTGGGCACCTCGACCTGTTTCTTGTGCCGGATGACGGAGCCAAGGACGCTGTCCGCCAGCGCGAGGCTTTCCGCGTGGGCTGCCGGGCCGCCATCGTGGCCCGCCAGTGCGACCAGACGAAGAGACGCACCATCGGCATTGAGCAAAAAAATCGCGCACAGCCGGCACGGCATCAGGCTCAGCGCCTGGCGCGCGGCCGTATCGAGCACCGCCTCCAGTTCGAGCTTTGACACGAGCGTCTGCCCCGTGGCGATGAGCGACTCGAGCTGTCGCGCCTTGATGCGAAGTTGGTTGATGAGCCACAGACGCCCGACCACTTTCGTCGCTTCGCTGGTGAGCAGCGTCAGGACTTTCAATTCCTGATTGCCGAACGCCGCCGGCTTTTCGCTGTCCACATTCACCACGCCGACCACCAGGCCATCGAGCAGCATCGGCACCGCCATCTCGGAACAAACCGTGTCTTTCAAATTGAAATAGCGTGAATCCTCGCGGACGTTGGGGATGATGAGCGGCTTGCCGTGGAGGGCCACCCACCCCGTCACCCCGCGGCTCGGTGGTAGCTCCAGCCCCCGGGTTTCCTCAGGCAGGCCGCGCACGACCTCGATTTGCAGCCGCCGCGTGTCCGGGTTGACGAGGGCGATGGACGCGCTTGTCGCCGGCAACACACGCATGACCTCGTCGAGGATGAGGCGCAAGGCCTCATGCGCGTCCTCGGTGTCGCTCACCAGGCGTGAAATGTGGTAGAGCGCGTCGAGCTCGGTATGGGAATCGTCAGGCACAGGAAAGGCAGACTGTGGCACAATTCACGACCGATTCCAAACTTACTTCAACAGCGGCGGGATGGCGCTGGGTGGCGGGGTCGCCGCGATTTGGCGGGCGAGCCTGAGGTAATGCCAGATGACCCAGATTTGCGAGAGGAGCGTGATTCCACCGCCGACGTAAACACAGAATAGTTTCGTCGAATGAAACATGTGCAGGATAAAGTCGTCCGTCGCGGTATGCGCGATGTCGATAGCCTTGAGCAAGGGTTGCGCCGAATTCCACATTTCGGATTTTTTGGCATACTCGACCAAGGCTTTGTCAGGCACCACATAGAGGAGATACAAACTCCAAAATAGCGCCAGCGTGCCACCGACCTGGTTAAGCGCGAGCACCTTGGCCCAAAGAGCCGCGCCCGTCTGGAGCAACTTGTGCCGCCAAATCAATTCGAGCACGCCGATGACAAAACAGAGAATGCCAAAATTCAGCAGCAGCATCCGCAACGGCCCGGGCGGGACATACCCCGCGCCGAACGCACCCAGAATAGTCACAATATACGTCCAGCCCCAGACATTGGCCGTGCGCGCGGCCTGCTGCAGCGGGCTGCGCGCGAGCGTGGGCGAAATGGAAGCGGGCGTTGCCATGGGGGTTGCTTTCGAGGTATAGTGGGGCTGCCGTGCCTAGCAACCCCATACACGCGCTGTTGGTTTCCGCCAGTCTGGGCGCATTGATTGGTTTGGTGCGGCAGTGGAGTTTTGAGCGTGAACATCGCGGCGAAGATGCCAAGGCGGGCCTGCGCACCTTCACTTCCTGGAGCCTGCTCGGCGCGGCGGCGGGCCTGCTCGAACAAGCGGGCGTGGCCTGGGCGATGGCCGCGTTCCTCGCCGCGTTCACCGTCATGATCGCCATGGTCTATCTCAGCGAAGGCAAACGTCACGTGTTCGGCCTGACGACTCTATCCGTTGGGCTGGTGACTTTCACCGTGGGCGCGCTCGCGGCGTATGAACTTTATGTGCCGGCCACGATGCTCGGCGTCGGCGCGATGCTGATTTTGGGCATCAAACACTGGTCGCACGATTGGACGCGGCGCTGGAAACCGGAGGACGTGCGCTGCCTGCTGCAATTCGCCGCCATCACGGGCATCGTGCTGCCGCTTGCGCCCAACCAGGATTACGGCCCCTACGGCGCGTTCAACCCGTATAAAATCTGGCTGATGGTCGTGCTGGTCGCGAGCCTGGGGTTTCTGGGTTACGTGGCTGTGCGCTGGCTCGGCGAACGCGCGGGCATTCTGGTTACCGGTTTGGCTGGCGGCCTGGCCTCGAGTACGGCGACGACCATGGCCCTGAGCCGCCAAAGTCGGACGGCGCCGGCCATGGAGGCGGGCTTGGCCCTGGCGGTGTTGCTGGCTTGCACGGTGATGCTGGCGCGATTAACCGCGTTGATGGCCGCGATCAACCCCGCGCTCGCGATGGCAACTTTGGGGCCTTTTGCCTTGATGGCCCTGCCCGGCCTAGCGTGGGCCTTGTGGGAATGGCATCGGACCACTCGGATTAAAAAAGTCACTACTCCAGTTTTGAACAACCCGCTGAGTTTGAAGCTGGCTTTGCAGTTTGGACTGCTTTACGCCGCAGTCGGTTTCCTCATTAAACTGGCGACGACCAACTTGCCCACCGGCTGGATTTATGTGATCAGCTTTGTATCCGGATTAGCCGATGCCGCACCGGTGACATTGTCCTCAGCCCAGGCGGCGTCCGCCCACACGCTGACCATGGACGTGGCGGCGCGCTGTGTATTGCTGGCGGCGCTGTCGAACACTCTGGCTAAAGCCGCCCTCGCCCTCGCGTTGGGCGCGGCGGATTTTCGGCGGGCCATCGCGGTGGCGCTCGGCGCCATGTTTGTCGCTGGCGCGGTGGGCTTTTGCCTGTTCTAAGGACTGTAGTTTAATACTCTATTAAAATTTTATTCAAACAGCCGTTTGATTTTATGCCGACTCCGCTGGCAAGGGGCCAAATGCCGGAAACTTGTTGCCCTGGGGCTGGGTTTAACTAACATTATTCCACAACCTTCCCGCGGACGCCGGCCGCCAAATCAGCCAGAATTTCGCCGCCAAGATGAACCCCACAAAACCGACGTTAAACAAGGCGGCAGAGAAGCGCCGGGCCAGTTTGCCCGTTCGCCCGATTTACACGCCGCCGCCACCCAAGCCGCCCGCACCCATGAGTTTCCGGCGCTGGGCGGCCATTCTCGTCGTGTTGGCCATTCTGGGCTGGATAACGGGCTGGGCGGTTTCAGATTGGACCCAGCCGACCGACGACAACGTCACTGCCGCAGCCACGCCGCCGCCTAAAATCAAACCCGCGCCCACCAACCACGCGATCCGCGAAACGCCCGATGTGGCTGGGCCGCCCGTTGAAACTCCGATTGATGACTCCGCTGCCGCATTGGCGCAAAAAGCCTTTGCTCCCGGGCCTTACCGACCGGGCGAATTGCTGTTCCGCGCGGGTTCGCCCGAAGAACTCGCGGCACTCGTGGCGCGGGCCCGAGCCGCCGGCGGCAACCTCATCGGCCTCATTCGCGACAATAACGCCGCCCAGCTGTCTTTTCCCGATGCGGCGAGCATGGGTAATTTTCTGCGCGGCAGTCCGGGCGAGGGGGCAGTGCCCCAGGCGGAATTGAATAACCTCGTCACCCTCCCCACCCCGCCCACCGTCTCGACCGACCCCTTCGCCCCCGGCGGTCTCACTCCTTTTGGCGGCACCGCCCTTTCGTACATGGGCGTTCCGCTAAATAATAATAATTGGGGCCGCGGTGTTACAATCGCCATGCTCGACACCGGCCTGGCCCCCGGCACGGTCAATATCTTGAAGGATACTTCCATCACCCAATTCGACATGACCAGCGGGCAAACTGCGCCCACCGTCGGCCATGGCGACATGGTCGCCTCGCTTCTCGCGGGGGCCCGCGGAGAGCAAGGAATTGTGCCCGCCGCGACCATCGTCAGCGTGCGGGTGCTGGACAACAATGACCAGGGCGACGTCTTCGGCGTTTCTGACGGGATTTACACCGCCATCGAAAACGGCGCAAAAGTGATCAACCTCAGCCTCGGCTCCAACCAGCCCAGCGACATTTTGCTGTCCGCCATCAATTACGCCCTCTCCCAAGGCGTAATCGTGGTGGCAGCCGCCGGCAACGACGGCACCGCCCAAATCAGTTACCCGGCGGCGTATCCCGGCGTCATCGCCGTCGGCTCGATTGACGCCACTGGCCAGCGCGCCAGCTTCTCCGATTACGGTCCACAAATGGGCCTGACCGCGCCGGGCGTGGGAATCAATACCGTCACCATCACGGGCAACATGTCTTTTTCCGGCACTTCGGCTTCCGCGCCACTGGTGTCCGGCGCCATCGCCGGCCTGCTTTCCACCAACCCCGGTATGACCGCCCAGCAGGCCGTGAATTTGATCACCCAATATGCCGACTTTGCCGGCCCGTTTGCCGGCATCAACAACAATGAATTTTATGGCTCCGGCATCGTGGACCTGAACCGCGTGCTCAGCCGCGTCTACCCCAACTACACCGACGTCGCGGTCGCCGACATGTTCCTCAATATCACCACCATGCCCACCACGCCGACCGCGCCCATGCAAATCACCGTCCAGAATCGCGGCAACACCGTGCTCAACAACGTGAATTTAAACATCACGGTCAGCGGCAATGCGACGCAGCAAACTTTCAGCGGGCTGAAACCGGGCGAAGTGGCTGATGTGACGGTCGACCTCTCCGTGCAGCAGATGCTCGGCTCCGGCGTGCCCGTCACCGCCCAGGTTTCCACCGGCCAGTTGGACACCAACCCCAGCAATAATTCGAAATCCCGCGTGGTGCATATCACGCCGGCCTCCGGCGCTTCGACGGGGAATTAGTGAGTTTAGTCGCCCCGACCCCCACTCCGCCGTTGACACCCCGGGGGTTCCCGCTATGTCTATTCGTTCCCCGTTTTTCTGACGGGGTTTACTGCTGCCCTCCCTTCTCCCACTACGATGTCCGCCAAGAAATCCTCCGCCAAGTCTTCCAAGAAACCCGCCTCGAGCAAGGCCCATAAATACGTCTATGCCTGGGGCAATGGCCGCGCTGATGGCAACGGCTCCATGCGCGCCCTGCTCGGCGGCAAGGGCGCCAACCTCGGCGAGATGGCCCGCATCGGCCTGCCGGTGCCCCCGGGGTTCACCATCACGACGGAGGTCTGCAATTATTACTACGCCAACAAGCGCACCTACCCCGCCGCGCTCAAGGCCCAGATCGCCGCGGCCATGGCTAACGTCGAGCAAATCATGTCCGTGAAGTTCGGTGATGCCGCGCAGATGCCGCTCCTCGTCGCCGTGCGCTCCGGCGCGCGCGACTCCATGCCGGGCATGATGGACACGATTTTGAACCTCGGCCTTAATGACCAGACAGTCATCGCCCTCGAAAAAGCGACCAACAACCCGCGCCTGGCGTGGGACTGCTACCGCCGCTTCATCCAGATGTATGGCGACGTCGTCCTTGGCGTGCAAAAGAAGGCCGGTGAAGAACACGAGCCGTTTGAAACCGCCATTGGCGAACTCAAGCACGAGCGTTACAAGAACCACGAAATCGAGGACACCCGCCTTTCCACCCTCGACCTCAAGGAACTCGTCATCCGCTTCAAAAACCTCGTCAAGGAGCGCACGGGCAAGGATTTCCCCAGCGACCCGTGGCAGCAGCTCGAAGGGGCCGTCGGCGCCGTGTTCGGCTCGTGGATGAATGACCGCGCGATTGTTTACCGCCAGAAATACGGCATCCCGACCGAATGGGGCACCGCCGTCAACGTGCAGGCGATGGTCTTTGGCAATACCGGCAACACCTCCGGCTCCGGCGTGGCCTTCACGCGCGACCCAGCCTCCGGCGAAAAGATTTTTTACGGCGAGTTTTTGATGAACGCGCAGGGCGAAGACGTCGTCGCCGGCGTGCGCACGCCCCAGCCGGTGATCGAGCTGAAACAAGTCATGCCTAGCGCGTATGCCGAGCTGGACCGCATTCGCGGCACGCTCGAAAAGCATTTCACGGACATGCAGGACTTTGAGTTCACCATCCAGGACCGCAAAGTTTTCATGCTGCAGACGCGCAACGGCAAGCGCACGGGCGTCGCGGCCGTCCGCATCGCCTGCGAGATGGTGAAGGAAAAACTCATCAACTGGCAGACCGCCGTCATGCGCGTGCCGGCTGACCAGCTCGACCAGGTGCTCGCGCCGATTTTTGACCGCGACGCGCTGGAAAAAGCTCCCGTCATCGCCACCGGCCTCCCCGCCGGCCCGGGCGCGGCATCGGGGAAAATCTATTTCAACGCCGAGCGTTCCGTCGAGGCCGCGGCCAAGGGCGAAAAAGTTTTGCTCGTGCGCATCGAGACCTCGCCGGAAGACCTGCGCGGCATGATTGCCGCCGAAGGCATCCTCACCGCGCGCGGGGGCGTCAGCTCACACGCGGCGCTCGTGGCGCGCCAGATGGGCAAAGTCTGCGTCTGCGGCGCGAGCGCGCTGCATATCGACTACGGAACAATGACCCTCTCCGTCGGCTCGAACAAATTCAAGGAGGGCGAATACCTCTCGATTGACGGCACCTCGGGCGCGGTTTACGCGGGCCAGGTCAAGACGGCCCCTTCAGAAATCATCCAGGGCCTCCTGCACAACGACCCCAAGGCGCGCGCGGGCTCGACGTATAAAAACTTCGCGCAGTTGATGAAGTGGTGCGGCCAGTCTTCGCGCCTGCAAGTGCGCACCAACGCCGACAGCCCGGAGCAGACGCGCAACGCCGTATCCTTCGGCGCGACGGGCATCGGCCTGTGCCGCACCGAGCACATGTTCTTCGAAGGCAACCGCATCTACGCCGTGCGCGAAATGATCGTCGCCGAGTCGTATGACGAGCGCAAAGCCGCGCTGAACAAGCTCCTCCCCTACCAGCGCGAGGACTTCGCGGGAATTTTCACCGCCCTCAAGGGCCTGCCCGCGACCATCCGCCTGCTCGACCCGCCGCTGCACGAATTCCTCCCGCACGACGACGTGACCATCCGCGAAACCGCGGAGAAAATCGGCGTCAAGCCGGAGATGGTCTCGCGCCGCGTGGCCGAACTGCACGAGTTTAACCCGATGCTCGGTTTCCGCGGCTGCCGCCTCGGCGTGTCGTATCCGGAAATTTCCGAGATGCAGTGCCGCGCGATTTTCGAAGCCGCCGCGGACGTGCAGAAGAAAGGCATCAAGGTCCGCCCGGAAA
>Ga0206855_10398_pt2 | contig 10272 bp, 6 predicted proteins | sample Alteio_BWOrgCont_51_FD_152637 | JGI IMG/M metagenome (GOLD analysis project Ga0206855, IMG submission 152637) | Enriched cells from forest soil in Barre Woods Harvard Forest LTER site, Petersham, Massachusetts, United States -... | ecosystem: Environmental > Terrestrial > Soil > Temperate forest >...
ATTGCTGGGGTTTCCCCGAAGCCTGCCTGGCACCGGTGGGAGCGCCGGAGGGCGACATGACGACGGTTCCGGGAAGCGGTCCGCCCATGGGGCGCGCGGGACCGGAAGCAGGACGGGCTTCGACAGGAGCGGGTGCGGAACCCTCGGAACCGTTTCCAGAGTTACCGGGAATGGCGCCGCCGGGTTCGCCTGGGGCGCTGAACTGCAGAGACTGCCGCATGCGGATTTCCGCCTCGCGGGCTTTCCTCGCCGCCTCCTGCTGCTTTTGCAGGAAATCCGGATCGATGTGAAGGATTCGCTGCGCGACCTCGAGGGCCACGTCCTCCATCATGGAGCCGAACATGACGAAGCCTTCCTTCTTGTACTCCTGCAGCGGATCCTTCTGGGCGTATCCGCGGTAGCGGGTGGAGTCGCGCAGGCCGTCCATGGCGTAGAGGTGCTCGCGCCAGGAATGGTCGATGACCGCCAAGAGTATCTGCCGCTCTATTTCGCGCAGCTGCGTCGAGCCCACGGCTTCTTCGATGGCCGCGTAGCGCGCCCCGACCTGGGCGGTGACCTGATCGATGGTCTCGTCCACCGTCTGGTGCTGGAGCATTTCTTCGGGGACCTTGTAGTCGATGCCGAAGTCGCGCTTAATCTCCGCGTAGAGTTTTTCCAGATCCCAGGCGTCCGGGTAGCTGCCGCCCACCGCATACTTGGAGACGGCCTGATCGGCGGCATCCTCCATGCGGTTGATGATCTCGTCCTGGATTTCCTCGCCTTTTAATATCCTGCGCCGCAGCCCGTAAATCACGGTGCGCTGCTTGTTCATCACGTCGTCGTACTCGAGAAGGTGCTTGCGTATTTCGAAGTTCTGGCCCTCGACGCGCTTCTGGGCGGTGGCGATGGCGCGGTTGACCATGGGATGCGAGATGACCTCGTCCTCCTGCACGCCCATGCGGTCCATCCAGGTTTTGATGCGGTCGGACCCGAAAATGCGCATCAGGTCGTCTTCGAGGGAGAGATAAAACAGAGATTCGCCGGGATCGCCCTGGCGCCCCGAGCGGCCGCGCAGCTGGTTGTCGATGCGGCGGCTTTCGTGCCGCTCGGTGCCAAGCACATACAGGCCGCCGAGTTCGGTGACCCCGGGGCCGAGCTGAATGTCGGTGCCGCGTCCGGCCATGTTGGTGGCGAGCGTCACCTTGCCCTTGGTGCCCGCCTCGGCGATGATGCCCGCTTCGCGCTCGTGCTGCTTGGCGTTAAGGACGCTGTGGGGAACCCCGGCGCGGGTGAGCAGGGCCGACAATTCCTCGGACTTCTCGATGGACACCGTGCCCACGAGCACCGGCTGCCCCTTCTCGTGCCGTTCCTGAATGTCCTTGGCAATGTGGATGAGCTTCTGGTTCCGCGTCTTGAAAATCACGTCGTCCTGATCCTTGCGGATCATGTTCCGGTTGGTGGGGATGACCACCACTTTGAGCTTGTAGATCTGCATGAGCTCAGTGGCTTCGGTGTCCGCCGTGCCCGTCATGCCGGAGAGCTTCTTATAGATGCGGAACAGGTTCTGGAAGGTGATGGTGGCCAGCGTCTGGTTCTCGCGCTGGATGGGCACGCCTTCCTTGGCTTCGATGGCCTGGTGCAGCCCTTCGGAGTAGCGGCGGCCTTCCATGAGGCGGCCGGTGAACTCGTCCACGATGGTGATTTGGCGGTTGCGCACGACGTAGTCCACGTCCCGCTTGAAGATGACATGGGCCTTCAAGGCCTGCTGGACGTGGTGCACCCATTCCACGTTGGTGTCGGCGTAGAGGTTCTCGAGGCCGAGCTGCCGTTCGCAGACGTTGACCCCCTCTTCCGTCAAGGAAACCTGCTTGTCCTTCTCTTCGAGGGTGTAGTGCGTGTCCTTTTGCAGGAACCGCACCACCTCGTTGGCCTTGCGGTACTTGTCGGTGCTCTCTTCCGCCGGACCGGAAATGATGAGGGGCGTGCGCGCCTCGTCAATGAGGATGGAGTCCACCTCGTCCACGATGGCGAAGTTCAGCTCGCGCTGGACGCAGTCCTCGAGGTCGTGCGCCATGTTGTCGCGCAGGTAGTCGAAGCCGAACTCGTTGTTGGTGCCGTGGGTGATGTCGGCGCCGTAGTTTTCCTTGCGCTGTTCCTCGTTGAGCCCGTGGACGATGACGCCCACGGTGAGCCCCAGGAACTTGTAAACCTTCCCCATGGTCTCCGCGTCGCGGCGGGCGAGGTAATCGTTGACGGTGACCACGTGAACGCCTTTGCCCTCGAGGGCGTTCAGGTACACGGGCAAGGTGGCCACGACGGTCTTGCCTTCGCCGGTCTTCATTTCGGCGACGCGACCCTCGTGGAGCACGATACCGCCAATAAGTTGAACATCGAAAGGACGATAACGGAAAGGGAACCGGCTTTCGGGCTGAAGTCTGCGAATTTCGGCGTAAAAGGCGGCCGGAAAGTGCAAAGTATGGTGTTCGACGTTCTCGGCCAATTTCTGTTTTGAATCTTCTGCTAACGATATATGCTCTGGGGAAAGCCTTTGCAAATCAAATCCGAGCTCCGGATTCAGGATGTTGAGCATGCCCAAACGGCGGTCCGCCGCCTCGCGGCAGACTGCGAAAGCCATGGGAAGGATGTCGTCCAGGGTTTTTCCTTCGGCCAGGTCACCGCGTAATTCGAAGGTTTTGGCGGCAAGGGCATCGTCATCCAAAGCCTCAACTTCCGGAGCCAAGGCATTGATCGCATCGACAATGGGTTGAATGCGCTTGATTTCGCGTTCGTGGCTGGTGCCGAAAATCTTGGCCAGTAGAGTGTTCAGAAACATGAGACCATCGCTGAAAACCGTGCTCCAAAAGGGGATGCCGGGGCTCCTAAAGTATTAAAACACGGGGTTAACTTTCCCGTTTCAAATGGAAACAGCCAAACCCGGAAAATCCAAAGCCAACTCGGGGCGAACCCAAAAACGCTCCTGGTTTCACCGGATTCTGCATGGGATCCGCGTCGCGGTCCTGATTTTCATGGCGGCCAGCGTGGCCCTCGTGCTCTTGTATCGTTTCGTGCCCCCGCCCATCACGCCTCTGATGATTATACGGCTGGGAGAACAGGCTCTCGCTGGCAAACCTCTCCGGTTAGAAAAGTCCTGGAAGCCGCTTGAGAGGATCTCCCCCTATCTGGCCGCCTCCGCGATCATCTCGGAGGACCAGCAGTTTTTCGACAACCACGGGTTTGATTTCGGCGCCATCCGCGAGGCCATGAAGCACAACGAGCATCATCGCCGCATCGTGGGTGCCAGCACCATCACGCAGCAGACGGCTAAGAATCTTTTCCTATGGCCGGACAGGTCTTGGGCCCGTAAAGGGCTGGAGGTTTACTTCACGATACTACTGGAATTGTTGTGGTCCAAGCATCGGATTTTGGAAGTCTATCTCAACATCATTGAAACCGGTGATGGAGTGTATGGGGCCGAAGCTGCGGCGCAACGTTATTTCCATTGCAGCGCAAAGTCTTTGACTGAGGAACAGTCAGCCTTATTAGCAGCCATTTTCCCCGATCCTGTTAAATGGGCTCCACCACGCTCTCCCCCTCACGTGTACCGGAGACAGCAATGGATATTGCGACAGATGCCGGAGTTTGTTGGAAGGTCAGAGTTGATTTTGACTTCTAAATGAGACCAAAGGATTTCTAAACCCCTATCCATTGTTTAAATGAGATCTCATCCAAAACGTTGTTTTTACCTTTGAAAATATCGGAGGAAGAAACATGTTCTGCTCACATTGGTCATGGCTCTTTTCTAGCGATAATCCGACAACATTCATCGGCTATGCTAACCTACTCGTAGCTTTGGCTACTGTAGGAGTTGCCATAGGAGTTTGGAGATTATCTAAACAGAACTCAGAAGGCGAATGGCTGAAATATTTCGGAGATATTCAGTCCGAATTCTGGAAAGAACCCGATATCAGAGACATCCGAATTTATCTCACTCAACGTCGCCAAGATTTAATTCACATCCTGGAAAAGAATGAAACAACGGATGATTCCATCAAGCTAAATCCACATGAATTAGATACTTTGGATAAGTTTGACAGATATCTCAACCTATTGGAAAAGGCTATCATTTGCCGCCCAATACTGAAAAGACACTTAGAGTTATGGAAAAAAACTTTCTTCCATTACTGGATTGAATTGATTTGGGCAGAAGATCCCATCAAAAATTACGTAAAGAAACACTACTATAACATTGAGCAGGAAATGAATAGCCGAGCCAAAAAGCCTTAAATTTTTCACAAAAGCCCAAGCACACTAAAGTGACAATCACCTAGCGATGTAACCCGAAAAAATCACAAAAGACGCCAATATGCTTCTTACAGCGCCACAAATTAAAAGAAGTTTTTTTCAATTGAAACCTAAGAATTCCTGGTCTTTCAGAGATGCGAAAAGAAAGGAGATGTACGCCCATACACATGGTTATCACAGATACCCAGCAAAATTTATCCCCCACCTCGTTCAACAGCTGATAAAAAAATACGCCCCAAAGGGCGATGAAATTATATGCGATCCATTTGGAGGGTGCGGTACAACTTTGGTTGAAGCTAAAATGTCCGGCAGGAAGAGTTTCGGATTCGACATCAATCCTGTGGCCAAGCTCATAACCCAAGTAAAAGTTACACCAATAAGTCCTAGGCTTTTAGAAAAGTACCGCGCCGAATTCGTAAAGGATTATAAAAACTCAAAACGAAAAGCGGTTGAACATCATTCACGAATAAATTATTGGTTCGATCCAAAGACCGTTCGAGAATTAGACCTTCTTTATTTGAACATTTTAAATATCAAAAATAAGAACGTGACGAAGTTTTTCCTTTGCGCATTCTCTCATAACCTCAAAAATTGCTCGCGATGGCTTATGAAAAGCATTAAGCCACAGATCGATCCAGACAAGGTTATACCAAATATTTTACCGTCATTTTTGCGTCATCTAGATTCAATGATCCGTAAGAATCGGGAGTTTTACGATGCACTAAAAGCATCTGACAGACTGAGTGTCCCTGCACTTATGTATCGTCGCGATTCGACGCAGTCTCTTCCTTTAAAATCCGGATCAGTAGACCTAGTAATTACTTCGCCGCCCTATGTTACTTCTTATGAATATGCGGATTTACACCAACTTTCTTTGCTTTGGTTTGGGGATGATCCAAATAATTTTAAAAAGTGGCACAAGTTCAGTAATGAATTCAACGCTTTTAGAAAGCAATTTATTGGCACGAGTTATAAAAATGCTAGAAAAAAATATTTTGAGAGTGCGATTGCAGAAAAAGTGGTGACCGCTCTAGAAGATGCGGATCGTTCTCTTGCAGCGGATGTGGCCAATTATTTCTCTGACGTTAGAAAGGCATTTTTTGAGATACATCGGGTGTTGAAAAAGGGAGGGAAGGCCTGCATAATAATTGGTAATAGCAGTATGCGTGAGGTTGAAATTCTCAATGCCGAGATTGCGGCAGAACAAATGACTCGATTGGGATTTAATAAAGTCGCTTTTATAAAACGTGAGGTTCTAAATAAACTGATCACGTCTTGGCGAGACAAAAATACCGGAAAATTTACCGATCTTGACAACCCTGCAAAAAAAAGAGTTTATAGCTGTGAGTACATCATCGTAATGGAGAAATAACAATATGTTTAATATCAAAGACATCAAAAAGAAACCCCGACATAACGCACGCTATCAGCGGCAAATTGAGCGTATTACAGGCGAAAAGGGATATGTTCAAAATATAGAGAAAGCTGTGGAGGATTCCGTGCGGAATATTCAAGCCGGATCCCGTTCATTTGTCATTTATGGAGAACCTCAAAGCGGCAAAACGGAAATGATGATTGCGCTCACTGCGCGCCTCCTCGATGAGGGAAATAAAATTATCGTAGTTCTATTAAATGATAGCGTTCAACTACTAAGTCAAAATTTACCGCGCTTTCAAAGATCCGGCATAGATCCCGCACCAAAGAACTTCAGTGAGATTCTCGATCCAGTCGTTACGATTGGCCAAGGTGAGTGGGTCATCTTTTCGAAGAAGAATCCTAAGGACCTTCAAAAATTAATTCAGAAGGTGGGAACGTCTCAGGGCAAGGTGATAATTGATGACGAAGCTGATTATGCAAGCCCTAACGGCAAGATCAATAAGGGGGAAAAGACAAGGATAAACGAACTTATTGAGGAGCTCATTGGTTCAAACGGTATATACATTGGGGTTACTGCTACACCAGCACGATTAGATCTCAACAATACATTTAGGAATGAGAACGAAAAATGGGTGGACTTCCCCGCACATCCATTATATAAAGGCCAGCAAACCTTTTTTCCAACCTCGCTCTCGGACGGTTTTCAGTATCAACTGGATTTACTGCCCGACATGGAAGACGCTCCTAAGTATTTAAGGGAAGCTCTCTTTGGCTTTCTGGTTAACGTTGCCCGCCTCAACCTGAAGATTAATGTCAAAGGTGAAAAGAACTATTGCATTCTCATACATACGAGTGGTAAGCGAGCCGACCATACAACTGACTATACTGAAGTTGTGAAGACATTTAACACGCTCAACGACGACGACGATAAGTCTGAAAAATACTACAAGCGAATTTGGGAAATTGCAAAAGAAAGATATTCTGGAGAAGAAGACGACATAGCAAGATATATTTACGAAAATCGGAACAGGCGCACCATCGTTATAATGAATAGTGACACTGACAAAAATATTGTTGATTATACAAGTGCGACTAATCCTTCGACCTTATTCACTATCGCGATCGGCGGTAATATAGTCTCTCGTGGGGTTACCTTCGACAATCTCTTGTCAATGTTTTTTACACGCGACGTTAAGCATAAAATTCAACAAGACACCTATATTCAGAGGGCTCGCATGTTCGGGTCTCGGGGGAATTACCTTCCATTCTTTGAGCTACACATCCCCGAGAAATTATACGCAGACTGGCACAAATGTTTTGTGTTTCACCGTCTATCCCTAGATTCAATACGTTCCGGAAACGGCTCCCCTGTCTGGCTAGAAGACACGAGAGTATCAGCTGCCGCGTCCGGAAGCGTTGACAAAACAACGGTAGCGTTTGATAGTGGCGAAATGGGTTTTGAACTATTCGTCTATGACGAGAGTGTTGAGTTTATCATTAGCGATATGACAAAGACAGCGTTAGCACGACTGCAAGCCCTCTCATTGCATATAGGAAAAGAGAAAGTGCCGGATTTTATTTTAGAATGGCTAAAACATTTTAGTCCTGACGGCGACAAATCAATAATGATTCACAAGTCTTCAAAAATATCTGACGACTATAAATCAGCCGATGTTGAAAATCTTAAACGTGCGCGCGGCTTTATGGGCACAAATGAACTCAGGGATGGAAAAGACCGGCCAGAAGCGATCCATCACTTTAAAATATTCTATAACTCTAAAAATCGGGCAAGGCTTTTCTACAAATATAATGGGAGTATAAGATTTCTTAAGAATCTTCGAGGGAAGTAGCTATGATCAAAGAATTTGAATTTTTTCACGGAATTGTCTTTGCTCGGATGCTTCATTCAACTCGGAAGCAATTTTCTATAAGACCATTCCCAACTTCGGATAATGCCTCTTATGTAATCAATGACAAGGTAGGGATTTATATCAAATATTCGAGTAAACGACTTACTCCATGGGGGTTTTCATTTCAAAAACGACATCAAGATGAGATATTGAAAATGAAAAACGATTTGGGTGAGGTATTTGTATTGCTCGTATGTAATGACGATGGAGTTGTTGGCCTTAATTTTTCTGAGGTTCGAAGTATTTTGGACGAAGTACACGAGGATATTGAATGGATTAGAGTTGAACGCAGCAGGGGGCAGATGTATGCAGTTAAGGGTTCTGATGGGAAACTAGGACATAAAGCTGGCAAGGACGACTTCTCTACAAGAATTATGGATGCGTGTAATTCGCGTTTGTCAAAAAGCTCAATATTGAGATGGTTTCAGTCGACATAAATTTTTTTAGTCTTATCGGTGTGATTGATCTGCTTATCATTAATGGAGGAGAAAATGGCAAAAGGTTCACTTTGTCCAGCATGTGGTAAAAACCAGTTTCAGGATGGGAAGGGTGCGTCTGAATGCACTAATTGCGGCGCAAAAGGATGGCTAAAAGCTCCTGCAAGTCCCGGTTCTGGAAGGGGGTATACCTGCCAATTCTGCAGTAAGTTAACTTGCAAAAAAGTGGCCACTATGAAATCGGTCGAACTGTGGCATTGTTTTACATGCACGGCTACTTATTTATGGGATCCGAAACGGTGAATGTTCTGACTTAATGGGAATATCTTTTGGGGCGACTTGAATAGCCGTATCCTGAACTATTTCTTTGGGAAAGAATAGCGTATCAATTGATACGAGACTAATCTATCAATAATCTCTCCGCTTCTTCTAATTGTACCGAGACGGATTGACCACCCGTTCCGCCTTGAATATTCCGCCGTTCGGCAGAAGAGGTAAAAGTCAACCTCTTACGCAATGTTGTAGCATTAGGAATGTCTTTCCAGGCAACAATTGGAAGCTCGAGAAACGAAATCCCGAGCTTTTCTGCTTCCGCCACTATTCGACCCACCAGATGATGGGCTTCGCGAAAGGATATACCATTCTCTACCAAAAGATCCGCTAGATCTGTGGCCAAAAGCGCAGGTAACATTTTCTTCGAAATCGCTTCTCGTTGAAAATTCAACGTTGAAATAACCTCGACCATTACCTGAAGACAAACCTCGGCTGTTTCGGCAGCATCAAAAACGGGTTCCTTATCTTCTTGCAAATCCCGATCATAGGCATGTGGCAAGCCCTTGAGTACTGTGAACAGTCGCGAATAGGCGCCTAGCATTCGTCCGGCTTTGCCACGCACCAGTTCCATTGAGTCCGGATTACGTTTCTGGGGCATCATACTGGAACCCGAAGTATACGCCTCACCCAATTTCAAAAAACCAAATTCCGAGGTGGACCAAATCACGAAATCTTCGGCGTAAGAACTAAGCAGTACGCCCAGGCAGCTCAAAGCTCCCAGAAATTCCAAAGCGAAGTCTCGATGCGACGTGGCATCAATGCTATTACGCGTCACAGACGGAAACCCCAACCGTTCCGCCACCATTTTCCGATTATAAGGAAATGCGGATCCCGCCAGCGCTCCGGATCCCAGCGGCATTTCCCCGGCTGTTTCCCAAGTATGCTGCAACCTCGACTTGTCGCGTTCAAGCGCAAAGAAAAACGACAGCAGATAATGCGCGATGTAAATCGGCTGCGCCTGCTGCAGATGCGTGTAACCTGGCATCAGATCCTTGCGGTATTCCTTTGCCCGTTCCAACAATGCGCGCTGGAGTCCTTCGATTTGTTCGATCAAATCTTCACATCGATGCATGATGTAGAGCTTGAAATCCGTGGCCACCTGGTCATTCCGACTCCGTCCCGTATGCAGCTTTTTCCCCAGGTCACCGATACGCTCAGTCAAAATTCGCTCCACGGCCATGTGGATGTCCTCGTCGGACGACGAAAACAAATCCGCGCCGGATTCCAGATCGACGAGAATCCCCCGAAGGCCCGCCAGCATCTGATCCCGCTCCTCGGCGTTCAGCACTTTGGCGGAGAAAAGTCCCAAGGTATGGGCCATGCTGCCTTCGATATCCTCCCGGTACAGCTTGCAGTCGACGGAAAGGCTCACCGACAGGCGCTCCATGCTTGGCGCCATGCCCTCGGAAAAACGGCCTCCCCACATGGCGGCCGCGCCCTTTTTCCCTTTAGAACCCTTAGAAGACGTTTTCTTTTTGCCAGCCATTATTCCCGCCTTGTTTCCAAAAGAGTAGCAAGGCTAAGACCGCCTTACAGGGGCAATTAACACGGTTTGCCCGGAGCCATGACGGTATATATTATGGCGTACAGGAAGCGGGGCGGCAATGTTGTCCGAAGAGCATCAGCAGATGATGCTGGCTTATTTGTCCGGGTTGGGAAAAGGCGCGCGTTTCCGCTCCTTGCAGGATTTGGCGGCGCTGCCCTCCCGGGATCTCCTTCTCCTGGCCCGCAAGGTGAACGACGCGGCCCAAGGGCTGTTTGTCCAACTCCTGAAATGCGCGGGCGAACACGAAAGCCTGTTCCAGAAACTCATGGGGGATCATGAGGAGGAAAACCGACCCCTCGTGGATGCCTTCTTCGAGCGCTACTTCAAGGCCGTGCTTTCCTGCGGCGACGAGCCCCGGAATTTCAACCCCCTGGAAGTCTATCTGCCA
>Ga0206855_10403_pt1 | contig 10267 bp, 6 predicted proteins | sample Alteio_BWOrgCont_51_FD_152637 | JGI IMG/M metagenome (GOLD analysis project Ga0206855, IMG submission 152637) | Enriched cells from forest soil in Barre Woods Harvard Forest LTER site, Petersham, Massachusetts, United States -... | ecosystem: Environmental > Terrestrial > Soil > Temperate forest >...
GTTTTATCCAGTCCGGTGGCAAACAATACTTCAGGCTGCCAGCCAAGTTCTTGATGAAGCTTTGAGCAGTTGGTGGCGTAGCGACGGTCATGCCCTGGTCGGTCGGCAACGAAGGTTATAAGCGAGGAATAACTGTGGCCGTTGGCGCGGGGAATTTGTTGGTCGAGGATGCCGCATAAACGGCGGACGACCTCGAGGTTGGTTTGTTCATTGGACCCGCCAACGTTGTAAGTTTCGCCAATGCGCCCACGATGCAGAATTTGCCAAATGGCGCGGCAATGGTCTTCCACGAAAATCCAGTCGCGAACTTGCAGGCCGTCGCCATAGACCGGGAGGGGCTTGCCTTCGATGGCGTTGAGAATAGTCAGTGGTATCAATTTTTCCGGAAACTGAAAAGGGCCGTAGTTGTTGGAGCAGTTGAGGGTCACGGTTGGCAGATTGTAGGTTCGCCGGTAGGCGCGCACAAGATGGTCACTGGCCGCTTTTGACGCTGCGTAAGGAGAGTTGGGCGCAAAGGGAGTTTGTTCCGTCGCCGGCGGTCCGGCGGCGATGTCACCGTAAACCTCGTCTGTGGAAATGTGGATAAAGCGAAACTGGTTCTGCTCGGGCGTTTTCAAGTTTCCCCAATATTTCCGAGCGGCTTCGAGCAGGCGCAAAGTGCCGGCGACATTCGTCTCAATAAACGGTTCCGGTGTATCGATGGAGCGGTCCACATGCGATTCTGCAGCGAAATGGACGACGGCGTTGATGCGGTGGGTTCGGAGCAAGGAGGACACCAGCGCCGCATCGCCAATGTCGCCCTGCGCAAAGATGTAGCGTGCATCGGCGTCCACGTCGGTGAGGTTCGCCGGGTTGCCCGCGTAGGTGAGTTGGTCAAGATTGACCAATTTGCGCAGCGGCGAATCTTTCTCCGTCAGTCGTTGGCGGATAAAATTGCTGCCGATAAAGCCGCAGCCGCCCGTGACGAGCAGATTCATGATTGGGGATGAGTCAGGCGGTTTTTTGCCAACCGCGCAAATCGTGTGCAATGGCCTCATGCACTTCAGTCAAGGGGATGCCGGCGCGGGTAATTTTGGTGGAATCGAGCACGCAGTTCGAGCGCGGTGTTTTGGCCGCCAACCGCATGAATTCCTCCTCGTTTTCAAAAAACGAGAATTCCTTGCCGCAAACGCCACTGTCTTTAATCAGTTCAACCACCTCCCGGGTGGTCACTCGACCGGGATTGGTCACATTGTAGATGCCAAATGGCAGGCGGCGTTCCCAGCAGGCCAGGGTGGCGGTGGCGAACTCCGGCAATTCGGAAAGCGAATTCGTCACATTCAGCAATCGTTGATAATGCATGAGTTTGCTCAAATAATTGCGGGGATGGTCCACCCGGTCAAACGGTATCCGCAACCGCCAGATGTAGACATTCGGGCATCCGGCCAGCGCCTTTTCGCCCAAGGCTTTGGTGCCGCTGTAAAATGAGCAGCGGCTGGAACTGAAAGTGAAATTTGGTGGATCTTCTTCCGTAAAGCCGCGGCCGTCCAGTCGTGTTCCCGAGTAAATGCAGCCCGAGGAAATATGAGCCCACGGAACTCCGGTTGCTGCGCAAGCCTCGGCGATGCGGCCCGGGAGCACCGCATTGGCGATTTGACACTCTTCCTTATGCTCTTCACACGCGTCCACCGTCGGCTTGCCAGTATAGCCTGCCGCGTTAATGAGGAATGTGGGCCGGCCTTCCTCAAGAGCTTTTGCGAGAACCCTTGGTTGGGTGTAATCCAAGTCCGCCCGGCGAATGACTTTATAGTCCAGCCCACGGAGGCTAAACAAAGACTGGTAGGCGTGGCCAATGTATCCCGAACCGCCCAAGAGGTAAATCATGGCTTGAATGCCTTTACGCCACTTTAGGCGAGAAACGATGGAAGTCCACCCGTTATTCAGAGCGACCATGAGCATGCGTTCTGCCTGTTCAGGGCTCGTGGTGTTGCGGCCAAGGATCTCCATTGACAAAAGGATACTCCTCGGGGAAAAACTTTCCGCATGGTTGCTTATAAAAATCCGGGGAGAACGGGCAAAAATTTCCGACCCAACCCGGCCAGAACCATTGAAGTCAATGGCCTGCTTAAAAGGGACTTGGCGCAGAAAATACTGGCGCAAACCAAGGCACTCGGGAAGAAATCGTCACAGCCGATCATACTTCACCTCAGCAGCGGCGGGGGGGCGGTCAAGGCCTTTTATGATCTGGAACCGATTTTTGACAACGAACATCGTGGAAAAACGCATTGCTCCATCATCACCATCGCCCGTGAGGCGCGCAGCGCCGCCGCCTACCTGTTGGTGGCGGGAGATGTCGCTTGCGCCATCAAGGGGGCGCAACTGGTTTTCCACGGGGTCCGGATTCATCCTGGTCGGAAAACCCGGTCCCTTTGGAGGGAAAATACTTTTGCCCTGGCCCTGCGCCTGGACCGGGAAAACCGAAAAATTGCCAAACGATTGGCAAGAAAAACTGTCTGGCGGATTGCCGAACTTCATTCCCGCGTCAAAATACTTTCGCAGAACCGGGGCGCGTCCGCCCAGACACCGGAGCAATTCATGGAAGGCCTGGTGGCGGGCATGGGGGCGCAACTTTCCAATGATAAGGCAAAAGGAGTGCTTTATGAATCGCACGAAAGAGTGAAACTGATTCTGGCTTTGGCCAAATATTTCCCGACCCATGACCCTCCGCGCAACCGTCGTGGGCTGGCTGCTTATGAGGCCGACGTTTTTGCGGCGACCATTGCCTACGAGATCGGCACCCATCCGGCGCCCGAGTGGACCATCGACCCGGTGGTGGCGGTGGAAATCATGATGGATTATCTTTTGGCCCGAGACTTCATCCGCGGTCGGCATCGGGCCTTGGTTCGTGAGCTCGCCCTCGCCTACGGGCGAAATTTTTTGTCGGCGAAATCTTTGGCAGAATATGGAAAAATCCGCCGCACCCATCCTCGACGGGCGGAAGCCTACTTGTTGAAACTAGCCGGGCCCTGCGCTGCCAGTCTTTGGTATTTTGCTTTAACCCTTTGCCATCGCTTGCTTTCAGGTGAAACTCACCTTTCTGCAATTGAAGCTTACTGGCTTGGCCTGATTGACCAAGTGCTGGAAAGAAGCGTGGTCGGGCTACAACCCGGGCAAGCGACAAATTCACGCTGAGGGCCTTGACGCCCGAATGGATTATTGCTACTGCCTTGCGGCGCGGTCACATGAAACTAAAAAATTATTTTGACCGGGTGGTGCTGCTTAACTTGAAGCGGCGTCCCGACCGACTCGCGAGAACCCAAAAGGCGTTGCGCGGCTGCCAGTGGCCTTTCAAGCAACCGGAAGTGGTCGAAGCGGTTGACGGGCTGCTAACCACCCCTCGGCCACTCTGGAAACACGGCCCCGGCGCCTGGGGCTGCCTGCAATCCCACCACCGGGTTCTCACTCAAGCCATGCAGGACGGTGTTAAAAACGTTTTGATTCTCGAAGACGATATCTGCTTTGCGGAAAATTTTCGTGACGGTGTGGAGGGATTTCTTCGCCGTGTGCCCGATGACTGGGACCAGTTGATGCTGGGCGGCCAGCATGTGAACCACACCGGCGACCCCATCTTGGTCAAAGAAGGAATTGTGCGCTGTGCGGATTGCGAGCGCACGCATTGTTATGCCATCCAGGGGGAGTTCATGCGCAAGCTGGCTGCGCGCTGGCTGGGCGGAGGCAAGTTTGACGGGCTGGAACATTGCGACCGGATCATGGGCCGCGACCCGGAAATGCAATTTGCGCACAAAGTATATGCGCCGGAATATTTTCTCGTCGGCCAGGACCGGGAGGACGAATCCGATATTTGCGGCACCGGCCTGCCGAGGAAGTTTTGGAATCCGCCCGGCCCGGATATGTGTGTGGTCAATCTCCACGCGCCGGCCAATGTGGTTTCCGCCTTGCGGTACCATGGGTTGTGCACGGGCGACGGCTTGCACCGCAAAGGCGACTTGGGGGAGAAGCTGAAAGGGGTTTTTGCCGACACCAAGGGCAAGCAGGGCGCGCGGATCCGGCTGCTGCGGGACTGGATCAAACTAATCCAATGGGAGCTGGCGGCCGAGCCCCTCCTGACCTGCACGATTTGGCATCCGGAGGCGACGCCGGAACTGGTGCGCGCCGCTTCACTGTGGCCGGTTTATGAAGTCACCGCCTCGAGCGTCGCCGAGGCCGTGAAGCAATTGCCACCGGAATTGCGCCGGCTGCATCGAGAACGGCAGCAGGGCGGTTTCGCCAAGCATTCCAAGCCGCGAATCCAAGGAGGAATCCCTGCGAAAAAGCGGCACAAGAAATAGAATAACGAACGTTAAAACCATTGCCAGATTTCGATTAGTTATTACATTTTAAGGGGGGCAAGACAACGAGTGTGTCGGCTTGAGTTTCGAGCATCCTGCGTCCGCCAATTTCCAGCGCCCCGTGTGTTCGATGAAACCAGTCCAAACCAATCAAGGCATTGTGCGCCGAGCAGATTCGCCGGTTAGATCTGTTCGGCGGAAATGGTTGTGGATGGGCGGGTTACTGGCGCTGAGTCTGGCTTTCGCCGCCGGCTGGGAATTTGGAGGCATCGCAAAAACGAACGAAGCCGCCGCGCAGGCGGCGCCTGGTCGGCTGGCCAAAAACTCCGATAAAGCCCGCGGGTCGGGAAAGGCATGGTCGCCGGATGACAATTTGGCGGATATTTTTTCCAAACATACGGGCGGCGAACGGGTAGCGGCCTTCATTGCCTTGCTGCAAAAAACCCCCGTCAAAGGGTTGGGCGCCTTGATTGATCAATTGGTATTTTGCCCCTATCCCACGCAGCGAGCGGAGTTCCTCAAACTGGCCTATGCGCAGTGGACTCTGGCCGACCCGAAGGGCGCGCTGGCCCATGCACTGGCGGCGTCCCGCCGTACCGGCACGCTGGATCCATTGCCGTTGGTTTTTGACACCTGGGTTGGGCTGGATGCTCCCGCGGCATTGCAGGCCGCCCAGCAACTGGCCAACCGGGCCAACCGAATAAGTGAAATAAACGCGGTGCTGCAAGCGTGGGTGGAAAGCGATCCGGTGACGGCCTTGTCGGCATTGCAAGGACTGCCGCCGGGCCTCGCCGATTATGTTTCATTTTACGAGCATTGGGCACGCACAGACCCGCAGGCTGCATTCGCCGCGTTAAATCAGATTGCCAATGCGACCACGCGTTCGAAGACGCAAAACGCCGTCCTTTCCACCATGGCCAACTTGGACCCTGCCGGCGCCTTTGACCTTTTACGCAAACTACCTCCCGCCCAGCAAGCGAACTGGGTCTTGGGAAACATTTTTAAAGCGTGGGCTGGGATTGACCCGGCCGCGGCGCTTGCGGCTGCACAGAGCCTGCCTGTCGGCAATGCCCGTCTCTCAGCGATTGATAGCCTCTATGCCGGTTGGGCTGCGGTGGAGCCGACGGCCGCGCTCGCCGCCGCAATGGAATTAGCACCCGGCCCGGAGCGGGACAAGGCCCTCGCACAAAGTTTCCTCGCGTTAACAGCCCAAAACCCCGCAGCGGCTGCTGATTTTCTGGCGGCTCAGCCGCTGGGGGAAAGTCGGAACCACATGATCGCCTCCCTGACGGAAAAGTGGGCCGATACCGACCCCATCGCGGCTCTGGCCTGGTTGCAAAAAAATTCGACAGGAGACACGTATAACAATTCCTTCGAAAAAATTTTAACAAAAATGACGCAAACCGACCCCGGAGCGGCGATGGCCTACATCGGGCAAATGCCCGCGGGCCCAGCGCGAGATAATTCTCAGCTGCGGGCCATCTATGCCTGGGGCGCACAGGATCCCACTGCTGCCAAGGCTTGGGTGAATAACAATCTGACTGGACCTGTGCGAGAGGCGGCTTTGAACAATCTGCAAATTCGAATGAATCAATTGGATCCGGTGGCCGCCTTGGATAAAATCAATCAAATGCCACCGGGCAGCGATCGCGACTCGGCGGTCCGGTCACTGATGGTTCCGCTCGCGAGCCAGAACGTCAATGCGGCGATCAATTTGTTTCAAGGCTTGCCCGCCACGGCGGATCCAGTCACGCGGAATTTGCTCGAATCATCTATCGTTGCTTCAATGCTCAAGGTGGATCCTGCTGGCGCCGCCAGTTTTGTGCAAAGCACCGGGAGTGATCCAACGGATCCCACTTACCAGCGTTTGGTCCAGCAAGTGGCCCAGCAATGGTCAGCCAGCGAAAGTCAGGCTGCGGTAAAATGGGCCGAGACTCTGCCCGATGGTCCGGCGCGGATTGCCGCCATAAATACCACCATTCAGGCGTTGGCTAAGTTTGACGGACCGGGCGCGTGGGAGGCGGTGACGACCTACCAGCCCGACAACGCCAGTGCCGCGGCCACCGTTATCTCTAACTGGAGCCAGACCGATCCCACTGGCGCCGCCGAGGCCTTCACTAATTATTCCCTCCAGGGGGACGACGATCCAGAATCGGACTTTCGCCAGCAAGCCATCGCCAGCATCGCAAGGAATTGGTTGGCGCAAGACGCCCAAGCGGCTTCGCAATGGATTAACACCCTGCCCACGGGTCCGGCTCGCGATTCAGCAGTCAAGATTCTGGTTGCAACTCAGGCGACCAATGATCCTGCCACAGCATTGAACTGGGCGATCACGGAGAGCAGCCCAAGCAGCCGGCTCCAGGATATCAATGATGTCTTGGTTTCGTGGGCGAGATCGGACTTGCCCGCAGCGATTGCCGCGATGCAAGCTGCGCCCTTGACTGATCAACAGCATAATAATTTTCTCCAAAAACTGCAAAACGCCGCTAGTGGGGCGAATGTGTCACCGCTGGCCCCGGGCTTTGGTACTCCACGCCCCCAGGCTGCATCACGCGGATCGCGTGGCGGATAAACAAGATGAACCCAACCAGTCTGAAATCTGGCATTACATCCGCTGCTCCACGAATGTGGCAGTGGCTGGCTGGCCTGCTGGTATTGGCGGCGTGTTTTGCCGCGGGTTGGCATTTTAGCAGGCCTGCAATATTCTTTTCACCGCCAACCATCGCCGGCGCGAAAGAACAAAAAACTCCCCAGCAAGACATCAGCCCAAACAATGCGCTGCGTCTCGTCTGGAATCCCCAAGGCGAGTTGGCGTTGGTTTTTTCCAGGCACGCCGGGGGCGACCGCTTGATGGCGTTTGTCACCTTGCTGCAAAAGACGCGGGCGAATGAGTTGGGTAACTTGATTGACCAGCTTTACCTCAGCCCGTATCCGTCCGAGCGTGGGGAATTCCTGCGGCTGGCTTACTCGCAATGGGTGTCGCTCAATCCCCCAGCCGCGTTGGCCCACGCGGTCGCCGAGTCCATCCGCTCCGGCCTGGTCGAGCCGTTGCCCTATGTATTTGAGGCATGGAGCGGGATTGAACCGCTGGCGGCATTGTCTGCCGCCCGCACGCTTTCCAACACAACTTTCCGGAGGGAGGAAATAAATGCGGTGCTTGATAATTGGGTGGAACTTGACTGGTCGGCCGCACTCACGGCATTAAAAAACTTTCCCGCGGGCCAGGCGGATTACGCCGCGTTCTTCGACCATTGGTCACGCAACAATCCGCTTTTGGCGCTGGCGGCGTTGGACAAAATTCCCAACTTGACGGCCCGCCGCAGCGCCCAGTTTGCGGTCTATCGCAACCTGGCGCAGACGGATCCCGCCACGGCTTTCGCCAAAATGGCCCAATTGCCCATTTCACAACAATCACCGGAATTATGGGGGGCCATTTTCCATTCTTGGGCCAGTGTGGATTCCGCCGCAGCGCTGACGGCGGTAAAGGCCTTGCCGGCTGGCGCCGCACGGATAGCAGCAATCCAGAACCTGTTTACCAGTTGGGCGGAAGACGACCCCGCAACTGCGTTGCAAGCCGCTCAGTCTTGGCCGTCTGGTCCGGAGCGCGAGCAGGCCCTGTCCCAAAGTTTTGCGGCCGTAGCTTCACAAAATCCCGTCGCCGCGGGCGCCTTTTTGGCCGCACTGCCTGCCAGCAGCGATCGCAATACCTTCATTGCCCAATTGGCAGACAAATGGTCGGAAACCGACCCATCGGCGGCTCTCGCCTGGCTGCAAGTCAATGTATTGGGCGCCGCTTACGACGATGCCGTGGGCGGCATCTTAAAAAAAATGACCCAAACCGACCCGCTTTCGGCGATGGCCTATATCGCCCAATTACCGGATGGCACTCAGCGGCAGAAATATTTACAGGACTCTATCAACACCTGGGCTGAACAAGACCCTGCGGGGGCCTTGGCTTGGGTGAACAGCAACCTCAGCGGAGCCCAGCATGATGTGGCACAAACGCATGTGGTTGACTTCCTGATTCAAGAAAACCCTTCCGCTGCGGCCAACTTCGTGAGTCAAATGCCTGCGGGGGGCCAGCGAAACAAGGCCATGCTTGACGTTTCTCTTTATCTCGCCCGTCAGGACGTCGATGCGGCCATTGCTTGGGCGCAAAACCTGCCAAGTGACGTGCCTGATATCAATCGGTTGAATTTGGTGAGCCGGATTGTCAATGCTTCGCTCAAGGCGGATCCGGGCGCGATTGCGGCTTTTATTCAAGACTATGTCAACAACCCCGATTACGGCAGCCTCATTGAAAACGTGGCGGCCAAATGGAGCCAAACCGACAGTGCAAGTGCGGTGAGTTGGGTTGCGTCTTTGCCGGCAGGGACTGTTCGGGACAACGCGCTCAAGCAGGCGCTGCCGGCTTTGGCCAACTATGATCCATCCTCAGCGTGGTCTGCGGCCCTGAATTTTCTGCCCAACGATGATTCGCAAAGCGAGGAGACCGCCACAACGCTTTCCGGCATTCTAGACAATTGGAGCAAGACCGACCCGGCGGGCGCGGCCAAGGCGGCCGCCAGTTTCCCTCAGCCGTTCGCCGATGCTTCTACGCAACGTGGAATGGCAATACAAAATATCGCCACTAACTGGTTGCAACAAGATCCCTCGTCGGCTACCCGCTGGATCGCCTCTTTGCCCGCGGGAACGGACCGTGATAGCGCGGCCATTTCTCTAATCAGTTATCAAACCACACGAGATCCAGCCTCGGCGTTCACCTGGGCAGTCTCACTAAGTCAGCCCGATGACCGTTTGGCGCAGATCAATACCGTGGTGCAGGCCTGGGCTCAAAGCGACCCTTCGGCTGCGATTAAGGCCCTGCAATCCGCGCCGCTGTCCAAAGAACAGATTGACGAGGTGACGCTTATCCTTCAATCGCAGGTGGCCCGCCGAACGAATGCCGGCAAGTCTATTCCCTAAATTCACCCACACAAAAGAGAATTAACCCATCTGCGATGAGAGCATTCAATAAAATATTTGGCATTGGACTTTCCCGCACCGGAACAACCAGTTTGACGATGGCGCTCGAATACCTGGGCATTCCGACCATTCATTGGCCGACGAACATGCTCGATATTTGCAAATACCGTGGCGCGACCGACATCACTGTTGCCTGCCGATTCAAGGAACTCGATCAAATATTCCCCGACTCCCTTTTTGTCTACACAGAGCGGGATCGGCAGTCCTGGCTGCGCTCGGTCGTGGCCCATTACGCAAAGAGGGATTTGACAGAGGATGAGCCTTACGGCGCACAACAATTCGCCCGCGAAGCGGACATTCGAATTTACGGTAAAATCTGGCCGCGCGACTGCAATTTTGCTCAATGCTACCAAAAACACCACGCGGAAGTTTTGAAATATTTCCAAGGTCGCAGCGAGTGCCTGTTGCGACTAAACATCACCAAAAACAATAATTGGAATAAACTTTGCCAGTTTTTAGAGTTGCCCATTCCGGCCCAGCCCTTTCCCCACCTTCATCAAAAAAAATATCCAACAACCGGCGCAGTTGAGTAATCATCCGGGCCTGATTCACTAACCGCATTTTTTCATGGCCGTAAAGTATCTCTTGAAGGTTCTAAAGACCAGGGCCGCACGCTGTCCTGATGGCCGGGCGGCATCTTTGCTTTCTCGCGGTCAGATGGTCGGAGAATTTGTGCTATTGGACGACGCGGCTCATCAAGAAGTGCTCGCAAAGTTTCCGCAAAAAGTGCCGGATCGGTATAATATTGCCAACCTCAGTCTGCCCGATGGGCTGCGGCCAGTCGGGTTTGTTGACTTTGTGCTGTCGCGGGGCAGGCGTGAAAACGACATCATTATATTGGATAAATTGGCTCATCTGGAGTTGAAGAACCGATTTTACCCACCGGCACCTCCACCACCGGAACCGACCGCCGG
>Ga0206855_10406_pt1 | contig 10153 bp, 9 predicted proteins | sample Alteio_BWOrgCont_51_FD_152637 | JGI IMG/M metagenome (GOLD analysis project Ga0206855, IMG submission 152637) | Enriched cells from forest soil in Barre Woods Harvard Forest LTER site, Petersham, Massachusetts, United States -... | ecosystem: Environmental > Terrestrial > Soil > Temperate forest >...
AAGCCGGCACTACTCCTGCCGCTAATAAAATAAACGAGGGGAAGAGCCTGGTACTTACTCCCTTAGATGAGCAAAAAGTTACGGCGGACAATGCGTTTTCCTTAAAACTATTTAAAAACCTCGACAGCGCCAATGCCGGCGGCGGCAACCTTTTTGTATCGCCCCTAAGCGTCAGTTTCGCCCTCGGCATGACCAGCAATGGCGCCGCCGGCCAAACACTCACAGCTTTTCAAAATACGCTGAACTTTGCCGGTCTTACACAGGCACAGGTAAACAGCTACTATAACAACCTGATAACAAATCTGCCGCAACTCGATCCAAATACAACGCTCAATATAGCCAACTCCATCTGGTACAAGCAAGGCTTTAGCGTACAACCCCTATTTTTACAAACCGACAGCATAAATTTCCGTGCTCAAATACAGGGGCTTGATTTTGCCAGTCCATCGGCTGTAAATACCATAAATAATTGGGTAAACAATAAAACCAGCGGCAAAATACCAACCATTCTCACTTCCATACCCAGCAATGCCGTAATGTACCTTATAAATGCCATGTATTTTAAAAGCACCTGGAAGGAAAGCTTTGACGCGACCCAGACCAAACCCATGCAATTTTACCTGGCGAATAACACTACGGTACAAACGGATTTTATGACAGGCACAATCGATTTTAATTATTATACCGATTTAAAAGCAAACGTATACGAATTGCCATACTCAAACAGCAAATACAGTATGGTGATTGTTACGCCTGCATCGGGCAATACGTTGAGCCAGTTAGCCGCCGGGTTAACCCCTTCGCAATGGCAAACATGGATGACCAATTTGCAGCACAGCAAAAGCAGTTTTACTATGCCCAAATTCACCTTTAGCTGCACCGACACCCTGAACAATCCGCTAACCAAAATGGGTTTAGGAATAGCTTTTTCAGATGGCGCTGATTTCTCGCTTATTAACCCCACCCAGCAACTTAAAATAAGCCAGGTTTTACACAAAACATTTGTTGATGTTGACGAAAGCGGTACAACTGCCGCTGCCGCTACTTCTGTTGGGGTAGTTACATCTGTTGTCGTCGCGGGATACAACCCAATTATAAATCAGCCCTTTATATTTACCATCAGGGAAATGGGCAGCGGTATTATATTGTTTGTGGGTGTGGTTAATAATCCAACGCTTACCGGCAATTAGCCCCCCGACCCACTGAAGGGGGGAGTTTTATTCCTTCCGCAAAAAAATATTTATGTATTTTTACCATAATGAATAGTATTGTTGTTGATTTTTATTCTTTGTTGAAGAAAATCTAAAAATTATGGTATCATTTAATCAAATCGGTCCATGGATTACTGTAGGGGTATTATGCTCCATGGTGATTTTCTTTTGTGTTTTTTATATAGTTAGGTTAATTAAAGCAAGGAAATTTAAAACACTCCCTTTGAGAATAGCCCATTACTTTCACAACTAATCTCTAACCTATAGCCTCTTCTACTTTTGCTGAAACGTCACTTGCAGCTTCTTTCGGACTTTCCCGACTTTCGGACTTTCTTCCTAACCTCTAATCCCCAGCCTCTAATCACTAACCCCCAACTCTCTTCGGTAGCCATAGCTCATTCTGAGCGAAGGCTCCTAACCGGGTTACTCAATGCCGCATTAATGGTTTGTATCGTTATCAATAAAACCGTTGTCAATATCATCATTGCAATTGACAGGATAAACGGATATGATGTAATTGTTATCCGGTAAACATACCCATTTAACCAGCTATGCATCATTAACCAGGCCAACGGGCAGGCCACTACTACCGAAATTATTGCTACTCCTAAAAATTCCTTTAAAAAAAGAGCAATAATGCCCTGTACGGACGAACCCAAAACTTTTCGGATGCCAATCTCTCTTGTCCTTTTTTGAACGCTTAATGATATCAAGCCTAAAACACCAAGCAATACGATAACAATTGCTAAAACAGTTGCCGCGTACGAAGCCTTCTTTAATTGTATTTCGCTTTTATAAAGTCTGGCTAAGGCCTCATCCATAAAATGGTATTCAAAAGGTGCGCCGGGTAACAGCAAGCTCCACTTTTGCTGTAAAGCTGCTATGCTTTTTTGCATATCGCCGGGTTTTAACTTAACTGAAAGGTAACGGTAATTAGTTCCAAAATTTACATTTACGAATGCCATTGGCCCGATATGGCCCTGCATCGAGCCAAAATGAAAATCGGCGGTAACGCCGCAAATGGTAAACTGTGTTGTCATTCCGGGCACTTTTACAAACTGCCCGATAGCGGCTTTTGGGTCAGCCCATCCAAGGGCCTTTGAAGCGGTTTCGTTAATGACGATTTTGGCAGAATCGCCGGGCGTATAAAAAGGTGTAAAAAAAATACCCGCTTTTAATGGAATTTTATAGGTAGCTGCATATTGATTATCGGTCGATAGCATTTGTGTGCTCACGGCATTTTTGGGATCGCCACCCATTTTATAAAGCTGCGGTCCGGCCCCGCCATTTCCGCCATCAGGTATTTCGTAGGATAAGGATGCACTGCTTACTTCGGCCAATTGGGCCAGTTGGCGCCTTATGGTTTCCATTTTTTGCACACCTTTAGGCGACCAATCCCGCGGCACCTGCGCATAAACAACATAGTCTTTATTGAAGCCGATATCTTTACCGAAAAAGAAATTAACCTGCTGCGAAACTATGATAGCCCCGATAAAAACGAAAGCAGCCGTACCAAACTGAAAAGCAACCAGTGTTTTACGTAACCAAACGCTTTCTTTTACCGAACTAAGCTTGCCCTTTAATGAATCGACGGATTTTAAACCCGATAAGATTAATGCGGGATAAATCCCTGCCAGCAAGCCAATAAAAAGTGCTGATAAAAGCGGGATTAGATAAAAATACCGCGGGAATGCAAAAAGGCCGGTAATACCTTTCCCTAAAATATCGCTTAAAAACGGTCTTGCAAGTAAATATATCACTAAGGCCAAAACAGTTGCCAGCATAACCAATAAGGTTGATTCGACCAGGAACTGTCGCATCAGCTGTTTTCTCAATCCTCCCAAAACCTTGCGGATACCCATCTCCTTCATCCTGGTAGAAGACCGTCCGATACAAATGTTCACAAAATTGATGATAGCCATCAATAAGATGAAAAACGCAATAAACGAAACGGTATAAATCATTTTCCGCACCACTCCGCCGGTGGCGTCAAGGTAAAATGTTTTTAAGGGGACAAGGTAAGGTGTAAGGTTATCGCTGATCTGCTTTGACGCATTTACTTTTATAAGATGGCGCATTGGTTTCTCAAGATCATGCGGCCTAACACCTTTTTTTAATTCGACATAACTAACCATATAAATATTGTTCCAGCCATCCAGGTTCCTGCCAAAAAAGACAGCGGCGCTCGCAGGCAGAAAAAAATCACTGGTATAGCCATTAACGCTGGTGACAGTATTATCGGGCAGCTTATTTAATACACCGGCAATAGTAAAATCGCGCTTCGTCCCGTTAAAACTTTCAATGTTTATGGTTTGCCCGACGACCTCAGTTTTGCCGAAATATTTCAGCGCCATTTTATCGGTGATTACTGCCGAAAATGGGTTGGTAAATGCCATTTTTGGATTGCCATATGCCAGGCTAAACCCATACATGTTTAACAGGGTGCTATCCCCAATCTGGATACTTTCGCGGAAATGCTTATCACCCTTCGATATATTTGAGCTAATGGCATCCCAATGGTAATAATTTGCTACAAGTTTTGGGTAGGTCTCTTTTAATGCTTTAGGCAATTGTGCAATTGAAGTAATTTCAATGCCCATATTCGGGTCTTTCCATTTGCTTTGCAAGATATATTGGTTATCTGCATCCTTAAGGCTGCTGTTTACCCGCAGCTCGCCCCAAACATACGCGCCAATCAAAAAGCTGAATGCAATTCCAACAGAAAGGCCGAAAATATTGATGAGCGAATAAACCTTATTTTTCCAAAGGCTTCGCCAGGCGATGATAAAGTAATTTTGCAGCATATTTTTAAGATTAAGAATGTAGAGACGCGATACCTCGCGTCTGCAATACTTTGCGTCTCTGGACTTTCCGTCTCCCGCTAAATTAAAAATATAAACACCTGTCAATAAAAAGATTAACAATTTTTAACGTAAATGTTAAAAGTTTTTCAACTGAAGGTTTTTTCATGTATTTTTTGCCAAAAATATTAGTATTTTTGAACCATGGGTTTAAGACAACCATTACTTAAATGGCTTGCAATGATTTGGTATGCTATAACGCGACGAAAATGGCTAATGACAAAAAGCAAATACCAATGACTAATGACGTGAAGCAAATGACTAATGACTATATCGCCTACCCCCCCATCCGAAAAAACGATGAAAAATATTATAATATACACATTATCAGTAACTTAATTTCTATATCGGCATATTTTTTACCTAAAAACGTGTCAAAACGTGCACTTTTTAGCGCAAAACGTGTAAATAATTGACTCAATTTGTAAAAAACGTGCACAAAACGGCCAAAATTTGCACGTTTTTTTACACACAGATAACTTAGCGCTTGCTATCTTGCTGCCAAAATATAATAAACCTAAAATAATGGAACCCTACTTAGCCGAACTTTTCGAACGCGACCTTTTAAAACTGCGCGACGAAATAAATAATTTTAAAGCCGAAGAAAACATCTGGCGCGTAGCCGATGGCATCACCAACTCCGCTGGTACGCTTGTTTTGCACCTGCTCGGAAATCTGAATTTCACAATCGGCACAACATTAGGCGCTACTGGCTACGTACGCAACCGCGAACAGGAGTTTTCATTAACCGGCGTCTCCAGGGAAAAACTGGTTGCCGATATCGATAGCACTATCTATGTGGTTAAAATAATTTTAAACGAAATCAATCAGTCAACATTGGAAGCAACCTACCCGCTCGAATTTATGGGACAAAAAAGCACCGCATGGTATCTCACCATGTTTTACGGGCATTTCAGCTACCACTTAGGCCAGATAAATTATCTGAGAAGGATACTGGAAGCAGGCTAAGCCCTTTAACCAAAAAGTTCGAAACGTCAAAAAAAAGCGTGGCCGGAAGCGATTCCTTCCCTGGGAAGCTGCAGGAAGGGGTTTAACGAACTATTTTGCTATTGCCAGATTCTTGTTTTTAGTCTCTCGAACCGGCTCAAGTCCCTAACCCATTTGCGGGTCGCTGAATGAAGCTTTTCCCGTCTCTACACGTCCTGCATAACGTTTTTCAAAACCATGATGGCCTGCAACCTTTACGCTGAAATCATACCAGTCATGACTGTCAACCAGGTTAAGCGCCAAGCTTGATTTGCTGCCTGCCGCAACCTCCTTTTTATGGTTATTGCTTTTGTAGGCATGGTCGGTGATCTCAACAATGTGCTCACCCTTGCTTAAATTATGCAGCTTTAGTTCGATATTACCGCTCAGCTGTTTGCCGTCGTTAACGTTGCGCTGATATTCACAGGCTACATCAACATCCGGGTCTCCGGCATTACCTTTAAACTCCCGGAAAAATCCGTTTGGCCCATAAACACGCAAATGATAGTCGCCGTTTTCAAATCCATTCAGCGGCCATTCGTCGTTTAAAGTATCACCAGCGACTGCGGTATAGCTCCAGGTACGCACATCATCCATTACCTGCTTGCCTTCTTTTTCCTGCAGGTATTTTCCAGGCGCATAGACGTTAAAAGGAGACCCTGAAGCCGATTTGCCGAAAACCTCGTTGCTTGCAGTAAATTTCATTTCAAATGATTTTTTATCCGCGCTCAATTTGCCATCGGCATACAATTGGTAGGGCAGGGGACAGGATGGTTTAATTCCCTTTTCCTGTTTAGGCATATACGGTGAAAGATGCGGCGCTTTATTGATATAAGCAATTTCATCCGCAGTCAATATCTTAAAGTCATCAGGCAGCTTTTTAAACTTCGCTTTATGGATACCCTCTACAAACTGGTCTCTCGGCAAAAACTCAGGGGCAGGTATAGTCTCGCCATTATAAGGCCTGAACACCGAACTAAGGTCGCCGCAAACCGTGCGCCTCCAATCGCTTATGTTCGGCTCCTTTATGGTTTTACCGGTTTTTTCGCTCAAAAATGTTTCCAGAAACTGGAGGGTCGACGTATGATCAAAAACCTCGGAGTTAACCCATCCTCCTTTACTCCAGGGCGACGCAATTACCATGGGCACACGGTAACCAAGCCCGATTGAACTTTCGCGGTCATATTTTTCGGGGAAATCTTTTCTTTCCATTTCCTGCTCAAGGGTAACAAACTCAACCCTTGTATCAATCCCGTTCGAAACCTTGCCCGTGCCCGGTTTATGCGAATGCGGCGCAACAAACGGTGGTACATGATCGAAATAACCGTCGTTTTCGTCGTAAGTCAAAATAAAGATAGTTTTTTTCCAAACTTCGGGGTTTTGGGTTAGGATGTCCATCACCTCCGAAACGTACCATGCGCCATACCAGGCTGCGCTCGGATGGTCCGAGAAATTCGTCGGCGCCGTAACCCATGATACCGTTGGCAGCTTGCCCGATTTTACATCATCCCTAAACTGGTGCAGCACATCGCCCTTCGGTACTTGCAGTTCACGCTCGGTACCATTGTCATCGTATTTAAGGCTGACAAGCTGTCTGTAGTGGGGGTCTTTTTTATTGGTATCAAAGGCTTTATTGTGGATGCTTTTTTCCCTGTCGCTTAATTTTTCAAACATTCCCGGTTGCCAGGTTTCACGCTCCTTATTTACCGCCTCAAGTTCCGATTGCGCTTCCCTTAATTGCTGTTTTAACTTTTTCAGGTTCTTATCGCCGGCGGGCAACGCCGCAACTTGCTTTTTCAGGTCCTCAATTTTACCCGGAAGCCCCGCCGATTTCTTTTGCATGGCAATAAGATGTGGCTCATGCAAATGAATATTGTATTGCCCAAAAAACTCAAGCGGGTTATCCTGGAAATTTCCCAGCCAGTCTCCCTCCTCTCCTTCAAAACCGGTGTCGATATCCACCTCGTTCTGATAGCATTTCCACGATACGCCATTATCTTCCAGCCGTTCCGGAAACGTACCCCAATTTAAGGTGCCGTAATCCATATCATCATTCCACACGTGCGCCCTCGAGTTTTCATTTTGTTCGGGGCGCACAGTGCCAGTCCAGAAAAAAAGACGGTTCGGGTTGGTGCCTGTTAATGCCGAACAGAAATTCTGGTCACAAACAGTAAAAGCATCAGCTAAAGCATAATAAAACGGGATATCCTCACGGGTATGATAGCCTAAGGTCAAAGGCATATCGGCATATTCGGGGATGCTGTTGCGTTTGTTTTCAAGCCATTGGTCAAATTTACCGTCATTACGCGCATTTACCTGGTTGCGCCACGAGTGCGGCAGCGAATCCATCCATGTAGCTTTTGTTTTTTTTATATCCAGCCTGAACGGTGCATATGTTTCACCTTTTTTATTGGATTGCAGCCACACTTTGTTTTTATTGGGGAGATCAATTGCCCTCGGGTCATTATAGCCTCTTACACCCTTAAGTGTTCCAAAACAATGATCAAAAGAGCGGTTTTCCTGCATCAGGATCACAATATGTTCGGCATCCATAAAGGTGCTGCCGGGCGCGGGATTAATGGCCATCGCCCGTTGTATCGAAGCAGGTAAAAATCCTGCTAAACCTGTGGCGCCGGCTAAAAACGCAGCCTTTTTTATAAAATCTCTCCTGGTATCCATGTTTTATGAAGTTTGATTTTGCGGTTGGCAGTTTCCAGTTTTTGCTAAATTAAACCGATTACTGCAAACTGGCAACTGCTAACTGCTAACCATGCAAACTGCCCACTGCAAACTGACGCTAAAGGTGGCTAAAGTTTGTAAGCAAACCGTTAGCGTTTCATTAATAAATTCCTTTATCAAATTTGACAACTTTCGAAAGTTGTCAAATCTACCGGTTCAATTAATAATTATTCTCCCTATTGCTAACCGTTAGTATTAACGCCTGATTTACGTTAAATTCATAAAATCGCTTTATTTTTAGCCAAAACTAAAGCCCATGAGCACCCGCCGGAAATTTCTCGGAACAAGCATCGCAGGCATTGCAGGTTTAAGCCTGCTGCCTGCCATCAACACTTTTGCAAGTGAAAATAATATTTACAACCGCCAAAATACTAAGAAACTTAAACTAAGGTTTGCGCTCGCGTCCGATCTGCACTACGGTCAGGAAGGTACCGATTCTGATTTAAACGCCGCCAATATTGTAAAATGGCTCAGCGAAGATCATGCTAAAAATCACCTTGATATGATAATCATCAACGGCGACCTCGTAAATAATCGCCCTGATTTACTGCCCGTAGTAAAAACCAAATACTTTGATAAACTGCCCGTGCCCTATTATACCATACCCGGAAACCACGATTTTGCTGATGCCGCCGTATGGAAAAATGTATTTGGTTATGAAGACAAATTCACGGTTGATCATGGCGACATTGGTTTTGTATTTGCCAATACCGCCGACACCAAAGGTGCTTACGTTTGCCCGGACAATACTTTTATAAAAACTTCCCTTGAAGCTTTTAAAGATAAAAAGATAGTCTTTGTAATTCTTCATATCGCACCTGTTCAATGGCTGAAATCTGAAGTTGCCATATTTTTAGACTGCCCTGATACCATCGAATTACTGCATGCTTATCCAAATGTAAAGGCCGTCTTCCACGGGCACGATCATTCATTGGATGGCGTTCGTTATACCGGAAAACTTCCGCACTTCTTTGATTCGCACGTTGGCGGCAGCTGGGGCACCGAATACAAAGGTTACCGGATAGTAGAGGTGGACGAAGACAACGCAATCTACACCTACCAGGTTAACGCCAGCCAAAACCCCTTGTTGAATTCAAATAAATTGTAGCGTAAATATTATTTTTTAAACCCGGTTAAACCATGTTTTGTTTTTTCAGTCTTACCCGCAAAATCTGTGTTCTCGCCATTAACAAGGCTGTAAAACGTAAAAAAGAAATTTTCCAGGCGAGCTATGATCGCCTAATATTCAGGTAAGCCGCTAAATAATACCCCTGATATAATAACAGAATGGGATGCCCTGCGGTGTCCCTTTTTTATTCGCATTTATTTCCCAATCTTTCGCCGGTAATTACGGGCAAATATAAGCCCGAGCGCGGCGCCGAGCCCCATTCCAATTGCCAGGTTATTAATGGCCAAACCAATCCCTGCGCCAACTGCTACACCAGCGCCGTAGAACAAAAAAGTGCTTTTGTACATTGTTTATAAATATAGGCAGTTTCTGTAAAAAAACAGATACAAAGCCAAAATTGCTGCTTTAATAATCGAATAGAATTAAACCATTGGCGTTATAAATATGTCGAAAAAATTATCCAGGTCTTCTTTTAATGCCTGGATAACCAGTTTAACTGGTTAAAAATCTTTACACAACCCCTAAAAAAACAACTATGCTAAAGCGGATATTAGTACTTGATGATAACCAGGATATTTTGGACGTTATAAAGGAAGCGCTGTTATATGAAAAATTTGAAGTGAACATCACCTCAAACAGTGAGCAATTTATGGGAATAGTACAATCGTATAGCCCCGATTTGGTGATACTTGATTATAAATTGAACGGCCCTAACGGAAATGATATTTGCCGGCAAATAAAAGCACATCATAATTTTTACGATATTCCGGTTATTATTTTCTCGGCCTATATCGACAACAACATCGACTTGCTAGCCTGTGGATGCGATGCGATTATAGCCAAGCCCTTTGATCTTGACGAATTGCTCGATAAGGTTAATGCGCTGATTGTTGCATGAGCTTGAAAGCCCCGGAATACAAGAAGAAAATTTGGAATACGGTAAAGAATGAGACTGATGTGCAACCGGATTGCAGCTTAATTTTGCTTTTCTGCCCTGGAATAAGCCTACTTAAGCTGCAGGTCAAAGCTACCCTCAACTTTGTAATAAGGGGAATTTGCTTTATCATCCTTAGCCAAAAAAGTATAGAAAGTGCCTTTGGCTAGCTCACTGCCCTGGTTATATTGAACGATGTTGATATTGCCAAAATCTTTTTGGCCCGAGTACCTGCTTAACGAAAGCTGTAGTGCAGGTCGTTTATCGTCGGTGCTCAATAAAAACTGGCTGC
>Ga0206855_10410_pt1 | contig 10105 bp, 7 predicted proteins | sample Alteio_BWOrgCont_51_FD_152637 | JGI IMG/M metagenome (GOLD analysis project Ga0206855, IMG submission 152637) | Enriched cells from forest soil in Barre Woods Harvard Forest LTER site, Petersham, Massachusetts, United States -... | ecosystem: Environmental > Terrestrial > Soil > Temperate forest >...
AAATCCCTCCCCGATGGGCTGACGTCGACCTTTTTGGGTGGCGCAACTCCATGTACATCACTAGAGGCAAGGAACTTGCCATGAATATCCTGCAGGATGTAGTGGCTAAGGGCTGCAAGAATGCGGGTACGTACGCCCTTCTCGGCAGCTTCGAACTCGCTGCAGACAACAAAGAAGAAGCGATTTCGAAGTTCCGCGAAGCGGTCAAGTTGGACCCAAACTTTTCGTTCTGCTGGTCGCAAATGGCCTCGATCGCCGAGCAGACCGACGGCGCCACAGCTCAAGCCGCATACGTCCAAGTTTCTCGACTTGGGATCTTCCCACAATTAGGATCCGGGCTCAACGTCCCCGACGGACGGCTCACAGACTATGGAGCCTATTGGCGTGGGGCAGCAAACATCGTGCGAAGGTGGGGCGCAAGCAATACTTTCGCGCCTATGGCGGGCCGAGCCCGCCTTGCGTCGGACGATGATAACGACTTTTTGAATCAAACCGAAAACTATTTTAACGAATTTCCATCTAACGACCCCTTTGGCGCGATTGCGGATGACCGCCTTATTGGATCCATCGCCGCCATGATCGACCTCATTGATCAGTAGTGTTGCGAGTGGTCAATTTTCTGACGCGTAACGGTTTTGATTGCCGCGATTCATCGCCGCTGTAACCCGCGATGTTTGCCGCCAATCAGCGATTTTTTGCCATGATCTTAAGGCAGTATGGGGCTCAAACTCGCCAAAACCGGCCCCTCGATAACGAGCTAAGCCACCGATGCCCATTATATCTATTCGAGTACTATGCCTCAAAGAGCCTATAATCGCAGTCAACCCTGAATCCTTCAAGATCGAACAGCATGAAAGATCATCATATTGCGAGCGGCGACGGCGCCGATATACTGGCACTCTTTGACCACGACGGCACGATTCGCGAGATGCGGGCGGCCGTTAGTCGATTTGCAAAAGAGCAGATTCTTCCTCTCGACGGCCCGCTCTCGGAAGCGGAAGATTTTCCCCAACAACTTTGGCGCATGATGGGCGATCAGGGCCTTCTAGGAATGACTGCCCCTGAAAAACATGGCGGGTTGGGCCTTGGCTACCTGCCCCACTTGGTGGTGGCCGAGGAGATTTCACGGTGTTCGGGCTCAGTTGGACTCAGCTACATCGCGCATTCGAACCTGTGCATAAACCAGATCGCCTTGAACGGGACCGAAAAGCAGAAGGCCGACTTTCTTCCGCCGCTTGTTGCAGGCGAAAAGGTAGGCGGCCTCGCGATGAGCGAGGCTAACGCCGGCTCAGACGTAATGTCCATGCAAACGAGAGCCACGAAGTGCGAGGGTGGGTATCGCCTTAATGGAACCAAGCTCTGGATCACAAACGGAGGCACAGGAGACACATTCGTAGTCTATGCAAAGACCGATTCTGAAAACAAAAAAATCACTGCCTTCCTGGTATGCAAAGGTATGCCTGGGTTTAAGCCTGGTCAGAAGCTGCACAAAGTTGGAATGCGAGCATCTGAAACGTACGAATTGGTCTTTGACGAGTGCTTCGTTCCCGACTCGAACGTACTCGGAAACGTCGACCAGGGAGCAAAAGTGCTCATGGGCGGGCTCAACTATGAACGACTTATTCTAGCCGGAGGCGCATTGGGGCTTGCAAGGGCCGCCTTCGAGGAGTCGCTCAGCTACACTACCGAGCGTATCCAGTTCGGCAAGCCAATCAACTCGAACCAGGCGATCGCCTTCGATCTTGCCCAAATGGCTGCCGAGATTGATCGCGAGCGCGCTTTCGCCTATACCGTCGCCTCGATGATCGACGCGAAAGGAAAGACAGCGAAGAACGACAAGTCGCTCAACCGCATGTGCGCCGAGGTTTTCTTAACTGCCGCTCAAGCAGCGGATCGCATCTCCACTCGGGGAGTCGAACTGCATGGCGGAAACGGCTACACCACCGAGTACCGGATCGGCAGGATATGGCGCGATGCAAAGCTATACATGATCGGCGGTGGCACGGCAGATATCCGGAAGCTTGTGGTGGCCCGTGAGTTGGGCCTTAAATTGGGAAGGTAAAAAGAACGCAATCTCTAGATGGCAGATGAAGTGCTTGATTGGTTAATGGCGGGCGATCCATCCATTCGATGGCAGACGATGCGCGACTTGTTCGATGCCCCTAAGGAAGCCTGGGAGGCTGAGCGCAGGACGCTCGCCTCGGAAGGATGGACCAAGCAGTTCCTGGATCTGCAGGACTCGGAAGGCACATGGGCCCAAGGGATTTACAGCCCCAAGTGGACCAGTACCACCTACACACTCCTTACCTTGATCGATTTTGGCATCGAACGGGAGCATCCGGCGGCCCGGATGGGCGCGAAGCAGATCTTTGAGAAAGGGATTGCGCAACGCCTACAAAATGGGCGGCTGGGGAGCCTGCTACGCAACGATGTGTGTGTTTGGGGGTTCTACCTGCATGTCTGCTCATATTTCGGTATTACGGAGCACGTTATTCTAGAACTCGCCGAGCTACTGTTGGAGGACCAGATGCCGGACGGCGGCTGGAACTGTCGGCGGCAGAGAGTCAAATCCACGCGACATGGTTCCTTTCACACAACGTTCAACGTGCTGGAGGGACTACGTGCTGCCGCTCGTTTCGGTCAGCTTGACAGCGCCTTGTTCCAGGAATCTGAAGCCAGAGCGATGGAGTTTATGCTGGCGCATCGCCTCTACAAATCTGACAAGACCGGCGAGGTCATCGATGAGCACTTCACGCAGTTCTGTTACCCGACCCGTTGGCACTACGACGTTCTGCGCGGGTTGGATTACATGCGGGACACACCCTATATCAAGGATCCTCGCGTGGGAGATGCGCTCGAACTCCTGAAGTCAAAGGAGCAGGCCGGCGTTTGGTGCACCGGCAAATACTCCGGCGTCACCTACTTCAACCTGGAGCCAGGTGGGCGGCGCAGCCGCTGGAATACCCTTCGGGCATTGCGCGTTTTGCGGGCAGCATCGACCATGGGACATAGCTCACCCCCTCAACAGGCGCCAGTACCGGTGTGGCAGTTTCAGTCCCCATTGGCAGGCGCAGTTCAAGTTAAAAGTCCTGCACTAGGGCTGTCCTACCAGCACAAGGTTTACTGCACAACACAGGAGTCTCCTCAGATCCGGACGCAGTTCTGCGCAGAGGACCCGCGAATCGTCAGTCTGAGATTGTTCCAAAATAATTGGGATGGCTACGGGGCTCCTGCGCCGACAAGTGAGTCCATCACTCGCGCTCGCTCCATCCTTAGCAGCCTGACTGAGGACAAATTTCTGGTGGATAGGGTTATACCGTCTGCCGCCGGTGGCGTTTTCATCTACATGAAAGCGAGTGATTGTATTGCAGACATCGAAGTCTTTAATTCCGGAGAGATAATTGCATCTACTTCGTGGCCGAGAAAGCCCGGAGAGGTCTGGGAATTCAACGAGATCGAGTCAGGCGAAACATTCGAACGAATCCATTCTTTTCTTGCCGGTGAATAACATCCCTTCCAACGATATCCCGCCACGATTACTTCATAACGACCGTGCTGCTCAGCCATTCTTGAATTCAGACGAGCTTCTGTATCGTCGAACAAAACCCACGCACTATGATTCCGAGCATAACATCGTTCTTCGAGCTGCCTTTGAGGAAGGTTGGAAACACATATCTGTCAACCGATCCAAGTTTTCAGAACCAACGGATGTTCTATTTCCTGATAATAAACATCCAGGCTGCGGGATAGCGTCAATTCTCCGCAGACAAATCCCAATGGCACATACACCTCCTGAAGGATTCACGTGCTTTCTCGAAGTATTTCATGTGCCATTGGAGCAAAACTACTCTCACTCTGAAATCTGCACACTCGCTTCCACAAACCCGCCGGCTATCGAACTTATATCCAAAGATCCATCGAAAACAGTCACAACCTTTCTTCGGCAAGCTCTGGCAACAGCATGCGAGACTGTAATCGCGCCATCCGGATACTGAGGATTACTCGACAAACTCCTGGCTTTGGTCTTCACATATTTGCAAGCTTCAGCGAATCAATTTTATCACGGTTCCCAGTAGGACCGTCTGGCCGAACTCACACTTAGCACAAGGTGCGAACCTAGGGGACGGTAGATGGGCGACTGCGATTTGTGGCTACAACTGACAGAAGCCCCAGCCTCCAGTACTCAAGCCAAATTGGCCGAATTTCTCACGAAATAATTCGAAATCGGTAAACGCAGTTTGTCGGGGATCTCTCTTTCCAAGTTGGCCGATCCTCTTCCGATAATACGTCGGACTGGCCCCGAATTCCAGCCCAATCCGATGAAAAGAGCTTCGTGGTTGTTGGCTACGAAGTGCTTGACTGTCGCCACGATCCCCTCGCCTTGGAGGCCATTAATCATCGAAACCGCTCTCTGGGACGCCAAAAACGGATCATCGAGGAGATACTCGAAGTTGCGCCCGTTCTGGACGATGCGCGAGAGGTTTACGCCTGGTCCCAAAAGGATGCTCACGCCTCGACGCGCGCATCAAACGTGTTTTATCGCAATGTCAATGCCAGAACGGTAGCGGCGAGAATCATAACGGTTATGATTTGTAGCTTAAAGGCAAGACGAGAGGGCGAATCCACCGTAACCCCCGGCAAATTCGAATGGGTCTCACGCTATGATTGATCCGTGAAGACCGGAAGTAAAGATAGTCGCAAAGCCATACGCGGCTATCTCGAGAGTTTGGATAAGAATGACCTCGTTGAGCTTTTGCTTGAGCGTTCAGCCAGAGACGCAATCCTACGACGAGCGCTTGAGATAAGGGCTGCCGCATCTACGAAGAACACGTCTAAACTGGAAAAGGCGATTGACCGCGCGTTGAGGAGCAGCACCCACGTCGATCACAAGCGCATGCCGGCATACGCGAAGGGTGCGGGAGAGGTCATCGTCCAAATCCAAAACGTGCTCGTCGATGGCGACCCTGCGAGCGCCATCCACCTGACCGAATTCGCTCTGCGTGCGGTCGAACACACCTTGAAGAGCTGCTACGATTTAGACAGGCGAATGAGTGAGATCCTCGGAAAGCTTCAGGCAATTCATCTGGAGGCATGCGAGGAGCTGCAGCCTGAGCCCGAGTCGTTAGCCAAGCGACTGTTTGAATGGGAGCTCGAAACCGAGTGGGAAGTGTTTTACGGCGCCACAAGCACTTATGCCCATGTGCTCGGCGAGCAAGGTCTCGCAGAATACCGTCGCCTTGCACGGGCTCTTTGGGCGGAGATGCCCCAGCGAAATCCGGGAGATAATCATAGCGGTGAGTCGCACTGGTATAGGGTGACCAGAATAATGACGGAGCTTGCAGAAGCCGCCGGAAGCCTCGAAGAATTGGCAGAAATACAAAAGAAGGACCTTTCCAATGAATTCTGCTATTTGCGCCTGGCTAAGATTTACGAGCAAATGGAACGCCGCGATTTGGCAATCGAATGGGTACGGCGCGGAATTGAGGCATTCAAGGGGCGTCCCGACGGACGGCTATATCATTATCTTGCCGATCTTCATGAACAGGACGGAGACAATGATCGGTCGATGGAAATCGAATGGGCCTTTTTCTGTAAAGAACCTGGGTTTAGTCTCTATCCCGCTCTAGAGGAACGCGCCGAACGCCTTGGGCAATGGGAGATGTGGCGGCCCAAAGCCATTCAGGCAATCCGCCAATCCATTTCGGACCGAAAATCAAAACACACGTCGCCATACTTTAGGCCCGACAGCACCGATTTGGTACGGGTCTACCTCTACGAGGATGATGCCGAAGCCGCGTGGGTAGAGGCTACGCAGGGCGGGTGCTCGAATGACGTCTTCTTGCAAGTCGTCGTGAAGCGCGAAGCGCTCCATCCGGAGGAATCGATTCCCATCTACAAAAAGCATATCGACAACTTGGTTGATGAAGCCAACACTGCATCGTATGAAAGGGCTGCTTCCTACGTTGAGCGAATTCGGAATCTAACGTTAAAGGCAGAGTATGAAAGCTACGTCGCTTCGCTTCGAGCCAAATTCAAGAGTAAGCGAAACTTCATGACGCTGCTTGATTCCTTGGATAGCAGAGTATGAAACCAAAACCCTTTGGTTAGTGGAATTCGAGAGACTTTGCCGCTCCACCTGTCGTAGGGGCAAGGCGTGCCTTGCTTCCGGAAAGCGACGCACGCATCGCCCCTACGGATGGTCCGTTGCTTAACCGAACCGTATTGAGGGTAGCCCCGACAAGTCGGGGCAGCACTGGCCCTTGACGTGCGGACCCGCTTCGGGTCGTCGGGATCGCTCCGACCTTCCTATCGCGACGTCCAGCCGCCGTCGATGACGATTGTTTGGCCGGTGATGTTTCGGGCGTTGTGGGTCATGAGGAACTCGATGGTGGCGGCGATTTCGGTTGGAGTGATGAACACTTTTTTGGGCATCGGTTCCAGCATGATTCGGCTGATGACCTCGCTTTCCGGGATGCCATGCATTTCTGATTGAGCCTTTATCTGGGCGTCGACGAGCGGGGTTTTTATGTATGACGGACAGATCGTGTTGACGGTGATGTCGACCGATGCGGTTTCGAGCGCGGCGACTTTCGCGAGGCCCAATAGGCCGTGCTTGGCGGCAACGTATGCGCTCTTGAAGGGCGAGGCAACCAAGGAGTGAAAGGAACCGATGTTTACGATCCGCCCAAAGTTATTCGCTCGCATTCGAGGAAGAACGGCTTGCGTTAGCAAGAATGGCCCCTTGAGCATCACGTCTATGAGCGAGTCCCACTTATCTACAGGCAGGTCTTCGATGGAGACCACGTGTTGATTTCCGGCATTGTTAACCAGAACGTCCAGCCGAATATCTCCCGACCGGTCGACAAAATCCTTGACCTGAGGGGCTAAGGTGATGTCGACGACATCGGACTGCAGACAACTCTCCGGAGAAGCCAGCTGCCTTACCGTTTCTGCCAGCGAATCCGCATTGGAGTCCAAGAGAAGCAGCTTGTGGCCCTGCTGCTCAAAATAAAGTGCAAGCCCTCGGCCCAAGCCGCCCCCCGCGCCAGTGATCAGAATGTTTCGAGATATTGCTTCGTTGCTATCGCTCATACCTGTTTCCCTCAATTTGCCCAACGCCGTTCAAGAATTCCTTGTGAGACGGAGAATACACCGTCAGGCAAATGAGCTTGCTGGGTAAATTTGACGTCCCCATCCATCTAGGCGAAGGGCGATACTTTTGAAGCCAAGCAAGTAATCTCGGCGTTGCTCAAACTGATCCGAATAACCCAACTTCGATGTTAATGAACTCAGTATCTAATCCGCTGGCAATACTGGGTGCAACCGATGCAAGCAAGAAGATAGGCATCCCAGTCGTCGCCCATCGAGGCGTCTGTGGCGGCGGCGTCCGCGAGAACTCCTTCGCATCTTTGGAACACGCCATCAAATATCGTATTGCAGCTGAAATCGATGTCTTCTTTGCCGATTCCGGTGACGTGCTCATTCATCATGGACCGCTATTGGTTCGCGACCTGCCGCAAGAAATGGTCTCCATCGCAAAGAATCCGAGTTCTTACTTTACGCTTGAGGCAGCACTCGACCTTGTGAAAGGGCAAATACCGTTGTTAATTGAACTGAAACATCCTTCAAAATCAAAATCTGAAGTAGTTGACAAGGGCATCGAGCTTTTAGCGCAGTATGCAGAGCCCTTCTTGATCTCGTCCTTTGACCCGTCGGTCCTAGCTTATAGGCAGCAATTGCCTGACACGCCGATAGGCTTGCTTAGCTTCGGTTATGAGAGATTCCCGATAGAGGGCTTTGACTTTGCGCTTGTCCAAAAAATCGGTCTGCTTTTGCGCCCCTCCTGGCGTTCCCAGACAAGAGGTATCGGTGTTTGGACATTTCCTTCGCTAAAAGCAGCAGTGAACGCTAAAGTCGGGACTGATATCGTTCGGATTGTCAATGTGACCCCAGAGGAATTGGCCCGACATTTAGGCTAGCTAGCCCACAAGGGCGCATGACTCATTGCGTAGCTTGGGAGTTATTTTTTGTTTTGTCACGCAGATTTTAGGAGTGCTTATTGACCCTATCGAGAGCCGATTCCTAAGGCAAATAAATGGCACGCAGAGGACGCATCGCGGCATAGCCGCAACCAAAATTCGGAGTGGTGGAGTATTGGAGTGATGTCCAGACCAAGGACGTCACTCCAATACTCCGCCACTCCAATACTCCGAGTTTTTGGTTGCGGCTATACAGCGCTGTGAATCCTGAATGCGAAGCACGCATCAATGTCAGTCAGTTTTTGGCCTAACCTCCTGCTCTGTAGCCGCCGGATGGCTCTTGCCGGCGCACCCAGACTGCGGCTCAAACTCAAATTGGGCCATGTCGATCGGCCGTACGCCGGCACAAACCATCCAGCGGCTGCAATTCGAACCTCCAAATCAAATATGCTTGACATTAAGGCTGGCCTCGCCCCCAGCCCGGCTGCGCGAACAATCCAAGCTAGCTCCTATCCCAGAGCTCGGCGGCAAACGTGTCTGCTAAATTCAGCGAGTCCTTTAGGAGAGAATTGCCCCCTTTGTCGCGACGATCCCACTCAAATTTGTTGGGAATCTCGTTGACTTCTGCCTTCGATAAGCCGGCTTCATCCCACAGCTGGTAGTACTCAGCACGGATCGGAACCACCATCACGTGCCTTTGCATCGCGTACAGCGTCTCGACTCGCGACATCATCAGCTTATAGTCTTCTGATCGCTGCATCCAGCCCAACCAGCCCGAAACGGCGTGGAGGTAGCTAAGCAGTCCACGCTCGTTATTCGTCCGCCTGGAGAGTTCGCGCGCGGCGCGATAGGCACGGCAAGATTCCGTCGTGTTTAGGACTGGCCCTCGTTCGCGTGGCTGTTTTAACCTGTATAGGTGACCTAGGCTATTCAACGTGAATATGCGAAAGACCCGATCGTCGATGCCTTCAAAGACTTCGAGCGCACTCTCATAGTGGGAAATTGCGTTCATCAGCAGTTCGCGAGTGGGTCCATGCTTCATTTCCGCCCCGAGTGTGGGCGCGCTCTTCCGCATCAAATGCCAGTACCCTGTCCCAGCTTCCATGTAGGCGACGGCAAGCCAATATTTTCGGGTTCTTGTGTCGCCATTCGAAGCGTCGTTCAGTTCGTCGAAGGCTTGGCGAAACTCCGTTTCATGGTCGATAACCTGATCGGTTATCAGCTCGAGCAAAGTACGAGACGCACGTGCCACCCCGGCAACCCATGGTAGAGCCCCTTTACTCTGCGATAGAGAAAACGCCTCACGTGCAGAGCGCAAAGCCGCTACGTAATCTCCGCTAATGTAATTCAGCATCCCTTTTGAGGCAATCACATGAACGCGCGCGGAATGCGGACTTTTAAGCCAGTCAATGGTGAAGCTTTGAGACAGCGTGTACAGCCGCCCACCCATCATCCGTTGGAATAGAACAACGGCGCGCTTCTCGTCACTTAGAGAAGCCAGTCCGTCTTGATAGCGATCCATGACCGATTCCAGCTCCTCCTGCGGCTGCTGAAGAATCTCGTCCAGGTCGCGGCTTGTCCAATTTCTTAGGACCAATTCGTCGTTCGCTTTTTGTGCGGCATTGCGCACCTCGGGGGGTTGCTCTAGCATAAGGGCTATTCCTTGCTGCCGTGCAACATCCAAGATCCTGTATCCAACATGATCCTGGCCATCCGCCGACTTTACAATATCAACCAGCCCTATATCGCAAAGCAGCGACATAAATGCCTCAACCTGTTCTCGTTCGTAGGTTTCTGCCAGCATTTGAACGACATCATCGAGCGTCCATGGATAAGGATGCAGCAGACAACACTGCATGAATACCGTACCGGCCTTTGGCTTGCGACCCACTTCTGCTGCGATCCAGTCAGAAAGTTGGGCTCGGCCGTCTTCTGCACTGACGGTGTATACATGAGTCGACTCTTGAATCCAGTCTCTCAAAGTGACGTGGCGAAAGAGGCGCCTACCCCTATCGTCTTTGTCGACCAAACCTTCGAGCAATTCAAGCGCTGCGGTCGTTTCTGCAACCCGTACACGGGCGCCCTGCCTGGCACAAACCTTCGCCAACAAGGCGTCGGGAAGAGGC
>Ga0206855_10373_pt1 | contig 10079 bp, 10 predicted proteins | sample Alteio_BWOrgCont_51_FD_152637 | JGI IMG/M metagenome (GOLD analysis project Ga0206855, IMG submission 152637) | Enriched cells from forest soil in Barre Woods Harvard Forest LTER site, Petersham, Massachusetts, United States -... | ecosystem: Environmental > Terrestrial > Soil > Temperate forest >...
AATTCTCAACAAATAAGATCAGGCTGTACGATATAATGGTTTATGCGGGTTCACTGCTCATAATTCCCTTCATTCTTTTATTAGTACAAAAATCGGACTATACCGATAAATTCATGTACACCATAGGGCCGCTTGCTTTGGTTTATATTATTTATGAAATATTCAGGTGCGGCGGCCTGAATGAGAAAAAACGAAAAGGCGGAGTATTGTACACCATAACGTTACTTCCCGTTATAGCTGCTGTTGCATATTGTAATAGTTCTTCTTATGCAGCTACCGGATTAGTTGGCGTTGGTATATTCATTGACCTGGTAGCTGTGGCATATATTCTCTTTGGTGTTTTCCGTTACTTTAGCCACATACAGCAAAAGATAGTGGTTGCCCTGGTGTTTATCATTTTTTCCATTTTTTTCTGGGCATTTTTCGAGCAAGCCGGTGGGTCGTTAAGCCTGTTTGCGAGGTATAATCTTCATCACCAGGTTTTAGGATTAAACATTGACCCGAATGCAATAAACAATTCATCCAATTCCCTTTTTGTAATTCTGTTCAGTCCTTTTGTAGGGCTACTATGGCTATGGCTGAACAAGAAAAAGTTTGAGCCGAATACGGTAGTAAAATTCGGATTAGGGTTCCTGTTCGTGAGCCTGGCTTTCTATATATTTTATTACACCCGTTTCTTTGCCGATGTACAGGGCATGACCTCATTGAATGTATTTACGTTAGCTTATCTCGTCATCACTTTGGGCGAGTTGTGCCTGTCGCCAATAAGCATGTCTATAATGACAAAGCTATCTCCGCAAAGGCTGCATGGCGTGATGATGGGATTACTGTTCCTTGCCAGCGCTTATGGGCAATATTTTGCAGGCATATTTGGCGCAGATATGTCGGTAACCACCCCCGGCGCTACCCTGCACGATAAGCTCATGGCCTATACCGAGGGTTATAAAGGGCTTTCTGTTTATGCGCTTGTGCTTGGCGTTGTCTTAATTGTTGCATCACCATTGATAAGAAAACTGATGCACGAAATACATTAGAAAAATGTGCAAATGCGAAAATGTGGGAATGTGGAAATGCCCATTTTTGAGTACATCAATTTCTTCAAATAAACAGGAGCAAAATCCAAATTATGAAAATGATCGAACACGATAGCGCCGAAGGCAGCAACATCTTCGATGATGAAACATTGGATATGCTGGAGAAAAGACGTGAAGAGTACATAAAAAGCAATATAAGAGGGTTTACTGTTGAAGAATCAATGGAGCATGTAAAAAATGAAATGAAAAAACGCGGTTTATTATTTTAATAGGTGACCAATATCATATTCCTTACGCCAGTTTTTAGCTACTTTCACATCCATAAAAGATAATAATGGCACAGCAGGCGCACCACGAAGAGCATTTCCATAGCTCGGAACTGGTTACAGATATTGTTATAGGTATGAGCGATGGGCTTACCGTGCCTTTTGCGTTAGCGGCGGGGCTTAGCGGCGCGGTGACCAATACCCACATTATTGTTATCGCAGGGCTTGCCGAAATTGTAGCCGGCTCCATAGCTATGGGGCTTGGCGGCTACCTGGCCGGGAAAACAGAAATAGACCACTACAATGCCGAACAGAAAAGAGAAGAATGGGAAGTGGATAACCTGCCGGAAAAAGAAAAAGAGGAAGTGCGCGTCATATTCGCGGAAATGGGTATGACCGAAGAAACCCAACGCCAGGTAGTGGAAGAAATGGCTAAAGACAAAGCAAAGTGGGTGGACTTTATGATGCGCTACGAACTGGGCCTTGAAAAACCAGATGCAAAACGTGCAAGGAAAAGCGCCATGAACATCGGGCTGTCTTACATTGTTGGCGGGCTGGTACCTTTATCTCCTTATATCTTTACAACAGTACCCATTGACGGGCTTAAATGGTCTGCTATTATCACGGTACTTTGTCTCTTTGTCTTTGGATTTTTTAAAGCAAAAGTTACCGGCCAGAACCCCTGGAGCGGAGCCATACGGGTAATGCTCATTGGCTCATTGGCAGCAGCAGCGGCGTTCTTTATAGCAAGGTTGTTTAATCAGTAAAAACATGAGATTTGTTTCAAAATGAGTAACTCAAGTAAGATAAGAGAGCATTTGAAATCTTCCGCTAAACGGAAGGCAAATATTCAATTTAAAAAATTAAAAAAAGCATTGAAAGAGGTAGAAGAAATAGAAGCCGGAACCTTGACGCCAAAAACCTTGCAACAATTGCTCAATGAGTTATAACAAATGCCGCAATAATAATTCCCGACATTCCCCAATCAAATACCAACTTTTACTATTCCCGTAATCATTTTATCAACCGATGTTGATAAATCAAGTTTTCCTTGTAAATTTGAATAAGTAAATTTGCATACTAAAGTTAGCTAAATGTTGAACAGATTTGAGCTTATTAAGAACGCGCTTGGAGAACCATACTTTGTAAACGATTATTCCATCATTTACAATATGGATTGCAAAACCGGTTTGGAAATTTTATTAAATTCAGGCATTAAAGTTGATGCAACCATTACAAGCCCACCTTATAATATTGGTAAAGAGTACGAAGACATTTTACCGCTTCAACAGTTTATTAATTGGCTTTCAGAAGTCAGCAATTCCATCTATAAATTAACCAAAGAAAATGGATGCTATTTATTGAATGTAGGGTATTTAGAGATAGAGAATACTGGCAAAGCAATTCCAATTACTTACTTGATATGGGACAAAATACATTTTTACCTGAACCAGGAAATTGTGTGGAATTACGGGGCTGGTGTTGCTTCAAAAAAATATTTATCGCCAAGAAATGAGAAGATACTTTGGTACGTAAAAGATAAAGACAATTATACGTTCAATTTAGATGACATCAGGGACCCTGATGTAAAATATCCGTACCAGAAAAAGAATGGAAAATTACGCTGCAATACTTTAGGTAAGAACCCCTCTGATGTATGGCAAATTGCAAAAGTAACATCTGGCGCCAACCGTTCATCAGAAGAAAGAACAAATCATCCGGCACAGTTTCCAACTGATCTGATAACAAGATTAGTTTTAGGCTTTACAGATACTAATGACCTCATTTTAGACCCTTTTATGGGTTCAGGCACAACCGCAGAAGTATGTGCCAGGAACAACAGGTATTCCATAGGTTTTGAGATCAGGAAAGATTATTGCGAAACAATAAAAGACCGTCTTATAGAAGTACAAAAAAATCAGAGAGTAAAAGAAATGGAACTTACTCTGGCTTTTTAGCTTGATAAATTATATTTAGCTTGTGTAAATAAACGTCTGGTAATAACCTCGCCTGCTGACCTGTAGGTGCTTTTTGTGCGACCCAGTCTATATGTTCGAGATACCCAAACCGAATTAACAGTATCTCTGGTTTTCTTCCTTTAGCATCAGCAAATTTTTCAAAATTTACGGTAATAAAATATCCATTTTTGTCCTTTTGTCCTTTTACTGATTGCGGTTGAACTTCTGTTTGCAAATATTTGATTCGGATGAGAAGATGCTTTAATCTCAATTGAATGGAGCGGTTCCTTAATCGAATGGACGTCTTTTTCGCTCTTTTCAGTACCCACTTTATATAAATCAGGATATTTCAAACCCAAATTATGCGCTATCAGCTCGTGCAGAAAAAAACTGAGCATTTGAGGAGCAGGAAAAATTTCTTTGCCAATTTGAAAGGAGCCAATCTTTGAGTTAAATATATCATCCCAAGATTTTAAAACTATCTCAACGATTTCATCTGGCTTTAATGGATGTAGTTTTATAAGGGTATCAGTTATCCCGCCCCATTGCTCAATATCTTTTCCATCATATGGTGATTCCGGCATAATGTCACTTTAAAAGTTGATTTATGTTGACCTTCAATGCTTTTGCAATCTTCTCAATATTTGTCAACGTAATATTCTTTTCAGCACGTTCTATCATTCCTATATACGTTCTGTGAAGACCAGCCAGGTCAGCTAATTCTTCCTGCGAAAGTTTTTGCGCTAACCTTTCTTTCCTGACATTTTCGCCAAATTGTATAAGAATGTCTTTCTTCTTTTGCATGTACCGTAATCTTGAACAAAGCTATATGTAGCCCATCACTTATGCCACATACTATAGTTAGCATTTTAAAGTGGTGATTTTATATCAGCTTATCCCGGTGCCGTCCAAATTTTAACTTTTACTATTCCCCTAAACCACTGAAAGCGAGGGGCATTTTATTATATTTGCCCACCCCTGAACAGTTTAGCATAATGCGTAGTATTTTCATTAAGGAAATAAATTCATTTTTCAGTTCCATAGTCGGCTATGTGGCGTTGCTGGTATTTTTGGTAGCCTGCGGCCTGTTTTTATGGATCATTCCCGAATACAGCATACTGGGCTACGGATACGCCTCAATGGAGCGTTTTTTCGAGATCGCGCCCTGGCTGCTGCTATTGCTGGTGCCGGCGGTTACCATGCGCTCCTTTGCCGATGAATTTAAGTCCGGCACTATTGAGTGGCTGTCCACTAAACCACTTACCGATATTAGTATCATTCTTGGTAAGTACCTCGCTACCCTCGCGCTCATATTATTCGCCCTCTTGCCTACCCTCGTCTATGTATATACCATCAGCAATCTTACCCTGCCCGATATTACTATTGATTCAGGTGCGGTCATAGGCTCTTATATTGGTTTGTTTTTCCTTGCGGCAACCTTCGGCGCTGTGGGTATTTTTTGTTCTTCGCTTACCGCAAACCAGGTTGTGGGGTTCCTCATATCGCTGCTCGCCTGTTATCTGTTATATACCGGCTTTGAGCAACTGAGCAAATTACCCAGATTCTCCGAAGGGATTGACTATTATTTAAGCATGATAGGCATGGAGTTTCATTACAACTCCATCAGCCGGGGGCTGATAGATTCCCGCGATGTGGTTTACTTTTTATCAATAATAATATTATTTATATCACTTACCCGTTTTTCGCTCAACAGCCGCACAAAAGGCGCTTAGGGCAGCGGTATTAAGCATATGGCTACACAAACACCAAATAAGAATCAACGGCAACGGCAGGCGCTGGTACGCATCGTTATCATGGCGGCTATACTGGTTTGCGTGAATGTGCTGGCTTCTTATTTTCATACCGGGTTAGACCTTACGAGTGAGAAAAGATTTACGCTGTCCACCCCTACTAAAAAGCTATTGAGAAATATGCCGGAAGTAGCTGTGGTGGATGTTTACCTGCAAGGCAAATTCCCTGCTGAACTGCAACGCTTGCAAGAGGCCGTGCGGGAATGCCTCCGTTCATTTAAAGATATTGCAGGCAATAAGGTCATATTCCGTTTCACTAACCCCCTGGAAGGAAAAAGTGAAAGCGACCAGAAATTAATAGCCCAGGATCTCAGCGAGAAAGGTATATGGCTGCGGCAGCTACCCACGAAAGACGATGATGAAGAAGGGTACTCCATGAAAGTGTTCTTTCCTTACGCGCTTGTGCAGTATAATGGCAAGGAAATGGCGGTGAACTTATTGGAAAACCACCAGGGTAGCTTTGCACAGAATATCAGTTATGCCGAGGCAAGTTTGGAGTATAAATTCGCAAACGCCATTAACCAGTTAGGCCGCCGCGACAGGGCGCGCATTGCCTACCTTACCGGCAACAATGAAGAACTGGGCATACAGACTTTCGATATGCTGCATACCATCAGCGCTAATTATACCCTCGATACCGTTGACCTGTCCCGCATACACCACCCCATTTCCATTGCCTACGACGCTGTTATCATTAACGAACCCACAATTCCGTTTATTGGCCCCGATAAGCTGAAAATAGACCAATATGTGATGCGTGGCGGCCATGTGCTGTGGATAGTCAATAACCTGAATGTATCGTTAGACAGCCTTGTTCATTCCCCGCAGACCATAGCCCTGGAATACGGCCTCAACTTAGACGATATATTGTTCAAATACGGCGTTCGTGTGAATAATGACCTTATTGAAGACCGTCAGGACCTGCCTCTTCCCCGCACATCGGAAGGCACCAGCCAGGTAGAAATGCACGAATGGGTTTACTTCCCCAGGTTAAATCCTACTTCCGACCACCCTATTGTGAAGAACATGGATTTTTTAATGAGCGGTTTCACCAACAGTATTGATACGATAAAAGCCTCCGGTATCAAAAAAACCATATTGCTCCATTCCTCCAAGTATAGTCTCAGCGCCAGGTCGCCGGTACGGGTGAGCCTTTCCATGATGAACTATCCATTGAAAAATGAAATGTTCCCAAAATCGTATCTGCCAGTTGCAGTATTACTCGAAGGTAAATTCCATTCGGTTTATGAGCATAAGTTAGCGCCTGAATACCTGCATACTCTGGATTCCTTAAAAGATACATTCAAACCAAAAACCGACAGCAATACGAGCATGATCGTAATATCGGCAGGGAATATTTTTAATAATGATTATACCGCTAAAGATGGGGTATTGCCAATCGGCTATTATAAATACACCGGCGATTTTTTTGCCAATAAAGACTTCCTGCTCAATTGCCTCGAATACCTCACCGATAATTCGGGCATACTGGAAGCGCGGTCAAAAGATGTGAAATTGCGCTTGCTGGATACCGGGAGAGCTAAAGATGAAAAAACAATGTGGCAGTTTGTGAATGTAGCCATACCGATAGCAATGGTGCTGGTATTCGCTTCCGCATATTTCTTTTTCAGGAAGCGGAGGTACGAGGTAAAGAACAATGACAAAGTAAAACCTGCATCATAATATGGGCAAAACACTATTATATCTCTTTATACTTGCCCTGCTCGGCGGCGCGGTGTATTTCTTACTGTTTAAAAAAAGCAACAGCCCCTACAGCGAATCGGAGGCGGGTTTTAATATTAAAGACACTGCCGCTATAGGGAAGATATATATTGTGGACTATGACGGGCAAAATGTATTGGTGGAGCGCACTGACAGCGGCTGGATAGTGAATAAAAAATGTAAAGCCCTGCCAGGCACGCTGAACATGATACTGACAACACTAACCAAGCAAACCCCTTTATACCCGGTAACGCAGAAAGCCTATGATAACGTAATAAAAACCCTCTCCACCGATGGTAAAAAAGTGGAGATATATGACAGAGACGGGAAGAAAATGAGGGTGTTTTATGTTGGCGGCGCAGCTATGAATAATACCGGTACCAACATGCTGATGGAAGGCGCAAAAACACCCTACGTAGTGCAGGTGCAGGGCTTTACCGGCTACCTTACAGCACGCTATACCACAAACATGAAAGACTGGCGCGACAGGACTGTTTTTAATATTGCCCCCGATGATATAAAAAGTGTTTCCGTTCAATATGCCGACAACCCCATCAATTCATTTACCATTGACCGGGGCAATGGCAGTTTTACTGTAACCGCAGATACCAATGTAACTAAACACCTGGACCCGCTGAATACCCGCCGCATTGGTGTTTACCTCAAGTATTTCACAAACGTGAACTGCGAAGGCTTCCTGGATGGATTTAACGATACGCGCAGCAACCTGGAACAAGCGCCTAAACGAGCCACTATTGATATAACCAGCATTCACGGGCAACGCCAACACGCAGATGTTTACTGGATGCCCATAAACAAACGCAGCAAGAACCTGACAACCAGCGACCCCGATGTACCTGATGATTATGATGCAGACCGTATGTATGCAATCATCAATAATGCACAGGATACCGTGATGATACAGGAAATGATATTTAAACCCATCTTCCGTAAGGCATTCGAGTTTTACCAGAAAGACCCCGCTGCCTCACAAACGCCCCTCATCAATGAGCAGCCTAAAAATGTATTGATGCACAAGACACAGTAGGGTTTTTGGAGAAATTGGAATTGGTATTACCCCTTACTCGGACTAACAAATACGGTATCCGATACCTGTAGATCAATATATCCCGGCGCGCAATCGCCGTTCTTGATAAGATATTGGTGGTGCAGCGTTGTATTCCATATGCCGCAGGCGCTGTCTGCGCCGGTATGGAAACTGTCAACCAAACCTATAGGCAAGGGCGTTTTATTATTATCAAGGTCTTTCCACGTCCAGTATATATCAGCGCCTAAGTGACCATAGAGGTCAACGCTGTCTGAAAAGCAGATAAGATGCACATTTCCCTCTTCCTGCACAAGCGGTGTAGCATTAAAGGAAGATGAAGTAACCGGGTAATTCATATTAAAAAACAACACCTGCACATGATAGCTGGCATTTGCAGATAAAGTCATATGCGCTTTTGAAAGATCATAATTGTGCGTATTGGCATTTGGGGAATAGTAGGTGGAAACAGCCGTATCAACATCAGCCGGGTGATTTACATTATTGAAAACCAGCATTATTGTTGTCGGTTCAAACCCCACCATCACCCCGCAACCGGGAATCAACGGATTTTTACCTGATTTTTTACAAGCCTGCCAGCAGATCGCCGAGGTAATAACAGAAACAATAATTAAGGACAATAAAATAGGGTTATTTTTCATAGTTTTGGTTTAGTTTAATGTATAAAGATAAGGAATTTATTCTTATCCACAGCAGGTGGTAAAAAAAATCCTCATTCTTATTCAGCTATGATTTATTTTGCAACCTGTAATTATTGAGCGGGGTAATAAATGGACGAACAGAATGAATTTGCCGGGCAGGCCTCGGTAATGATAAATGAAATGTACCAAAGCTGGTTTCTCGACTATGCCAGCTATGTAATATTGGAGCGCGCGGTTCCGGCTGTGGAAGACGGCCTGAAACCCGTGCAGCGGCGCATTCTCCATGCCATGAAGGAAATGGATGATGGCCGGTTTAACAAGGTGGCCAACATCATAGGCCAGAGTATGCAGTACCACCCCCATGGCGATGCCTCTATCGGCGATGCTATTGTGGGGTTGGGGCAAAAAGATATTCTTATAGAAACACAGGGCAACTGGGGCGATGTGCGCACCGGCGACAGCGCTGCTGCTCCACGCTATATTGAAGCAAGGTTATCCAAGTTCGCACTGGAAGTGGCTTTTAATGCAAAGACCACCGAATGGCAACTCAGCTACGATGGCCGCAAAAATGAACCCGTAACACTGCCTATGAAGTTCCCCCTGCTGCTGGCGCAGGGAACAGAGGGCATAGCCGTTGGTTTAAGCACCAAAATTCTCCCGCACAATTTCTGCGAACTGATAGACGCCGCCATAAAACACCTGAAAGGAAAAAAGTTTGAACTCTACCCCGACTTTATGACCGGGGGAATGATAGATGTAAGCAACTACAACGATGGCGCGCGCGGCGGCAAAGTGCGCGTAAGGGCGCGTATAGAAGAGGTGGATAAAAAAACATTAGCCATAAGGGATGTACCTTATGGTATCAATACCACGCAACTTACAGACAGCATACTGAAAGCGAATGAAAGCGGTAAAATAAAAATAAAAAGCGTTACCGATAATACCGCGAAAGATGTGGAACTCACGGTGCAACTTGCGCCCGGCGTATCCACCGACCAGACCATTGACGCCCTTTACGCATTTACCGACTGTGAAATATCCATTTCCCCGAATGCCTGTATCATTATTGCCGATAAGCCGCACTTTGTAGGCGCAGGCGACCTGCTGCGCCACTCGGTTGACTTTACCAAAAAATTGCTGCTTCGTGAGCTGGAAATAAAACTTGGAGAACTGGATGAGGACTGGCATTATTCTTCGCTGGAAAAGATCTTCATAGAACACCGCATATACCGCGACATTGAAGAACAAACCACCTGGGAAGGCGTGCTGAAAGCCATTGACGACGGATTAAAACCGCACAAAAAGAAACTGCGCCGCGCGGTAACCCAGGACGACATCGTTAAACTCACGGAAATACGCATCAAGCGCATAAGTAAGTACGATACTTTTAAAGCCGATGAACACATAAAAGGCGTGGAAGCCGAGATAGCCGAAGTGAAAAACCACATTGCCAATCTCAACGATTTTGCGATACGTTATTACGAGAACCTGCTGAAAAAATACGGCAAGGGCCGTGAACGCAAAACAGAGATACGTCCCTTTGAGACCATACATGCCACAACAGTAGCTATAGCCAACACC
>Ga0206855_10411_pt1 | contig 10061 bp, 7 predicted proteins | sample Alteio_BWOrgCont_51_FD_152637 | JGI IMG/M metagenome (GOLD analysis project Ga0206855, IMG submission 152637) | Enriched cells from forest soil in Barre Woods Harvard Forest LTER site, Petersham, Massachusetts, United States -... | ecosystem: Environmental > Terrestrial > Soil > Temperate forest >...
GCGCGCAAGGGTTCATCGCCCTTGCCTTCATCGTTTTCAAAGATGCTGCCGGTGAGGATGACGCCGCGCAGGCCGGCGATCTTGGAGGCCGCGAGGACGGCGCGCAAATTGAACGCGTTGCTTTGCAGAGCCGCGAGCGCGTCGAAGTCCGCGCTTTTGTAATTGGCGGATTCGGTGGCGTGGTGGCAGAGGACGTCCCAGTGGCCGCTGCGGATGAGTTCTAGAAATTTATCAGAGCCGAACGGCGTTTGGGGGACGAGGCGGCAGAGGGGTTGCAGCTTTTGCACGCGGAGTTTGCGCACGCCGTCGTAGTTTTCGGCGGTGCCGCGCAGGGGGCAGACGATTTCGTGGCCGGCGGCGGCGAGTGTCTTGATGAACCAGTAGCCGGTGAAGGAACTTGCGCCGGTGAACAGGATTTTCATTTGAGGTGGGTTTCGGATTTAAAATCGGGATGGCTTCGGTCCTTGTCGGAAATAACGGTGGGCTCCATGGGCCATTGGATGCCGAGGGCGGGGTCGTTGTAGCGGAGGCCGCGCTCGTGTTCCGGCGAGTAGTATTCGCTGGCGAGATAAAAAATTTCCGTATCATCCGCGAGGGTCATGAATGTGTTCGCGCAGCCCTGCGGAACATGGACCATCTTGCGGTTTTCTGCGGTCAATTCGACGGTGACATGCTTCAGAAACGTGGGAGAATTCAGTCGCAGGTCGATCACGACATCGAAGAGGGCGCCGCGCACGCAGCGAAAGGTCTTGTCCTCGGCCTTGGGCGGGAGCTGGTAATGGATGCCGCGCAGGGTGCCGCGCCGGGCGCTTAACGAATTGTTGACCTGCACGATCCGGGTGTTCAGGCCGTGCTGCGCGAATTCGTTCTGGCAGAAGGCGCGGGCAAAAAACCCGCGGTCATCGCCGCGCTTTTCGAGTTCGATGACAAACACGCCCTTCAAAATGGTTTCGGTAAATTTCATGAATGGGAATCATTTTACACGGTCCAAAACTTTTTCCGAGATTTTTGCGCCGATGGCGAGCGAGGCAGTGGCGGCGGGCGACGGCGCGTTGACGACGTGCAACATTCCCCCGGCTTCCTCAAAATGAAAATCTTCGACGAGACTGCCTGTGGGCGTCATCGCCTGCGCGCGCACGCCGGCGCCGCCGGGCTCGATGTCGTCCGCACGGATTTCCGGCACGAGTTTTTGCAGCGAGCGCGTGAACTCGGCACGCGACAGCGAGCGGCGGATTTCATAGCCGCACAGGCTCGGATACTTCGCGAGAAATTTCCACAGGCCGGGAAAGCAAAGTGATTCCGCAAAATCGCGCAGATTAAAATCCGTCCATTTATAGCCTTCGCGCGCGAACGCGAGTACGGCGTTCGGCCCGGCCTCGATGCCGCCGTGGATGAGCCGCGTGAAATGCACGCCGAGAAACGGAAACTTCGGGTCAGGCACGGGATAAATCAAATTACGGACCAGGTGCTGCCGTTCTTTTTTAATGACATAATACTCGCCACGAAACGGAACGATTTTCACCGAAGGTTTTTGCCCGGACATTTTCACAAGCCGGTCGGCGTGCAGACCGCCGCAGGTGACGACGTATTTCGCCCGGAAATCTCCGGCGTCCGTCCCGATGATTTTTTCCGCACCGTCGGAAATGATTTTTGTGACGCGCGTGTTGAGTCTTATCTCGCCGCCGTTTTTGCGGATGAGTTCGCCGAGTTTTTCACAGACGGCGGGATAATCCACGATGCCTTCCTGGGGCACATGGATCGCCGCGAGGCCGGCGGCCTGCGGCTCGATTTCTTTGATCTGTTGCGGATTGAGTTTACGCAAACCTTCCAGTCCATTCGCATTCCCGCGCATCCACAAATTTTCCAGGCGCTCCAGTTCATTTTGCTCCGTGGCGACGACTATTTTTCCGCACTGGTCGTGCGGGATGCCGTGTTCGCGGCAGAAGGTGAGCATCTGCTGCAAGCCCTGCACGGCGCAGCGCGCCTTTTCCGAGCCGGGCTTGTAGTAAAGTCCGGCGTGCAAAACGCCGCTGTTGTTTCCCGTCTGGTGCGCGGCGAGTTTGGATTCCTTTTCGAGCAGCAAAATCTTCAGCGCCGGCCTCGCCTCGAGCAGCCGGTGTGCGGTGGCGAGGCCGACGATGCCGCCGCCGACAACAATCACGTCGTAGTTCATTTGCGGCCAGCTAGTGTAATGAAAACGGCGGCGCGGCAAAATGGAAATAACACCGATGAAATAAATCTCGCTGACAAAAAAACCGGCGCGTTGTAGCTTGGTGCAATGAAGCAATGGACTTCCGATTATCTGCACGCGCAGATCGCAAAGGCCTCGTCCATTAACCTTGATCGCCCAATCGCACCATGAAATTCATCGAGCAGAAGTTGCCGGGTGTGTTCGTCATCCAGCCCGAGCCGTATGTGGATCATCGCGGGATGTTCCGCCGCCAGTTTTGCCAGCGCGAATTCGCGCAGAACGGCCTCAGCATCGACATCCGGCAGGCCAACATCTCCGAGAACACCGCGCGCCACACGTTGCGCGGTTTTCATTACCAGAAGCCGCCGCATCTTGAGGGCAAGCTGATCACCTGCGTCGCGGGCGCGATTTATGACATCGTGGTGGATCTGCGGCCGGAGTCGCCGACTTATCTGCAATGGATTTCGCTCGAGCTGAACAATCAAAACCGGTTCAGCGTCTATGTGGCCCCGGGCTGCGCCAATGCCTATCTGACCCTGGTGGACAATACCTGGTTGTATTATTCGCACGCGGAATTTTACACGCCCGGTTCCGAGGGCGGCATCCGTTACGACGATCCGTTGTTCAACTTCGTCTGGCCGCATCCGTACGCCGTTATTTCGGACAAGGACAGGAACCATCCCGACTACGTCCCGGTCAAAAAAGCCTGATATGTCTGGTGCCCCGCACGCCGTTGCACGTGCGTTTCGCGGGCGGCTTCCTGCTGTGCATCGTCTGTCCCGAAAAACAGAACGCCGTTCGCCAGGCGCTGTCAAAACTGCTCGAAGCCAGCGTCCGCCACGAAGTCCGCGGCTCCCGCGTGCCGCTGCCGACGGAACATTAAAAACCCGGCAGCGCCGGATGAGTTTTCAGTGTTCAGTTTTGTTCAATCGCCCTAATCATCGTCCCCAACCACCTTCACCGCCCATTCGGGATATGGCCGGTTACCCATCGTGGCGCGCCAGAGGATCCGGTTCAGCACGTCTTCGTTGCACTGGTCAGGTTTATCCAGCGGCAGTTTATTCGAGACCACCATGTCCTTTTGTACCTGCGCGTCTTCGTGTTTCCTTGGCTTGTTCATTTCGTTGAGCGGCACGTTGTTCGTCACGGAATCAAACGCGGTGAGATCCGGCGTGTTCGTAAAACAATCAAACATCGGGGTGGCGGTCGCATCGAACTGGTTCATCGGCGGCAGGCCCAGCATCAGTTCCATTGTGCGCAACAGGCTCGTGGTGTTGAACTGCGTGCTGACCACCGCGCCGCGCTTCGTATAAGCACTCGCGACATAGGCCGTGGTGCGGTAGCCGCTGACGTGATCCCATCCATTTTGCGGGTCGTCCTCGATGACAAAGATGCACGTGTCCTTCCAAAACTTTGAATGGCTCACCGCCTCGATGATTTCACCCAGCGCACGGTCGTTGTCCGCGACCTGCGCCTGCGGCGTCGGTGAATTGGGTTTGGTCCCGCTGGTGTGGTCGTTCGGCAGCCAGACCACCGTCAGGTTTGGCAGGTTGTCATCCGCCTCAAACTGTTTCAGTTTGTCCGAAAACACTTTGGCGCGCCAGGCATCGGGGATGTCGAGGCTCCAGCCAACCGTGTTCGTCACGAGCAACGGCGCCATTTCGGCGATGTCCGGCTCACTGCTGACCTGGACATCATCCGTGTTGTTGATGAAGGCGTTGTAATAATCCAGAAACCTTGGCTTGTGCTCGTGTTGTGACTTGTCTTTCCAGCCGGAAATGGACGAGGTGTATTCGCCGAAATCCACAACCGTCTGGCCGTGCGCGAGCGCATCGTTCCAGATGAAACCCGCGGGCGAATAGGCCAGCGCGTCCTTGCCCCCCTCGCCATCGCCGCCGGCCGGATAACTGCGCGGCCAGCCGGCAAATTCGCGCTCGAGATATTCCGTCCCGAGCCCCGAGTCCGTCCAGTTGTGGCCGTCCGCGCTCAAGATGCTGCAGCAATAAGTGTTGTCGAGCAGGCAGAAGTCATGCACGAGCTTGTGTATGTTCGGCGTCACGTTCTCGCCGAAGATGCACAAATCCGGGTTGCCGTTGCCTTCCTTCACATCGCCCAAAACCTGGTCGTAAGTGCGGTTCTCCTTGATGATGTAGACGACATGCTTGAAAACGCTCGGCTCGCCCGCGCGTTCCGGCACGGGCACGGGCGCACGGTCGGGACGCGGCGGCAATTTCGCCTGTGCGAGCAGCGGATAACGCAGGTCCGCGAGCGCCGTCTGCGTGAATTTTGCTAGATCATCTTTCGACGGCACGGGAATCAGCGACAGCGAACCGTTATATTGCTTGGTATTGAAACCTGCACTGGTCCCAAATCCTTTGCGCGGCATTTCCATTTTATCGGTGAGGTCCTTCAGGTTGGCGACACAGATCGTTTTCCTGCGTGCATCAAATTGGATCGCCGCCGGAAACCAGCCCGCCGGGATCAGGCCGAGCAAGGTGGTCTCCCGCGGCTTGAACTGGAAGACCGCAATGGCATTCTGCGAGGCGTTGGCGCAATACAAAGTTTTTCCCGACGCGTCGAACGCCAGCGCATCCGGTTGCGCGCCAAACAAATCCGCCGGATTTTGCCGCGTGGTGACGGTCTCGATCACCTCGTCGTTCTTCGTCTCAATGATGCTCAACATGTCGCTGCCCGCGCTCGCAGCCACGAGATATTTTCCGTTCGGCGACAAGGCCATCGCGCACGCATGCGGTCCGGTGACGATTTCGCGCGGCAACGAGGAAATCTGTGCCGATGACAGGTCGATTACCGAGATCGAGCCTTCGCTCGCGATGCCGCGAGCATCCACGCGCACTGTCGCGCCATGCCCCGCCGGACCGGTCTCGCTGCCGGCATCGGGACGGCGGCCGCCCCAGTTGCTGACATAGAGTTTATTTTTGCAAAGCACCACATCAAATGGCGCAACGCCCACATCCCACGTCCGCAAAATTTTCCCCGTCACCGTGTCCAGTTCAAACACCCGGTCGGACATGTTGCCGCAGACGTAAAGTTTTCTGCCGTCGGCCGAAACGGCGAGCCCGGCCGGAATTTCATTGGTTCGCCCATGCGCGTTAGCGGTCGGCAGTTTGAAGGCGGTCACCGGCGAGACCTTTTCATCCGGTCCCACGGAAAAGACTTTCACGTCACCATTGACGTTGGAAAGGTAGATTCTTTTCCCATGCGGCGAGAACACAATGCCGGTGAAACTCAACTGCGCCTTTTTTGCAACGCTCTGATTTTCGTCCGAGGCTTCCGCGTGGTCCTGGGCCACGTCATCGGGCGGCATCGGCACATGCTGCAGCACCTGCCCGCCGGCCGCATCAAGCACCAGGATTTCGTTCGTCAGCCCGCTGGTGACGAGAATTTTCCCGTCCGGGCTCAATGCCAGCGTGGTCGGCCGCATTCCCGGCAGTCGGACCTGCATGCCGGCCGGCGTGACCAGTTGGTTGACCGGGGTGACCAGCCCGTTGGCGGTACGGCCGACAGCAGCGGTCGTCGCGTCGAAATTTTGACCCAGCGCGCGAACGACTAACGCCGCGCCCATGACACAAACAGCGAATGGCAGTCTCATTACGCCAAGTTTGCGTCAATTGGATATCAGACGGAAGAATTTTTGTGCGTCAGTTATGACATTGGTGTAGGGGCTGGACGCACCCAAAACATTCGTATAAGTGCCTGTGGGCTGCGGCGCGGCCTGGAGCGAGTAGGCGGAGAACGGATCGTTCCAGGACATGATGGCGTTGGTGCCGTCAAAACGGATCGCGAGCGGGATCGACGACGTACTGCCGCTGGAGGTGTTGCCCCAGACAGTCATCAAGTCCACACGAATGGTGCCGCCGCTGCCGAATGCTGAAGTTGTACCGGCATATGCGCTGTTGGCGTCGTTGATGGCGGTGCTTTCAAATTCGGCAACGATACGGAAGGCAAAGTTTGGATTGTTGGCGACCCCGGGCCGGGAGGAAAGATCGCTGGAATAAAATTGATACAATGCCGCATTGAAGGTGACAACGTCGCCATCCAGCCAGTCGACACCGTTGGTGGTGTATTGTACGCGCATATATTTGGAGGCCGTGGCGCTGTGGCGCTCACCCCAGGTGAGAAAAATGTTGGTTTCGCCAACGGTACTGACGTGAAATTCAAACCCGGCGGTTTTGTTGGAGATGCCGGCCGCAAAACCGTTCAATGCCCAGGCGAAGTCGTTTGGATCGTCGATAAGTTCGATCGGATCAAACAGTGCGCCGGCGGCAAAAGCGAAATTCGTCACCGCAGAATTGCTGACGGAGTAGGCGAAACCTGAGCCGAGCGAAGGCAGCGGATTGGTGGCGGTATAACCGCTGTTATAGTTGAAATCCCAGCGCGCGAGCTCGTTTGTCGGCGTCACGGCGATGGTGGCCGTGACGATGGCGCTGGTGGTCATGCCATACTGGTTCGAGGCCACGAGGTAATAGCCGCTCAAGTTGGTGGCGGCAGTGGTGTTGTAGGTATAAACGGTCGAGGAGTTGGTGTAGGCGAAGACATCGATGTTGGAAACCATGTTGCCGTTATAATACCAGAACAACGTCGAGGGCGAACTGCCGACGGCGGTGGCGTTGAAGTAATCCAGGTCGCCCAAAACATTGGTCATGTTGGACGGCTGCGAGATGATGGCGGGGTCAATGACCGTGAGGGAAACCAGGACGCTGTTGGTGTTGCTGACTCCGGAAATCGCCGCGTTGGCGATGTTCACATAATACATGGCGGCCTCCGGGGCTAAAATTTTGTTCAAGGTCAGCGTCGGGCTTGCTGAGCCGCTGATAATACAGCCGTCGCCGCTGTGACTGAACCCATCGCTGAGCTGATTGGTGACGCCGTTCAATACCTGATACCATTGGAACGCCGGTGCCGTGCCGGTGACGGCCACGGTGAAGCTGGCACTGGTGAGCGCACCACCGGTCGCGCCCTGCGGCTGGGCGGTGATGGCAATGGGTGTGGCCGTGACCGGGGCGTTCGTGTAGCTCAACAGAACATTATCAATGCCCACCGTCGGGCGGCTGCTGCTGCCGGTGCTGGCCGTAAGCGTTGCAATCCGAATCCAAACCGGGCCGGCGTTGTTGTCCAGCGCGCTGCCAAAGGAAATCGTTTTGTGTGTGACGCCATAAGTCCCGACCGCCGTAAAATTTTGCGAACTGTCCGCCACCGTGAAACTGCCCGGCGACGATCCAAAACCGTAATCCACCGACCAGATGTTCGTTCTGCCTTGAACGCTCAACACCTCAAAGTCCAAATCTAATTTGAAATTGACCAGGCCGAGCGTGTTGCTGATTTCCAACGCAAAGGCCGATCCCGGATCCGAACCGGCGCCGCTGGTGCAACGCACGGCCAGCGCGCGGTCCGTCGCCCCGCTTTGAACCGTGGAGCTTTCGGTGCCGGTAAAAGGCGCCAGGCTGTTATTCGTCGTCGAGGCATAATTTGCAAACAGGAACGTCGTGGAAGACCAAGGCGTCGCCGTCGTGGTGAATGTCATCGCCGTGCCGAGTGATGTGGACAAGGCGGATTTGTAAACCGTCCATCCCACCGGCAAACCCGAGCCGATGGAGTCAAAAGTTTGAGAATAAACCGTTTGGTATTGATTTGTGTTCAGCACCAGCCCCTGTGCCTGAGCCACACTCATGTAGGGTATCACCCTACAAGCCAATACAGCGACAACGATTACTTTGCAGAATTTTTTCATAGAGTTTTTTTACCTTGGACAAAACGCACACTTGCAGATGAAACCGGTTTGATTTTAAACCGACACTTGAACCTCCAACCTCCATGTGCCTGATGAACGCAGGCATCACATCACATGGCCACACCCGCAGCAAGAAAAAACTATCCACAACAAATCACACGCCGGTAAAATTCAAGTGACGGAATCGTAACGCAAAAATCGCCGCTTGTTGTCCGTGCATAATCCGCGTATCAATTTCACGATGATTTCCCGCCTCCTGAACATTTTCCGCGTCGCGCCGCCCGCGCCCGTCGTGATTTCAGATGCGACGGAGATCGCCGCGCAGTTCAAATGCTGGCAGTTGCGCGTGCTTTTCTTTTCCACCCTTGGCTACGCGGCTTTTTACTTCGTCCGCGCGAATCTTCCCGTCGCCATGCCGCTCCTGAAGCAGGACCTCGGTCTGACGAACGAAAAAATGGGGATATATCTCACGCTCTTCGGCGTGATTTACGGCATCTCGAAATTTTTCAACGGTTTTCTCGCCGACCGCGCCAATGCCCGGGCGTTCATGGCTGTGGCACTTTGTTTTTCCGCGCTGCTCAACATTTTTTTCGGCGCCAGCTCCGCCGTGGTCGCGCTCGGCATTTTCTGGATGCTCAACGGCTGGTTTCAAGGCATGGGCTTCCCGCCCTGCGCGCGGCTGATGGCGAACTGGTTTCCGCCCAAGGAATTCGTCACCAAATTTCCCATCTGGAACATTTCCCACAACGTGGGCAGCATCGGCATCCTTCTGCTCTGCGGCTTTCTTGTCAGCGGCGAGTGTTTCGCGGCAAACTGGCGTCTCTGCTTTTTCGTGCCGTCGGTGCTCGCGGTGGCTGTCGCCATCCTGCTCTGGTTCATGCTGCCGGACACGCCGCCCTCCGTCGGCCTGCCGGAAGTTGCCGGCACCCACGTTGCTCTGCCGGGAAAAGATTCGCACGAAAACTTCGGCGCGTTCCTGTGGCAGCAGGTCTTTTCCAATCCCTACATCTGGCTGCTCGCCTTTGGAAACTTCTTCGTCTATGCCATCCGCTACGGCGTCTTTAACTGGGGACCCACGATGTTGTTGGACGTGCGGCACATCAAGATCGTGCATGCCGCGTGGATGGTCGCCGGCTTTGAGGCGTTCGGCGCGGCGGGCGCGCTGCTCGGCGGCTGGCTTACCGACAAATTATTCGGCGGACGCGCCGCGCGCGCATGTGTTATTTACATGGCGCTCGCGGGGGTCTGCCTCGTCACGCTCTGGAAAATCCACACGCAATCCGAACTGGTGCTGACCGGCCTGCTGTGCGCCACCGGCTTTTTCATCTACGGCCCGCAATGCCTGCTCGCCATCGCCTGCGTCAACCTCGCTACCAAGCGCGCCGCCGCCACGGTCGTTGGCCTCACCAGTATTTTCGGCTACGCCAGCACGACGCTCTCCGGCTGGGGCATGGGCCGGCTCGTGGACAAATTCGGGTGGGATGCAGGCTTTGAAATGCTCACCGTCTGCGCAGTCATCGGGACAATTTTATTCGCCTTAACCTGGCCGGCCAAGGCGCATGGCTACCGCGAATGATAAGCAATTTAGCCCGGATATTTCATAGTGGTTTCATTAACACCTGGCTTCAGCCAGGTGGATGTGGGTTAAAGGAACCGCCAGCCGCTTTAGCGGCTTTGACGTTGTGGAGAAGCCGTTAAAACGGCTTTCAGCCTTCGCGTCTTTTAACACCGGACTGAAGCCCGGTGTTAATGAGAGCAACACCAGAACACTATGCAATATCCGGGATAGGGGCTACCGATTATGCCTTTGGCAATTGGAAAACCGGGCGCGTCTTGGACTGCGGCGGGAAGCGCAGCGCCACGCCGCTTTGCGCGGGCGAAAACTTAGTAACCACCACAATTTCGGTGCGGCCGAAAGCGGTGTCGCGGCTCCCGCCTTGCCACCGCAGTCCAAAATAACAACGTCTTAACTCGCCGGCACACCGGTTCTGCGCCGGGCAATTCTCTTTGCCACCAATACCATTGCTCCAACAACGGAGGCGAGTAAAATCCCGCCGAGTACTCCGATTGTGATATTGACCGGCTTGTTGGGTCTGATCGGAACTGTTGCCGGTTCGGCTT
>Ga0206855_10413_pt1 | contig 10027 bp, 10 predicted proteins | sample Alteio_BWOrgCont_51_FD_152637 | JGI IMG/M metagenome (GOLD analysis project Ga0206855, IMG submission 152637) | Enriched cells from forest soil in Barre Woods Harvard Forest LTER site, Petersham, Massachusetts, United States -... | ecosystem: Environmental > Terrestrial > Soil > Temperate forest >...
ATTATATAAGATTTGTGCACCCGCACAAACAGGTTTTCGGGCAATAGCTCTTCCAGGCTTTTCATGCTTTGCTGGGTAATTATTTGCTCCGTTATGGTATGGATAATTACATAATCCCTGGCGCCCTCCAGGTAATAAATATCGCTGAAGTTTATTTTAACGATGCGATAATCGGCCTTTACAAAAATATAATCTGCAGAAATTGGCGGCATGGGGGCATTTATTTCCTGTTTTTGAACAACGCCATTAAAATGCTGCTGCGCTTTCTCTACCGCTATTATAAACCGTTCGATGGTAATAGGTTTAAGCAGGTAGTCAATTACATGATGTTCGTAGCCATCGATCGCATATTCGGTATAGGCGGTGGTGAGGATAACCATGCAGCGCTTTTGCAGTATTTTCAAAAACTGCAATCCATTCAGTTCAGGCATTTGCATATCCAGGAAAACAAGGTCAACCTTATCGCTTTTGGCCAGATCTAAGGCCATTAACCCATCGGATGTACTTTCTACCAAATTCAATCCCGCTATTTTCGTGATGTAGTCGCCCAACAAAGCTAAGGCCAGCGGTTCATCGTCAACAACTATGCAATTGATCTTCCTGTCTTTATTCATGTAGTGTGATGCAAAGGTTAACCGTAAACAGGTCCGCTGTTTCCTTTATGTCTAACGTATGCCTGTCGCCATATATCAGCATTAAACGTTTTTTTACATTTTCAAGGCCGATACCGCCTGTTTCATCTTTATTAAAATTACCCTTTTTATTGATTATCGTAAAATTCAACCGGTCGTTTTCAACCGACAGGTTTAAAAGCAAAGGTTGTTCTGTATCCTTAAGGTCGCCATGTTTAAAGGCATTTTCTACAAACGGGATCAGCGTAAGCGGGGCAATAAGCAGCCTGCAGTCCGGCGTGATTTGGATATTGATCTGTTTTGCAGGTTCAAAATTATAACGCATCAGTTGGAGGTCGATATAGTTTAGCAAATATTGTATTTCTTTACGCAAGGGTACCGTTTCTTCTTTTTCATAAAGCATATAGCGCAATAACTCCGATAATTTGCTGATGGATGGCAGGGCCTTTGCCGAGCCCTGGTAAACCAACGTGTAAACATTATTAAGGCTATTGAACAAGAAATGCGGATTGATCTGCGACCGCAGGAACGACAGTTCGGCACTACGGTTCTGTAACATCAATTCATTTTGTTTTTTTTGATTATACGCTGAAAGCTGCAACAGAAAGAAGACCAGCCCGAAAACGCTGTAATAGAAACAAAAATATATATTATCCAAAAAATACCGCAGCGGCTGCCGCATAACATCACTGTAATTGTGATAACCCCAGATGTGATAAACTATTACTTCATCTACCAGGTACCGGCATAAAATCATTACTGGTATGGCCAGCACCAGGTAAAGTATGATTGCCAAAACTTTATTTTTCCGTTTATAAAAGAACTCCCAAAAGTGAAAATAACAGATGACGGCCCATAACAGGAATGAAAGGATAGTAGTTACCTGGCTGATAATGCCCCTTTCGGTTTGCAGATTGGCATAAAGTTTATGGCCTGCCAAATAATTGCCTATCTGCCAGTTGAGATCGGTAAAAAGGTAAAAAGCGATAAAACATGCACACAACAGCAGCAACTTTGGCTTCATAAACAAAAATAACATATCGGCAGCTATTGCATGCACATAATCCCCATTGTGCGCCATCTTATCTGCAAGACGGTAATTTTTGTCTGCAAGGCTTTGAAGATAAAAACAGCGTGGTTACCGTGATATATAACGCTTTTAAAGATTCTGTTCTTTCCCTCTCCAAGGCCAGGGTATCTTCATCGAAGAGAAAACCACCCGTATGAAAAATAGCTGTTTGTTTTTATTCCTGCTTAGTTTGCTGATGCTGCCTGCTGCATTGTTCGCCCAACAGCAAACAATAATTAAGGGAACTGTTCATACAGTAACCGACAGCGCCATCGCAGAGGCTAACATAACCGCTTTCAACCAAAAAACCAACAAGCCCATTGTCAGCACAGCTACCAACAGCAAGGGAGAATTTGCTATAACCCTAACGGATAATGAGGTTTATATCTATATAACCCATATCGGTTTTATGCCCTATAAGGTAAATAGTATAAGCGGCGAGCCTTTGATCATCAAGTTAAGGCCGCAGGAACAACAATTAAACGAAGTACCCATCAAAGGACAAAAACCATTTATTGAGCAACAGTTTGACCGGATGGTGGTGAACGTTGATGGCAGCCCAAAAGCGGGCATGGACGCCGCCGATATTTTGAAAAAGATACCAGGGGTTACCATCATCAACCAAAATGAAGTTACGCTGGAAGGCAAGGGCGTAACCATCAATATAGATGGCAAACCAACCCATTTAACAGGAAACGACTTGATGAATTTATTAAACAGCACCCAGCCCGCAGGGATCAGCCAGATTGAGGTGATTTACAACCCATCCGCAAAATTCGACGCACAGGGCGATGGCGGCATTATCAATATCAAAACGCTGAAACGCAGTAAGCCGGGTTACGATGCCTATGTCAGCGTCACCGGCGGGCATGGCTGGAAATATTTTTCGAACAATGACGTTTCGGCCGGCTTAAATTATCGCAGCGGCGACAATTATCTTTTTTGCAGTTACGATTATGATATAGGCAAGCAATCGCAGCAAATACAGCAGAATACCTACCTCACGGATATTAATCAGCGTTTGCTGGATTCGATAACTTACGCTACACCCTATCACAGTCAAAATATCCGGCTCGGTTGGGACCATTATCTGAACAAAAATGATGTCATCGGCGTTTTATTTACTGGTTATGATAATTCTTACAATCCTGCCATCACTACACAAACAGGTATTTATAACTTAAATGCTGCAAACAAAGATTCATCCAGGTACAGCGTCGCCAATGATCCAAGGGAGAGTATCGGCGGCAATCTTAACATTAACTACAAGCTAGTAATCGATTCGGCTAAGCGGCAGGAGCTAAGTATGGATGCCGATGCAGGCGCCTTTAAATATAATAACGACAATAATTTGGATTTATCGGCTTTTAACGAACAAGGTATCGCTTCGTCACCTCTGCAGCAATTTTTACAAAACGGCAGCACGCTATCTCATATTTACAGTTATAAGGCAGACTATTCGCAAAAGCTTTATAAGGGGATATTAGAATCGGGTATAAAGGCCAGTTATGTAAAGGTGGATAATGAATTTGACACCCAAAGCGCAATTGCCGGCCAGCCCTTTATCGATGCCGGAAATGACGACTTTATTTACCAGGAAACCGTACTGGCAGCCTACGTGAGCACCAAACAAACGTTTTCCAAATTTACCATTCAATTAGGACTAAGGGCCGAGCAAAGCTATACCGATGGCAATTCGGTCGCGGCCGATAGTACCGTTAAACGCCGTTATATCAGCCTTTTCCCCAACCTGGTTACCGAATACAAGCTTAAAAACAGCTCGTTCTCGTTTTCTTATTCCCGGCGCATAGGCAGGCCTCCTTACAATTACCTCAACCCCTTTATTATCAGCAACAGCGCTTACATTGCAAGCCAGGGCAATCCCTATCTTAAACCTTCGTTTACCGATAATTATCGCCTGGGATATAATGTGGCCGGTAAATTAACTTTTTCTGTTAATTACAGTAATGTTAAAGATGTGATTACCGATTTAAAGCTGGTAAACGATCAGACTAAGGTTACTACCAATATTAAAGCCAACCTTGCCCATAACAACAATGAAGGTTTTAACGCAGGCTATAACGATAAACTCTTTGATTTCCTGAACATAAGTTATAACGCCGGTATAGCTTACAATAAGTACGATTTTGAATACGACAACGCCCCGGCCACCGTTACACAGCTCACCTTTCACACCGCTTTGGACAACCGGATCAACTTGCCCGCAAGCTGGTGGGCGGATGTGTTTTTTTACGGGCAAACCAAAGTAACCTACGGCAACTCCGTTAACCTGCCTTTTTCAACGACAAGCCTAAGCGGCGGACGAAAGGTTTTAAATGGCAAGGGCAATTTATCATTAAGCATCAACGATATTTTTTTTACAGGCCTAACCCGCAGCGAAGCGCAGTATGGCAACTTGGACTATAACCTTAAAAGCAAATACGACAGCCGCAGTATCCGTCTCAAATTTGTTTACGATTTTGGTAATTCCAAGGTTGATGTACGTAACCGCAGTTCAGGCTCGGCTGACGAACAAAGGCGAAATCAGTGATAAAATATGTCGTTCAATTACTTTACCTTTCTCAGCGCCTTTATTTTCGATGGTTTTCGCGCTTTGTGGATAATACCGGGTACAACAATTTGCGGAGCGGCAATTTTATAAATAATATATCAGCTAAGGCAGAGCTTTTGACGATACATTTTGGATTTAGTTGGTATAAGTCCGCATTCCTTATACGCGTATGGATTCTTTTCGATTTTGCCAAATGCATTAAAAAAAGCATCGCCCACCTTGATGGCATTCATCGGCTGATGATTAACAAAGGCAATATAAGCCGTTATTTCATCAATATTTTGGATAGCATTTTCGGAAAGCCTTATTTGATAAGCTGTTGCAATTGCATCCGTTTGTCGGTCCATTTATTCTTAGCTTCCTGTAATGAAATAGTCGGCATTGTCTCAGCCTGTTTTATCCAGTTTATAAAGTCCTGGTTTGTTAAAGGCTCGCCGGGCAAAGCAGGTGAAAATGTTTCGAAATGATCGGATTGCTGCAAGCCTTCTTTTCTGACAAAGGCAATTATATCCATTTCTTCCCCGACATAATCCTCGGGGACAGTAAAGGAAATACTTACCTTACGGTTTTTAGGAACTATTACCTTATGTATCATAACGTAGCTGCTTCGTTTAATTCAATTGCTAAAATAAGTATTTGAAAATACATTCACCTTATTTAAAGGCATCAATTTTTTACTTCATCATTCAGTATTCGATATTCAGCGTTCGATATTGGAATTTTACCAAAAAAAAATAATATTTCTATAAGCTGTCTTTCAGGTTGTTTTTATAAAAACCCTCCCATAAGGAAAATTTGTGCGCTTAAACATTTGCTTTACAAACCACTGTTTTACAGATATTCATGATTTTTCAAGCATCATTTCTGAACGATGACATTGCCCTGACCATTTTACCAATAAAGTCAAAAAATAAATAACTGTTAATCAAGCGATTGAATAAACGTGACATTGGGATGAAACGGTCGCCCTTTTTTGCACCGTTAATTTGCCTTGTGTTTTACAAAAACACATTATACATATAACATTTATAGTCATGAAAAGTACATTAAAAATCACAACCCTGGCACTCGTTTTTGCCGGGTTCGCCTTCGGCGCCAAAGCACAAACTGCTCCTGCTAATCAATCAAAATCTACCGGCTCAGACGGAGTAGTTTTAAGTGTTGGGGTTGACGCGGGTATCCCAACCGGGAATTTATCAAACGGTTATAACTGGAACATCGGAGGCTCGGTACAGGCCGATATCCCGGTAATACCGCAGCAGTTATTTGTAACGGTTAATGCTGGCTACAATAGCATACAGGGCAAAACCAATGCTTATGGCACCGGCCTTACCGCTACCAACATCCAGTTGCTGCCCGTAAAGGCCGGCTTAAAGTTTTTCCCGGTAAGTCATTTTTATATACAGGGTGAAGCAGGCGCAGCATTTTTGCTGAACAGATCTGACATCGGCTTTGAAAACAGCGCGGCCTTTATTTATGCCCCGCAAATCGGTTACCAATTCCCCTTAGGCGGAAAGAATTACATCGATGCCGGTGTACGGTATGAAGGTTCGACCAATTTTACCAGCAACAATAATAACAGCCAGGTGAATTTTGTAGCCTTGCGTTTGGCTTACGCATTCGGTACTAAATAACAAATCTTTTTTGATGGGGACAGGAAGCGCGCAAGGCGCTTTTAGTCCCTATCAATTCTTCGGGCACTACCCCGCCTCACGGTCAAAAAAGCCAACAGGCGCCCAAACAGAAAGCGGCACGAGCCGCAGCATCCCAACCCCGGGGATACCGCATCTTACCCGCCGCTCATATACTTCAATAGCAAACATAAAATGAAATTAAAATTAATTATATACCGGTTACTGCTTATTTCGCTTGCCATGCTTGTGGGGTCCGCGTCCGGTTTTGGGCAGGCTACCTTCATTAGGGGCGAAATTAAAGACGCCAAAACAGGTCAGCCGCTGCAGCTCATCACCGTACAGGTTTCGGGCACCGAGCAGGGCGTTAATACCGATAGCAGGGGCCAATATCGTCTAACCATCAACGGCACGTTTACACAGATACAGGCATCCGCCATCGGCTATAAAACCGTCGTGAAAAACATCATCCCCGGCAGGGAACAAACCGTCAATTTCGTGCTCAGCGCAGAAAGCAGGCAACTGAATGAGGTGGTGGTAAAAGCGGGCAAGAAACCGAAGTACCGGAACAGGGATAATCCCGCCGTTGAGCTCATCCGCCAGGTGATCGCCCATAAAAAAAGTAACCGGCTGGAAGGTTACGACTATGCTGAGTACAAGCAGTACGAAAAGATGGTGATCTCGCTGAGCGACCTTTCGGAGAAATTTAAAAATAAGCGCATTTTCAAAAACTTCCAGTTCCTGTTTATCACACAGGATTCCACAGCAATGGGCGGCCGAAACATGCTGCCCTTGTATATGGACGAGAAACTATCAGCAAACTATTTCCGCAAAAGCCCTGATGCCCGCAAACAGGTGATTACCGCACAAAAACAGGTGAAATACGACGAAAACTTTGTAGACAACCAGGGGCTGAACGCCTACTTTAACCGGATGTACCAGGATATTGATATTTATGATAACAATATAATGCTGCTGAGCAACCAGATGTTGAGCCCCATCGCCGATAACGCACCGACGTTCTACAAATTTTTTATTACCGATACCATTAAGGACCAAAACCCGCAACTTATTGAATTGAGCTTTACACCACGAAATAAAACCGACCTGCTTTTCCAGGGCCATCTTTATGTTACCATGGACGGCAACTACGCGGTCGAAAATGCCATGCTTGCCGTCAACAAAAATATCAACCTGAATTTCGTACGGCAGATGCAGGCATCGCTCCAGTTTGAAAAAAATGAAGACGGGCGGTATCATTTGAGCAACAGCGACCTGAAAATTGATTTTGGCCTCAACAAAAACAAAGGCGGCGGCATTTATGGCGAACGCGCAGTAACCATTAAAAACTTTGTGATCAACAGGCCGCGCGACAAACGGGATTATGAAGGCCCTTCGCTGGTCGTGGCGCCCGAAGCCGAAGATAAAAACGATGTTTTTTGGCAGGTTAACCGCCTGGATACGCTCACCACTGCCGAAAGCAATATTTACAAAAATATCGACAGCCTGCAGGTGATCCCTTCTGTTAAACGAACCATGGATATCGTTACCCTGTTTTTTGCGGGCTACAAAAATTTTGGCTGGTTCGAGATGGGGCCGGTAAATTCATTTTACAGCTTTAACCCGGTCGAAGGCTTCAGGCTGCGCCTGGGCGGCCGCACAACGCCCAACCTGAGCAAGCGGTATTACTTTGAAACTTACGGCGCCTATGGCTTTAAGGACGACCGGTTTAAATACTTTTTAAGCACCACCTATTCGCTTAACGACAAATCCATTTACCGGTTTCCGCAAAACTATGTACGGGCCAGCTTTGAGCACGATACCAAAATCCCCGGCCAGGAGTTGCAGTTTGTGCAGGAAGATAACTTTTTGCTCTCTTTTAAACGGGGTGATAACGACCTGTGGCTTTATAACGACATTTTTAAGCTTGACTATGTGCATGAATTTAACAGCCACTTTAGCTACAAGTTCGAGTTGCAAAACTGGGACCAGACGCCCGCAGGCGAGTTGCATTTTATCAACGACGTAAATGGTGCGCCCAATAACGTAAGCAATATCCGGTCTACCCAATTGTCTACCGAGCTAAGGTATGCGCCTTATGAAAAGTTTTACCAGGGCAAACTATATCGTACGCCCATACCTGATAAGAACCCCATTTTTACCCTCCGGTACGATCAGAGCTTCGACGGCGTACTGGGCGGCCAATACCATTACAGCAATATTACTGCGGATATCAGCAAGCGATTTTACCTGTCGCAATTGGGTTATACCGATGTGAATATTGAAGGAAGCAACATTTTTGGACAGGCCCCGTTCCCGCTGCTTGACATTGCCCGCGCCAACCAAACTTATGCCTTCCAGTTCCAGTCGTACAACCTGATGAACTTTTTGGAGTTTGTAAGCGACCACTACGCCAGCCTTAATATCGACCATAATTTTAACGGATTCTTTTTTAATAAGATCCCGCTGCTGGAAAAATTAAAGTGGCGCGAGGTTGTGAATTTTAAAGGACTTTGGGGCGGTATAAGGGATCAAAATAATCCCTCTATACACCCCGACCTGCTGCGCTTCCCGGTTGATGGCGCAGGCACACCCATCACCAATGCCCTTGGCAGCACGCCTTATATGGAAGGAAGCATAGGTATTGCAAATATTTTCAAGATACTCCGCATCGACTATGTGCGGCGGTTCACCTACCTGGACCACCCGGACGTAGCGCGGTCGGGTGTAAGGTTTTTTATGAAGTTCGACTTTTAATGACAATACACTATGAATGTTCGAAAAAGAAAATAGTTGCAGCTACCCTCTTTCCGCCGCAGGCGAAGAGAGGGTCGACTGCCAAGTATTTTCTCAAGCTTTACGGCTAACCGTGCTGATATATTTCTTTTTCCTGCGAAGATCTCGCTTAAATGGTGGGGCAAAATTTCAAGGGCCTTGGCAATATCTTTTTTCAGGATATGTCTTGCTTCAATTTCCTCCTGCAAAAATTCACCGGAGTGAAATGCCCCTATTTCAATTTCATTACCATTATGATCTAATACTTCATTATTATTCATAAAAGGTTTTGAAATAAGCCGTAATTTGAAGTAAAAAAGAGCAATAATCAAAAAGTATCCAAAAAAGTAGCAGGAGACAAAATAGGTATGTTACGAAAAGGGTGTAATACTAAAAGGTCCTTATCTCCGGTTATGATACATGATGCGTTAGCGTCAATTGCCAAATCGAGAAATTTATCATCCTTCGGATCCCTGCATAACCGGATATTTGACGTTACAGGCACAAAGAAAGCTTCATCATGTAACTTCTCAATTATTTGGAGCCTTTCTTCTTTGGAAAAATATTTGTCGAACTTTTTTCTGAATAACACCAATTCAAATTCAAGAAAAGTATCTTCTGAAAAAAGCAGCAATCCCTTACCTCTTGCTGCCCCCATAGCTTTAAAAGTGACAGAATTCCTGATAAGAAAACTACTAATGAGTATATTAGTATCAATAATAAACTTTTCAGTCAGGCTCATTCAATATATCATTCAATATATCTTCGGTAAGCCCGCGTTCAGCAGCTTTGTCCTGAACTTCTTTAATAAACTGTATAAAATCATCATCGCCTTTACGTTTAAAGGCAATCTGCAGCATTTTATTAATTGTGCTGTTCACTTCCTGTCGTTTTTTTTCCGACGAGTGCCGCCAGTTTTTAGCAACCTGGTCATCAACTTCTAAAACAATCCGTTCCATAAACATTTGTTCTGATAGTCAAATATAAGAATTTAAAATGAGGAAGGACGGTTTAGATAATAGCAAGGCGGGTGGGCCGATTATTAAACCTGTTCCTCTAATTGTTTGGCTACAAACAAATCATATTCCATTTGCAGGCCGAGCCAGTAATGGGCGCTGACGCCAAGTATTTTCTCAAGCTTTACGGCTAACCGTGCTGATATATTTCTTTTTCCTGCGAAGATCTCGCTTAAATGGTGGGGCAAAATTTCAAGGGACTTGGCAATATCTTTTTTCAGGATATGCCCTGCTTCTGTTCGGCTCAGTCTGCCGTTTTTGCCATATCGGGATTCTCGGCCAAAGTCCTCATTGAGCGTTCAAAACCTGGGATTTTTGTCATCAACAAGACG
>Ga0206855_10416_pt1 | contig 9934 bp, 11 predicted proteins | sample Alteio_BWOrgCont_51_FD_152637 | JGI IMG/M metagenome (GOLD analysis project Ga0206855, IMG submission 152637) | Enriched cells from forest soil in Barre Woods Harvard Forest LTER site, Petersham, Massachusetts, United States -... | ecosystem: Environmental > Terrestrial > Soil > Temperate forest >...
AGGCGACCGTATAGGATCCCCCTCCTTTTGGATAGGCGCCGATCGTTTGCCTATAAGAAAAGTACAAGATCGTCAGTACGATCAAGATCGCCAGCATAATCGGGCCGATATATAGGAGCCCAAGCGCACCGAGGGGCATGAGAATCGAGAGTGCCGCTTCGGGCCCATAGGCCGCGGAGGAAAGTCCGTCCAGGCCAAGAACGGCGACACCGGAAACGGGCCCGATCTTCTGGCCGTCTTCCTCAGAGCTCGCCAGCGGCTTGCCCAACAGGCGGTCGACAAAGGTTGGCTTCTGGTCTGTGGAAGGGGATGCCATGTTCTTTACCAATCGAGAGCCCTTGTCGGCAGCATCTTCGCTGGAAGGGGAGGGATGCTAACAAATGAAATCGACGTTTAAGGGCCTTGGCAGGATTCACTTCCTAGTCGCGAAGAAGGAGGAATTAGAGGAATGGGAGGAAGCCTTTGCCATAAAACGCTGTCAAGGGATCATTCCGGGGATAATTGACAGTCGGCCACGATGTGGTCTCAGTGGGCAGTGGACGAAACGACGAATCTGGTAATTAATCGGGAGCAGCCGGACTTGCAACGGAGGCGGAAGCCTCAAGTTTTAGGCCCGATTGCGGCGGTGATTCTAGTTGTCATCTTGATCGCGCTAACGCGCCGACATGGAGAGCACTTAGATTTAAGTTCGGTTTTGCAAGGGGCCAAACTTCTAGGGTCGACGAAGGATTCGGGAGGGGTCAGCCGGTTTGATGTCTACGAGACGAACCGGCCAATCGCTGATCTTGCAAATATCCTTAAAGAAGCCGGCTGGAAACCGACGACACGATCTTACGGCTCGGAATATGTCTACCCAAACCGGCAGCCGGGATTTTCAGAAGTCAGCGTCGTCTTGCTAGATGCCGGTCGATCGCGGACTATTGAGGTGAAATGGCGGACTTCGGCACTAACGCCGTTAGAGGCATCGACCTTGGCCGAAGCGATCGCTCATCCGAGCGAGCTTCCGCACCGAGACAAGGACGAGGATGCAAAGCGAAAGGAAATGGCGCCGATTCTTGACGAGCTCAATGTGATCCGCGACAAGATCGTGATTCAAAAGGAACTTTCGAAAGCTGACGCGAAATTCTTGGTCACGACGATTCAACATGGCGAATATAGCTGCGTGGCTCATGCGTGCATAGACCTTGAGTTGGCATCTACCAATCGGCTGTATTCGAAGAAAAAACTACTGAACTTAATCGAGAAGCAATCCAGCCTACCGGACGCTCCTTTGATCTTCTTGATGGACTATTGCGGCCTCATGAAAGTAGAGTCACCCACCGACAAAAGGCTAAACGACGAGATCCACGAAATCCTTGCTCGAAACTCCAATCGGCGAAACTTTGACCCGATAGAAAAGCGATTTGTGTTGAAAGTGCTCGCAAATCCGTTTCAATCCAACCGAATTCTCGCCGGGTACGTCTTCTATTCAAAGCAAGAGTTGGACCCAAGCACCTATGCGTGGATGTCCGAGCTCATCAATGATGAAATTCAAAAATCGAACGGCAATGGACGCCTATTGTGGAAGTATATAGCACGAACATCAGAGGCGAAGAGTCGCCCCCGAGGAGCCGGCCGATCTCGGATCGCAACAAAAGCGGCATTTCGGACCTGAACCGAGTGCATCGCGCGATGCATTGCCGGGTTGAAACCCGGGGCCCTTGTGCGGAATGAATTCCGCGCTCCTTAGGCGTTTATGACACCGTAATTTGGATCCGTCGTCATCACCCAGTAGAGGTAATCGGTATCGACGGTTACACCGCCGAGAGTATCCACGAGCAAGGAGATCTGCCCGCGATGGTAAAACGCATGACCGACCATTTGCATTAACTGCCCTCGAACGTTCCACCGGATTCTACGCCCATCGCCGAGGACGAACTCGAAGTCTCGATTGAACTCCTCATCGGTCAGGTCGCTCAGAAAGGCGGACCAGGCCAATTCCATTTGGCTCAACGAGCCCTCCAATTCGGTGTGAGACTCAACCTTTGGCCACCAGTCACCAATCCCTTCCTCGTTTGCTTGGATCCTGTTCAGCCAATTGACACGGCAAGCAATCAGGTGGGCGGCAAGATTTGATGCCTTCTTATAGTCCGGTAAGTCGCGCTTTTCCTCTGAGACAGAGTCAAGCATCTCCATCATCTTTTGATTTCCAATCCGCTCATGTGCGAACCAGTTCTGAAATACTTCGATGGCAGTCATGGCGGATATTTTAGCAACGATTGGGGGGGGGCTGAGGTGTTGGGTGTTGAGGAAGCATTGCAAAACGGCGCCCATGGTACGACAAATCACTGCGAAGCCCGTAAGCCGGCCAGACATTCCCACCTGTATCCAGCCCTGTAAGAGCGGCAGATCGCCAATCAAACCAATTAGGAGTCGTTTACGCCGTACCGGCGGCGTGTAGCAAAGAATCTCGGAACAGCGCCGAAAGTGACGGCGCCGCAGGCTTTAGAGTGCGGCGATTCATCGCCGCTTTTACAAGCAGTGACCAATCCAGCCGAACGACTCGTGGCGGAGTTCAAAGTTCGTCTCCTTCGATTGGCTCCAAAGCGGCGCTGAAGCGCCGCACTCTAAAGCGCTTCGCGCAGTTCCGGAACTCGGAAGAATGTAGTTTCTTAGGAGTCCCTCACGCCGTGCCGGCGGTTGGTGGGAAAGAAACTTGGACCACCGACCAGCCCCGTAGCCGGGGGTGATTGTACCGCCGCAGGATCTTGTAATCGGGAAGTTTCTTAGGAATGACCAATCTGGCTCGCGAACTCATCGAATCGTGTACACAATTAAGTCTGGTCACTGTCAAAGCAGGTTCACTGGATGCGCCGCACGAACCATCGGCTTTCCAGTGGCACCCCTCGTTTAATATGTTTTGAGTTCAAAACGGTAAAGTTTCTTAGGAAATGGTTAGCGTCGCCGTCACGGGCGACTGGCCGTCGGCGGCCTTGATCGTCGCTGTAGTTTTCGCGCTGACCTTCGTCGTTTTAATGATGAAAGTCGCAGAAGATTTGCCGGCGGGAACCGTGACTGAGGCCGGTACGGTCGCGGAGCCACTGCTTGACAGGGTTACGATAACTCCGCCGGTCGGCGCGGGGCCGGTTAGTTTTACTGTCCCGGTTGAACTACTGCCCCCTTTTACGCTTGCCGGGCTCAGCGTCAAGGACGCTAATGCAGGAGGTTCGATCATGAGAAGGGCTGAATTTGAAACGCCGTTCAGCGTGCCCAAAATTGCCGCGCTAGTCGCAGCTCCGACAGCGACCGTTTTGACCTGAAAAGTCGCCGAAGTCTTTCCTGCAGAGACGGTGACCGAAGAAGGAACTGTCGCCGCACTTTGGGTGCTCGACAGCTTAACGACGACGCCTCCCTTTGGCGCCGCGCCCGTGAGGTTCACGGTTCCTGTGCTCGGGGAACCCCCGACAACAGCGGTTGGGCTCAGGCTCACCGATGAGATCGTTCCCGGATTAATTGAAAGGGTCTGTGTCTGGAAGCCGGCCCCAAAATTCGCGGAGATATTGACAGAGGTCTCCTTTGAGGCGAAACTCGTGTAGATCGTGAACGTGCCGGTCGCCGATCCGGCTGGGATCATGATGGAACCGGGAACGGTAGCAGCCTTGTTTGAGGCTGACAAGAGAATTTTCAGTCCACCGGATGGCGCTACGCCGCTTAGCGCGACCGTGCCGTCCGAGGACGTTCCCCCGGTCACGACCGCCGGATTTAAACTTAGAGAAACCAAAGACGGTGGCCCAACCGCAACCTTAACGCTTGAGCCAGGGCCAAACGAAGTCGATGCGGTAATCGTTGCGTAGGCGATCGTCTTCAAATTTGCGCCGGTGACCGAAAACGAAACACTTGATTGGCCCGCAGAGATGGACAACGAACTGGGAACCGTTACGGCGCCGCTATTGGTGGCTAGCGCTACCTTTACCCCTCCGGTTGGCGCCGGCCCATTGAGGCTAACCTTCCCTGTCGCCGTCGTGCCACTCGTTATGAACTCTGGCGTAACCGATATGCCGGCAACTGCCGGTGGACTGATCGTTAGAGTTGCGGTCTGTACGACACCGTTGGAGTTCGCTTTGACCGTAGCCGTTTGTTGAGAAGAAACAATTGCAGTTCCGATCGTGAAATTAGCGCTTTTCTGTCCGGAAGGGACCGTCACCGAGGCTGGCGTTGAAGCCGTTGGGTTGCTACTTGAAAGTGCAACGACCAATCCCGCCGGAGGTGCAGGAAGATTGAGCGTGACCGTGCCGATCGAATTCTCGCTCCCAACTACAGTGGAGGGGCTCAATGTGAGCGCAGTCGGCAATATTCCGGACGCAAAGCAAACCAGGCTATTTCCGCAACCGACATATAGGGTCCCATCGGCGCCAATGGCGGGGTCGGTGAATCCAGCTGAACCTGCATAGGTCCACTTGAGTCCTCCCGTCGCCCCGTCAAGTGCGACTAATGTATTCTGTCCCGACGCAACATAAATGGTCCCATCGGCGGCAACCGCTGGTCCTATTTGGCCACCTGAGAGGGTGTTGTAGGTCCACACCGGGGCGCCGCCTGTTGAATCCCATGCGTAAACATAAGCGTCTTCGCTAAGGGCAATCACAACCCCTTCTGGCGTCAAAGCAGGTGGCGCCACAAACCCATATGTTCCCTGGCTTTGCCAAATTATCGTTCCATCCGCTGGTTTAAGCGCGTAGAATGCGCCCAGGGCCGATTCTTGGTAGAGAGTGCCATCGGGGCCGATTGTCGGTGAGTCTTGGCCATACCATCCGTCATGGCTCAACTTCATCGACCACTTATATTTGCCGGCCGGTGTCAGAGCGTACACGGTATAGTGCCCGCAAACGAAGATCGTCCCGTCTGAGCCGACAGTAGGCGTCGTGGGAGGAAAGCCTAGACCGTCGGAGTTATCAGCCAGGGCAAAAAAGAACCATTTTACAGTGCCGGTTTCGGGATCGTAGGCGTACAGATTGCCATCATTCGACGGAACGTAAACATCGCCGTTGAGCCCAATGGCCGGAGACCTTCCACCGACGATTTGTGCATTTTGTGGAGGAGGGGTGGACCAAACAATCTCGCCATTGGCAGCATTAACTGCATAAACATATCCCGCCTCATTTCCGGTGTAGAGCATTCCGTTCGATGAAATTGCGGGAGTCGTTTGCGTCCTGCCAATGTTGGCGTCGGACCATTTGATAGCTCCGGTAACGCCATCGATGGCAAATAAACCTTGCAGGCAGCTTACGTAAACCGTTCCATCCGGGCCGATCGCCGGATTATAGATTGCGCTGGTAAATGGAACCGTCCACTTGACGATATTGGTGGCGCCCGACCCCAATCCAACCGCGGTTCCTTTGGCAGTTCCTCGATATCTCGCCCAAGGAATCGGCGTCTGCTGCGCGCAAACCGCCGCAGAGATCAGGATGAATGAGAGTAGAAACGACAAGCGTTTGGCGATCATTGAGATGTCCGACTTCTAAATGGACTCTTTGACTGGAACAAAAAGTTCTCGGTTAGTATTTGGCAAAGCTGCGGCTTGAGCTTGGACTTCGATGCTCGGGTGGTGGGTGATAGGTGTTAGGCGCCGTTCCGCAGACTGTTGCTGCCGCTCAAAGCGAAAAAGCATGAGTTCTTCATGTGTGCTTCATTCTGTGCCGTCAATCTGAAGGCATGGCAATCAAACGGACTACGGCATTCATGAAAGCAGCTTGCTTCGGTGTTCTTGCTCTCATTATCAGTCCCTTGATGGCTAGGTCAGAGGATTTTCAACCGAACTATTTAGGCAGCATGCTTTCACCTGTGGAAGGCTCAAGAATTCCGCCATCTATTTGTGCCGCACGGCTTAGATTTCCACTTCGAGTAGTTGTTATCAATAACTTTTACTATAGCGACCGTGACTAACACCATTTCAAAGCAAGTCAACGAAACTCCGAAGCCGCCCATCGCAAAGCTACGCATCGGCCTCATCAACGCCAACATCTGGCAGCGCCTAACCGACGAAGACGTCTTCTATTCGGTGAACTTCGAGCGCCGCTACCGCGACAACGACGGCAACTGGCAATCGACCCACAGCTACAACAAGGGTGACCTGCTCAACCTGGCAAAGCTCGCCGACCAGGCACACACGGAAATCACCAAGCTCCGCTCCGGAGGAGCCGACTAATCACCACCTGAGGGGTGGCAATTCCGTCACCCCTCCAACTTTCAAAGGAGTGCGACCTATGAACATCACCAAACTGGAATCCAGGCTTGAGAAGCAAGGCTATATCGTGGTGCTTTGGCACATCGACGAAACCAAAGGACTCCGTCCCGATCAGTCGGAGGAACAATGCCGCGAAGTGCTCGGACAATGCAAGGACAATCTCGACGCCACCATCGGCATCAACTGGGATGTCATCTCAGATCACGCCGAAGACCTGTTCCCCGAACCCAGGGAGGCTGGCGTATGACTCTGTTCCTCAACACGATCATCAACGGCGACTGCCTAAACGTGCTGCCGAGCCTTCCCGCCAGAAGCATCGACTTCGTTCTCACCGACTCGCCTTATATCACACGCTACAAATCCCGCGACGGTCGCACCGTCCCGAACGATGATAACGACGCATGGCTCAAACCGGCTTTCGCCGAAATCTACCGCCAACTCCAGGAGGACAGCTTTTGCGTCAGCTTCTATGGATGGCCGCACGCCGATAAGTTCCTCCAGGCGTTTCGTGCCGCAGGATTCCGACCCGTCGGGCACTTCATCTTTCCCAAGACCTACACTTCCTCATCCCGATACGTGCGCTACCAGCATGAATGCGCTTACCTCTTGGCCAAGGGCTATCCCCAGCAGCCTAAGAACGCGATCGGCGACGTGATCAGCTGGAAGTACACGGGCAACCGCCTACACCCCACCCAGAAGCCGCTTTGCGTCCTATCCCCGCTCATAGAGGCATTCTCGCAGCCTAACAGCACGGTTCTCGATCCGTTCGCCGGTTCAGGTTCTTCGCTACTCGCTGCCAAAATGCTTGGCCGTAATTACCTAGGCGTTGAACTCGATCCGGCCTACCACGCAGTCGCGTCACAGCGGCTTGCCCAGGCGTGAGGCACCCGGATCGCTGTCGTCCGGCTTGGTCTGACGGTATCCCGAATCGCAGCCTCCCCACTTCGTGGGTCCCCTCCCTGACGGGAATCCGCGAAGCGGGAAACCGAATAGCCCTTCACCTGTTTTGTGGCGCGTCCCACCGCTACGCCGCCGGTCAAACACTCCGCTAGTCCAGTTTTCTCCCCAAGGCGGCCGCACTCCGTCGAAAATCCACCTGTTCGCTCGTTCCCCCGATTTCACGAACCATAAATCGGGGAAACGAATGATCCCACTCGCTACGCTCGGGCCGGTTCCCGACGGGCGCGACCACCTCGGGTCCCCCCTTCCCGGCGCTCCGGATTTGACCGGCACCTCCGCTCTGTGGGTTCTGGTTACAAGTGCTCTTTTAGGTTTCCGGAGGCAAAGTAGGCGGCAAGATCGGCTCCGCCGCCGGTCAAGTTTTTGTCTCACGTGGTCTCCGCCCAAGTCGGCCACACTCCGCCGAAAATCCACCTGATCGCTCGTTCCCGAAATTTTACGAACCAAAAATTACGGAAACGAATGATCCCCGCGCTACGCTCGGGCCGGTTCCCGGTGGGCGCGGCCACCTCGGGTCCCCCCACGCAAGCCAAAAATCGCCCAGCATCTCCGCTGGAAGGCGATGTTTACAAGGCTCTTCGGAAGGGTCCGGATTCGAAAATTCTCCTCTACGATGTCAAGTTTTAATGCAAAAAAACTTGACACAGCCGGTCATCCTGAGGCACTATGGACTCATGGACACGAAGCAAGCAGCACCCATTCCAAGGCAGGAGTCGACTGCGTCGCGTATTCGCGCCCGTATTTTGGCAGAGGGCGAGCGCTTTTGGACATACCAAGACTTTGACGCGTTTCCTCTCGGAACCGCTGCTCAGGCTCTTTCGCGCTTGACCAAAGAAGGAATCCTTCAGCGCACAGGAAAGGGGCTCTACTATCGCCCCCGACAAACCAGTCTCGGGAAGAGCCGTCCTTCCCAAGCCCGCACCGCCGAACTGTCGGCAAAGCATAAGCTGTATCCGACCGGAATCGCCGCCGCCAACATCCTTGGCTTCACCACTCAGAACGCCGCGCGACCTCAATACGCGACATCGGGCACGAACACGCCGACGAAGCTTCATGGGAGCAAGGTCTATACAAGACGCCCTGTTGAGCGAGATAACCTAAGCATCGAAGACGGAGCCTTATTGGAGTTCCTTCGAGCGCGTGGGAACACAAGCGAACTAAGCGCGGAGCAAACCGCGCGGAAGCTCGTCAAGGAACTTCAGGACCGCAAACGCTTCGAGCGAATCGCGACGGCAGCACAATCCGAACCGCCAAGAGTACGCGCCATGCTTGGCGCTATCGCAGAAGAGACCAAGCAACCAAAGCCCATCATCGAGTCGTTGCGGCAGAGTCTCAACGAACTCAGCCGCTTCGACTTCGGACTCCTCCGGGCGCTCAAATACGCACAACAATGGCAGGCCAAATGAAACTCTTCGAGCATCCGGACTTCGATCAATTCGTCATCCAGACGCGAGAGCATTTGGCTTTGCCGGGACTCACCGAGCAACTCATCGAGAAGGACTACTACGTCACCGAAGTTTTGCGCGTGATCGCCGAAAGTTTGCCCGAGCAGGTCATATTCAAGGGCGGAACCAGCCTGTCGAAGGGCTGGGGACTCATCCAGCGTTTTTCTGAGGATGTCGATCTCTTTGTTGACCCGCAAAAGTTTATCCCGATTCTCGGAAAGAACGGCATCGACCGGGAGCTGAAAAAGCTTCGCGACAAGGTGGGCGAACATCCAGGACTTGCACTCGTTCCCGAGGAGAGCAAGACCAGTGGCGGATTCGGACGAAGCGATCATTTCCGCTACCCCCAGAAATTTGGCGGAGCCGCTGCGGTAAGGGACACCGTGCTTTTGGAGTCGGGCACCGCCAGCGGAAGGGAACCCGTGGTTGACATTGCTATCGAGTCCTATATCGGACGCTTCCTCCGAGAACGCGACATCAATATCGAAGCCGAAGACCGAGACGCATTTTCCATGCGGGTCATGCACTTTCGACGCACGTTCGTTGAAAAGCTTTTCACCATCCACGCCAAGGTCGAAATCTTCAAGCGCGACGGAACACCCATCCGGACTTATGCACGCCACTATTACGACCTGTATCAGCTTCTCCAGCACGAGGAGGTTCACCGGATGCTGGCGTCCGCCGAATACGCGGAAATCAAAGCCGACTATAAGCGCGTCACCGAGGCTTCATTTCCACGGGACTACTTTGAGCCGCCAGAGATGAGCTTCTCATCCAGCGACGCGCTGTTCCCATCCTCAGATCTCCGTGCCGCCATTGAGCGGGATTATCAGGCGCAATGCTCGACTCTCTGTTATGGGGGATTCCCATTGTTCGACGACGTGCAAGATGCCTTAAATAGCATTCGGTTACTTCTTTGAGTCAAGCTATCGCAACCCAGAGACTTGCCGCTCATTGACACGGCTACCTAACTGTGACATCGAATGCAGATCGAAAGAAATTGCGTAAAATTCAGAGCAGTTATGGCTGAATGGTTATTTGATCGAAACGGTTCCGCGACCATGATATTGGAGTCCGATCACGTTCGCGACAGCCACGGAAAAGTTGTCGGCTGGATAAGTAGCAGCAACGTTTATTCTCTGAACGGGAGACACATGGGCTGGATCGATGGTGACGTTATTTACGACAACCAGAACAGAGCCTTACTCTTTTCGAGAACCCATACCGGGAGTCTGCCAAGCACGCCAGCCCTCGGTGGAACCCCTGATATGCCTGGCTTTTCAGGGATTCCAGGTCGTCCCGGCTTTTC
>Ga0206855_10417_pt1 | contig 9924 bp, 4 predicted proteins | sample Alteio_BWOrgCont_51_FD_152637 | JGI IMG/M metagenome (GOLD analysis project Ga0206855, IMG submission 152637) | Enriched cells from forest soil in Barre Woods Harvard Forest LTER site, Petersham, Massachusetts, United States -... | ecosystem: Environmental > Terrestrial > Soil > Temperate forest > O...
GGTGATCAAGTAGCTGCCATCTGGTCCATACCAGCGCATAATCGGGTTGGCGGGCCGGGGAAAGCTATCGGCAATCCGCATCCCGGACAAGCCTTTCATGCCCATGTGGGTGGCGATCGTGGGCAAGGAATAGGGAAAGCCGAAATTATCCGGCAACTGCACGTGGATGGATTTTTTATTGAATTCATCCATGAAAAATCCGTTGCCATAAAGAAACTGGCGCATGACCGATTCGGCGGAGGGAACGTTGACGTCCGGCATATCAACCATGCCGCCGGTCACCGCCCAGTTCCCTTTTGCGATATAAGTCTTTAACCGGGCATATTCAGCGGGATAATTTACCTTGGCCAGATAGTAGCGATAGGCGCCTTCAAAATTAAAAACATACCCCGGATATTTCTCAAATAGGGCGAAGTTTTGCCGCAGCGTATTGGGAACAAATTCGGTGGCGGTGCGCTGAATATCATAAAGCCATTGGGTGTCCAGATGTGCATCCGTGACCATATAGGCCACCTTGTCCTTGCCTAAAACATAGGCAGCGGCCGAAGAAATGGAGGCAGCCAGAAGTTTCGTGGGCAGCCATGATCCGAGGGCCGGTAGTGCGATGCACGCGCCGAGACCACGCAGAAAATACCGCCGGCTGAAACTGGCCTGGCGCTGGAGCGCGGGGTTTTTATTGGACGCTGGATTTGTATTCATAATCTTTCGTTTGTGTTTTGCCGGTCACGCCGGTGATTTGCTTTGTCCCCCGATTTCATAATAAAATTGGAGTGTATTGTAAATAGGGCTGTGCCACAACTGACCGTCGCCATGATTTGCAATTTCATTATATTTCTTTTGCGTCTTTAGCGGACGCGGACAAAATTGGTGGAACTGGCGTTAATCTTAAATTGTATCCACTGCGGCTTCAATCATTGTCTCAATTATTCTTAACTTTCCACCACCAGTTTCCGGAGGTGCCCTTGTAAAATGGTGGATCACGGGAAAAAACTGGGAACCCTGCTTTACTGGCCGACCCAAAATAATGAGCCGCCGTGAGGGCGGTCTGGTATTGCTGTTGACGTTTGATTCGACCGGTATAATGTTTGTTTTTTCCAAGATGAACCCGGCACAATCCGCATGAAAAAATATTTTATTTCCGGCAGGCAAATTTTATTCGCAACCATTCTTTGCGCGAGCGGTTGGCTCACTGGCACCCCTCCGGTCATGGCACAGGAAACCGTCCGCCAATATCTTTCCGGCACCGATGGCGAGAACGCCGTGCCGTGGGATTTTTTCTGCTCCGACGGGCGCAACAGCGGCGTATGGACGAACATCGCCGTGCCGTCGTGCTGGGAGTTGCAGGGCTTCGGCAAATTCCGTTACGGCCTCGAGGACAGAAAATATACGCCAATTCGGGGCGACTATCGTCATTCTTTCAATGTTCCCGCCGACTGGCGCGGAAAGCGCGTCTTCATCGTGTTCGAGGGCGTGATGACCGATGCGTCAGTGAAAATCAACGGCGCGGAAGCCGGGCCGGTGCATCAAGGCGCATTTTACCGTTTCAAATATGACATCACCGAGCTGCTCAAGTTCGGCGAAGAAAACCTGCTCGAAGTTTCCGTGACCGACAAATCGGCGAATAATTCTGTCAACAACGCGGAGCGCAATGCCGACTACTGGGTCTTTGGCGGAATTTTCCGGCCCGTCTGGCTTCAAGCCGAGCCGGCGCAGTTTCTGGATCGCGTGGCGATTGACGCCCGCGCGGACGGCATGTTCGCGATGGATTATTATCTCGGCGGCGAAGGCAAGGCCGATGCCGTTGAAGTGACGATTCAGGACGCGCAGGGAAAAACCGTCGGCGAACCTGTTTCGGCGCCGGTTGCGGCGGGACATGTCGAAACGAAAATTTCCGCGCCGGAATTATGGACCGCTGAAACACCAAATCTTTATACCGCCGTCGTGCAGATCAAGCAAGGCGCGACCGTTTTGCATGAAATGAAACAGCGTTTCGGATTCCGCACGATTGAAGTGCGTCCGGGTGAGGGTCTTTTTGTGAACGGCCAGCGTGTGCTGCTCAAGGGCGTCAATCATCATGTCGCATGGCCGACGCTGGGGCGTTCGTCGTCAGACCGGATTGCCGTTCTTGACGTTGGCTTGCTTCAGGACATGAACATGAACGCCGTGCGTATGTCGCATTATCCGCCCGACGAAGGGTTTCTGAACTTATGCGATGAAAAGGGACTTTACGTTCTCGACGAACTTACCAGCTGGCAGCACAAATACGACACCGAAGTGGGCCGGCAGCACGTTCAGGAAATGATTTCGCGCGACGTGAACCATCCGAGCATCATCATCTGGGATAACGGCAATGAAGGCGGCTGGAATACGAATCTCGACGCCGATTACGCACAGATTGATCCGCAACACCGCGCGGTTGACCATCCGGGAGGCGGGAAGTTCGGCGTCTTTAATGACAGGCATTACCCTGATTACAAGACGCTGTTGTCGGGTCTTTCGAGCAATCTGGTTTATATGCCCACGGAATTTCTCCACGGACTTTACGATGGCGGCGCGGGCGCGGGGCTGGACGATTATTGGAACGCGATGCGCGCGGGTAAAGTCTCGGCGGGCGGTTTCATCTGGGTGTTCGCCGATGAAGGCGTGCAACGCAACGATTCGAACAATGTGGTTGATGTGAAAGGCAACTGGGCGCCCGACGGCATCATGGGACCGTATCGCGAAAAAGAGGCCAGCTACTACGCCATCAAGCAAATCTGGTCGCCGGTGCAGCTCCCCAGCGCGTTGCCGCCGAATTTCGCCGGCACGCTGCCGGTGGAAAATCGTTACGAGTTCACGCGTCTGTCCAAATGCAGCTTTTCATGGCAACTGCGGAAGTTCGGCGATTCCACCGGTTTCGAGACGGTTGCAGCGGGCGTGATTGCCAGTCCCAATATCGCACCGGGCAAATCCGGCCGGTTGAAACTCAAGCTGCCGGCTAAATGGAAGAATGCCGACGCGCTGGCAGTGACGGCGCGCAATCCAAACGGCCAGGAATTGTGGACATGGGTTTATCCGTTGCAGCCTCAAAATAAATTTGCTCCGACAGGTTCGCCGGTTGCGCCGGTAACTGCGGGTGATGAATTACAATTAAAATCTGGTGACACGGAAGCTCGCGTCGCAGCGGCAACCGGCCAATTGCTCGGCGTCAAAGTCGGCGGGAAGGATTTTTCGCTGACGAGCGCGCCGATTTCAAACGCGAAATGGACGATGCTGGATTCGGGCTGGCTCAAGCTGGATTATTCCATTGATCCGGCGGCGCAGGCGAGCGTCACCAATGAGATTGGCATCGCATTTGATTATCCCGAAGAAAAAATGCTCAAGAAAACGTGGCTCGGCGACGGTCCGTATCGCGTCTGGCGCAACCGGCTGAAAGGCCCGACGCTCGGCGTCTGGGAAACCGCCTACAACACGACCGAAACCGGCTACAAAGACTGGGTGTATCCCGAATTCGCCGGCTATTTCGCCAACGTGCACTGGCTGAAGCTGACGACGACCGAAGGCACGCTCACGATGATGATTCCCGACGAAAGAACATTCGTGCGCGTCGGCACGCCGGAATTCCCACCGGCGAATCTGGCGGGAAAGACGCTGGTGAAATTTCCGCCCGGCAACCTCGCCGTGGTGCGCGACATTCCCGCCATGGGAACCAAATTTTCCACCGCCGCCCAAGGTGGTCCGCAAGGAACCACGCCGCTCGTGACTGCACCGTATCAAGGCACGGTTTATCTTTGCTTCGAGCCGGCGACCGCAACCGCAGTAAAATAAATCCAAACGAATCATGAAAAACAGCCTGACAAAATATCCAGCCACACTCACTTTGATTGCCGCATTTGCCTTGTCGTTGGCAGTCAGCCACGGCCAGGAAGCCGTCACCAACAAGCCAGCGGCGGCTTTGCCGGGCAAGGGCCTGGCGCAGCACGATTTCTTTTACGCGGGCGAGGCCAAGACGCGCGATATGTATATCGTGCGCGGTGGAAAAGTCGTCTGGTCTTACAACGACACCGCTGGCAGGGGCGAAATCAGCGATGCCCAGTTGCTCTCGAACGGAAATGTTTTGTTCGCGCACCAATTCGGCGTGACGCTCATCACGCCCGATAAAAAGGTTCTTTGGAATTATGACGCGCCGCCGAAATGCGAGACTCACACTGCGCAAATGATTGGAACCAACCACGTCATTTTTATCCAGAACGGGCCGTCGCCGAAATTATTCGTGGCCAACATTTCGAGCGGCCAGATGGAAAAGGAAATTCCTTTGTCCGCCGGCAACACTAACAGCACGCACGCACAATTTCGTCACGCGCGCCTGACCGACGCGGGCACTTATCTGGTGGCCCACATGGACATGGGAAAAATTGTTGAATACGACGAAAACGGCCAGGCTCTCTGGTCGGTATCGGTGCCCCGCGTTTGGGGCGCCACGCGCTTGAAAAACGGCAATACCTTGAGCGGCGGCGGCGGCCTTGTGCGCGAAATCAACCCCGCAGGCGAAACCGTGTGGGAATTCACCACTGACGATATGCCGGACTACAAATTTAACAGCATCCAGCTTGCAACGCACCTGCCAAATGGCAACACACTTATCAACGACTGGGCAAACCAGTGGAACGGCCCGATTGATCCGGCCACCGCGCCGGTGCAGGCGATTGAAGTCACGCCGGACAAGAAAATTGTCTGGGCGTTGCGCTCATGGATCAATCCCGATCTCGGTCCATCCACGACGATTCAATTGCTTGATGAACCTGGCGCTCCCGAAGCGGTTCATTTCGGAAGTATTAAGTAACCTTGCATCACTTGTGCGCGGCCCGCGAGACCTTGCCAATTAGAAATTGATGAAGTATGATTTTTTGACTCGCTTGAAAATGTTATGGGAAAAAATATTGCCGCCATTGTTTTGTTTCTGTCTGTCACCTTTTCCATAAAGGCCGAGAAACCGCTCGCAGCTTACGTTAATCCCTTTTTGGGCACGGCACCGTTGACCAATCCTGCCGACATCGGGTTCACACCTCCCTGGAGAGTGTGGGCTGGTCTGGTTTTTCCCGGGGCATCAGTTCCCAATGCCATGGTTCAGCTGACTCCGATCACCAAGTTTGGGAGCGGAGCCGGTTACGAGTATGAAGACACTGCTATTTATGCTTTCGCACATACATGCAAAGGGCATTGGAATTTATGCAACATCCCCATTCTACCGGCAACGGGCGATATAAATCCCGACGATTTTGGCTCCACTTTCAATCACACGAACGAGTCGGCTCATCCCGGCTACTATCAGGTTTATCTGGAGCGATATGGCATCAATGCCGAACTCACCACCACGCTGCGATGCGGGTATCATAAATACACTTACAAGCCCGGAGAAAATAAAAAGCTGATTGTCAACCTTGCGGTGTCGAACGAAAGGATAAGGGATTGGAAGATCGAACAGGAAGGGGACAATGCGTTTCAAGGATTTCAGACTGCGAGCGAAAAAGTTTATTTCTATGCGATTGCCAGTCAAAAAATAAAAAACATCGAAAGCCTGAAAGGCAATGGCAAGGAAATATCGGTCGTCAATTTCGCAGACTCTGACAACCCCGTTTTGGAAATAAAAATCGGCCTTTCATTTGTCAGCACTGAAAACGCCAAGATGAATCTTGAAAAGGAACTGGCCGGAAAGAGTTTTGACCGGGTCAAAAAAGAAGATTCAAAGACGTGGGAAACCTTGTTGTCCAAAATCCAAGTCACCGGCGGAACGGAACGGCAAAAGGGATTATTCTATTCCTGCCTCTACCGGTCGTTCCTCTGGCCTGCCTTGCGAAGCGACGTGAATGGAGATTTTTTGGATGAAAGCGGGAAAGTCGTCAACAAGGGCTTTCAATATTATACGCTGCCATCTTTATGGGATGACTATCGGAACAAGCTGGTTTTGCTCGGAATGCTGTCTCCTGATGTCACGGTGGATGTCATTCGATCCTTGATTGACCGGGGCGAAAAGACCGGTTTTATGCCGACGTTTTTTTACGGCGACCACGCGGCGGCCTTTATTGCGGGATCATATTTGCGGGGGTTGAGGGGTTATGACGTAAAAAGCGCCTACCATCTGCTTTTAAGGAATGCCACGGTGGGAGGCGGAACCAGGCCTTATATCGTGGAATACATGAAAAAGGGTTACGTCTCCACGCCCGATGTTGAAAATCCCAAGGTGGAAACGAAAGCGAAGGCGAGTGTGACCTCGACGCTGGAATATGCCTACGATGATTACGCGGTGGCATTGCTGGCGAAACAACTTAACGACGAGACCAATTACAATATGTTGATGGGAAGGTCGCATAATTACACCAACTTGTTTGATCCCTCCACCGGATTGATGAGGGGACGCCTGGAAAACGGCGACTGGGTAAAAAATTTCAATCCTGAACATCCATACTATGAATATATGTATCGGGAGGCGAATGCGTGGGAGTCCTCTTTTTTTGTTCCCCAGGACACGCAGGGGCTGATAAGCCTTTATAAGAGCAAGGATGACTTTGAAGACCATCTGGATTCGCTTTTTTCAATTCCTTGGAACACAAATTACATTGCGCAGAACATCAACTGTTTCATCGGGCAATACTGCCAGGGAAACCAGCCGGATCATAATTTTGCCTACCTCTATTACTTCGTCGGCAAACAGGAAAAATCCCAGGCTGTCTTGAACACCATCATGGATCGTTTCTATGGCATGGGTGACGATGGCCTGGCCTTGTGCGGAATGGATGACGCCGGCGAAATGTCGTCATGGTATGTGTTCAATGCGATCGGGCTTTATCCCTATTCTCCGGCTGATGAAGACTACATTGTTACCGTGCCGATTTTTGACAAAATAGAAATGAAGCTGGGTGGCAAAACCTTGACTATTCTTAAAAACAATGTCGGGAATATTCTTAAAAAAAATGCCGGGGAAAAAATAACCGACATTACCTATGACAATCAAAAGATTGATGGGTATTTCGTGCCCTATCATGAACTAATCAATGGGAAAAGACTGGTTATCAACACTGACTAAAATCCGCCGGTAAGCATCCCCGATTCCAATTTTATGAAACCAGCATCGCCCGCAATTCTGGCGAACCAAACGTGGTGGCGGTGCCAGAGAAAAACCGAGGGCGAATCGAAAAAAGGACTTGCAAACCTGTGGAGAGGGAAGAGAATCACGAAAAAGACCCACGCCGGTCGTGGGCAAGAAACCAAATGGGAAATCCCAGAGTAAAATGAACCGCCGCGAATTCATTCGCAACACGTCGCTGGCCGCCTCAACGCTGATGCTGGCGCCTTCGCTTGCGTCGGCGTCAGAAACCGGTTTTCCAGTGGTGCGCATTCCCGAGGCGAAACGGAAATTTACCAGTCCGGCCGTGGAAAAAACCATCGCCCGGGTGCAGTCGTCCATCGGCAACCGGGAGCTTGCCTGGATGTTTGGCAATTGCTTTCCGAACACGCTGGACACCACGGTGGATTTTGAAGTCATCAATGGCCGGCCCGACACTTATGTCATCACCGGCGACATTGACGCGATGTGGCAGCGCGACAGCTCGGCGCAGGTTTATCCGTATCTGCCGCTCATGGCCGAAGACCCGCAACTTCAGCAGTTGATCGCCGGCGTCATCAATCGCCAGACGCGCAACACGCTTTTGGATCCTTACGCGAATGCTTTTTACAAAGACCCCAGCAAAGAAAGCCAATGGAAAAGTGATTTCACTGACATGAAGCCCGGCGTTCACGAACGCAAATGGGAGGTGGACTCGCTCTGCTACACCATCCGGCTGGCGCACGGCTACTGGAAAGCTTCCAACGACACCGCGCCGTTCGACGATGCGTGGCGCGAAGCGATTGCAAAAATCGTGCAGACGTTCCGCGAACAACAGCGCAAGGACGGTCATGGCCCATATCATTTCATGCGCCGCACGGAATTTCAGACTGACACCGTGGCCGGTCGTGGTTATGGCAATCCGGCGAATCCGGTCGGAATGATTTTCTCGATGTTTCGTCCCAGCGACGACGCGACAATTTTTCCATTTCTCGTTCCGTCGAACTTTTTCGCCGTCGTCAGTTTGCGTCAAGCGGCGGAAATGCTGGAGCAAATTTCTCACGATGCTGCGCTTGCCGGCCAATGCCGCGCGCTGGCGGACGAAGTGGAGCAGGCATTACAGCAACACGCGATTGTTCATCACGCCACGCTCGGCCAGGTCTATGCCTACGAGGTGGACGCTTACGGCAATTATTACTGCATTGATGACGGCAATGTCCCCAGCCTACTCTCGCTGCCCTATCTCGGCGCAGTCAAAGCCAGCGACAAGATTTATCAACACACCCGCGGGCTCGTTTTGTCGGAGGCCAATCCGTATTACTGCCAGGGTCGGGCCGCCGATGGTCCGGGCGGCCCGCATGTGGGAATGGGCATGATCTGGCCGCTGGGTTTGATCGTTGAGGGATTGACCGGCACGAACGACCAGGAAATTCGCCGGTGCCTGCTGACCCTGCAAAAGACGCATGCCGGCACCGGCTTCATGCACGAAGCGTTCAACGAGGATGACCCGGGCAAATTCACTCGGCCCTGGTTTGCCTGGGCTAACACGATCTTCGGTGAACTCGTCCTGAAAACCTTCACGCAAAAACCCGCCCTCTTGAATTGATTGCTAATTTGACCCGCGCAAGGCATCTCCATCCGAACATTTCCCCTTCAAAGAGGCATAAACGTCTATTCATATTCGAATCCGCAGCAGGTCGAAGCTCCAATCACGAAACTGTCCTAAATCATGGAGCCTTGTTCAATCCTTCCCATTTCACCGTCCAGGTTCCATCATTTGGAAAACCGGGTGCCCAGCCGCTGGAACCATCCCATCCCGCAGCCATCATCGCCACGGCGTAAAGGAACCCTTCGCCGCCGACTATATAAGGATAACCACCGCCCGTGTTTATGCCGCGTTGGTCGAAATAATTACGCCCGCTGTTACTGCACAACGCATCAATCGCAATTCCCGTCTCACCTGTTCGCGCGGCGGCCATGGCCATCCACGGAAAATCCCAGCACCAGACGTTGCTCCAGTCCCATGTAGTCCAGACCTTGAGCACCGTGCTATGTGCAATATTAGCATCCACACCATCAATGGGCGGCAACATCCCATAAACACCAATCGGATCAGGATGGTCATAGGCGCTCGTGTTGTAAGTATCCGTGGCTCCCGGATAGAGAATAAAGACGCCGTTGCTCACCGGCAAGGGCGGAAGATTCGTGAGAACCTGATCCCAAACCGGGTTGCGCGCCAGACCCAGCCGCTGCCGCCAGACCTGCGCCTGGTTGAGCCCCCAGCGCCAATACGCCAGATCAAAAACCGTGTTGCTCCACACGCCTTTTTCGCTGGGCGGCACGTCGTAGGAGAGGTTGTAAATGCCGGTGCTCGGATTGAGGTCCGGATAGTCGGCCATGTTGTCGGCCGTGCCAAAAACAATATTCGACCAGTTCACCAGCGTCGCCAGCGTCGGGTGCAAACGATAGTCCAGTTCCGCAAAGAAAATCGGATGCGGTTGCTTCCAGAGCAAAATCTGGTTGTTGACCCACGGCGCAGTCCGGCCTTCCGGGCCGACCTCCTTGCCCCATTTCAATCCCGCATAATCGAGTTGTTCCGCCAGCTCTTGAGCTATAGGCACGAAACGCTGATAGGGAAGCGCATTGGTCAGCATTGACCAGCGGTTCCACAACGCGTAATGCGTCAGATGCCACCAGAGCATCTCCATGTGGAACTGGCCGACCCATGGATCAATCCCCATCAATCCGTTTTCCGACTCCCCCCAGTTGCCAGCGTCCTGCACCGCCAATTCATATTGCGAAAGCACGATGCGCCGTTCCAGTTCGAACCAGCGCGAGTCCGT